>Ga0315274_10010890_pt1 | contig 13075 bp, 12 predicted proteins | sample YL17G02_20_MG_FD_203700 | JGI IMG/M metagenome (GOLD analysis project Ga0315274, IMG submission 203700) | Sediment microbial communities from Yellowstone Lake, YNP, Wyoming, USA - YL17G02_20 | ecosystem: Environmental > Aquatic > Freshwater > Lake > Sediment | place: USA: Wyoming | collected... | reverse complement strand
GGGAGGGCGGTCACGGCGTTCTGTTCGTCGAGGACTATCTCGTCTATCTCCGGCTTCCGGCGCGGACGCTGATCGGCGCGGTTCTGAGTCTTGAAGCCGCGGTTCGCCTGTCCGGGCGCGTCTGGCTGAGGCTCGAGGCGGGCTATCAAAAAACGGGGACGTACCGGGCCACGCCCGAAATCGACAAGGTCCTTTCGTATTATTCGCTCGACGAGGCCGCAGCGGAGACCGTCAGGCTGGCCGGGAGCCGATTCGAACTTCAGCCTCTCCGGCTGTCCCTGTCCCACGCCTCGTTCGGCGCGGGAATCGTATTCCGGCTTTAGGCTCCTCCGGGGACGATGTCCTCAAGGACGCGGTGAACCTGGCGGCCGGCCTCAACTCGGGGTTTGTCATCACGGCTGCGGTCAAGGGCAGCAAGCTCAAATGAAGCGCCCCGGGAACCTGCCGCCGCTCGTTCTCTTTCTCATCGCGTTCGGCGCTCTTCACTCCCCGGCTCAAGAGCCTCTCTCGGCCCAGGTCGTCAGGGAGCTTCAACCTCATAGACTTTCCGGATCATGTCCGCCCAGCCCTTGGAAGGGACGGGCTTGAGCCCCGCCTTCCTCGCTTTCCCCCGGTGGGCATTGGCGTTCCGGTCTCCGAAAGTCTGGATGGCCGCAATGACCCCGGGCGTAAGCGCGCTCCCGGTCGGCTACTTCTTGGGAAACCAGGGAACGAAAGCGTTCGTCCGCCTGACATAATCGGCGTAGGCCGGGTTCCCCGCGTATTTCTTCTCGAGCAGCGTCACGCCCGAGACGCGGAGGAGGAGCCCGGTGATGACGAGCGGGTGGGCGATTTGGAGAAGGCGAGGACGGAGTACGAAAAAATTGCGGTTTTGACGACCGGGCGGAAATTCCTCGACCTCCGGAAAAACGCCGACGCGAACCTCCCCGAGCCAGCTGCCGCCCGGAAGCGCCTGTCCGACCTCGGAAGGGAGTGATATCATGATGCCGATGAGATGCGGCATGGCCGGAGGCGCCAAAGCGGGCGATCAACAAAGATGAGATTTGCACATAATGACAAGGATCCGAAAATTGATAAACTCCAAATCGACCTGATCCGCAAAGCTTCCGTGGATAGACGTCTCCAGGTCGTCTCATCGCTGGTCAAAACCACGCGTTAGGAACCTGTCCCGTGTGTAGGCCTGACTCCTGTTTTTTGTTAAAATGGTTCCCCGATGTCGGAACGGGATCCCTTGAGGCGGAAAAAGCAGCTGGCCTGGTTGGGGGTCGGTCTCTGCGCGCTGTCGATCTTCCTGATTGTTCCTGTCGCCAGGGCGATCAATAACTTCACGACGAGGCATTTCGGCCCATCGTTTTTCATCTACCTCCTCCTGGCCGTGGTCACGGCAGCCTTCTTCGGGATCCTCTATGTCCTTAGCTTTCGCTTAAAAATCAGAAGGCCCGCTCAATACATCGGGCTTATTGTCTGTGCGGCGCTCTATTTTTATATTGCTCTGGTCCGCATCACTATTCCCGTCAAGAGCGCCCATTATCTCGAATACGGACTTCTCGGGATTCTTTTATTCCGTGCCTGGCGATACTCGATCCCTGACAGGTCCGTCTATCCGGCGGCGCTTTTTTCGGGATCGCTCGTCAGCTTCTGTGACGAGATCATTCAATGGATCACCCCCGGCCGCTACTGGAGCATGATGGACGTGGGGATGAACGTCATCGCCGTGGGCTTGAGTCTGGCGGCGATCCGGAAGGGAGTGCGGCCGAAGCCGGCCGCGGAAAAAATCGCGTCCAAGTCCGTGCGGACCGTCTCAATTATCCTCGGCGTCAATCTTCTTCTTTTCGGCCTGTGTATGTCCAATACCCCGGAGCGCACAGCGGCTTTTGCGGAGCGCTTTCCATTCCTGGCCCCCCTTATTAAACAAGAGCCGATGCGCGAGCCGATCCTAAAGCATCGGGACCCGGAGATCGGCGCATTTTACTCGCGGCTGACCGTTGAATGGCTGAAAAAAACGGATAAGGACATGGCCGTACCCTTTGCCCAAGTTCTCAAGGACTGGAAGGATAAAAACTACACGGAATTTTTAAACACCTACACCCCCTTGAGCCATCCTTTCCTTCATGAAATGCGGGTCCATTTATACAGGCGGGACAAAAGATATGAGGCCGGGGCGAAGGCCGGGAATGACACGGCTAAAAATGGGGCTTTTTTTATCGCCTACAAGGAAAACCTCATCCTCGAAAAATATTTCCAGGAGACGCTCCTCGGCTCGGGATATCGCTGGACCAGGGAAAAAGCTGCCGAAGTCGAAGCGCTCATCGACAAAAGCGCTTCCTACACAAGCCCCGCCAGCAAGGATTCTTTTTATTGGCTGAGCGAGGGGACGATGTGGATGGCGATAATGATGATTCTGATCCTGCTCGCCGCCTATAACGCCTTCCGCGCGAAGCGGGACCTCCCCTCCGCTCTTGGAGATGATCACGAAAAATAGAGGACCGGCCGGATCTTGTATTTCCCCACCAGCTCGGCCTCGCTCTTAGTCTTAGCCCTCACCAGGCTCTGGACCGAGAAACTCGTGTACCGCCAGGAAAGCAAGCGCTCCGCCGGGTCTTACAGGAGAACGTCAGCAGATGCTCCGCACGGCAGTCCGGACAGCGGATGCGGGCAAATCCGCAGCGAGGGTTGCCGCAATCCAGGTACTTCTCCACATACTCCGCCAGAAATCGCTCGAAATGAAGGATAGGGCCGCGTCTCCCCTGAAAAGAAAGGGGGAGGCCAGGCTCGGACGGGGGAAATGATCTTCTCTTGGCCCTGGAGGAGAAGTCTATGCGATTTCAGGCGTTATTGAGCGTCCCTGCGGCTTTTGGCCCGCCATGAGCAATTCCCGACTGTCCTTGACATCTCTTCGAGACGCGATCTATGCTTCCTCACGATGGTTGGCTGGGAAAATCGACATAAAGAGACTCACTCGGCCACCACAGCCGAAAAGGAAACTTTTATCTTTCGGCCCATTCCTGCAAGGAGGATATCGAACATGCTGACACCGAGATCCGCCACAAGATTGATTCTTCTCCTGACCATGATCCTTTGCTCGGGTCCGCTCACAGCGGCGACCTACTACCTTTCTCCGACCGGATCCGACTCCAACCCCGGCACAGCGGTTAGCCCCTGGCGCACATTCCGGAAGGCGGCGTCCGTGGTCCGCGCCGGTGACACAGTGATTGTCCGCGATGGGACGTACACGGGCGGGGTGTCGATCGAAACCCCGGGAACGGGCAGCAAGCCAATCGTGTTCAAGGCCGCAGGAAGTCATGCCGTCATTAAGGGGAGCGGTGGCGAGAAGGATGCCTTCACTATCGATGGGTACTCCCTCGGGAACCCGTGGTGGAAGGGCGCGGACATGTACATCACGATCGAGGGGCTCACCATCCGGAACGCCACTCGAGGCGGCATTCGCATCTCTTGTGCGCACCACGTGACCGTGCGCAAATGCATTCTCACGCGGAACGGCACCTGGGGCATTTTCACCGACTACTCGAACTACTCGCTCCTCGAGGACAACGAGTGCAGCTACTCCGGCGACGAGCACGGAATCTACGTGAGCAACAGCAGCGACTTCCCGATCATCCGCGGAAACCGCGTCCACCACAACACAGCATCGGGGATCCAGATCAACGCAGATCCATCGATGGAGGATGGCGATGGAATCACGACCGGCGCGGTGATCGAGCGGAACGTCGTCTATGAAAACGGCCGCATCGGCGGCTCGGCCATCAACCTGGCATCCGTCCGGAGCTCGCTTGTTCAGAACAACCTCCTCTACAACAATTATGCCGGCGGGATCGCCTGCTGGGCCGATGGCAACGGGCCGGCGTGGGGGTGCAAGAACAACCGGTTCACCAACAACACGGTGTTCTTTAGGAGCACCGAGGGCCGCTGGACGATCTCCCTCAAGGAAGGCAGCAGCGGCAACCAGATCCGCAACAACATCTTCTGCGGCGGTCACAACGGAGTTCTCGAGTTCGACGACTCGCAGTCGACCAAGGGCATCAAAATGGATTACAATCTCTTATACCGGGCCGGGTCGAACCTTGTTGTCACATGGGAGGATGAGGCCGATTACACGCTCGAGCAGTGGCGAGCCCAGTATCACCAGGACGCGAATTCGATTTCAGCGGCGCCCGCCTCCGTCTTCGTGAATATGCGCAAAGCCAACTACCACCTCAAGAGCGGTTCCCCGTGTATCAACGCCGGTGACCCGGCCAAGAAGTTCAACGATCCGGACGGCACGCGTAACGACATGGGAGCGTACGGTGGACCCAAGGCTCTGGTGCGATGATCGCCCGTGCGCGCTTACGCCGACCGCCCGAAGTCGATGTCGCCGCCATGTACGTTGACCTGCGCTGGGTCAAGCCCGCACTGATCGCGCCATGCGATAGCACAGGCGGCCGACGCCTCGTCGATCTCGGCGAGGTCGACATCGTTAGCTGTCCATCCGACCATGTGCATAAGTTTGCGCGCGGCGGCGATGAGGGCAGCGTCGCGCCGCACTCGCCGGTCTCCGACGAGGCCCATGCCACGACGCGCGCGAGAGGCTGAAGTGACTGCCCGGCGTACGCCTGCCGGTGCGTGAAGACACAGGAGGCCGCTCCATCCGCGGGGACGGCGATCGTCCCATGGGGCACGCCACCCGACGATTCCGTGGCGGCCGTCGAACCAACCGGCGATTCAGCCTCAGGTTCCGTCCGCGGCATTTCATCGACACGGACGACTGGAGCCGGGCCTTTCCGGTGAGACACCTCGACGGTCACCGTCTCCGATTCGAAGAACCCGGAGTCACAGGCCGCGCCGGCCTTCCGGCGGGATTCGATCGCGTATTCCTCCTGCCGGACCCGCGCGATGCCGCATTCCGATGCCACCCGCTCGGCTCGTTCGATGAACGTCCGGCTTCCCGGCATGTTCAAGTACAAGCGCCGGCTCCTGGGCTCACTCTGCCGGGCGGCCGTCCTGGCTCTCCTTAAATACTTCCAGGCTGTCTCCGGAACAGCGCTTCGCCCCGGGGATGTGGCCGTCATCCAGTCGTTCGGACAGAAGATAAATTTCCACCCCTTATGTGGAGCTCCACATAACAGGTGAAGATTGACCCGCTTCCCGAACGATAGGATGGCCGCAATGACCCCGGACACAAGCGCGCTCCCGGTCGGCTACTTCTTGGGGAACCAGGGAACGAAAGCGCTCGTCCGCCTGACATAATCGGCGTAGGCCGGGTTCCCCGCGTATTTCTTCTCGAGCAGCGTCACACCCGAGACGCGGAGGAGGAGGCCGGTGATGACGAGCGGGCTCACGATCGCCGCCCATCCTCCGGGCGCGGACAGGGCGATCAGAAAGATTCCCCACCACATGACGGCTTCCCCGAAATAGTTCGAGTGGCGGGTATATCGCCACAACCCGCGGTCCATAATCCGGCCCTTGTTGTCCGGGTCCGCCTTGAACGCCTTCAGCTGAAAATCGCCGACGGCCTCGAACAAGAACCCGAGGACCCAGACGGCGGCCCCGATAAGATCCAAGAGCCGCAATTCTCCGTCGCCGGGCCGGTTGACAAGAATGACGGGCGTGACGATGAGGAGGAGGAGGAATACTCCCTGGAGCATGAAGATCTGGAAGAAACTCCTGAGGACGAACCAGCGGCCCCAGCTCCGGCGCCAGTGGGCGTAGCGGTAATCCTCGCCGCGGCCCCGGCTACGGACCGCGATGTGGACGGCCAGGCGGAGCGCCCAAACGCAGACGAGACCGTTGGCCAGGAGCTGGCGGGCGGTCGTCCCGCGCCAAAAAAAGAAGGTCAGGGCGGCGACCAGGATGAACCCCGGCCCCCAGCCGATGTCGACGATGGAGTTGTCCTTAATTATTCGTGCACCAGGGCGATGCCGACGACCCCGATGCCGTTGTGGACGCCGATGACGGGAGAGAGGTCCATGACGAAATCGGGCTTGGCGCCGATGATTCCGGCCATCGCTTCGGCGTAGAGGGCCGCCCGCTCCGGGTTCCGGGCATGGACGATTGCATAGCCCCGGACCTTGCCCGCCCCCGCGAATTCCCGGACCATGCCCAGGATTTTCTTCATGTTGCTCCGGCGGCTGAAGGATTTCCCGTCGGCGACGGCCTTCCCGTCCGCATCCAGAGAGATGATGGGCTTCAGGTTGAGGAGTCCGGCGATGAGACCTTTGAGGGGGCTGACCCGGCCGCCCCGGACCATGTACTTGAGGGTGGCGATATCGACCAGCAGCTTGGTTTTGGCGATCCAGTCGCCGGCGGAGGCCACGATTTCGTCGTGGCTCATCCCCTTCCGGAGGCCGTCCACGATGCGCGCCAAGATAAGGCCGTGGGTGACCGAGAGGTGCTTCGAGTCGATGACGCTGATCTTCGTTCCGGGGAGGGACTCGGCCGCCTTGAGACAGAGGCTGTACATGCCGGTCAGGCCGCTCGAAATCGTCACGGCGATGACGGACTCGTAATGGCTGGCCAGGAAGGCGAACAGGCTCTGGACGCTCGCCGGGGAGGGCTGGGAGCTCTGAGGATGATGGGGCGAGCTCTGGAGGAGCGAGTAGAATTGTTCGGGAGTGATCGTGACCTTGTCGAGGAAAAGGGTGTCGCCGAAAGTCAGCTGAAAGGGGATGATGTGGATCTGATGCTCGTCGAAGAAAGCCCGGGGCAGGTCGCAGGCGGAATCGACGACCAGGGCGATTTTCGACTTGGGACGGTGGCTCGCCTCGTACTGGCGGATCATGTCGTCGGCCTTGATCTCGGCGATCGTGCCGAAATCCTTGAGCCGGAAGAAGAGGTCGGCGGGGGCGTCGGTGTGGACGTGAATCCGGGCCTTCTCCCCCGAACCGGCCACGATGGCGGACTCTCCGAAGGAGCTCACGACCTTCCGGATCGCATCGACGTCGAGGCCGGTCCCGGTCATGAGGGCCTCGGAACAGTATCGCTTGCGGATAGCGCTCTTATGGGCGTGGACGACGGGGGGAGCTTCGGTCGTCCCGGATCGCGACGTCAGGAGATGCTTGATATTCCCCCGTTTGATGAAGTGAACGACGCCCTCCAGGAAATCGACGAATCCCTTGGCCCCCGCGTCGACGACCCCCGCTTTGCGGAGGACGGCCAGCTTCTTGGGCGTCTCCTTCAATGACTCCTGGGCGATCTGAAGGGAGTGGGAGAGAAGCTCGGCGAAGTCGCTCATCTTCTGGCGCTCGCGGTAGACGGCCTCGGCCCAATCGTGGATGAGGGTGATCATGGTCCCATCGACGGGGTGGACGATGGCCGAGCGGGCGTACCGGACGGCGTGCCGGACCGACTCGCCGAAGGCCTTGGTCGAGATGCGAAGGTCGTTCTTGATCTCCTGGGCGATCCCGTAGAGGAACTGGGCGAAAATGATGCCCGAGTTGCCGCGGGCCCCGGAGATGGCCGCGTCGGCGATCGAGTCCAGGGTCGATTTGGGCGAATGGAACGCCTTGGCCCGCGCGGCGATGAATCGCATCGTGGAGGCCAGGTTGGTGCCCGTGTCCGCGTCCGGGACGGGAAAGACGTTGATTTTATTCAGGTAGGCCTGGTCGCGGATGACGGCCTCCCCGCCGGCCAGGAAAGCGTAATAGAGGCGGTTGCCGCTTAGGTATCTTATCTTCATCTGTAGCCCGCCGTCCTCCAAAGAGTATATATTTTACCATATAATTCCGGGGACACATCACTTACTACGGGGAGCAGAATAGACATTGCATAATCCTTGCTGCTCCCCGAGTACTAGCCGGGCGCTAAGGAAATATGGAGTCAACTATATTTCGCCCGGCTTAGTAATTCTCATGAATGGAAGCATTTCTTTTTGTAAATGGAAATACTTTCTCATGAATTAAGTGATGTGTCCCCGGAATTATGCTAGGTGGTCGGCGAGGATTTTAGTGCCGATCAGAATCAGGATCACCCCGCCCGCCAGCTCGGCCCGACGTCCCACGACCCGGCCCAGGACGGGTCCGAGCCAGGCCCCTACGATTGTCATGCCGAAGGCGACGACGCCGATGACGGCCGCCGGATAAAGGATCGGGACCTCGAGGACGGCTAAGCTGAGACCGACGGCCAGAGCGTCGATGCTCGTCGCTACGGAGAGCAGGTAAACCCGGGACCCCCGGCTGGGATCTCCGGCCGGGCAGTCCTCCTCCGACTCGGAGTGGAAGGATTCCACGATCATCTTTCCCCCGACGATGACCAGGAGCCCGAAAGCGATCCAGTGGTCGAAGGAACGGATATGGCGTTCGACGCTCGTCCCGCCCGCCCAGCCGATGATCGGCATGACAAACTGGAAGAGGCCGAAGTGGCCGGCCAGCCGGAAGGACTGGCCCCGGGTCAGACCGCGCCGCGAGCAGCCCAGCCCGAGCGTCACGGCGAAAGCGTCCATGGCCAGGCCGAGGGCGATCCCCAGGACGACCGGAAAGCTCACGCCCTCAGACCTTTCCGCCCCGGTCGAAATAGTCGAGGACGAGGGACGCCATGTGGAAGGCGGCCGGGGGCAGCGCCTTCTCGTCGATATCGAAGGCCGGGTGATGGTGAGGATGGGGCATTCCGTCGCCCATGCCGAAGAACCAAAACGCGCCGGGAACCTTCCGGAGGAAGTAGGCGAAATCCTCGCCGCCCATGACCGGATCGATGGCCTTGATCCGGTCTCCGCCTAAAGCCTCGCGGGCCGTCTCCAGGACGAACTCCGCCATCCGCGCATCGTTGATAAGGGGAGGATAGCCCTCCTGGTACCGAAACTCGGCCGAAGCGCCGAAGGCCCGGCAGGTATTCTCGATGATCGTCCTCATCCGCCCCTCGATCATTCGCTGGAGAGCGGCGTCGAATGTCCGGACCGTCCCCGTCAAGGTCACTTCGCTCGGGATGACGTTGTAGATCGTCCCCCCGCTCACGGACCCGAACGACAGGACGGCCGGCTTGAGCGGATCCACGTTCCGGCTGACGACGCTCTGGAGGCTCACCACGAGTTGGGCCGCGACCAGGATCGGGTCCACGGTCAGCTGCGGCATCGACCCGTGCCCGCCCTTCCCTTTGACGACGATCCTGAAGTCGTCGGCCTGAGCCATCATCGGCCCCTTGACGATGCCCAGGACTCCGGTCGGGAGCGACTGCCAGAGATGGAGGCCGAAAACGGCGTCGACGCCGTCGAGCGCGCCTTCCTCGATCATGGGCTTGGCGCCGCCCGGAGTCCGCTCCTCGGCGGGCTGGAAGAGAAGAACGACTTTTCCCTTGAAGCCGTTCTTGCGCGCGGCCAGGACCTTGGCGACCGCGAGCAGAACGGCCATGTGGCCGTCATGGGCGCAGGCGTGGGCGGCGCCCGGATTCAGGGAGAGGTAAGGCTTGTCGCCCTCCTCCTGGATCGGCAGGGCGTCCATGTCGGCCCGGAGCGCGACGGTCGGGCCGCCGGCCGCTCCCTCCAAGACCGCCCGCAATCCCGTCTTGGCGCAGGAGGCGACCGGCAGTCCCATGCCTTCCAGTATTTTCCGGACGGCCGCCGAGGTCCACTCCTCGCCATAGGCGACTTCGGGATGGCGGTGGAATTCGCGCCGCCAGCCGATCATCTCGCCGGTCAGGGCTTCGATCGCCGCTTTCAGGTCGTTTCTCATTCCCAACCTCCGGATGCGGATTTGGTCGACAGGCTGACCAGCACGGTCACGGCGGCGTTGGCCGCAAGCCCGACGAACCCGGCGTTGAGGCCCAGGAACGGGTCCCGGCCGGCCACGATCAGGCCGACGACGACTCCGACTCCGGTCAGGAGTCCGGCCGCAACGCCCTGCTTGGTCGCCCGCCGCCAGAATAAGCCCAGGACGACGCCGGGGAAGAACTGGCTGACCCCGTCGTAGCCGAAAATGAGCAGGTAGACGAGCTCCTTGCGGAAGAAGAAGGTCGAGGTCAGGGCGAGGATCATGACGACGAAGACCATGATCCGCGCCAGACGGATAACGCGATCCTCTCCGGCGCCGGGCGCGAAGACGGTTCGGTAGATGTTCTTGGCGATCAGGGTCGAGGCGAATAAGACCAGAACCGAGGCCGGCACCATGGCCGTCAGCGCCCCGGCCGCGCCCACGAAGCCCATGAACCAGGGCGGATAGGTTTTTTGGACGAGGGCTAGAAAGGCCGTGTCGCCGTTCTTGAGGCCGGGGGCGACCAGGAGGGCCGTGAACCCGACGAAAAAGACGAGGAGGATCGGGATCTGGTAGAAGGGCATGATGACGGCGTTCCGCTTGATCGTCTCGGCGCTGCGGGCCGAGAAGGCCGAGCCGAAGACGTGGGGCCACATGTAGAACCCGAGCCCGGTCAGGAGGCAGGTCGACATGACCCAAGTCACCCCCAGGTTGGGCGTGCCGCCCGGAAAGGCCAGGTACCCCGGCATCCGCTCCATCAGGGTCTTGAACATGTTCCCGACGCTCCCGAAACACATGACGGGAACGCCGATCCCGACCACGGCGACGGCCGCGATCATCAGGATGTCCTTGACGACGGCGACCCAGGCGGCGCCGCGGATGCCGCTGGTAAAGACGAACAGGCAGGTCAAAACGAAGGCGATGACGATGGCCGCGGCCGAGCTCACGGCCCGGTTGCTGGCAACCTCGACGATGAAGCCCAGCCCGGTCAGCTGAAGCTGGAGGTAGGGCACGATCGACAGCACGCCGATCAGAGCGACCAGCACCCCGAGGGCACGGCTTCCGTAGCGCTTGATGAAGAAATCGGGCTGGGTGTGGAGGCCGTGGCGCTTCCCGGCCCGCCAGACGGCGGGCAGGATGAAGAAGGACAACGTGTAAGCGAGCGTCCCGTAGATGATGATGTAGAAGGCCGGCGCGCCCTTGGTGTAGGCCCATCCGCTCGCGCCCAGGAAGGTGAAGGTCGTGTAGATCTCGCCGGCCATCAGGAGCCACATGATGATGACGCCGAAGCGGCGGCCGCCCACGGTCCAGTTCTCGAGGTTCATCGGGACCCGCCGGCCGGCCCGGATCCCGAGCGCAACCGAGCCGAGGACGACGGCGGCGATGATGACCAGGGCGACGTTCATGGCCCGTCTTCCTCATCGGGCGGGTTGTATTTCTTTTCCAGGCGATAGGCCGCGTAGAGAAAGACGGGCGTCAGGACGACCCAGCCCAGGATCCAGAACAGGAGGAAAGGAAGGCCAAGGATGACCGGCCGCTCCCGGTTCACGAGGGGGAGGGCCAGGACCAGGGTCAGGAAGGGAACCGCGCCCAGCATCAGGGCGTATTTCGTGCCTTTTTTCATCCAGCCTCCTCATGCAATATGGTGACGCTCATCCAAATTTTAGAAATTTGGTGAGCGTCACCATTTATCTTATATAATAATCAACTTAGCCCGGAAGATAAAGGATATGAGATCTAAAGCCCGCTCCGACCACGACGTCATCAAGCTCCGCGGCGTCCGCGTCCACAACCTCAAGGCGATCGACCTCGATGTCCCCATCAATCGGTTTATCGTCGTCAGCGGGGTCAGCGGATCGGGGAAATCCTCGCTGGCCTTCGACACGCTCTACGCCGAGGGCCAGCGCCGCTACATCGAGTCCCTGTCCGCCTACGCCCGTCAATTCCTGGAGCGGATGGACAAGCCCGAAGCCGACCTCATCGAGGGGATCCCGCCCGCGATCGCCATCCAGCAGAAGGCGGCGGCCAAGAACCCGCGCTCGACCGTGGCCACGGTCACAGAGATCTACGATTTCCTGAGGGTCTTGTTCGCTCGGATCGGGATCGTCCATTGCCTCAAATGCGGCCGTCCGGTCCGGCGGGACACGATCGACGGCGCCGTCGATACCCTCCTCGCTCTCCCCACCGGGACCCGGCTTTCCATCAGCTTCTCCTGGCCGGCGGCCCGGGGGCTGTCCGTGCTCAAGAAAGACGGCTTCAGCCGCGTCCTGGGCGGCGGCGAGATCGTCCCGATCGATGAGATTCGCCCGGCTAAGACGGGCTCCATTGACGTCCTGGTCGACCGGCTCTCCCTTGATAAGGACGAGAGGGAGCGGCTGGCCGATTCGCTCGAGATGGCCCTCAAGAAGGGCGAAGGCCGGGCCCGGGTTCTGGCCGGCGACGGCCCGGAGTTCCGGTTTTCCGAGCGGCTCGAATGCAAGCCGTGCGGAATCGTCTATGAGGATCCTTTCCCCAATCTCTTCTCATTCAACAGCCCCCAGGGCGCCTGCCCGGAGTGCCACGGCTTCGGAGATCTCGCCGTCATGGACGCGGACAAGGTCGTCCCCGATCCCTCGAAATCCCTCGAGGAGGGCGCCGTCGCTCCCTGGACGACGCCGCTGGCGCGGGGCATGATGCGCGAGCTCCTGGCCAAAGCGAAAAAAAAGGGGATACCGACCTCGATCCCCTTCAAGGACCTCAAGCCCGAATGGAAGGACTTCGTCCTCAACGGCGGGAGCGGCTTCTACGGCGTCAAGGGCTTCTTCGACTGGCTCCAGACCAAGAAATACAAGGTCCAGGTCCGCGTTCTCCTCAGCCGCTACCGCAGATACGTCCCCTGCCCGGCCTGCGGCCGGACCCGGCTCAATCCGCAGGCCCGCGCCGTCCGGGTGGCGGGCCGGACGATCGGGGAGGTCGCCCGGATGACCGTTCTCGAGGCCCACGCCTTCATCCAAAGCCTGGCCCTATCCGAGTTCGACCGCCAGGTCGCCGAAAAGCTCGCCGCCGAGATCGAGGGCCGGCTTCGCTACCTGCTCGAGGTCGGTCTCGACTACATCACTCTCGACCGGATGACCTTCACCCTGAGCGGCGGGGAAGCGCAACGGATCAACCTGGCGGCGGCCCTCGGCTCGGCCCTGGTCGGGACTCTGTTCGTCCTGGACGAGCCCTCGATCGGGCTCCATCCCCGGGACAACGAGCGCCTGATCGAGATCCTGCGCGCCCTCAAGGAGATCGGAAACACGGTCCTGGTCGTCGAGCACGACCCCGAGATCATCCGGGCCGCCGAGTTCATGATCGACCTCGGGCCGCGGGCGGGCGAGCAGGGCGGCCGCGTCCTGTTCGCCGGGTTCAAGGACGTTTTT
>Ga0315274_10010887_pt1 | contig 13076 bp, 11 predicted proteins | sample YL17G02_20_MG_FD_203700 | JGI IMG/M metagenome (GOLD analysis project Ga0315274, IMG submission 203700) | Sediment microbial communities from Yellowstone Lake, YNP, Wyoming, USA - YL17G02_20 | ecosystem: Environmental > Aquatic > Freshwater > Lake > Sediment | place: USA: Wyoming | collected... | reverse complement strand
GGTACCCGAATGCTGACCGTGCGACCGGCAGCGTCTACCACTACCTTCAGAGGAACATCGGTCTTTTGTGGCAAACCGGCGTCGTCTACTCGGTACAAACCCTGGCTCCACCCCTCCACCCAAACCGCGTAATGCCAGGCTTCTTCCTTGGACAAACGCGCTCCCCGGCCGGGTAGAAGCAGGGTCGCTCCCGCCCAAGATCGCTCCGGCTGATGGATGTAGATGTCGATGGTTTGCAGGGAGAGTCCGATGGGAGAGTTCCAGGGATTGCCGATTTCGTTAGCGAACCCCACTATAAAGATCACATTTTCCGCATCCTGAGCCACTGTGAAGTGTTGCAAGTCGAAACAACCGGGGGTGAACGCGGGATCGGTGGGGTAGACATAACTACCCGGGCCGGTATCGTCTCCGAGAGGATCTTCCACGGTCAGCACGGTTTGGCTGGTCCCGCTCTCCGGTAAAATCAATCGAAACGGGCCAGGAGGATCCGTTTCCAGGTCTTTCCCTTGGGAGGACAGCACCACTCGCATAGAGATGGTATCTCCTGTTTGCAGGGCAGCGAGCTCTCCCCCTTGCGGATTCTGCGGTGAAGCGAGCCACTCTAGGGGAATGCGCAACTCCGCGGTTTGATCCTTGGACTGCCATTGGGTCTCTTTGCTTTGGGCAGTCCAATAACCATTTGCATCGGCCAGCGAGAGCGTGTTGACCCATCCCTCGACCGTCCGTTGCAAGCGGAATTCGTAGGATGCATAGAACCCTAGGTAGTTGCGTTGGTTTCCGGTAGCACCATTGCGGCTGAAGGGAATCGAGGCTTTGGCGTTTGGTACGCCGAAATACACGGACAGACTGAGGTCTGCCGGTAATTCCGAGATCGGTTTAGCGAATTCCACGGCAAGAGAGAGCGCTTGTTTATCCAAACCGTAGTCCAGGCTTTTTAAGAGTTGCGAACTGGTTAATTGGAATCTGCCGGCAGCGGTCCATTCCCCTTCCTGCTGCAATCCGTCGATGGATGGGGTGACGAGACCCGATGGCTCTCGATCAGGCTTGGCAAAAGCCTGGGCACCGATCGGCACATAGACGAAATCGGGAACCGGCCGTCCGAGCATCTGGTAGATACCTCGCAGATAACTGCGGAAGGTAAAGTCAAAGGTGGCATCGTCACCGGAGTCCTGGTCACTGCCATACCACCAGAACCAATCCGATCCCTCCGCAGCATAGATCGCTTCCATCACCTGCTCTTTGGTCTTGTCGTCCAACGACCCATCCGCCATGGTCTGATCCACGGCTTGGCGTGTCTGCAGGAGGCACTCCCACGCGCGGTTTTCTTCCTCCTCGCCGATCCAGGTGGAGAAATCGTGGTTGATCCATGAGCCGGACCACAAGGGTTTGATGCTTTTCTCCGGCGGAAACTGTTTTAGGTATTCCGCCGGAGTGACGGTCTGGATCTGCGCGTCGTCGCTTAGTTTCCGGTAGAGGGCATTGAGGAAGTCCTTGCCATCGTTGGGGTAGTATTCCCAGGCATTCTCACCGTCGAGGATCACCGAGACCAAATGTGGTTTCCCGGGATCGCGTAGCGCTAACGATTGCCGGATAGCATCTAAACGATTGATAAAATCCTGCGCCGCCTCTTCCCCCGGCGTGCCGGAATAGCGAAAACCGATTAGATCCGAAAGGACCTTGTCGCGGAATTGGGTGCTGACCTGATGATCCTTGTGATAGACCGTGTAGGGTTGGTAGAGTTTTTCCGGTTCCAACACGAGGTCGGTCCCGTCACGCGAGAAGGAGTCCAGGCCCAGGGATTTCGCCAGCACTTCTTCGTCGGAGGCGATCCACTGGATGCCGGCATCATAGACCAGGTTCACGATTTCCTGGGCCACCGCGCCTTCCGCCGGCCACATCCCCCGCGGCAAACGGCCAAAGTGTGCCTGATAGGAAGCAACACCTTTGCTGATTTGAGCCACGGCGTCCAACGGGTAAGAAAAACGGGCCGGCAGTTTTTCGCCGGGCATCGCCACCTTGGCCAGGTTGCTGTCATAGATCAAGGGTAGAATGGGATGTGCATAGGGCGTCGTGGTGATTTCGATTTGACCTTGATCCTGCAGTTTCTTGTGCTGGGGTACCACTTGCTTCAGGATCTCTAGCTGCCTGTCGAGCAAGAGCGCCTTCTCCTCCTCCGTGTAATCGCGACCCTTCGCTACCATGACGGACAAGGGAGGTTGGGAACGGAAATCAGGGTCCATCCAGGCCAGGTTGAACAACACGACCAAGTCGAGGAAATCCTGGTTGGAAAATGAGGTGAGAGCTTTCTGAATGCTTTCGTCGGTAACAGTCTTGCCCCGCTTCTCCAGCAGTTCCTGGTAGCGGGGAAACTGGGGAATCACCCGTTGCCAATTGGCATCGTAAAAGCGGCGCAAGATGTAGGTTTTCTCCGCATCGGTCAACGCAGAAGTGGCTTTCCGTGAAAGCCACTGGGCGTAATCCTGGGTTCCCGCCGCCAGGTCGTCAATCTGCGCAAGCAGGCTGGGGGTAAGATTGAAGGCGACTTTGATCTTGGGGTAGTTCTCTAGCATCCCAACCATGTCCAGGTAGTCCTTGGTGGCATGCAATCGGACCCAGGGCTTTGTATAAAGACTGGTGACGGGATCTTTGTAGTATAGCGGTTGGTGCTGATGCCAAATGATGGAGAGGTAAAGAGGAGTTTCACCCGGAGCCGCTGTCGTGGGAGTGATCGTGGAACGGGTCGACGTTGGTGAGTTCGCGATCGGCCCTTCCTTGCAGGAAACCAAAGAAAAAGCAAAACAAAGAATCACCAGGATGGTCGCGATCCTTCGCACGGCGGAATCCTCCTTATACATATCAGGTGACAACGGCGGAGATTAGCCCTTGACCGCTCCCAGGGTCAGTCCGGATACGAGATATCTGGAGGTGGCCATGAATAGCACCACCACGGGAATCGAAATCAGCAGGGCCGCTGCCGAAAATGGCCCCCAATTGGTGTAATAGGCACCTTGCAAGGTGACGGTGCCCAGCGGCCAGGTGAACAAACCCTGGTTCTGCAGAACGATGCGAGCGATGATGTATTCACTCCAGGCCGTCATGAACGAGAAAAGGGCGGTGATCGATAGGGCCGGCGTAGAGAGAGGGAGAATCACTCGGAAGAACGCCCCCATTGGGGTGGAGCCATCGATCCAAGCCGCCTCTTCCAGGTCGACGGGGATCGTGTCGAAATACCCCTTCAGAATCCAGATTGAAAATGGCAATGAGATCGACATGTAGCAGAATACCAATCCCAGGAAGGTGTTTATCAGGCTGAGTTTGATCAGCATGATGTAGAGTGGCAAAAGCAGCATCGTGGCCGGGAACAGTTGCGTCACCAGCAGGAACACAAGCCCGGGTTGCCTGCCGACGAATTTGAAGCGGGAAAAGGCATATCCTGCCGGGGCGGCCAGGATCAAGGAAACCAAGGCCGTGGAAAGCGAAACGATCAGGCTGTTTTTCAACCAGTTCCAGAAATCGCTTTGAAAGAGAATCTGCTTGTAGTTTTCCAGGGTGGCGTCCGGCGGGATAATGGATAAATCCATGGAGAACACCGAGCCGCCGGCTCGAAGGGAAACTGTCAACACGCGCAACACGGGGTAAATGGCAACCAGGCAGGCGAGGATTAATAACAGGTGGATCAGGATTCGTTTAAAGGGGCTGTCTCCCCTTGCGCGACTGAAAAAGCCGGCCATGTCAGGTCACCTCCCCAGCGCCGCGGGTCGCTCGGATATAGAACAAGGAAAACACCAACAATATCAGGAAGATGATCACCGAAAACGCCGCGGAATAGCCGTAGCGGTAGTAGTCAAAAGCGGCCCGGTAAACATAGGTAACAAGGATTTGGGTGCCGTTGTTGGGTCCGCCTTGGGTGATCAGATAGATGATGTTTAGGTTGTTGAATGTCCAGACGGTTCCCAAGACGATCGCCGGTGTCAGCACCGGCTTTAGGAAGGGAATCGTAATCCTGCGGAATTGTTGCCAGGCAGTTGCTCCGTCCAGTTGCGCGGCTTCATAATATTCCGGTGAAATGCTCTGTAGGCCCCCCAGGATAATGATCATCATGAAGGGAATCCCCAGCCAGATGTTGACGATACAGACGGCGACGAAAGCCCAGAAGGGGTTCGTCAACCAGGATACGGCCGGTAGGCCGATCGACTGCAGTATCAGGTTGATCGATCCATACTGAGTATTGAATTCATTCCTCCACATCATGGCCACGATCACCTGCGGAATTGCCCAGGGTAAAACCAAGAGGGTGCGGTAGAGCGCGCGGATTTTCAGGTTCCGGTTGAGCAGGATGGCCAAGCCCATACCCAAGGAAACATGGCAAACCACGTTGATCACCGTCCAGAGAACCGTCCGGCCCAGGATCACGTAAAATTGGGGATCCGAAAAAATCTCGGCGAAATTGGCGCCGGCATTGTATTGCGGTGTTTTGTCCGGGCTATTGATGTTGTACATGTTGGTGTTGGTGAAAGCCAGGTTGAACGCGTAGAAGAAGGGATAGATGACCACGGTGACAATCACCAAGATCGCCGGCAGCAACAAAATGTAGGCCAACCGGTTGCGGCGCATATGCTCGCGGAAGCGCACCGATGCCGGCTTTTTCCGTGGCGCAGTTTCCATTGCTGTACTTATCACGCTCATGGCTCACCCCCTCTCAATAGATCGCTTCTTCACTCTCACCGTCAAAGGCGTGGCTCTTTTCCAGGTTGAACCGGACCTCCACGGTGTCTCCTTCTTTTGCCGGTGACTTGGGGTCAACCCGGGCGATGAAGGAATGGGCGGGGTTGGCTCGCAGCTTCAAATACTTGTCAGAGGTGACTTTCTCTGAGGCCGAACTGGCCACAAAGGCTCCCTCCGGGCTGGAGAGATAGAGGAAGATTTCCGCTCCCAGCATCTCCAGTACTTCTACTTTGGCCTTCACCGGTATCTGGCCCTCGCTGCCCGTTTGGTCAACGGTGATATCCTCCGGCCGAATACCGAAGGTTACCTCCTTGCCGGCATACCCGCGCATCACTTCCCGGTGCTGTACCGGTACGGGCAGACGGAAAGAAGCCATTTGGAAGAGCGGTTCCTCTTCCCCGTCAATGAACGCGGGAAAGAAGTTCATCGGTGGGGAACCGATGAATCCAGCCACAAACTTATTGGCCGGATAGTCATAGACTTTGCCGGGAGTTCCCATTTGCTGGATGATTCCCTGGTTCATGATCACAATCAGGTTCCCAAGGGTCATTGCTTCCATCTGGTCGTGAGTGACGTAAATGGTAGTGACTTTCAGTTTTTGGTGCAGCTTTGATAGCTCCACCCGCATTTGGACGCGCAATTTGGCATCCAGATTCGATAGGGGCTCGTCCATCAGGAACACTTGCGGATTGCGGACAATCGCTCGCCCCACCGCTACCCGCTGCCGCTGACCTCCAGACAGTTCCCGCGGTTTTCGTTTGAGATAGGGAGTCAGCTCCATCATCTCCGCGGTCGCCTTCACCTTTTGGTCGATCTCTTCCCTTTGTACCCGACGCAGTTTGAGCCCAAAGGCCATGTTGTCATAGACCGTCATGTGAGGGTAAAGGGCATAGCTTTGAAATACCATCGCAATATCGCGCTGCTTGGGTGGGAGATTGTTCACTTTGCGATCACCGATAAAGATCTCACCTTCGGTTACTTCTTCCAGGCCGGCGATGAGGCGAAGGGTAGTGGTCTTTCCGCAACCCGAAGGTCCCAAAAGGACCACGAACTCTCCATCGGGGAATGTCAGGTCGATGCCTTTCAGGATCTGAACTTTGCCGAAATCTTTGGTCAGATGTACTAGTCTAACTTCTGCCATACTTGATTCCCCTCCAGAGTTCAACAATTATTCGCAGACAATGAATGGATCGCGAAGAGAAGTGGACGACCGGGGATCCCCGGTCGTCCAGTATTGATCCGTGGAAACGGTCTTGATGATCTCTGTTATCCGCGGGTTCCCGCGACCCCATTTTGGGCTATTGCGTCATCGCGGCAATGGCCGCCACCGCGTCTGCCTGCATCTTCGGGGCGGCTTCGTCCGGTGTCAGTTGTCCACCGAACACGCCCTGCATGGCCGGTCGATAGGAGTCCCAAATCGCGCGCATCTCCGGGACGGTTGGCATTGGCTTGCCGGTTTCTACCTGATAAGCGCTACCCTTCAGGATCGGGTCGGAAGTAATGAACGGATCCTGCATCGCTTCCTTCAAACTGGGAAGGATCGAGAGCTCCCTTACCCACTGGCTCTGAATGGCGGTAGTGGCCATGAACTCGAGGAACGCTTTGACTGCCGGCAATACCTCGGGCTTGACCTTGGCGTTGATAGAGTAACCTTTAGAGGAAACCATTGGTGTGGGCCAATTGCCGGTTGCTACGATCATCGGGATCCGGGTGACACCCCACTGGAAACCCGTGATGTCTTTCTTATACCCACCCAAGGACCAGTCGCCGTTGATGATCATTCCGGCCTGACCTGCTTTAAACAGGCTCTCGGCAATGTCATAAGTGGCGCCAACGGGGGAAACTTGCTCATCCAACAGCATTTTGCCAAAGGTCAGGGCATCGATCATGCCCTGGCTTCCCAAAGTGGGCTGGCTCTTGTCATCCATCACCCAGCCACCAAAACCACCCAGCCAGGGGACATGGAAGAAGGGTTCTTGCGTGTTCCAAACCACACCCCATTGCACCGGTTTGCCGCCGTCCTCTTTGTAGAGTGCCTTGCCCATGGCGATCATTTCGTCGGTGTTAGTGGGTGGCGTGGGGACCAAAGTCTTGTTGTAAATCAGCATCAGGTGATTGCCAACGCGGTCCGGCATGGCCCAGATCTTTCCGTTCAGCTTCATCGAGTCCACCGCGTTCGGCATCAACTTGCCCCAGAAAGCTGCACCGAATACGTCATCGAGCGGTTTGATCAGGTTCAAGGTGCTGAAGGGGCCGACATTGTCATTGGGTCCATACACGATATCCGGACCGGATCCGGCCAACGCAGCCGTCTGGAAGTTGGAGCGAAGGTCTTCCGTGCCGTAATGGACGATGTCGAAGGTGACTTCATACTGAGCCTTCACGGCTTCCGTAAATGTGGTGATATTCTTGGTCAGTAGTGTCTTTTCGCCCGGGTCCATCTGCTCCCACAGAGCAATGGTCACTTTCGGGGCGGGGGGCGGTGTGGTGGGCGTGGGGGATGGTGAAGCGGTGGATGTAGGAGTGGGGGTCGAAGTCGATTCAGCGCAACCGCTTAGAATGGACAGCGTGGAAAAGCTTAGAGCGATAACAAGCACCAATACTAATAGTCTGCTTCTTTTCATTCCCAATTTCTCCTTTCGAAAACCAGACAAATCTTTGCTTCAACCTTGATCCTCTTTGCTTGTCGCCTCCTTTCTTTCATCCCTGTCTAGGATCATACCCATTTCAACAAAACCAAGAAGGAGAAATTTCATTGACGATCTGGCGTTCTCCCTCCCATTTGTCCTTCTATTATAATGCAACCCCGCGGGCGAATGTAACGAGTTCCAGAACTTGGTCGAGCAAAAGCGGAAGCGCGTTTTGCACCGCTCCAGAAAGCTCTGTGCCCCATTCCAAGGATTCTGGTTCCAGCCCCAAAACCTCGTGCAAGTCCCCTACTCCCTCCAGGTACGGCAACAGCGTCAAACCCAACGTGCCGCCATCGATCAGCTCCCAATCGCCGACTTTCCCAGCCAAAGCCCGGATGGCGTGTACACCCAGGCCATCATCTATCCGAAGCAAATTGCCCAAGCCCAGGATGACTTTGCGATTCATCATGTCTACTGGCCGCCCGGTGCGTGCGAGGAAACGGGTGCTTTCGGATGCGCCCTTCCTGTTGTCCTGCTTTTACCGCCGGGCAAGAAGTGCATAGGGCACCAAGCTGCCGGCATGGACTTCGGTCTTCCCCAGTTCCTTCCCTTTCCCTAGGAGTGCTTTACGTAAAACACGAAGACCTTGCCTTGCTGTTCTGCTGAAAGCAAGGGGTGGCCCGTGTATTCTGACCAGGCCTTAACATCCGGCATGGAACCGGGGTCGGTGGCTTCCATTTTCAGGATCTGGCCCGGTTGCAGTCCGTCGATCGCTTTTTTCAGCTTGACGATCGGCATCGGGCAAGCCAGGTTTTTGGCGTCGAGATAGGCGTCTTCTTTCAGATCTGCTATTTTTCTCCTCCTTTCTGATTTTTACGGCAAGTTCAGCGGGTGGCCCGTTTCGCTCTTGGTTTCCTCGTGAGCGTAATTTCCTTCTGCCCTTCGCGGAATTCCTTGATGGTGTGGCCGATGGAACGGCCCAGCTTCGGCAGCTTGTCTGCACCGAAGAGGAGCAGAGCCAGGCCGAAGATGATGACCAGCTCGGTGGTGCCCAGCATGAGTTAGATCCTCCTTTCTTCCAGATTTTGATTCCGTTCCAGCGCGCGCTCAGAAGCAGCGGCGCGGCGTTCGGCCAGGGAAACCAGACCGATGGAGAGCTCGAACAGGAGGTACATCGGAACGGCCAGGATCGCCATTGTGATCGGTGAGTTGTCCGGGGTGATGATCGCGGCCACGATGGCCAGGACGATCACCGCCCATTTCCGCTTCCGGGCCAGGGTGCGGCGTTTAAGAAAGCCGACGCGGCCCAGGGTATAGAAAACCAGGGGGACCTGAAACATGATCACCGAGCAGAAGAGGAAGAGGGTGATCACGGATAGGGTACGATCCAGTCCGAAGAGGGGACTGGCCATGCTCAAGGTCATCGAATAGAGGATGTTCAGCATCACCGGTACCAGCACCTTCCAGGCGAAGGCAACACTGAAAAGGAGAAGGAGAGTCGAGGGCAGGATGATGGTGCGCACCGCCTTGTGCTCCGGAGGCAGGAGCCCGGGGGAGATGAAAGCCCACAACTGGTAGAAAATCCAGGGTAAGGAGGCGGCGAAGCCGAGCACCAGGGCCAGCTTGGTCTGCACAAGGACCGCTTCCGCCGGGGAGAACACGTAGAGTTGCCAGGAGGGGATCAGATCCGTCTGGAGAAAGTGAACCAGGGAGGGCATGAAGGGGAAGAAACCGAGGAAGAGCAGGACCGGGACCACCAGCGCTTTGATCAGGCGGGAGCGTAGCTCTTTCAGATGCCCGACCACGGAATCCTGAACATCGTTTGTTTGTGCCATCGATTCCTCCAACTTCTTGCAGTCCGCCTACAAAGGCAATTCCAATGGCGAAACGATCCCTATGCCGAATCTTCCTCTTCTATTATTCGCGGTCGAAAGACGAGAATCAACCCGGCAGCAATTGCTTTTCTCCCTCCGGCATTTTCCTTGCCAAATATCCAGTTTTCTATTCAATATGTCAAGATATTTGTATATTTTGATATTTAAGAAATCTTAACAGCACATTCCGGGCTGTGGTAGGATCAAAGGGAGAATTGGACATGGCTCAACCAAGCGATGCTTGCTTTCAGGACACCGCACAACCTTCCCCCGGAATACGGGGGGGGGACACAAACCTCCTGGCACGGATGTTTGGCGCGCTGGCCAATGAAACACGTCTGCGCATCCTCAATCTGTTAATTGAAACGCCTCTTTGCGTCAAGGAGATCGCCCAGATCCTGGGCCTGCCTCACAACAACATTTCCCAGAACCTGAAGCTGCTGCACCAAGCTGGCTTGGTCCGCGCGCGGCGGGTAGGAACATTCACGCGATACTCCCTGGACCTGCCTCCGCTTTACGAGCAGCTGGCTCACTGTCTGCGGAACAGCCGGGCTTCCTTTCCCCAGTTGGCAGATGATTTGCAGGCTTTGGCCTCTGCCGGATTTGCCCCTGGCAACAAAACCTGCTAAATCCGTGATCCCGACCTTCGACGCCCACGCCGATTCGCTGCTGGAAGTGGTGGACCGCGGCCGGGATTTGCCGGTTTCCGCCTACCGCCAGGGCGGCGTGCAAGCGCAGGTGCTGGCCTGTTGGATCGATCCCAAGATCCCGCCGGAGCAGAAGTTCCCTTACTTGGAAAAGCTGATCGCGGCTTGCCGGCAGCAGCTGGCCACATTCTCTTCTGACTTGATTCTGGCCCGTCGCGGCCGTGAGGTGGAGGAAGCCAATCGCCAGGGAAACATCGCCATCCTTCTATCCTTGGAAGGGGCGGATGCCATCGACCGTGACTTGGATCGGATTGCCTGGTTGAGGGATCAGGGGTTCTCCGCCATCACCTTGACCTGGAGCCGGGCCAACGCCTGGGCTTCCTCCTGCATCGACCACCGGGACCGTGGTCTTTCCGACCTCGGCCGGGACGCCCTGCGGGAGATGGACCGGCTGGGCTTCATGGCCGACCTTTCCCATGCTTCGGAAAAGACATTCTTCGACACCTTGGATGCTTTTGATGGGCCGGTGATCCTCTCCCATTCCTGCGCTTACGCCCTTTGCCCGCACCGTCGCAACGCCACGGACGAAATGCTGCAGGCATTGAAAGCGAAGGGCGGCGTGATCGGAGTGAATTTCGCCCCCGGCTTCCTCGATCCGGACTGGTGGGAATGGTCGAAACAACTCGCCCAACAGGAGCAGGCGAACGTGGCGCGAATCGTGGAGCAGCTGCCGCCCGACCCGATCCTGCGCCGGCGGGTTTCGGAGGAATACATTCATCCCAAACTCTTGGCCAGGCGCCTGCCCGCTTCCCGAATCCTGGACCACGTCTGTTACATTGCTGAAAAGCTTGGCACTTCATTCGTGGGGCTGGGGTCCGACTTTGATGGGGTTCTGGCGCTGCCGCAAGGGTGGGACGGTCCGCAGGATTTTCCCGCGCTGGCCGAGGGCTTGAAATCGCGGGGCTTTGCGCCGGAAGAGATCGTCCAAATTATGGGGGGGAATTTCCTACGGATGTGGCACCAGCTCAACGAATAAGACCTTCCAGAATGCTTTTTCGGGTCTTTTGATCAATAGGGCTCTAACGTGCGTTTTCCGGCCTTGCTCCCCCTTCCGGGGTGGATTTTACCGGTTCGACCCGGATCGGGCCGCTTGCAGCCTGTTTGAGGCCTGTTTCAATCGGCCGAAACCGCCGAAAATGAGTGAAATCACCGGAAATCCCAAAAATGCCGCATACTTCATGCGGGGTTTTCGGATATTTCGGCCATTTTCGGCAGTTTTTCAAGGGCAGTGATCGATCGGCTAATCTATATAAAAAGCCCTCTTGGCCAGAACCAAGAGGGCTTTCCCTAACCGGGATCCAATCGTTTAAGGCAAATTCGCCATCAGCCGGAACAGCAGCGCGGTCGCTTCCGCCCGGGTGGCGAATCCCCACGGACTGAGCGAGCCATCCGGGTAACCGCTGATCAACTGCAACTCGTACGCGGTGGCCACATATTTTTGTTCCAACTCGGTCAAGTCGGACAGGTCCGAGAACGGCAGCGCCGGAATGATCCGGTTCACCGTTTCGTCTTCCAAGCCCAAGGCCCGCACTTCCCACTGGATGATCTCCAAACGCGTGATCTTGTCCTCCGGGTAAAAGTTGGTGTCGCGGGCCACGATGTGCTTTAAAACCAAGCCCTGGATGGTGCCAAATCCCCAGTAGGAACCCGGGACATCCGCGAAGAACGGATCGATATCTGCCACCTCCGGGTAGCCCAGGGTGCGCAGCAGGAACGCAGCAAACTCCACCCGCTTCAGGGTGTTTTCCGGCCGGAAAGTGCCGTCCGGGTAGCCTTGGATGATCCCTTGATCTTTCAGTTGGGCAATATCCTTTTCCGCCCAATGCCCCGCGATGTCTGAGAAAGCGGCATTGATCGGTGGCGGAGTCTCGGATGGTGTGGGAGTCACTTCCGCGGGAGGAGGTGGGGGGGGCGGAACGGGAACCGCGAGTCCCAATTTCATCCGCCAGATATTGTTGGTGCCTTCATCCCCGGCAGCCAGAAAGATCACCTCGGACCCGCCCGGTTGCCATTGCACCTGGGAAGTCACCGAAGGCAGGAAATCCGGTGAGAGCATCTTCAGATCCTGGCCATCCGGTCGCACCACGTAGATCCGGTATTTTCCGACGGCGCTGTCCACTGCGGGGAACAGAATGAACTGGCCATCCGGGGACCAGGAAGGCCGCCAGAGAGAGCTGCCCATCGTGCTTAACCGATAGGGACTGCCTCCGTCGCGATTGACGATCGCCAGATCTTCCTGACCGGACTCTCCGATTACAAAGGCGATCCGCTCCCCATCCGGGGAGAAGACGCCCGCTTTGGCCCCACCTTCCACGTTGGTGATCTGGCGAACATTGCCGGCGTTCAGGTCACAAAGGAACAACTGGTAGATGCCGGAACCGGAGGGTTTCCCCATGAACAGGGCTTCGTCCCGCGTGGGAGATACGCCCAGCAAGATCGGTTCCAATCCGGGGTTGATCCAGATCCGCTGGTCGCTGCCGTCCGCCTCCATCACCCACACCTGGTAGACGCCGGCCTGGGAGGTGTAGGCAATCCGCCCGTCGGGTAGGAAGTAGGGATCGGAGTTGTAATTGGTGCTGTTGGTGAGGAACTGGACGCCCTTTCCGTCCGCACCGACGGTGACTACGTCCGTGTAGACGGTGCCCGTTTCCTTACCGGTGGTGGCCACGATCAGCGCCAGCTTGGCGCCGTCCGGCTTGAAGGTAAGAGACCAAATCGGGTTGGAGATGAAAGCGATCTGTCGCTGGTTGGAACCGTCGGGTTGGGCGTTAACGATGGTGTTGGAGGGACCCTTGGCGATGAAGGCGATGCAGGAACCGTCAGGCGCGTAGCGGGGGGAAACTACGTCCGCCACGGTCAACCGCTCGGTGCCATTCACCACCAGGTACGGGTTGTAGCTTTCCGCTTGCACGGGCAGAAGCGGCAATAGCAGCAGGGCCACCACGCACAGGATCAGGATTTTTCTCATCGCATTCTCCCCCTTCACCGGTAGCCCAATTCGGCCAGCCGTTGCAAGAGCTGGGCTCGCAGGAATTCGATCATGTCCTTCCAGGAGTCGGGTGTGCCGAACTGCGTGGTCAAATCGGCAGATATCGTCAAATACGAATCGGGATTCTTAACCACAACGCCTGTCACCGGAT
>Ga0315274_10010886_pt1 | contig 13077 bp, 11 predicted proteins | sample YL17G02_20_MG_FD_203700 | JGI IMG/M metagenome (GOLD analysis project Ga0315274, IMG submission 203700) | Sediment microbial communities from Yellowstone Lake, YNP, Wyoming, USA - YL17G02_20 | ecosystem: Environmental > Aquatic > Freshwater > Lake > Sediment | place: USA: Wyoming | collected... | reverse complement strand
ACAGTTCCGCCAGATCGTGCCGCGCTACATGGAGCGTCACAAAGAGCGCGCCGGGCTCATCGGCTGGGCGCAAGTCAACGGTCAGCGCGGTGACACCTCCATCGTCGAGCGCACCAAGTACGATCTGTGGTATATCGAGAACTGGTCCCTCGCGCTGGACCTCAAGATCCTGCTCAAGACCTTCTTCACCTGGTTCCGCGATAGGAACGCATACTAGAAGCCACTAGCCGCCGGCCTGCGACAGTTGGTTCCAGGGGCCAGTCGACCAGGCCCGGGCACTCCCTCCGAGCGCCGCCCCGGAGCGCCCTTCACCTTTCGCCCTTGTCCCTCTATAGCTGACTGGGACCTATTGCGACCGATATCCTCCCAGGCACTAGTAGAATCCTGCTTCAGAGAGCGGACAAACGTGGACCTCCCGTTGCCCATTAGACTTTTATATGAGTTGGCTCAATCATATTGACAAGGGCCTTCCATCATGCTATCATGTTAGCACTCATGCCGGGTGAGTGCTAAGGGGGCAAGAGTAGGGCCTGCTGGGATATTATGGAAACACTAGACTTGAGACAACAGGAGATTCTGGGCATTGTGGTGCGTGAGTACATCGCGTCGGCCAAGCCGGTCAGTTCAGACGCGATCCGCGGCAGCCACGGGCTCAAGGTCAGCCCGGCCACCATCCGCAACGAGATGGCCGAGCTGACTGCCATGGGTTTCCTGATGCAGCCGCACACGTCGGCTGGCCGTGTTCCCACAGGCCAGGGCTACCGCTACTTCGTCGAGAAACTGATGCAGGAATCGGAGCTGAGCGTATCGGAGCAACTGCTGATCCGGCACCAATTCCATCAGGTCAGCCTGGACCTGGATCAGTGGATGAAGCTGGCTGCGGCGGTCCTCGCGCACGTCTCGCAGAGCGCCGCTCTGATTGCGGCGCCTCAGGCGCGCCAGGCACGCTTCCGGCGCGTCGAGCTGGTCTCCATCAGCGAGATGACGGGCCTGATGATCTTGGTGCTGCAGGACAGTTCTGTGCACCAGCAGGTGATGATGTTCAGCAGCCGGGTGGGTCAGGAAGAGTTGAGCAAGATTTCGAACAAGTTCAACGCCGAGTTCGCCGATTGCAGCACCGAGCAGGCCGCGGCGAGGGCTCCCGCCGAGCCCGGGGGTGGGCAGAGCCCTCTCGAGACTGAGGTCGGCAAGCAGGTTGTGGAAGTGATGCGCGCGCATGAGGCGCGCACGACACGACCGATCTATCGCGACGGGCTGGCGCACGTCTTGCGCCAACCCGAGTTCGACGAGATCGGCCGCGCACGCGACATTGTCCAGGTCCTCGAGCAGAACAGCGTTCTGGAGGGCATCTTCAGGCAGGCGGACCTGGTAAACGGAGTGCAGGTCATCATCGGCAGCGAGGGCAAGTGGCAACAGATTCAGGACTGCAGTATGGTTCTGTCCGGCTACGGCATGCCCGGTGAGGCCGACGGCGTGCTGGGTATCCTGGGGCCGATGCGCATGCCCTACGGTCGAGCGATTTCGGCGGTGCGCTACGTTGCCGACTTGATGAGTGACATGATGCACCGTCTGTACGGAGAACAGCCCGGAGGTTGATGCCGCTATGACCGAATACGCAGGCAAGAAACCGGACCAGCAAAAGGCCGAGGTGGTAGGGGAGCGTGCAGGCGCCGATGCAGGGCCGGAGTCGAGCGAAAAGACGCTCGACGTTCAGGCATTGCAGAAAGAGATCGAGCAGCAAAGGCAGCGGGCGCTGCACGGTCTGGACCAGTGGAAGCGCGCAGAGGCGGACCTGCAGAACTATCGCAAGCGCGCAGAGAAAGAGCGGACCGAGTTGGCCAGATTCGGCGCAGCCGGCCTGATGCATTCACTGCTGCCAGTTTTGGACGACTTTGAGCGCGCTCTGCAGACCTGTCCGGACCAGTGTTACCGCCTGACGTGGACAGAGGGTGTCGCTCTCATCGATCGCAAGCTGCGTGTTCTGCTCGAACAGCAGGGCTTGAAGGAGATAGAAGCACTCAGCAAGCCGTTCGACCCGGCCGCGCATGAGGCCCTGCTCGAAGAGGAGACCACGGCTTACCCGGACGGCCACGTGACTGCCGTGCTGCAAAAGGGGTACAGGCTTCACGAGCGCGTGCTGCGCCCGGCCGTGGTCAAAGTGGCAAAGCACAAGGACGCTCCCGCCGCCTCCACCGAGGCGAAGCCGGCGAGCGATGCTGTGGACATGAATGAATCACAGGCAAAGTAGAAGCAACAATTCGTGGGAGGAATGCAATGAGTAAGATCATTGGTATCGACCTGGGCACCACGTTCTCGGTGGTGTCCGTCATGGAGGGCGGAGAACCGGTTGTCATACCCACCTCCGAGGGTGAGAGGGTATGCCCGTCGGTGGTAGCCGTCAACCCCAAGACCGGCGAGCGCATGGTGGGTTGGGTGGCGCGCCGACAGGCCATCACAAACCCGGAGAACACGATCTTTTCGATCAAACGATTGATGGGGCGCAAGTTCAACGACCCCATGGTCCAGAAGGCGATGAAGCACTTGCCTTACAAGATCACCGCCGCGCCCAATGGCGATGCCTGGGTGACGATGGGCGGCAAGCAGTATTCGCCGCCCGAAATCTCGGCCATGATCTTACAGAAGCTCAAGACCGATGCCGAGGCCTACCTGGGTGAGAAGGTCACGCAGGCGGTCATCACGACCCCTGCCTACTTCAACGACTCGCAGCGCCAGGCAACCAAGGACGCGGGCAAGATCGCCGGGCTGGAGGTGCTGCGCATCATCAATGAACCCACGGCCGCCGCTCTCTCCTACGGGCTGGACAAGAAGAAGGACGAGCAGATCGGCGTCTACGACTTGGGTGGAGGCACCTTCGATATCTCGATCCTGAGCATTGGTGAGGGTGTGTTTGAAGTCAAATCCACCAACGGGGACACGTTCCTCGGGGGTGATGACTTTGACCAGCGCATCATCGACTGGATCGCGGACGAGTTCAAGAAGGAACAGGGCATTGATCTGCGCCAGGACCGCATGGCCCTGCAGCGCCTGAAAGAGGGCGCCGAAAAGGCCAAGAAAGAACTGTCTTCGGTCATGCAGACCGAGATCAACCTGCCCTTCATTACCGCCGATCAGTCCGGACCCAAGCACCTGGTCATGACTCTCACGCGCTCCAAGGTGGAGCAGTTGGTGGGAGACCTGGTTGAAAGGTCCATGGGCCCGGTGCGGCAGGCACTCGAGGATGCCAAGCTCCAGCCTTCCGACATCAACGAAATCGTGCTGGCGGGCAGCCAGACGCGCATGCCCATTGTGCAGGAGGCTGTGCGCAAGTACTTCGGCAAAGAACCCTACCATACACTGGACCCGAAGGAAATCGTGTCCATGGGCGCGGCAATCCAGGCCGCAGTGCTCGGCGGCGAAGTGCGTGACGTGCTGTTGCTGGACGTCACTCCGCTAACGCTGGGCATCGAGACGTTGGGCGCGGTGGCTACTCCGATCATTGGGCGCAATACGACCATCCCGACCAAGAAGAGCCAGATCTTCTCGACGGCCTCGGACGGCCAGACCAGCGTGGAGATCCACGTGGTGCAGGGCGAGCGTCCAATGGCACCCGACAACAAGACGCTGGGCCGCTTCAATCTGGATGGCATCCCGCCTTCGCCACGCGGCGTTCCACAGGTCGAAGTGACCTTTGACTTCGACTCCGACGGTATCCTGCACGTCAGCGCGCAGGACAAGGCAACCGGACGCGAACAGAAGATCACTATTACCGCCTCCAGCGGCCTCTCCAAGGACGAAGTGGAGCGCATGGTGAAGGAAGGCGAACGGCACGCCGAGGAAGACCGCCGGCGCAAGGAGGAGATCGAGACCCGCAATCAAGCGGACTCGATGGCTTACAGTGCAGAAAAGTCCTTGCGCGAGCTCGGCGACAAGGTGCCGGCTGGCGTCAAGAGCGAGATAGAGGGCAAAGTGGCGGCCGTTCGCTCTGCCCTGCAGAGCCAGGATGTAGGCCGCATCCGCAGCACATCTCAAGAGTTGAATGATGCCCTGCAGCGCATGGGCGCCAGCATGTACCAGCAGGCCGGGCCCACTCCGCCGCCTGGCGGAGGCGCGCAGCCTGGCCAGGGACCTCAGCAGCCGCCTGACGAGGGCACTGTCGAGGGCGAGTTCCGCGAGGTTTAGACGCGGAAATCCGGCGAATGTCCGATAAAGAGGGGGATTGACTCAGCAGTCCCCCTCTTTGGTGCTTTGCCCCAGTCCCCATTGAATGTATACTACTCTTTGGTGCAGACTATCTAAGGAATGTTGAGCGACCTGTATGGCTGGCAAGCGTGACTATTACGATGTGTTGAACGTCCGCCGCGAGGCGACTCTGGACGAGATCCGCAAGGCCTACCGGGGGTTGGCGCGCCAGTACCACCCGGATGTCAACAAGGACCCCGATTCCGAGGGCCATTTCAAGGAGATCAACGAGGCCTACGAGGTTCTCAGCGACGAGGAGAAGCGCTCGGCCTACGATCGCTTTGGGCACGCGGGAGTCGAGGGCAACCTGCGCGGCTTCTCCGGGTTCACCGACATGAGCGACATCTTCGAAAGCTTTTTCGGAGGGTTCGCCAGCGCGCGCGTCCAACGCGGACCGCGACCGGGGGAGGACTTGCGCGCGGACCTGACGCTTTCCTTTGAAGAGGCCGTCTTCGGTGTGGAAAAGGAGTTGGAGCTGGAGCGCTTGGAAACCTGTGCGCACTGCGGGGGCAACGGCGCTCAACCCGGCTCGCAGCCCATGCACTGCCCTGAATGCGCCGGCAGCGGTCAGGTGCGCCGGGTTCGGTCATCCATATTTGGCTCGTTCGTGAACGTTTCCACCTGTCCGCGCTGCCAGGGTGAGGGAGAGATCGTTTCGAACCCATGCAACGAGTGCAAGGGGCAGCAGCGGGTGCGTGCCAAGCGACGCATTGCAGTGACAGTGCCACCCGGGGTCGACGATGGCACGCGCATCCGCCTCGCAGGGGAAGGGAACGCGGGGCTCAGCGGCGGCCCTTCTGGCCATCTTTATGCTTTTCTCTCTGTGAAGCCGCACAAGTACTTCCACCGCAAGGACAACGACATCTACCTGAACCTCACCATCAACTTCGCCCAGGCCGCGCTTGGTGACAAGATAGAAGTCCCTACCCTCAATGGAAAGACCGGGCTGGCAATCCCCGCCGGGACTCAGACTGGCCAAAGTTTCAGCATCAAGGACCAGGGTGTGCCCTACCTCCGCCGCAACGGACGTGGCAACGAGATTGTCACTGTGTTCGTCGCCACTCCGACGAACCTCACGGAGGCACAAAGGAAGCTGCTGCGCGACCTTTCCAAAACCCTGGGCAGGGAAGCAATTCCACAGAACGGTCGGAGCCTGTTTGACAAGCTCAGAGACGCCTTCCGGCCCTAGCCGGACCGGCGACGCAAAACTCCTGGAGATCAGTGTAGAGGTAGATGGCGAGGCCGCCGAGGCGGTGAGCGCTGTATTCAACCAGTATGGCTTCGGCGGCAGCGTCATGGAAGAGCTGCGCTCTTCGGACGCGTCTGCTCCGCCCGTTGTGCATGCCAAGACCTTTGTGCGGGGAAAAGACCGGGCCAGCCTGGAGCGCATCGAGACTGCCCTGTGGCACCTGGGCCAGATCTACCCAGTCCCGTCTCCAACACTTCGCACGCTGTCCAATGCAGACTGGCAGGACGCCTGGAAGGCGGGGTACAAGCCTTTTCGCATAGGTCGCCGCATTCTGATTGCGCCATCTTGGCGGCCCTGCCCCGGGACTGCGGGCCGAATCGTAATCGCGCTGGACCCCGGTCTGGCGTTTGGCACCGGCATGCATCCTTCCACCCATCTCTGCCTATTGGCGCTCGAAAGGCACCTTCGGGTTGGACAGCGCGTCCTGGATGTGGGCACTGGATCCGGAATCCTGGCCATCGCCGCGGCCAAGTTGGGGGCGGGCGAGGTCGTGGGGATAGACATCGACTCGCTGACCTTGGACGTTGCCCGTGACAACGTCGCCCGGAACGCAGTGCAAGCGATCGTGTCCCTCGAGCGGGCATCCCTGAACCAGGTAGAGGCTGCCAACTGGGTGCCCGCCGGAGGCGATTCAGTTCCCGTCTTCAGTGGAAACGGCGCGTTCGACTGGGTGCTGATGAATATCCTGCCGGAGGTCATTGCCACCTCGGCGCCAGCCATGGCCGCGTGTCTGGCTCCCGGTGGACACTTTGCCGTCTCTGGCATCATCGAGAGTCGTGAGGACTTTGTCCGGCAGGCGCTTGCTGCCGCCGGCCTTGCCGTACGCCAGCGACTCAGGCGCAGCGACTGGATTGCCCTCACGGGCGCATCGTCAGCTGGCGAGACCGAGGGAAAGGAGGCTGGCAGAGCCTGACCGCGCCCACTCGCAAGCAAGCATTGAGCACGCTTGATGCCCGCCTGGAAGCCGCCCTTTGAGCCGCGCTGCGTGGTCTCTGCCGAACCGGCTATGCATCGCTTCTTCGTAGAGCCCTCCTGCATCCAGACAGACCGAATCGTGCTTACGGGTGCGATTGTGCATCAGATCCGCGATGTTCTGCGCCTGCAACCTGCGGACGTCATCGTCGCCCTGGATGATTCCGGATGGGAGTACAGCGTGCGGCTCGAAAACGTTGCCCGCGAGCAGGTGAGCGGCATCATCGAGCAGAAGGCGCTGTCGCGCAGCGAACCCAGGGCCAAGATTACGCTGTATCAAAGCATGTTGAAGGGCCACAGGTTTGACTGGGTGCTTCAAAAAGGCACCGAGTTGGGCGTGGTGGAATTCGTCCCCATGGTCTCCGATCGCTGCGTGATTTCCAGCCTGGACGTTGGTCAGTCCAAGCTCGGGCGCTGGCAACGCATCATCAAGGAGGCTGCAGAGCAATCGCGGCGCGCGCGCTTGCCGCGCCTGCACGCACCGCTCCTTTTCACGCAGGCCTGCGAAAGGGCCCGCTGCGCCGACCTCGCCGTGATACCCTGGGAGGGCGAGAGCCAGCGCTCGCTGCGCTCGATGCTGACGGCATCCTGCGGCGCTCAACCGGTCGTGCGCTCTCAGGGGCAACTGGTCTCAGCGGAGTCCGATCCCGGCACGGAACCGGGCGGACGCCTCAAGCCAGAGGCGCACCGCAGGCCGTTTTCCATACACCTTTTCGTTGGCCCAGAAGGTGGATTCACCGCAAGGGAGATCGACCAGGCTCGCCGCTATGGCCTGACGCCGGTCAGTCTAGGGCCACGCATCTTGCGCGCCGAGACCGCTGGCTTGGTCGCTGCCACGATGGTTCTGTACCAGTTGGACGATCTGTAGCCGCGGCGTGCGTGCCCCACACCCGCATCTAGATTGGAGCCCGATGGGCCGTACTTGCGTTGCCCTGGACATCGAAACCACCGGTCTTGACCCCGCGCGTGATGGAATCACCGAGATCGCCGCCGTCAAGTTCCGCGACGGTCAGGTCCTGGACACCTGGTCAAGCCTAGTAAACCCCAAACGCCCCATTCCCTACGCCGTGCAGAGGCTCACGCACATTACTCCGCAGGACGTGGAAAACGCACCCAGCCTGGCCGCGGTCATTCCCAGTCTGGCCCGCATCGTGGGTGACCACGCCATCGTCGGCCACAACGTGGAGTTCGAGTTCGCCTTCCTCCGGCCGCATGGCCTTCTTCAGGACAACCCTGCCATCGACACCTTCCAGTTGGCTAGCATTCTGCTTCCCAGGGCTACCAGCTACAGCCTGGCTGACCTGGCCAAGGACCTGGGCATCGAATTGCGGGATCATCACCGCGCGCTTCCCGATGCCACAGCCGCAAAGGACCTTCTTGCCGCACTGTGGGAGCGCGGCCTGCAGATGGACCTGGCGGCGCTTCAGGAGATCAACCGCATGGCCACTCATAGCAGGTGGCCACTGCGCCAGTTCTTCTTGGACCTCGAGCGGGAAAGGGCGCGTACAGCCTTCGCCAGCAACATCCGCGAGCAATTGGTGGCCAAGGGAAAGCTGGACGAAGCATCGCTTGGCCTGGTGCTTGATCGCAGGGAACACCTGGAACCTCTGCGCCCGGCCGAAACGAGAGCGCTGCTGGATGAGGACGAACTGACCGCCATGCTATCCCCGGGCGGACTGTTCTCGGAACGCTTCCCAGGGTATGAGCATCGGCCGCAACAGATTGACATGCTGCGGGCGGTAACGTCTGCATTCAACATCGGTTCGCAGATTCTCGTTGAGGCAGGGACTGGGATTGGCAAGTCCCTGGCCTACCTGCTCCCAGCGATTCATTTCGCCGTGCGCAACGGCAGGCGAGTCGTGATCTCCACCAACACGATCAATCTCCAAGACCAGCTTTATATCAAGGACATCCCGGACCTACGGAAGATTCTGTCCATCGACTTCAAGGCAGCCTTGCTCAAGGGGCGCAGCAATTACCTCTGCCTTCGGCGCCTTGCGCTCTTCAGACGCAGCGAAGCATTGGCAGACGAGGAGGCGCAGGTGCTCGCCAAGATCCTGGCCTGGCTGCCCGCAACGGAGACCGGGGACTCGGCAGAGCTTTCGCTGCGCGCGCAAGAATTCGCTATCTGGAGCAAGGTCCAGGCGGAGCAGGAGACCTGCCTGGGCGACAGGTGCCCGCATCTGCGCAAGGGACGCTGCTTCCTCTACCGAGCCCGCAGCGCAGCGGAAGGGGCGCACGTTGTCGTTGTCAATCATGCGCTCTTGCTGTCCGACATGATGGTCGCTAACCGGGTCCTGCCCGAGTACCATCACTTGATCGTTGATGAGGCCCACCACCTCGAGGCTCGCGCCACAGACCAACTGGGCTTCTCCGTGGATCGCACCCGGGCGCACTTTCTCCTGGCGGGCCTCTCGCAGCGGTCGGAAGGAGGCCAGTCGCGCGGGTTCCTTCCCTCCATTCCGCAGCATTTTCGGGGCAGCGCGGTCAGCGCGGAGATTCAGAAGAAGCTGGGTGTCTACCTGGCAAGATTGCAGAACGAAACCGAGGCCGCACACGCCAGCATGGAGCAGTTCCTAGAGGCCTTGCGAGCGTTTGTCTGCGACGACATGCCAGCCAACACGCGGAGCAGTTCAGCTTACGATCGCCACGTGGAGCTGACCAGAGGCATCCGCATTCAGCCCGGATGGTCCGAGATCGAGGTGCGCGCCGATGACCTCGTTGGCGACCTGCTCAAAGTCGAAAAGGGCCTCGAAGGCCTGCACCACGGCCTCACCGAACTGGAGGACCAGGGCGTTCTGAACTACGATGACCTGGTGCAGGAAGTCTGGGCGCGGCTGGAGCATGTGCGGGAACTGCGCGAACAGTTGCGCCATATCGTCAACGAACCTCAGGCGGGGGGCATCTACTGGTTTCGGATCGGCGCCAAGGACGGACAGGTCGCGCTGCACTCCGCGCCCCTGCAGGTTGGTCCCTTGCTCGCGGCGAACCTGTTCCCAAAGCTGGAGACTCTCGTGCTCACGTCGGCGACTCTGCGCACTGCCAAGGACTTTGCCTACGTACGCGAGCGGCTCAATCTCCCGGATGCAGACGAGCTCGCGGTCAACTCTCCGTTTGACTATGCGCATGCCGCGCTGCTTTGCCTTCCTGAGGATATGCCGGAGCCGGCTCATCCCGGCCAGCCAGGGTATGTAAGCTACCAGAAGACTCTGAGCCGCGCGATCACGGACCTCTGCCTGGCAACCAGGGGGCGCGCGCTGGTGCTTTTCACATCGCATCAACAGCTCCGGGCGACCTTCAATGGCATCAGTAAGGAGCTGGAGGAGGCTGGCATCGCCGTGTTTGGCCAGGGGATGGGGGGATCGCGACGACAACTGCTCGAGAACCTGAGGAACATCCCCAATTCCGTGTTGCTGGGCACGCGGAGCTTCTGGGAAGGCGTGGACGTCGTCGGCCCGGCCCTGAGTTGCCTGGTGATCGTGCATTTGCCTTTCTCAGTGCCGTCGGATCCCGTGTTTGCCGCGCGCAGCAGGACGTTCGACGATCCATTCGGGGAGTACGCGGTCCCCGAGGCCGTGCTGCGCTTTCGCCAGGGCTTTGGCCGGCTCATTCGCAGCTACACGGATCGGGGCGTCGTCGTAGTCCTGGACAAGCGCGTTCAGAGCAAGAGCTATGGAACCGCGTTCCTGGATTCACTTCCCGACTGCAAACGATTTCAGGGCAAGCTCAAGGACTTGCCGGCAACCGCTGCTCAGTGGATCGAAGACAAACCACGGGGAACGACCACCTGAACAGGGCCGTCGCCCACAGGCGAGACGTTTGCCGCGGCTGCGGCCCCGCCAGGGTCAGGGCTGAGTCGCGCTGGGCAGGAGGTTCTCCAGATTCGGCGCCAGCGGCAGGGCGGGGACCCGGTCGTGCTCCGAGGACAACTGCCAGGCAACGATCTCCAGTACGTTGCGGAGCTGAAATGGCTTGAGGATGACCGGCACGCCGGCGTTTCCCGGCGAGGGCTGTGTCGTCAGGTAGGCTATATCCCCGGTACAGAGAATCACCCTGCTCGCCATGTGCGGGAAGGAATTGCATAGCATCCGATAGAATGCCACGCCGTTCATGACGGGCATGCGAATGTTGGTAATAATCAGGTCATACTCCCGAGCAGCGACCATCTCCAGTGCCATCCTGCCATTGCTGGCAAGATTGACGTCGTAGCCGGCCATCTCCAGCGTGCGTGACAGGATATCGAGAATATCCTGCTCGTCATCGACGAGCAGGATTCTGCTGTGTTTCGACGGTCGGCGAGTCGGCACTGTCAAGGCCTCTTCAGGGATGCAGCTGTTCCCACCCGATCTCGTGCTCATTCATCCAGGTGATGAGCTGCTCGGCGAACTGTTCAATGGTTGCGGCACGAATCGAGGCTATGTCACGAAGCTCGCTGGCTTCCAGGTCGAACTGGGCGAGCACCTTCCTTGGATTGTTCAGAAGCGTGCGGCGAAATCCAACGTCAATAACGGCCGTGCCGATGATCTGGGAAAGTGACGCAGTTGTCATGGCTAGACTCTCCTTGTCTTCTCTCGCCCAAGGCGAGACCCTGCGATCAATCGCCATCGCGACGCGCAAGCATGCCGTGCTGCAGCAGGACCAACGCCCCCAAGGCGAAGGCCACATCCCCGATGCAGAAAACGGCGGGCAACGGGAACGGCTTGGTCAACACAAAGATATCCGACAGAAGCCAAAACCGGGTTTCCCCGCGCCGGAGTAGGACATCCTTGGTGCTGTACACGCGCGTGCCAGAAACCAGGGACGGTGCGAGGTGGGCATAGCCCGCCTTCGATAGGGCCTCCGTCGTGACGGGCATCCAGCCGCCGTTTGCCGCCATCACAGCAAAGTTGAGCAGCAGACCCAGTCCGATTAGTGCCATGCCCGGCTGGCGGCGGTTGGCCCAGGCGGTGAGACACAACAGAACATACGACGACAAGAAGGCGATTTCCTGCCGGCCCCACCCGCCTGCGGTCCTCATAGCAGGCTTCTGGTAGATGAAGAAGGTTTGCAGGGCGAACGCCGCTACCGCCAGTGCTCCGCAACGCAGGCGCAGGGACGCCAGTCCCTCGAGCCTCCCGCCGCGCAGAAACCCCACGAGAATGGACAGTAGAATCGCGACGGCAAGGATCATGGTGCTGCGGCAGCTCGAGAGCAAGTTGCCCGAATGCTAGCGCTCAAGCGCCTCTGCCTGAACTAGCCGCCGCCCCCACTACCGCCACCGAACATAACGGGCGCGCCTCCGCCCAGAATCATCGCCGTGAGCACCAGCAGGGCCCACAGAAGTCGGGCAGTGTTGGTGTTCGCATACTTGAAGATCGAGGGTCGCAGCTTGCGCATCGGTTCTCTCCTTCATGGTCTGGATGTGATGCAATGATCTGCGTGCGCGGTTTCGTACCGCGGTGACATGCGCGGCATTGCATCTGACACATCCTATCATCGACTGCTTTCGGAAGTGCTTACATAGCACTGTTCCACGATAACCAAATCGATCGCGACCAGGCCTGTGCCGGCATCCGGGAACCCGCCACGAAAAAGAGAGCTGCCGCTGCGGCCAGCCCTCTCCGCGTCATCTACCATGATTGGCGAGCTGCAGTCGCTTAGGTCGCCGTAATCCTGTTCTGCAAGATCTGCTCGTAGAGCCTGGTCGTTTCGGGAGCCGGGTCCACCCCAAGCTCCTCCTCAAGAAGCTGTGCCAGCCGGTGATAGGTTCTCAGCGCCGCGCTGCGGCGGCCCAGCAGCGCCTGACAGCGCATGACCTCGCGGTGGGCTGTCTCTTGGTAGGCATCTTTGGCCAAAACCTGCTCGTAGAAGCCGATTGCCTGGCGGTGGTCGCCGCGTTCCGCATGGTACATCCCCAAGCGCAGTAGGGCGCTCAGGTACTTCCGCAGTAGTTCTTCCATCTTGAGCAGCGCCCACTCATGGCCGGTCTGCATGTCCTCCAACAGGTCTCCGCTATACAAAACAGCCGCCTCGTTGTAGTTCTCTGCCGCCCGAATTCGGTCCTCAGCCCAGAGCGCCTCCGCCTTGTCGATGGATTTCTCGAACTTTTCCACATCGAACCAGTAGTGTATGCGCCGGTTGAAGTAGTACTGGTCTCCCTCGTAGATAACGCAATCCTGCTGGTCCAGCGCCCGGCGCAGCCTGTACAGCGCAACGTGAAACGAGGATCGCAGTCGGGCAGGCGAGAGCTCCGGCCACAGGTCCGTGCCGATCTGATCCTTGCGCCGCTGCCTGTGGCACAGAAGGTAGAAAAGAAGCTCCTTCGCCTTGGCCATGCCCCACTCGGCATTCGAGATGAGCCTATCGCCGCGAAGCACGCGGCCCTCTCCGAAGGCATACACTCGCAGAACGGGTTGTATCAGAATCGGCTGCGGTCCGTCCTTGCCTCCCGCAACAGCTACCGCGTCATCCGCCTTGTCCAGGAGGTGCTCTACCAGCGTGCCCGCCAAACCTCTTGACACGGCGTATTGGACCACTGCCCTGGTCTCCCGAGCCGCTGAGCGCAAGAACTGGTCGTATCCCAGTGTCAGAAGGCAGTCGAGCACAGAGCGCACGCATTCAAGCGCTTCTTCAAGACG
>Ga0315274_10010885_pt1 | contig 13077 bp, 15 predicted proteins | sample YL17G02_20_MG_FD_203700 | JGI IMG/M metagenome (GOLD analysis project Ga0315274, IMG submission 203700) | Sediment microbial communities from Yellowstone Lake, YNP, Wyoming, USA - YL17G02_20 | ecosystem: Environmental > Aquatic > Freshwater > Lake > Sediment | place: USA: Wyoming | collected... | reverse complement strand
TCAGTCACTGCCACGGCGTCAGTGGGCGCCGTCTCCGGTCAGCACTGTCTTGACCGTCTTGGCGATGATCATCAGGTCGCGGATCGGCGACCAGTTCTCGATGTGGGCGAGGTCCAGCCGGACAACGTCCTCGACGCGAAGGTCCGACCGGCCGCTGATCTGCCACAACCCGGTGAGTCCCGGCTCGTCGTAGGAATCGACCTCGCGCCGCACCTGTGGGCGGGGACCCACGATGCTCATGTCGTCGAGCAATACGTTGAACAATTGCGGCAGCTCGTCGATGCTGAACTTCCGAAGCACCCGGCCCGCCCCGGTGATCCGCGGATCGTCCTTCACATTGAAGAACAGCGGATCGCCGCCGTTGGCGGCGATCACTTCCCACCGTTGAGCCCGATACGTTCGGAGGCGTACAGGACCGGCCCGCGGCGTGCAGACGCCGACGACACGGTGCCCGGCCTCCGGTTCGTTGGCGAACATGGTGGACAACGTGGCCGCGGCCTGCTCGTTACCCACCACCAGCGTGGTGAGCACACCGTTGCCGCGCCGGCGTTCGGCATCGACCACCCGCCGCCACAGCATCCGGCTGACCGCATTGTGCACCTCCTGGCGGCGGGACTCGCCACGCTCGCTGGGCGGAATGACGTGGCGGCGCGGAACACCGGCCCGCACCCGAATGCGGTCGGTGATGGGTTTCCGGGGTTGCCTGCGACGTTCAGGCAAATCGACGACTACCACAGTGAAATCACCTTGAGGTTGGAGACTATCGGCCAACCGTATCGTCTCGTTGCCCGCGCGCAAACGATCGTCGGAGCTTATCGGGATCTGACCGCTGGTTCTCTTCGAGTTCAGGGCGAACCGAAAGCGGTGTCGTACCGCTCGAAGACGGCAGCGCGCGCGTACGTCGTCCGGAAGTGCTCGGCAGCGTCGCGGGACACCTCCGCGTTGCGGGTCGGGTCGGTCAACGAGCACAACAGCGCCACCAACCCGTCCGGTTCGTCAGCCACCAGAACGCCCGTACCAGGTCCGCTTGCGATACCTTCGGCGCCTACCGCGGTGGAGACCACCGGCAGGTGGCGTCCCAGCGCGTCGATCACCTTCAGCTTGACTCCCGACCCGAATCGGAGCGGGTTGACCAGGGCCGCAGCCCCTTCCAGCGCGTCACCGAGATCCGCGACGTAGCCGTCGATCGACACGCTGGGCCCCAGTAGTTTGGCCAGTTCGAGGATTCCGGGCCTGGCCTCGCGACCGATCACCCGCAGCCGGGCGTTCGGCAGCCGGCTCAACAGGGTCGGCCAGACCGAACCGAGGAACCACCGCAGCCCGTCGTCGTTGTGCGGCAGGGACAGCAGCCCCAGGAACACGAATTCCGGTTTCCCGCTGTACCGCCGGATGGGCGCCGGCGGTGCCGAAACCAGCGGAGGGACGGACATGATGCGCGCTGGTGATACACCGGTCCTGCCGGTCAGTGCCGCCGCCTCTCCGGCGTTCACCAGCAGGCAGCGGCGAAAGCGCCGCGCCGTCCGATTCTCGCTGCGCCGTACCAGCGCGCGTTCGAGGCGAAGCAGGCCCGATTGCCCGAGGCGGTTCTCGGCAACCGGCCGCAGCCAGGAGGGAATGTGTTCGGCGAAGTTGCCCAGTGGGCTGATGTCGATGTCGCGATAGCGCCGGGCTGCCTTCAACATGTGGTCGTACCGGTCGGAGAACAGGTCGTCGAGGTAGCAGATCTGATGTGCCGCGACATCGTTGCCCGCGTACTGCGCTGTCCGGACGGTGTCGTAGACCTGCAGGCTGGGCGCGATCCCGGCGAGGACCGATGCGATCGAGCCGGCCGTCCGGGGCGAGGAAAGGAACGCCTCCTGAAGGCTGGCGCGACCGGTACTCACCTTGGTCGCGATGGCGCTGAGCACATCGGGCCGGCTGGGGGCGGGGACGACGTGCAGCTCTACCGGGAAGTCCGCGGGCCCAGCGCCGCCGACCCTGACGTAGTGAACGTTCCGTGGCCCGTACCGGCTGGCGAAGTACTCGATGAATCCAGCCAGCACAACCTTCTTGCCGCAGTCGGTCGGGTAAGGATGGACGGCACTGATCAGAGCGACTGACACCGGCGCGATGTTAGTCGGAACACGGACTCTTCGTCGGTAAGGCCCCGGATTAGCCCAGGATTAGCCCTCCAGCTTGTAGCCCAGGCCGCGCACCGTCACCAGGCATACCGGGTTGGCCGGATCGGCCTCGATCTTGGACCTCAGCCGCTTGACGTGCACGTCCAACGTCTTGGTGTCCCCCACGTAGTCCGCACCCCACACCCGGTCGATCAGCTGGCCTCGCGTCAATACCCGGCCCTTGTTGCGCATCAGGAACTCGAGCAAGTCAAATTCCTTGAGCGGCATGGCGATCCGCTCACCCTCGACCTTGACGACGTGACGTTCGATGTCCATCCGGACCGGACCCGCCTCCAGCACGATGTCGCTGGCATCCTCGGCATCGCTTCCGCGACGCAGCACCGCCCGGATCCGGGCGATCAGTTCCCGCGCCGAGTACGGCTTGGTGACGTAGTCGTCGGCGCCGAGCTCCAGTCCGACCACCTTGTCGATTTCACTGTCGCGGGCAGTGACCATGATCACCGGAACACCGGAGCGGGTGCGCAGTTGCTTGCACACGTCGGTCCCGCTCATGCCGGGCAGCATCAGGTCGAGCAGGACGATGTCGGCGCCGACGCGGTCGAACTCGGCCAGTGCCGACGGTCCGTCGGTCACGACGGTTGTCTCGAAACCCTCCTTGCGGAGCAGATAGGCCAGCGGGTCGGCAAGCGACTCTTCGTCCTCGACGATCAGCACCCGGATCACTGCGTCTCCTTTTCTTCGGTGTCCTCGGCGTCCGCACCGCCGTAGGCGGGCACGGACAGGGTGAATGTCGAACCCGTCCCCGGCCGGCTCCACAGCCGAATGCTGCCGTTGTGGTTTGCGGCGACGTGCTTGACGATGGCCAGCCCGAGGCCGGTACCCCCGGTGGCGCGGGACCGCGCCTTGTCCACCCGGAAGAACCGCTCGAACACGCGCTCCTGATCAGCCAAGGCGATCCCGATCCCGCGGTCGGTGACTGCGATCTCGACCACGCCGTCACGGCGGCGGCGACTGATCGACACCGCCGATGAGTCCGGTGAGTAGGCGATCGCATTCGAGATCAGGTTGGCCACCGCGGTGACCAACAACCCCTCGTCCCCGAGCACCTGGAAACCGCCCGGAGTGTCTGTGTCGATCCGGATATCGGCGTTGTCCGCGGCCACCTTGTGGCGCGAAATCGCTTCTTGCACAACGGTGTCCACGTCAACGGCAACGAGATCCGGAAGTCGCTCGGCGCCCTGCAGACGGGACAGTTCAATCAGCTCCCCCACCATGCCGGCAAGGCGCTGCGACTCGGTGTGCAGCTTGCGCGCGAACCGCTGCACGGTCTGTGGATCGTCGGTGGACTCCAGCAGTGCCTCGGCCAGAACGCCCATCGCTGCCACCGGGGTCTTGAGTTCGTGGCTGACGTTGGCCACGAAGTCACGGCGGCTGGCTTCCATACGAGCCTGCTCCGACTGGTCATCGAGATAGACGACGGCAAGTCGCGGGCCCTCGGCATTGAGGAGCCGGACATGGCCGTGAACCGAGACACCCGAGCGCCGACCCGTCACGCCGATGGGTGCAGCCAGACGCATATCCACATCGTGTCCGCTCACCAGGGTCCGCTGCGCGGCTGCCCATACCCGGTCGTCGAGCAGACCCTGACGAACCAGGCCGAGTTCGGTGGCGCGCTGGTTACCGACCACCACGTCGCGCAGGCGGTCGACCACCACCACCCCAATCGGGGCCGAGGACACCACCTGTTGCAGTACCTGGGACACCGTCATGCCGTCCTGGGTCGGGACGCCGCTGAGAGGCACGTCGGCCGCGCGCCGCGCGCGCTGAGCGGCGAGCGCCAACCCGGCCGCCAGGCCGACGACAACCGCGAGGGCGACACTCAGTGCCACCGCGCCAACACTCACCCCGAAAAGCGTACGCATCGGGCGGTGGTCGAAAAACTCGGTGCGCCCTACACGCAGCATGTTCAGTGGGCGTTCACCGAATGTTCTACTTGGATCCCTGGTTCGCCACGGCCGCGGCGCCGGCGGCGGCGGCTTCCGGATCCAGGTAAGTGCCGCCGGCCACAAGCGGCTTCAGGTCGGCGTCGAGGTCGTAGCGCAACGGGATGCCAGTCGGGATGTTCAGACCCACCACGTCGTCGTCTGACATGCCGTCGAGGTACTTCACCAGTGCCCGCAGCGAATTACCGTGCGCCGCGATGAGCACCGTCTTGCCGGCATTGAGGTCCGGCACGATCGTCTGCTCGAAATACGGAACGAACCGGGCGACCACATCGGCCAGGCACTCGGTCAGCGGACCGCCGTCGATGTCTGCGTATCGCGGGTCGGCATCCTGACTGAACTCACTGCCTCGCTCGATGGGCGGCGGCGGAGTGTCGTAACTGCGGCGCCACTGCATGAACTGGTCCTCGCCATACTTGGCCTTGGTCTCGGCCTTGTCCAGACCTTGCAGCGCGCCATAATGACGTTCGTTGAGCCGCCAGCTGCGATGCACCGGAATCCAGTGCCGATCGGCCTGGTCCAGGGCCAGGTTCGCGGTGGTGATCGCGCGGCGCTGCAGCGAGGTGTAGACGACGTCGGGGAGCCGGTCCTGCTCCGCGATCAACTGGCCGGCGCGCCCCGCCTCGGCGCGGCCCTTGTCAGTGAGGTCGACGTCCACCCAGCCGGTGAACCTATTGAGCGCATTCCACTGGCTTTCGCCGTGGCGGAGCAGGATCAGCGTGAAGTCACCGTCAGCCATAGCACGGAGTCTCTCACGACGGGCGCCTACTGTTGGTCGTCTTTGGGGTGGTTGTCGGGAACGTCATCGTCGATGAGGTGCTTGAAGGCCTGCAGGTTCTTCAGCGACTCCCCGCGCGCCAGCCGCCAGGCCCATTCCTTGCGGATCGAGGAGGAGAAGCCGAGTTCGAGCAGGGTGTTGAAGTCGTTGTCGACCGCCTCGAGCACCTGACCGAGCACCCGGTCGATCTCGTCGGCGCTGACGATGTCCAGAGCGATACGGCCGATCAGATAGATGTCACCGATGTTGTCCAGCGTGTAGGCCACGCCGTATAGCCGGCGGTTGCGCTTGAGCAGGAAGCGGTAGACACCCTCGTGGTTCTCGTCGGGCCGGCGGCACACGAACGCCTCGACCCGCACCGAATGCTCGCCGATGCTCAGCAGTGTGTTGGTGGTCAGCTTGCGCTCGCCGGGCAGTTCCACGATGAAGCCGGGCAGACCGCCGTGAGCACCGTCGTAGCGAACGTAATTCAGCCCGTGCTCGATGAGCGTCCGCTCGACGTCCTGCTGGATGCGGGCCTCGGCGTCGCGGGCGTTCACGCGCGTACGCCCCGTCGCATCGTCCAGCGCCGTCCGGCACGCCGGGTCGCCAGGTCAGGCGCGGCGCTGCGCTGGTGGGTGCGGCCGTAGTCGATCATGGCCCGGCGGTAGCTGGCGAGCAGCGCGTCGACGGTGTGGTCCCAGGAGAACTGCCCGGCGTGATCGATGGCTGCCCGGCTGAGCGCGTCGGCGTCGGCGTCGAGCAGATCGGCGATGGCCGCGGCCCAACGCTGCGGGTCGTGCCCGTCGACCAGGGTGCCACTGCGCCCGTCGGCCACAGCAACCGGCAACCCGCCCACCGCGGCCGCCACCACCGGCGTTCCGCAGGCCTGAGCCTCCACGGCGACCAGGCCGAAGGACTCCGAGTAGCTGGGCACAGCCACCAGGTCGGCCGCGCGGTAGACGTTGACCAACTGCTCCCTGGGCTGGGGCGGCAGGAAGGTCACCCGCTCGGCGATACCGAGTTCGCCGGCCAGCCTGGCCAGGCTGTCGGGTGCGGCCAGGCCACTGCCGGAGGCTCCGCCGGCGATGACCACCCGGACGGGGCCGTTCTTGCCGGGGGGCAGCAGAGCCGCCGCACGAAGCAGCACGTCGGGAGCCTTCAACGGCTGGATGCGCCCGACGAACGCCACGATGGACTCCTCCGGGGGCAGCCCCAGCACCGCACGGGCCGCAGCACGGTCGCCCGGGGTGAACGTTCGCAGATCGACGCCGGGATGCACGACGTCGATCCGGCCCGGATCGGCATCGTGCAGCGAAACCAGTTGGTGCGCTTCTGCTTCGGTGTTCACAATCAGCCGGTCGGCTTCGTCGACCACCTGCTGTTCGCCGACCGCGCGCAGCGGCGGTTCCGGATTATCGCCGTCGGCCAGGGCTGCGTTCTTGACCGCGGCCAGGGTGTGGGCGGTGTGCACCAGGGGCACCGCCCAGCGTTCGCGGGCCAGCCAACCGACCTGACCGGACAGCCAGTAGTGCGAATGCACGACGTCGTAGTGACCGGGCTCGTGGTTGGCCTCGGCCCGTAGGACGCCGGCGGTGAAGGCGCACAATTGAGTCGGCAGGTCGTATTTGTCGAGGCCTTCAAACGGTCCGGCGACCACGTTGCGGACCAGCACGCCGGGAGCCACCCGGACCGTCGGCGGGTCGGCCGACGACGTGGCTCTGGTGAAGATTTCGACGTCAACGCCACGGGCGGCCAGGTGCAGTGCGGTCTGCAGGACGTAGACGTTCATCCCGCCGGCGTCACCGGTGCCGGGCTGGGCCAGCGGCGAGGTGTGCACCGAGAGCACCGCAACACGCCGGGGCAGCACTCCGGCGTCGGTCAGATCCCGGGGATGCCGCACCCATCCATCTTTACACCCTGTCCCTCCTTGCCGCCTGCGCTCAGGCGGAGCCACCGAGGGGGTCGGCGCAGAGGCTGCTCAGCGAGACCACTCCGGCACCGGCCTCCCGCCCCTGTCCCGCGGGGCACTGGCTACAGTCGATGTCGATGACAGCGAACCCCGACTCCCACTCGCGAGTTGCCGTGGTGACCGGTGCCAGCTCCGGAATCGGTGCAGCGACCGCGAAAACCCTTGCCATTCAAGGCTTCCACGTTGTCGCGGTGGCTCGCCGCGCCGACCGGATCCAACGCCTGGCCGAAGAGATCGGCGGGACGGCCGTGGTGGCCGACGTCACCGACGACTCAGCGGTGCAGTCGCTGGCAGCCCGGCTCGGGCGGGTGGAGGTCCTGGTGAACAGCGCCGGCGGAGCCAGGGGCCTGCAGCCGGTGTCCGAGGCCGACCTCGACGACTGGCGCTGGATGTGGGAGACCAACGTGCTGGGCACGCTGCGGGTCACCCGTGCGCTGCTGCCGGCCCTGATCGAGTCCGGCAACGGGCTGATCGTCACCGTCACCTCGACCGCCGCACTGGAGGTCTACGACGGCGGGGCCGGCTACACCGCGGCCAAACACGCCCAGGGCGCTCTGCACCGCACCCTGCGCGGGGAACTGCTGGGCAAGCCGGTCCGCCTGACCGAGATCGCCCCGGGCGCCGTGCACACCGAGTTCTCGCTGGTGCGCTTCGGCGGCGATGCGCAGCGGGCCGAGGCCGTCTACGCCGGCATCACCCCGCTGAGTGCTCAGGATGTCGCCGAGGCGATCGGATTCGTCGCCTCCCGGCCCTCGCACGTCAACATCGATCAGATCGTGCTCCGCCCGCGCGACCAGGCCAGCGCAAGCCGGTTCAACCGCCGGGTCTGACCGGAGTCGGGGCGTCGGTCGGTGTGGCCGGCCCGCCGCGCGCCGGAACTCGCCGGGTTCGCGTGGATGAACTCGCCGTTGACCGGCCGACGTCGAAATCCGGTGTCGTGTCACCGGCGCCGTAGGCTCCGGCGAGCAGATTGGGAGCCGCGATCACGGCGGCCACGCGCAGCCGACCAGCACCGGCTCTGGAACCAAGGTGACGCCGAAGGCGGCGCGCACCCCGTCCCGCACCGTGCGGGCCAGGGCCAGCACATCGGCGGCGGTGGCCCCGCCGCGATTGGTCAGAGCCAGCGCGTGCTTGGTGGACAACCGGCACGGCCCGTCGCCTGGAAATCCCTTGCCGAAACCCGCGCGCTCCACCAGCCAGCCCGCCGCCAGCTTCACGCCATCGGGAGCGGGGTAGTGCGGGACGGGAGCGTCAACCTCTTCCCGGAGGCGTTCGAAGTGTTCGGCTGGAACCACCGGGTTGGTGAAAAACGAACCGACGCTCCAGGTGTCGTGGTCGGCGGCGTCGAGCACCATGCCCTTGGCCGCGCGCAGGTTGAGCACCGCCGCGCGAACCCGCGCCGGATCGGTGCGCTCGCCGACCGCGACACCCAGTGCGCCGGCGAGTTCGGCGTAACGCAACGGAGCCGACCGGCCGTCCGGGTCCAGAGCGAACTCCAGTTCCAGCACGGTGGCATCAGGGGAGTTCTTGAGGACGCTGTGGCGGTAGCTGAATCCGAGTTCGGCTGCCGGAACCCACCGCACCCTGCCGGTGGCGCGTTCCAGCACCTTGACCCGGGTCAGGTAGTCGGCCACCTCGACTCCGTAGGCGCCGACGTTCTGCACCGGGGTGGCCCCGGTCGATCCCGGTATGCCCGAAAGGCATTCCAGCCCACCGAGATTGGCCTCCACCGCCCGGGTGACGACGGTGTCCCAGTCGGCTCCGGCCTCGACTCGGAGCAGAGGCGGCTCGGCGGTGACGGCGGCGCTGGCCAACCGCAGCACGGTGAGATCGGTCAGGTCGTCGGCCACCACGACGTTGGAACCGCCGCCGAGCACCAGCACCGGTTCGCCCGCGCGGTCGAGCGTGCGCAGTGCCGTGACGATCTGATCGGTGCTGGCACAGGTGATCACGCGGCGCACGACGGGACCCACCCGCAGGGTGGTCAGCGAAGCCAGTGGCACGTTCTCGGCGACCTGCGCGCCGCCGAAATCCTCCGCCGTATCCATTCCCGAGTCGCTCCGCTCCGGCCCTTCGCCTACGCCGGGTAACGGTAGCCTCAGCTGCTATGCCCCGCTCATTCGACATGGCCGCGGAGTACGCGGGCACCGCGAAGCAGGTGCATGACGCGTTCTGCGACGAGCAGTACTGGCTGGCCAGGCTGGCCGAGTCCGGGGCCGACGAGTGGACGCTCAACTCGTTCCGGGTGGGGCATGACGGCGGGGTGGACGTGCTGACGACCCAGGTGCTGCATACCGATCGCCTGCCTGGAATCGTTCACCAATTCCACCGGGGCGACCTGGAAATCCGGCGTGCCGAGACATGGACCGGCCTGGCCGACGACGCCGCGGAGGCCTCCGTGGCCGGTTCGATCGAGCGCGCACCGGTCACGCTGAACGGCGACGCCCGACTCGCGCCGGTGGATCAGGGTGCGCGACTGGCCTTCCGGGCCACCGTCGAGGTCCGCATTCCGCTGGTCGGCGGCAAGATGGAGAAGTTCGTCGGAACCCAGCTGATGAACCTGCTGATCGCCGAAAAGCAGTTCACCACCAGATGGATCGCCCGTAGCCGCTGAGCGGCGCCGGTACCGTGTTGCCATGCCCCGCAGCATGGTCTTCGACGTCGACGTCGACCTGCCCGCCGCAGAGATGTATCGCCAGTTCACCGCGATCGGCTATTGGCAGGATCTGGTCACGTTCTACGAAGACAGCGCGGCCCGCACCGAAATCGCGCATTTCTCCTCTGATGACACCGGCACCGACGTCTCGTTCGCCCACATCATGTCCGGCGAGAGTCTGCCGGCGATCGCCCGGCCGGTGATGCCGGGGACCTTCGTCGTCACCCGCGAACAGCACTTCGATCCGTTCCATGAAGCGACCAACCGGGCCGCGGGCCGCTATCAGGCACATGTCCCGGCCCCGGTCGAGGTCACCGGCGAATACATGCTGCACGACACCGACACCGGCAGCCGGATGCGCCTGGAGAGCAGGTGCCGGGTACAGGTGCCGATCATCGGCGGTCAGATCGAGCAACTGGTGTTGGGCGGCTTGAAGCTGCTGCTGGCCGCGGAGGGCCGGTTCACCGCGGACTGGATCGCCGGTCATCGCTAGGCTCCAGCGGCCGGTCGGCATCCCGACTCGGGGAACCACCGGCGCCAACCGGCTGCGGCGGGCGGACCGGTGGCTGACGAATTCCGCACGGGTGCGGGCGGCGCTGGAATCGGCGTCCGACCCGGTGGTCGTCGACCTCGGTTACGGGCGGCTGCCGGTCACCACCCTGGAATTGGCGGCGCGGTTGGCAACGGTGCGCCCCGATGTCCGGGTGGTGGGCCTGGAGATCGACCCCCACCGGGTCGACGCGGCCCGGGCCGACAGCTCCGGCGCCGAGGGCAGCGTCGAGTTCCGGCTCGGCGGTTTCGAACTCGCCGGGCTGCGGCCGGTTGTGGTTCGCGCGTTCAACGTCCTGCGCCAGTACCCCGAGGACGCCGTTCTCGACTCGTGGCGGAGTATGCAGTCGCGACTGGCGCCGGGCGGGGTGCTGGTCGACGGCACCTGCGACGAACTGGGACGGGTCAGCTGCTGGGTGCTGCTGGATCGCGACGGACCGCTGAGCCTGACGCTGGCCTGTGACCCCACGGCCATCGAGCGGCCGTCGGACCTGGCCGAGCGGTTGCCCAAAGTACTCATCCACCAGAATGTTCCGGGGCAACCGATCCACGCCCTGCTGGACGCGGCCGACCGCGCGTGGGCGGCCGCGGCCGGGCAGTCGGTCTTCGGGCCGCGCGCACGATGGCGGGCCATGCTGGCGGAGTTGCGCGCGGCCGGGGTGCCGGTGGCGCAGCAGCGGCGCAGCCCGCGCGATGCGGTGCTCACCGTCCCGTGGGAAGCCGTGGCTCCGCCACCGATCTGATCGCGCCGCCGGCGCGACTACCCTGAATCCATGCGGATCGCACTGGCGCAGATCCTCTCCAGCAGCGATCCGGCCGACAATCTGCTGCTGGTGCGCGATTACACCCGCCACGCGGCCGAGGCCGGCGCGCGTCTGGTGGTGTTCCCGGAGGCCACCATGTGCCGGTTCGGGGTCTCACTGGCCCCCGTCGCCGAACCGATCGACGGCCCGTGGGCAGACGCTGTACGCGGTATCGCCGACGACGCGGGTGTCACCGTGTTCGCCGGCATGTTCACCCCGGCCCCGGATGGCCGGGTCACCAACACTCTTCTGGCCACCGGCGGCGGCGTGGAAGCCGGCTACGACAAGATCCACCTCTACGACGCGTTCGGTTTCACCGAGTCCGAGAAGGTTGCCGCCGGCCACGAGCCGGTGGTGGTGACCGTCGACGGAGTCGGCGTCGGGGTGACGTTGTGTTACGACGTCCGGTTCCCGTACCTCTACACCGAACTGGCCGACCGCGGAGCATCGGTGATCACCGTCAGCGCATCCTGGGGGGCAGGCCCCGGCAAGCTCGATCAGTGGACCCTGCTGGCTCGGGCCCGGGCGATCGATTCGGCCTGCTTCGTCGCCGCCGCCGGACAGGCCTACCCCGGGCCGGAACTGGCGGCCCAGGCTCCCACCGGTGCCGGCGGCAGCCTGGTCGCCTCCCCCCTGGGCGAGGTGCTCGCCTCAGCCGGCGTCGACCCGCAGCTTGTGCTGTGCGATCTCGACGTGGACAGCGTCGCCGCGGTCCGGGAAACCGTGGGTGTACTGCGCAATCGCATTAGACTTCGCTCAGATTCTTAGGGCACAATCGCGCAGGTGACGACGCCGCCGCCCGGTACGCCCCCCGCTCCTACGCCGTTCGGGCCCGGAAACCCGGAGCCGCCGACCCAGCAGATCCCCACCCAGCAGATCCCGGGGCCGCCCCTCCCGCCAATGGCGCCCGAGCTGGAGGAGCGCGGGCGCCGCGGGCTGTTCAGCGACCCGCTCTCGGTATGGCTGACCCTGGTGATCGTGGTGGCGCTGGCGCTGACAGCCCTGCTGGGCGCGGAGTTCTACGCCCGCCACAAGGCCAACTCGATCGTGGCGAACGCCGTCAGCTGCGTGGTCCAGGACAGCTCGAAGGCGTCTTTCGGGCTGCGCCCGTTCCTGCTCCAGCACTTCACCCACAGCTACCGCGACATGCGGGTCGAGACCGCCGGTAACCAGATCCGCGAGGCCAAGGGCATGAAGCTGCAACTGCGCCTCGACGATGTGCGGATCGACAAGACCGCGGATTCGGCGGGCACCCTGGGCGCCCTCGACGCTGACATCACCTGGTCCGCTGACGGCATCAAGCAGACGGTGGCGGGGATGATCCCGCTTATCGGCGGTCTGGTCAGCGGGGTAACCCCAGATCCGTCCGCGGGCACCCTCGAAGTGGAGGGACCGCTGGGCACCGTGACGATCAAGCCGCAGGTGGCAGGCGGAGGTCTGGCCCTGGCGGTGGAAAATGTCACCGCGCTGGGTTTCAGGCTGCCGCGCGAGAGCGTGCAGCCGGCGCTGGACGCATTCACCGATCAGCTGGTCAAGAATCTGCCGATGGGCATTCACGCCGAGAGCGTCGAGGTGACCGACAGCGGAGTGACGGCGCGGTTCGTTTCACGCGACGCGACCATCCCCAACGGTCAGCAGGATCCCTGCTTCGCCGGGTTGTGACCGGGGTTCTCGCGCCCTAGCCCCTTTCCGCGCCGCCCGGGTTGCAACCCGCCAGCAGCACGGTGTCGTCATCGACCGCGGGCCGCCACGGCTCAAGGTCCCAGCTGGTCTTGCCCGGTTGCGCGAACTCGGCGAAGCGCCAATGACAGAGGAACTGGGCCCGCATTCCCGGCGTATCGCCGTCGGGCGCGAGCGCGACCACCTCGCCCCACGCCTCATCGGACTGTGCGGTGGTCTTGTCGAAATCGCCGGCCACCTCCCGGCCCGCCGCGCTCGGGTAGACCCGCAACGTGTCCAGACCGCTGTAGTTCACCCACGTGACACGGTTGATGTAGGGCGGCGGTATGGCAGCGTCGGCCGAAGCGGCGGGCATGGGAAAGGCCGCGGCCAGCGCGACGGCCAGGCCGGCAGCTGCGAGCCGCTGGGCGTTCACCGGGATTTTCCCTGCACCTCAAGCAATTTCGGCCGTACGTCAACCAGGTACACACCCGCGGCGACGGCGGCGATGACCATCCCGGTGACGCCCAGCACCCAGGAGAGCAGGGCGGCGACGCC
>Ga0315274_10010882_pt1 | contig 13080 bp, 6 predicted proteins | sample YL17G02_20_MG_FD_203700 | JGI IMG/M metagenome (GOLD analysis project Ga0315274, IMG submission 203700) | Sediment microbial communities from Yellowstone Lake, YNP, Wyoming, USA - YL17G02_20 | ecosystem: Environmental > Aquatic > Freshwater > Lake > Sediment | place: USA: Wyoming | collected... | reverse complement strand
GTGAGTTTGATGCTCGTTGCCTTCGGCAGGTCCAGCGTGTACGAGACCGCCGTTACGCCGGCCGCGCCGTCCTCTTCCGGCGGCCGGATGGAAAGGGCCTGCCCGGGGCCGTTGCCGGCGGCGGCCGTGACCATCTTGACGGCCGCGCCGCGGCCGAACGGAAACGCCTCGCAGGGCCTGCTGAAATCGACGCCGAACTCCGGCGGGTACGCCGCCGTGAAGCCCCGCTCCCGGATGTCGTTCGGGAACGGCCCGAGGACCCGCCACTGGACGAGGTACCCCTGGGCGGCGGCGACGGAGCGTGCGGCGTCGCCCTCGGCCAGGCGCTCCAGGGCGGCCACGGCCATGCGCCGGCGGCTCTCGTCCGCCCCGGCCAGGAACGGCTCGAGCACCGAAACGGCCTTGGGCAACTCCTGCGCCGTGAGCCGCTCGGCCAGGAGCGCCAGGGCCTCCTCGACGGCCTCCGCCGACGCGCCCTGCAACACCTCGACAAGGTAGTCCACGATGCCGCCCGGCGGCGAGCCCTGGGCGGCGCTGCGCAGCGCCTTGAACGCGGCGGCCGAAACGTGCGCGCCGCTTGAATCCGCCAGAAGCGGTTTCAGGAGGCCCCAGTGGTCCGCCTGCGGACAGCGGGCCAGAAGGCCGACGGCCTTGCGCCGCACGGTGGTCTCGCGGCTGTCAAGGTACCGCACGATGACGTCCTGGTACGGCGAGGGGTCGGCCCCCCCGAGCACGTCGAGGACCTGACTGGCAATGGTGTGGTGCTTTTCCGGCGCGTCGCGCAGGAGGTCGGCCAGCCCCGCTCGGGCCTCATCCGACGGCCGGGCCGCCAGGACCCGCACCGCCGTCGCGCGGACCGACGACTCCTTGTCCCCCATCGCCGCCAGGCACGGTTTGACGAGCGCCTGCGGGTCGTAGGCCAGGAGCGCCCGCTCGGCGGCCCACCTGACGTCGGTGGAGGAATCGGAAGTCGCTCGCTTCAAGAGCACGGGCGCCGCCTCCGGGTCGCGGACCTGGCGTTCGGCCTCGGCGGCGGCGATGCGCACGGCGGCCTCGGCGTGCCCCAGCAGGCCCACCAGCGCCTGCCGCGCATCCGCCGAGTCCACGTACACCAGCGCCCGCGCGGCATGGATGACGGTGGCCGGGTCGCCGTCGCCCAGAAGCGGCGCGACGCGGTCCCAGGCCTTCTGTTTCTGGAGTCGCGCCAGGGCCACGAGGGCCTGGTTCCGCACCGAGGCGACGGGGTCCGAAAGGCGGGCCTCGACGGTCGCCAAGGCGCGCGCCGAGCCGCAGATGCCGAGGGCCTCCACGGCGGCCTCGCGCAGTTCGGGCGACCCGCCGGCCGCAAGGGCCAGGGCATCGTCCAGGGCGCCCGCGCCGCGGATCTCGGCCAGGGCCACGAGGGCCCGGCCGCGCACGTAGGGCCGGCCCTGCCCCGCCAGGATGGCCGTCAGGGGCGCCAGGGCCTGTGGCGCCTTGGACCGCGCGAGGACCGCGATGGCCCGGGCCTGGAGAATCCAGTCCGGCGAGTTCAACTGGCCCAGGGCCTCGTCCACCGCGGCGGCGTCGGGCGCGCCGCCGGGCGCCGCAGCGTCGACCGGCGAGGTGACGGAGGCCGGCGACGCGACGCGGGCGGGGGGCGCGGCACGGGCCCGCGAACTCGCGGCGCGCGGCGCCGGTGCCGCCTCCGCGCGCGCAGCGCACGCGGCCGGCCCGGCGAGCGCCAAGACAATCGCGAGAACTCTGGCGGCCTGTTTCATCGCTGGTAGATCGGCAAAAACCGGTACGGAACGCCCAGGATCAGGATCGACATCGAGGTGGAGTAGGCGGGGTCGCCTTCCTCGCCTCCCCCGTGCCAACCGCCATCGGGTTTCTGTTTGGCCAGCAGGGCGTCGCGGATGCGCGGATACCACTCCTGGTAATACGATTCGCCGGCCTGGTACATGGCCTGGATGGCGTAGTAGTGGCCGTAGTAGTAGAAGCGTTCCTCGGTGAACTTGCCGTCGGGCAGCCGCCGCAGGTACTCCAGGCCCATGAGCACGGCGCGCGAGTCGCGCTGGCCGCACATCAGCAGGGCCATGACGCCGGCGGCCGACCGCGCGAAGCCGGGCTGCTGCGGCCCGGTGTAGCCGAAGCCGCCGGAGGACGTCACCTGGAGGCCCTGGACGTACTTCACGGCCTTGTCGATGGTCTGGGAGGGCACGTGGATGCCGGCCTCCCTGGCGGAGGCCAGGGCCACGATCTGCATGACGGTGACCGAGATGTCGGCGTCCTCCGGGCGGGGGTTGTAGCGCCACCCGCCGGTGGGGCTCTGGGCGCGCAGGATGACCTCCACGGCGCGCTTCAGGGTGTCGCGGACGTCCTTGCGTTCGGTCATGCCCCAGGCCTCGGACAGGGCGAGCGTTGAGAGGCCGTGCTCGTACATATTGACGCCCATGTATCCGCCGCCGTCCTTCGCCCGCTGGATGAGGAAGCCCAGCCCCTTGTCCAGGCCGTCGCCGTAGCGGCCCTTGCCCGGGAAGTGGCCCTTGAGCATGAAGGCCATGAGCGAGAGCGAGGTGGTGGCCTCGGTATAGTGTTTGCCCCAACTGCCGTCGGGGTTCTGCTGCTGGGCGAGGAACTGGAGGCCGTTGTCGATGGCCCGCTCGGCCTCGGGCGAGAGTTCCGCCGTCCGGACCCTGCGTTCTTCGGCCCGGCCGGTCGCCTGGGCGACCACGACCGCCAGCATCACGCACGCCAGGACCAGGATGCGCCTGTTCACGGTTTGGCCTCCGGCTTGGCCAGCCCCGGCGGGGCGGGCGCGGCGGGCGCGGCGGGCGCGTTGCGGCGGGCGGCGCGCAACAGGTCCTTCGAGAGCGCCTCGTAGTAATCGCCCAGGAGTTCGCGGTACTCGGGCGGCAACTGCTGGGCGTACTTCTGGTACAGCGTATCGCGCTCGCGGTCGCCGAGGGGTTTCCAGTGGTCGTCGCCGCTCGCCTTCCGCGGTCCGGCGGCGCCCCCGCGGCCGAAGTCGCGGCTGCCGATGTCCATCGGGTCGACCGCCGGAACGTTGGGAATAGCGGGGCCGGGCGCAGGCATCATGCCGGGGGCCATGCCGGGCGCCATGGCCATGCCAGGCATCTGGCCCGGCTGCATGCCCATGGCCTGAGCGGCGGCGCCCATGAGAGAGTCAATGGCCGCTTGCTGGCTCTGCATGGCCTGGCCCTGCTGGCTCTGCTGGAGCGACTGCGACGCCTGCCCCATCTCCTGGGCGGCCTGCTGGAACTGGGCCGCCTGCGTCTGCTGCTGGAGGCTCTGCTGGGGCGGCGCGAGTTGCGGGAGCGCCCCCTGGGGCGTGGCGCCGGTCTGGGCCATGAGCGCCGCCTGCTGGGCCGCCAGGGCCATCGCCTGCTGGGCCTGCTGGATGGCCTGGGCGGCCTGCATGAGGGCGTCGGCGGCGGCCTGTTGCTGCTGCATCGCCGGCTGCTGCTGGCTCTGCTGGAGCGACTGCGACGCCTGCTGCATCACCTGGGCGGCCTGCTGGAACTGCGGCAGGGGCGCCTGCTGCTGGAGGGCCTGGGCCTGTTGCTGAAGGTTGTTCTGCGCGGGCGTCAGTTGCGGGAGGACCTGCTGCTGGGTCTGGCCGGTCTCGGCCTTCAGGTCCAACTGTTTCTGGGCCAGTTCCATGGCCTGCTGGGCGATGCTGGCCAGGGTCTGCATCGGCTGGTTCTGCTGCTGCCACTGCTGCTCGGCGCTGGCGATGTCCTGGTCGAGCGCCTTGATGGCGTTCTGGAGCGCGTTCTCGGCCTTCTTCTGCGACTCGGCCCCGGGCTGCTGCTGGGTCTGGGCGATCTGCTTCTCGGCCTGCTGCATGTGCCGGTCGGCGGCGTTGACGTTGCTCTTGACCTCCGGCGAGGCCGCCGGCGGAATCTCCCTGGCGGCGGCCTGGAGGTCCTTGTCGATCGCACGCTGCTGCACCTGGAGGTCGTTCTTCTCGTTCGGGAACTTCTCGGCCGGGACGCTCTCGGTCTTCTCGCGCAGGGCCGTCTGCTGCTTCAGGATGTTCTCGAGTTTGTCGCGCAGTTCCTTGAGGGCCTGAAGGTCGGCGGAGGCATCCTGCGACCGCAGGTAGTCGGCGGCCTCTTCCATCGCCGCGATGGCGTCCTGCTGTGACTGGGTGGCGGCGACGGGCTTCTTGTCCTGGATGTCCTGGGCGGCGCCGCCCAGGAGTTTCGTCACCTTGGCCCGGTCCATGACTTCGTGGGCCTTCTGCATGCCGAGGTGGCGGGCCGGGTCGGTCTCGGCGTCGCGGGCCTTGGCCAGGCGTTCCATGAACCGCTCGGTGCGCCGGGCAACGGTGTCCTGCCGTGCGGCGATTTCGCGGCCGGCCTTCTCGGCCGTCTGGGGCTGCTGGAGGAGTTGAACGCCCCACTCCTTCGTGTCCTTGCCGGTGCGTTTTTCGTCCTGGATGATGACCTCGAGTTCGCGCAGGAGGTCTTCGCCAACGCCCGAGCCGCGAGAGAGGATCTTTTCGAGTTCCAGGACGATGATATCGATTTCCTTGTCGGCCGCGACGAGGTTCGGCTTCAGGGCCGCCAGTTGCCGCCGGGCCTCCTCCAGGTACTTGGCGGCATCGGGCACGTTGCGGGTGCCCAGGATTTTGAGGATCTGGCCGAGGCGGTCCATGGCCGGGCCGCCGCCCTGCCTGACGAGGCCGTTGGAATCCAGGTCCTCAACCATGGCCCGCAGGCGGTCCACGACGAGGTCCATGCGCTGGTCCACCTGGTGCTGGCGTTCGGCCTCATCGGTCAGGCGGTCCGAGAGTTGCAGGAGGACCGTCTCGGTCGACGGCGGGGCCTCGGCGGGGGATTCCGCCGACGAGACGCTGGCCGCCGACAACGCCGGGGCAGCGGCGGGCGCCGGCGTCGCTGGCGTAGCCGGCGCTGATGCCGCAGGCGCTGATGCCGCGGGCGCAGCGGCGCTCTGGGCCGGGGCCGCCGGCGCAGCCGCCGGGGCGGCGGCGCACAGCGCGCCCGCCATCGCCAGCCCAACCAAGCCTCTCAGGTTGAGCATCGCTTGGTCTCCTTCTGTTTCAGCCCCTTGCAAGGCTGGTCCGGCCGACGCTCGCCTACTTCTGTGGCGCGGGCGGCACGGGGACGCCGACCTCGGTGCGCATCGTCTTGACTTCCTGCGATGCGCCGGTTTCGTCCTCGTGCATCGCCCCGATTTCCTTGTAGGCCCGCTCGCGCTTTTCGAGCATGTGCCGCAGGTACTCCGGCACGCTCACGATGTCAAGCCTCAGGGGCCGCGAGCGGGTGGTGTTCGGCCCGCCTTCGCCCGCGCGGTTGTCGGTGACCTCGATGGCAAAGGTGAGGGTATCGCCCTCCTTGAGGCCCGCCAGCGTATCCTTGAGTTTCCAGACCGCCTGCTCCTCGACGGGCGTGCGGTCGAACGCGCCGGCGTCGCGGCGCTCCTCCGCGCCGTTGTTGAGGGCGTACACGATGGCGGCCTTGGCGATGCCGTAATCGTCGCCGGCGCGGAAGCGGAGCGTCAGGCGTTTCTCCACGGTGGCCTTGTCGTCCTCGGTAGGGCTGACGATTTCCACTTCCGGCGGCACATCGGGGATGACGCGGATGAAGTACGTGATGTCGCCCTCGTAAATGAAGCCGTGCGCGCGCTCGGTCCACCGGAAGTGGAACGGGAACGACTTGGCGATGGTCCACCCGATGGAGGCGGTGCGGCCGGCGGCGTCCAGGCGCATCGGCACAGCCGAGCCGTCCTCCTGGATGACCGCCGCCGCCAGGAGCGGCCGGTCGCAGCCCAGGTCCACCAAGACCTGCGTCCCTTCGGGCACCTCCAGGTGCAGGGTATCGACCTCCTTGTCGGGCAGGCGCGTGTAGGCGGGGTACTTCAGGCGGACGCGGGTCGCGAGGACGCGCGGCGCCGGGATGACGCGGACCTCGTAATTCTCGCTCGTCACATCGCCGATGCGCACGCGGTACGTAAACGGGCGCAGGACCTGGCCGAAGCGGTAGGCGTAGAGGCCGCCCTCGGTCTGCGGCATGGCGATGCGTTCCCACTCGCCTTCCTGGGGGCGGATGAGGAGGGTGCCGCTGGCGGGCACCAGGCCGCTGGCCCGGGCCTCCAGCGCCAGGGGCGACCCCTGCGGCACCGTGACGGAGCCGGTGACCTGCTCCAGGCGCGTCCGCGTGGGGTACGCCGCATCGGCCGACGGGTTCAGGAGCCGGTAGAACAGCGTGCTGAAGAACTCCGGCCAGTTCAGGCTGAGCGCGCCGCAGAAGAGCACCACGCACGCCGAGAACACGGAGACGCGCGTGACCTCGCGCCAGTTGATGATCTCGCGGAAGTCGATCGGCTCGGTGGCGATGACGGCCAGCCGGCGCGTGGCCTGCACGAGTTGCAGCGACATGTAGTCCGGGTGCGCCGCCGCGACCGCGTCCCCGCCGAACTGCACGTACGACACCAGGAGGCTCCGGAGGTCCGGGTGCCGCCGCTCCACCTGGAGGGCGATCCGCACCGGGTCGTAGGCCCTCAGGTGCCGCCACCAACTGCGGTAAAACACCAGCGCCAGCGTCCCGATGTTGATGACCAGCAGGGCCGTCCGCCCGTACCCGGGCAACAGGAACAGCCAGTCCACCAGGAAGTCGACGAGGATGAGCGCGCCGGTCCAGAGGAGGAGGTGGCAGATGCCGCGCGTGGCGTGGAACCGCCGCTCGCGCTTCCAGGCGAGGCGGAGTTTCTGCTCGACCGTGCGGCCGTGATGTTTTGTCGCCGTTTCAGTCGTCATGACGTTGCTCGAAAACGCGCCCCGCGCGCGGGGCGGCTAACCAGGCCACTCACACCAAGTCGTACTTGCGGCGGAGGAACCACTCGATGCCCAGCAGGGCCAGCACCGCGACGAAGGCGATCGGGAGGTCCCAGAGTTCCCGCTCGCGGCGGGTGACGCTGGTGCGATCCTCGCCGGCCACCGTCTTGACGAGCGCCGGCAGGTCGCGGACGGCGAAGTACCGGCCGCCGGACGCCTGGGCCATGTTCTTCAGGAGTTCCTCCTGCATCGCGCGTTCCACCTGTTCAAGGTCGGCCGCCGTCACTGAGAACTGCGCCACGTTCGCGAGCGCCGGGTCCCCGCCGGGCGCACGGACCTCGTAGCGGCCCGGCTCAGCCGGCGTAAAGTAGCCCTGGTACAGGCCCGGGATGTGCGGCACGGCGTCCAGTTTCAGCAGGTTAGAAAAGGTGTCAGGAACCCTACGACTTAAGGTTCCTGACACCTTTTCTAACCCGACGTAGAGCGAATACGACGGGGCCTTGACGGGCTCGTACGTTTCGTCCAGGACGTTGGCGCTGACGGCGGCGCGCTGGCCCACGAGGTAGTCGGGCTTGTCGATTTCAACCTGGATGCGTTTGCTCTCGCCCAAGAGGCGCGAGAGCGTGAGGAACTGGATGGCCTGGCCCCAGAACCGGGCGTGGTACTTGTCGCCGGTCTTGAATCGCAGTCGCCACAACTGGTCGGTGCCCACGAAGAGGGCCTTGCCGCTGCCGTACCGCTGCCAGGCGATGAGCGGATAGGCCTCGCCGCCGCGCGTCCCGCCGCGGGAGATCGTGGCCAGGACCGTGGCGGCGGGCTTGGCGCCGTCCAAGACGGGCAGTTTGTACATCGGGCGGACGCGGCCCCAGAGGTCCTGGTTCCGGTCCTTCGGCACGTCCAGAGTCATGATGGCGCTGTCGGCCGCGCCCTCGGCGACGACCGGGAAGACCCCGTCCTCCACGTTCTGCCACCCTTCCGTCCGCAGCCGCACGGGCAGGAGGTTCGCCACGGGCGACGCGATGTACGACAGCGGTGCGTACTGCGACCCGGCCAGCATCAGGAACGACCCGCCGTGCTTCTGGACGAGTTCCTCGATGCGCGCCAGTTGCGGGTGCGAGAAGTAGGTGGCCGGGACGTCGCCCAGGATCACCAGGTCGAAGCGGAAGGCCTTGGCGGCCTCCTCCGGGAAGTCCGTCAGGTACTGCTCGGACGAGAGGGCCTGGTCGCGGTCGCCCTCCGTCAGGAGGAACTTCACGTCCAGCCGCGGGTCCCTCAGCAGCACCTGCCTCAGGTAGCGGTACTCCCAGCGGGGCTTGCCCTCGACGTAGAGGACCTGGATCTTCTCGCTGATGACGCGGAGCGTCTTGGCGGCCTTGTTGTTGGCGGCGTTCGTCTCGCCGGGCATGGCCGAAACGGAGACCTCGAGGGTGACGTTTCCGGACTTCGCCTCCGGGATGAAGAGGACCTCCTCAAACTGCGTCCGGCCGGCCAGGTTGATGACCTTGCCGGCCACCTCCTGCCCGTCGAGCGAGACGGCCAGGTTGGCCGTGCGCCCGGCGTACCCGCCGCTGGCCACCTGCACCCGCAGGGGCACCTTGTCCTTGTGGAAGACCACGTCGGGCACGATCAGGCGGCGCACCGCCACGTCGGGCGCGCTGGGCATGCCCAGGCCGACGGGGTAGATGGGAATGTTGCGTTCGCCCATGCGCTGGGCCACGGGGAGCGGGTCGAGGCCATCGTTCGAGATGCCGTCGGTCAGCAGGATGACGCCCGAGATGGACTGGCCCGCGCTGCGGTCCACGGCCTCGGAGATGGCGCTGCCCATGCGGGTGGCCTTGCCGGTGGCCCCGGCGGCCATGAGCATGTCGGGCGCCACCTCGCCCTTGCCCTGCGCCGGCTCGAGGCGCTCGCCGAAGCCGAAGAACCGCAGGGTGTAGTTCTCGGCCAGGCGCGGCAGAAGTTCCAGGCCGGGGTGCGACAGGATGCCCTTAGCCAGGTCGGTGCGGGGGGCCGAGACAGCCGCCGCACGCGCGGTCTCGGTCAGAAGGCCGCCCGCCTCACCATACGGCATCTTGTCCAGCGCGAGGGCCGCGTCCTTCAGTTCATCCTCGGTCTGCCGCGGGTCGCGCGTGCTCATGCTCTCGCTGGTGTCCATCAGGACCAGCAGCGTCCGCCGCGCCTTGACCGTCATCTCCAGCCCCAGGATAGGCTCGAACACGATGAGCACCAGCAGGCCCAGCACGGCCGCCCGCAGGATGCCCAGGGCGATGCGCCGCCCGCGCGTCAGGGCCTTCTCCTTGCGGTACAGGTACACGGCGTACGCAACGGCGACCGCGATGAGCGCAAGAATGAGCACGCGCGGCCACTGCGACCGCAGCAGGAACTCGAAGTAGGTGATGGGGCCTACTTCATCCAGTCCCAGGAGTCGCTCAATCACGGTTCACCCGTATCACGACCTTCAAGCCGCGGCTCGAACTACGCGGCGCCTTTTTCCCCGGCCAGGACGTCGCGGCCGGTCGCCCGGCCGGATGGCGACGCGGCGTCGGCCACCTGCATCTCGCGCGAGAACCGCCACGCCAGGAACCCTTCGAGGGCCAGGACCGCCAGCGCCGCCACCATGAGCGCCCGCCAGAGTTCGCGGCCGACGCGGCTCTCGCGGATCACGGACGCCTTGCTCATCACCTCATGCGTCAGCACCCGCACGGGCATGCCGGAGAGGGCCGTGGCGAGGCTTTCGCCCACGAGCACCCGCACGTCGGACTCGCGCGGGTCCACGTTCACCGCCGCCACGACCGGCGGGATGCCCTGGCCCTGGACCATCTCGTAAAACCCCGGCTGCTCGGCCTGGTCGTACTCGGCCGCGCGCCGGCCCTCGCGTTCGGCCACCTGGACGGCCAGTTCGCCGCCGCCCGGGCCGCGGAACGTCACGGTCGCGTCTCGCGTGCTGCGGCCGGGCAGCGTAATCAGGAGCGGCTCGCCGATGACCCACGGCCGCTCGTGCGACCGCGTGGTCAGGTACGTGACCATCTCGTGCAGGAGCACCGGGAACGCCGGGTGCGTGGGCAGGTTGGTCCACGCGCGGTCGGCCGTGGCGGCAAAGAGGAGGACCTTGCCGCGGCCGATGGATTTCTCGGCCAGCAGGGGCGTGTCGGCCCCCGCGACCTTGAGGATGGCCCGCCCCTCGGGCCCCAGCGCCACCTTGAAGAACCGCTGGACGCGGGCCTCGGCCATGAGCGGCGCGGGCAGCACTTCCAGGGCCCGCGCGATCGCGCTCGACGGGTCGGCCGAGGCGATCGGCGCGCCTTCGGGCGTGTCGCCCGGCGCGGCCACGGCCTGCTCCACGTCGCCCGGCAGGAGCGACACGTCGCCCTGCCGCAGGCGCGGGTTCAGCAGGACCGGGTTGACCTTGTCGCCCAGGAAGACCGCCAGCCCGCCGCCCTCCTGGACGAAACCGAAAAGTTCCTCCACCTGGGCCTGCCGGATGTCGGGCAGGTTCGCCAGGATGACCACGTCGTAGTTGTCGGGATGCCGCGAGGGCAGTTCCACCCAGGGGATCGTCTCGACCGCCAGGGTGGGCTTGGTCGCCGCGGCGACCGCCTTGGGCACCAGCGCGGTGACGATGTAGTCCGTCTCGTTGCGGTACGGCCGGTCCGACGGGTCGCCGTCGACCACAAGGACGCGCACCTGGTCGCGCACGCGGGCCGCCGCGTAGCGGACGTTGTCGGCGTCGAGGGCATCGTGGCCGATGCTGGCCGAGAGGCGCATGCTGCCCGATTCGTCCAGGCGCGCAAAGAGCGGGACGGCCTGGGCGGCGCCGGGCGCCAGGTTCTCCACGATGCGCTGGTCAACCGGCTTCTCGCCCGCCAGGAGGTTGACGACGAGGCGTTCGTGCGGCAGCGGTGAGAAGTTGCGGACCTCGGCCACCAGCCGGGCCGTCGTGCCGCGACGCAGCGACCCGCTGGCCAGCGTCAGGTCCGTCACGGCCAGGTTCTCGCCGCTGTCGGGCGACACCGGCAGGATGAAGACGCGGGCCTCCTGGCCGATCTCGTGCAGCGTGCGCTTGGCCTTCTCCGACAGGTTGCCCCACGTCACGGCCTGGGCGTCGGTGACGATGTAGCATTCGCGCACCGGGGCGCGGCTCTCGCGGACCAGCGGCAGGACCTGACCGAGGCACGATTCCAGGTTCAGCGGCTCGGGCAGCGGCTCCAGGTCCTTCAGGGCCTTGTCCAGGCGGCGGTCGTCGTAGCCGGTGCTGCGCAGGATGATGCGCGGGCGGTTGCCCATGAGGACCAAACTCGTCGGGCCGCCCGGGTCCAGCGCGCCCCGCAGGTCCCGCACGATCTCCACCGCGCGGTCGAAGCGGCTGCCGACCCCCGGCTTGTAGCCCATGCTGTACGAGCCGTCGATGGCGATGACCGCGCCCACCTGTTCCTGCGCCCCGAACCACTTGGCCCCGGACGCCGTCAGCGTGGGCCGGGCCATCGCCAGGGCCACCAGCAGGACCGCCAGGCACCGCAGCACCAGCAGGAGCAGGTCTTCAATCTTGATGCGCCGCTGGCGGATGACGATGGCGCGGCGCAGCAGGTCCATGGCCGCCCAATCGATCCGCCGCTGCCGGAACCGGTTCAGCAGGTGGATGAGGATCGGGACGGCGATGCCCGCCAGCCCTATCAGCAGCCATGGATTCAAGAAACCCATATCGTTACCCGCGCGAAATCAGCAGCGGGTCCTCGATGCACGCCCCGCACGGAAAGCCCAGCCGCCGGCCGAAGTCCACCTCGATCGTCAGCCGGGCCGCCTGCGGCAGATCGGCCGCAACCGGCATCGGCTTGGCGCCGGGCGCCAGGTCCTCTTCAAAGACAACCGTGCCGCCGGCGGCGATGCGCACGTGCACGTCGCCCCTGGCCCCGTCGGCGGGGGCGATGCGGGCCACCAGTCGAAGAGTCGCCCAGGTGACCCGCGCGCCTGCCCCGGCCTGCGGCAACTTGAACTCGACGACCGTTTTCGGCTGAAGGGTCATGACCGCGGCGTACGCCCCGCCCGCCCATCCGGCATCGCCGGCCCGGCGGCACGTCATGGCCGCCTCGGCCGGCATCTTCCCGAGCAGGCCGGTCGCCGTCACGGAGGCGGGCGCCAGCCGCGTCAGGTCGGTCGCCCGGCCGCCGTACCGGGTGACAAAACGGACCTGCCCGGCGTCGATGTTCACGGTTCCCAGGACGGCGTGCCGCAGGTCCAGCCCCTTGGCCGTCGGGCGGAGCGTGCCGCGAAGGATGCTGCCGTCCGCCAGGCCCACCTCGTCCGGGCCGGTCACCTGGGCGACTCTTCGACCGGCGGCGGGCTTCGGCCCGGCCGGAAAGACGTAGCCCAGCGCCCCCTCGCGCGGCAGGGTGAGAACGCCCAGGGGGCTGTCGATGGCCAGGCGCGTCTCGTCAATCCAGAGGAGCGTTCCGGGAATCGGTTCCCCCTTGTCGCGATACAGGGCGCCCGCGGCGGCGCCGCCAGGGGCGGCCGCGCCCGGGACGAACTCCACGGCCGCCGCCTGCCGGGCCTCGATTTCCTGCGTGCCGAGAAGGGCGGACCGGACCGAGAGTTTGCCGCCCGAGAGGCGGGCGATGTCGGCCCGCCACACCTCGCCGTTCGCCCACCGGACGGCCCCTGCCCCGGCGCCCAGTACGGGCGGGCGTACTGGCCCGGGCGCCGCGGCCTGCCCGAGCGGCAGGACGTAGACCACCGCGTCCCACGGCACGGCCTTGCCGGAGACCGCCACGCAGCCGTCGGCCCACGCCAGGTCGCCTTCCAGGCGCGCATCGACGGTCTGGACGACGCCCGCAATCGCCGTTGCGGATTGCAGCATCATCAGCAGCGCGAGTGTGGCACGGCCGGCTCGCCCGGCCGTGGACCGCGCACACGCCGGCAACCACGGCCGGGCAAGTCGAAGAGTCGCCCAGGCGACCCGGCCGTGCCACAGGCGCGATCTGGATGATAGCGCAATATCTTGCATGACTATCGGTTTCGCGTGCCGGCGGCCTGGTGGATGCGGCTGATGAGGTAGGCCGACAGCACGACCTCAATCGGCTTCGACGTATCCACGAGGACGTAGTCCACGTGGCTGCGGTCGCAGGCGGTCTTGACCTGCCGGAGGTACTTGCGGAGTTCCTCCAGGTAGGCCGCCCGGATGCGCTTCGGCTGCGTCGTGATCTCGCCGTCGTTCTCGAGGCCCTCGAACCGCCACGTCCCGCCGCCGAACGGGAACGTCAGTTCGTACGGGTCCATCA
>Ga0315274_10010881_pt1 | contig 13082 bp, 8 predicted proteins | sample YL17G02_20_MG_FD_203700 | JGI IMG/M metagenome (GOLD analysis project Ga0315274, IMG submission 203700) | Sediment microbial communities from Yellowstone Lake, YNP, Wyoming, USA - YL17G02_20 | ecosystem: Environmental > Aquatic > Freshwater > Lake > Sediment | place: USA: Wyoming | collected... | reverse complement strand
CGTGTACGGATGCCGTTTCCTGAATTTTTCCCAGTCGAGGTCCGAACTCGACTTGGCGGGGCGCCAGGCCGTGCTTGAGATCGGGGGGCCGGAAGCGTCTCCCGACGCGTTCGTGGATTCGAAATCCACCTATCACCGGGAGATGGTGGAATGGATCCGAAAACGGCTCGGACTGACCACACTCAAATACCAGACCATCTCGGACATGGTCCAGGCCGTGGGGCTTCCGAAAACAAAATTGTGCACGTATTGCTGGGACGCCGAGGGGTAGGTCGCCCGCACGAAACGCGTCCGCGGAGCCTCTTTCGCAGAGGAAGCACGACCGTCAACCGCCCATTTTTCGGAGAAGGACATGAGAATCAAACGGAACCTTTGGATTGTCCTGGCGATAGGGATCGTCCCGGCGCTTTTCTGCAGCCGGAAAAAGAATCCCATCGAGACTGAAGAGGAAATTCCGGTGCCGGAAGGGTGGAGGCTCGTGTGGAACGATGAGTTCAAAGGACCCTCGATCGATTCGGGGAAATGGGAGTTCGAAGTGAACGGGAGAGGCGGCGGAAACAATGAACTCCAGTATTACACGGACCGGATAGAAAACGCCTTCATCGAAAACGGCGCGCTCGTGCTCCAAGCGTTGAAGGAACAGTACACTGGCACGGATGGCACGCGCAGTTACACCTCCGCAAGAATAAAGACCAAAAACAAGGGGGACTGGAAATACGGACGCTTTGACATCCGCGCCAGGCTGCCCTTCGGGCAGGGAGTTTGGCCTGCCATTTGGATGATGCCCACGGACGCGGTCTACGGATCCTGGCCTGCGAGCGGCGAGATCGACATCATGGAAGAGCTTGGCCATGAACCGAACAAAGTCTACCAAACCCTGCATTTTGGCGGTGTAGGCGCCCATTCCCAAACCGGCGGATCTTATGTTCTGCAATCGGATGATTTTTCGAGGGACTTCCATCTCTTCACACTCGAATGGGATTCTACGGCCATACGGTGGTTTGTGGACAATAACATTGTCCAGATCAAAAAAGTGGACAGCTGGTACACCACGGCTGACCAGCGTCCCGCGCCATTCGACCAGCGTTTTTACTTGATCCTGAACCTGGCCGTGGGGGGTAATTGGCCCAAGAGCCCGGATGCGGGCACGACATTCCCGCAGCGATTGACCGTTGATTACGTGAGGGTGTTTCAAAAATAAAAACCGATTGAGAGGAGACCGACCAATGGAAGTGATTATCGCCAAAGATTACGACGGAATGAGCAGAATCGCGGCGCACCTCATCGCCAGGGAAATCCGGAAGAAACCGGACCTGGTTCTGGGGCTTGCCACCGGCGGGACGCCGGTCGGCACGTACCAGGAACTCGTCCGGCTGCATCGGGAGGAAGGACTGGATTTCTCGAAGGTAATCACCTTCAATTTGGACGAATACATCGGCCTGTCCCCACTCAACAAAAACAGCTACAATTACTTCATGAAGGACAACCTGTTCCGAAACGTGAACATCAATCCCGCCAACACCCATGTGCCCCAGGGCAACACCGAGGACCCGGAGGAGTTTTGTTCGTGGTATGAGGAGCGAATCCGCAAGGCTGGCGGTATGGACCTGCAGCTTTTGGGCATCGGCGGCGACGGACACATCGCGTTCAATGAGCCGGGTTCCTCGTTTGGAACCCGTACCCGCGTCAAGGCACTGATCAAGCAAACCATCGAAGACAACGCCCGGTATTTCGACAAGATCGACGACGTGCCCCGGTTCGCCATCACCATGGGCGTGGGCACCATCCTTGAATCCAAGAAAATATTGCTGATCGCGAACGGAAAGAAGAAGGCTGACGTCTGCGCCCAATTCATTGAAGGTCCGGTGACGAGCCAGATCACCGCCACGGCCCTCCAGCTCCACTGCCATTCATCGGTCGTCCTTGACGAGGAAGCGGCATCAAAACTCACCCGGAAGGAATACTACAACTGGGTCAGAGACAACAAACACCTCGTCCAGAAAACGATCGGGCGGTGAAAATATTCGCCTCTCCTGATCCCGTTCCCGAAACTTTTGAATAGGAGTCGGTCATGAATTCCTGCCCGGATTTCTGTTTTGATGATCTGCTTGCGAAATCGGAATTTCTTGGCGCGGTCCGCACCTTCAAATCGTCCCCAGGGCAAAGCCATTTGTTCGGCGCCAAAGTGCGCCGGTTAAAACCGGAGGAAATGAAAACCCTCAAAAAGCAGGGAAACCGCGCCGACAACTGGAAGACGATTCTGGTTTCTCCGACCTTCTCGCCGGCACGCATCCTGGGCAACACCTTCCTCGGAACCTGCATACTCGGTTCGTTCAAGGAGGAAGCAACCCGCGTTGCCGAAGGCGTTTCACTTCCAACGGGCATTTACGACAGCATGATCGCGGATTCGGAAGTCGGGAACCACTGCCTGATCCAGAACGCGGGACTCGTGTCCCGCATGGTCATCATGCACGGGGCTGTCCTTTTTGAAACGGGTGAACTGAGCGCCTCCGGGGAATGCGGGTTCGGCAATGGCCGTCCCATCCTGGTCGGTCCCGAAACCGGCGGACGCGAAGTCTTGTCGTTCGCGGAACTGACCATTCCGCTTGCCGAAGCCGTGGCCAAGCGCAGAACTGACACGGCATTTTTGGATCGGTACGCGGAATTTGTCCGCGAATATGTGAAGACCTGCACACTCCCGTTCGGCGTCGTGGAACACGGGGCGGTCATCCGATTTTCGGGAAAAATCCATAACAGCTACATCGGCCAGGCGGGGGTCATCGACGGCGCTACCGTGATCGAAAACACAACGATCCTTTCGTCCCCCAGGGAATCCGCCCACGTCACGTCCGGCTCGATCATCCGGAATTCCTGCATTCAATGGGGTTGCGAAGTGACAACAGGCGCAGTCGTGGACGAATCCGTTCTGACCGAGCACTCACACGCCGAACGCCAAGCCAAGGTCACGCACAGCATCATCGGACCCAACTCGGCCATCGGGGAGGGCGAGATTACGTCCTGTCTTGTGGGGCCCTTTGTCGCTTCGCACCATCAATCCCTGCTGATCGCGGCGTTGTGGCCCGAAGGCAAGGGAAACGTGGCGCATGGATCCAACATCGGGTCCAACCATACGTCCAGGGCTCCGGACCAGGAAATCTGGTGCGGAGAAGGAACGTTTTTCGGCCTGGGCGTGAACATCAAGTTCCCGTGCGATTTTTCGGAATCTCCTTACAGCATCATCGCCACAGGATCCGACACCCTGCCGCCTCAGCGCGTTGAATTTCCGTTTTCGCTCATCCACCATCCGCCCGAATGGCCGCAGGACGCCCCTCCGGCATACAACGAGATCCTGCCCGGGTGGGTGCTGTCGGACAACATGTACATGCTGAAACGGAACGAAGGAAAATACCAAAAGCGGAACAAAGCCCAGAGGACGGTCTTCGTTTTCGACGTGTTTCGTCCGGACACTGTGGGCAAGATGATCCGGGCGAGGGACCGCCTGGCGGCCGTGGATCAGGTCAAGCCGGTGTACGCGGGCAGAGAGATCCAGGGGCTGGGAAGAAATTATTTAAAGGAGGAGAAGCGGCTCGAAGCCATCGAAACATACGGGTATTTCATAGAATATTACGTGCTGTCCGGTTTAAAACGCAGAATTGACGGATGGATTGAAAACCATTCGTCTGCCGACATCGTCCGACTCTGCGGGGAAGCGTCGGATGATGTTGAATGGGAATTCCAGCGGCAACTGCTCGCGGCCGAAGGATACTGCGAACGAGGACTCGAGGAAAACCTCATGCGTCTCGCTGCGATGCAGGAGACCATCGCCCAGGCAACCGAAGATTCCAAGCAGAAGGACGATGTCAGGGGAACGAAGATCATCGCGGATTATTCGGACGCCCACAAACCTGCCGCTCAGGACGGATTTGTCAGGGAAATTCGGGTGGAAACCGAAATTCTAAAACGGGAAATCGAGGCGCTGATTAAAAAACTGGCATAAGTCATCCGAGGTCAACACCATGCAATCCCTTGAAGAACTCCAGCGAATCCGTGTTCCGCAATTTGAGGAAGTGCTTGGAAAGCCCTTCCCCATTCTCGACGACGGTTTCGTCCGCGTGATCGATTACATGGGGTCGGACGAAGCGGTAGTCCAGGCCGCGCGTGTCTCGTACGGGAAAGGTACCAGGAAGGTCAGCGAGGACAGGATGCTCATCCGCTATCTCATGAGGCACCGGCACACCACGCCGTTCGAGATGTGCGAAATAAAGCTCCACCTGCGGGTGCCCATGGACTGCTGGCGGCAGTGGATCCGACACCGTACGGCCAGTGTCAATGAATACTCGACGCGGTATTCGATCGCCATTGACGCCTCCCAGACCACTCCTCCCGACGGGTGGAGACTTCAGGCCACCCAAAACAAACAGGGCAGTTCCGGATTCCTGGATCCGGAAACAGGCAGGCGGCTTTCGGACCAGGAAAAGGAGCTTCAGGATCTCGCAAGGAAGGTGTACAACGACAGGATCGCAACGGGCATTGCGAGGGAACAGGCCCGAAAGGACCTTCCTCTTTCAACCTACACCGAGGCGTACTGGAAAATAGACCTGAGCAACCTGCTTCATTTCCTTTCCCTGCGCATGGAAGCCAACGCCCAGTACGAGATTCGCCGATATGCCGAGACGATCGGGAACGAAATCGTACGCCTCTGGTGTCCCCATTCCTGGGAGGCGTTCCATGATTACGTCCTCCATGCGGTCACGTTTTCAGCCGATGAACTGCAAGTCCTGAGCGCCATGCTGGCCGGCGGAGCCGATGGAGCCTTCCGGGCCGCCGGGGAACTGGAGTGGCTCGAAACCAAGGACGGCAGGCTCAGACAGAATTATGAACGGGCGGAGTTCGAGGAAAAATTGAAGCGGCAAGGCATTGCCGTCCCGTGGGGGGAAGACGCACAGGCAGTGGTTTGATGGAAAAACAGATGCATTCGTTTTTAAATTATTTTAAGCTTTTAACAATTCCGTGGCGAGAGTTGAAATTCAGTGGAATAGGGCTGTCAAAAAGGCGGCCCTGCCCCGCATCTGTTGGATTATTTAGTTGTTGGTCAGAGCGCAAAGCAAGTTGAAGATGCAATCTCGAGTCAGGCTCAAAATTTTCGATTTTGGTCCGCTTATAAATTGCTCCGAATGCCACCGAGTGGAATAATGACTCAGGACGAACGGTGGCAATTCGCGGATAACGCGTTAAGTCAACGCTGATGATGTTCCGTGTGAACCCCCTTTAGATCCGCGCTTTTTATTTCCGGGCCGCCCCTACCAGTCGAACCCCAGCGTGAAACGCATCTCCCTCCCGGGAATCGGATATCCCTCGACGAGAAAAATGCTTTTGTCCAACAGGTTGATCACCTGTAATTTCGAGCGGAGCGTGAATCCGAACACAAACGCGTCCCACTGGACGTTGCCGCCGACCAGGTTGTACGGAGCCAGAATTCTGGAATTGTCGGGTCGCGTATAGCGCTTGCCGACGGCCTGGTAATCCACGTTCAGGCGAAGCCGGTTGATTTTGACGCCCGCATTGACGTCGATCTTGTAATCCGGCCTGTAGACAAGCCTGGAGCCGCCGGCCGCCGTCAGATCGTTCGAGGACATCCACGTCGGGGAAACCGTCACGTAGGCCCGTTCGCCGGGAAGACGGAAGCTCCCCTCGCACTCGATCCCCGAGATCAGCGCCATGCCCACGTTCCGCGGGGAGTACACCCAGTCGGCGTCCGATTCCCAGACAATCAGGTCGCGAATCCGGTTCTGAAAATAGGTCAGTTCGACCGAGAAAAAATCAGGACGGGTGCCCCGGCAGACAATCGAGATATCCCAATTCTCACCGGTCTCGGGAAGCAGCGCACGGTTGCCGCGCACGCCTCCGAACCCGGGCCAGATAATTTCGGGCCAATAGAGGTCGTTGAAGGTGGGAAGACGGAACGACTGGCCGGCGTTCCCGCGGACGTCCAAATCGATTGAACGGAACGGATGGATCAGGACTCCGACCTTGGGGGAAGTCCGGCTTTGATCCGGTCCGTAGCCGTCCCAGCGGACCGCGGGGATCCACTTCCATTTCATGTCCATTCCCGCCAAACGGAGCGGATGGCTGATTTCCGATTGCAGGGCGAAGCTCCGCGTATCTCGGTCCTGTTTGTAAAATTTTGTGCTTTCCAGCGCATCCCTTCGCATTTCGAAGCCCGCCGTGAACAGCGCGGCTGGATGAACCATCCATCGCGTGTATAGGTCCAAACCCGCCGCCGTGTTGTTGTGACGGTCGTTTTCGTTGAGACTGCTAAAACGATTTTCCCGGTTTTGAAAATACATCTGGGCGTTCATGCGGACCCGTTTAAAAATCTGCTTGTCAACCAGAAGGCCGACCAAATTCTGACGTTCGTTCCTTCTGGCGCGGCTTGACGGAACGTCGGATGTGACCGGGTCCGCGGAACCGCGGTGCGAAAGGGTCCAATGCCCTATGAATTGGATCCTTCCGCCGTTCTCCAAATTGTACCGGGTCTTGAATAAGAGATGGTCTCCGGTAAAATCGTTGTTCTGGCGAGTTTTTTTCAGATGGTCCAGGGGCGACACGAACGAAAAATTTCCTTCGCTCATGTTGCGGTTGTAGGCAAGATAAACCTCCACAGGGCCCATCCGGCAGGCGCCATAGGTTCCAACCGTTCTCGTCTCGAAAGATCCTACGGTGGATTGAATCCCGTAGGACAATCCTTTCGACGGGAGCGCATTTCTCGTCATCAAATTTACAGCTCCCCCGACGGCGTCGGTGCCCATCAGGGCCGAGTGTCCGCCCTTCACGATCTCGATTTTCTCAAGCGATTCCGCGGGAATTGCGCTGATGTCCACGGATCCGTCTTGGGCGGCATTCAATCGCTGGCCGTCCAGGAGAACCAGCACCTGGGAATCGCCGGAACCGCGGATCGACAGGGTTTTAAGGCCGGCGAACCCGCCCATGTCTTTCACATACAGACCGCCCGTGTTTTCGACCACCTCCGCTGCGGTGTTCCCGTTGCGGTTGCCGATCCAGTCCGCGGTGAGGACCTTGGACGAAACGGTGACTTGGGATTGGAGGTGCTCGGAACGCGTGCCCGTGACCAGAACAGGATTCATCCGCACGGGATCGGGGGTGAGGGCGAAGCGCAGGGCTGTTTTCCCGTCCGCCATGACATGCGACAGGGTCCGCTGGCGGTAACCGATCACGCCCGCGTGCAGGGTCAGTTCACCCGATGGAATATCGTCCAGGAAAAAATACCCCCCGTCTCCGGAGGTTGCGTGCAGGGGAAGCCCCTCGATCCAGATATCCGCATCGGGAATCGCATTCCCCGTGCTTTCATCCACCACGGTTCCATGCAGGGTCGTGACGTTTTTCAGCGGCGGAGAAGCTGCGCCGGCTGTCCGAATAATCACCCATGCAAATGATAATGCAAGGATCCAAGCCATCCGTCGCATGAGATCAATCTCCTTATAATGAATTCAGAAGGTTGTCGTTTTGATTCAATCGAACAATTCCCACGTCATTCCGAACGTCGTCAATCGAACGGGCAGGGGGAAGAAAGCCACGGACCAGGCCTGCGCTCCGAGAATATTTTCCATCATCCAATAAACAGTCGCTTTTTTCATGACGGTCGCCGACACTTTGACGTCCAACAATGAGGCGAATGGAACCAGAACCGCGGCTGTTTCCCCGTACCGGATCGTCGAATTCCAGAATTCGCTCCAGGACCGCAGCCGTACCGCCACGGCGGGGGCCAAATCGTCCTTGAAAAAGGATCCCTGCCACATCACCTGCCCAGACCCGTAAAAATTAGGACGATCAAATAATAGATAACCCCGTGCGTTTTCCGCTTTCAGGTAATTGAGCGCCGCCCGTGCGGAAACATGATGCCACGGCCCCAATTCAACTGAAGACTCCGCCCCCCAGAACCGCTGTCCCGTTCCGTTCAGGAATTCTCCGGAGAGGGATCGCTCAATCGTGCGTTCCACCCTTCGGCCGAATACACACATGCGCAGCCTTATCCAGGTAGCCCGGCGCGTCTCAATTCCGACTTCGGCGTTCACGCTCCGTTCCGGAAGCAAAGAACGGTTTGGAACCGCCAGAGTATTCGGGATGAGGATCGGCGCCTCTTCGGAAGAAACGGCCGGAAAAGGCAAGAAGTCGCACCCGGTCCATTCCCCCAGTGACGGATCTCGAAGACCCTGATGAACCGATAACCATGCCGCGAGTTTGTCTGAGGCCGTCCAGTTCATCAGACCTGAACCCAACAGGTTCGCCCTGCCTTCCCCCGAGCTTTGAACGCCGGCCTGAATCCGGGCGAAGAGGTTCGGCAAGATCGTCGCGTGCGCTGCGATAAATGCCCGGCCCGTCCATCGGTTTCCGGAATCAAAGCCGTCGGTTTTCAGCTTGATCCAATCGGACTGAAATCCCCATGAGAGCGGCAGCAGACCGTTCCAGGACTGCTCCAGGCGGATCGAGGTCTTCGGCGCGTTGAATTCCCGACGGTCTTCGATCCGGTAATCGTAAGAGCCGTAGTGTACGCTCAGTCGCGTGTCCAAGAAGACGCTTGAGACCGTCATGATGTGGTGGATTTGGTTCCTTCGAAAACGAATCTGATCGGAAAAGGATGTGTCGCCCGGCGCAATCCCCTGGAACGGAAGGTCCGATTCGGTGCCGGCCCGTCCGAAAAAATAATCCATTCTCCATTGATCGGACAAGTGAAATCGCGCCTGGCCGTAAATGGTGTTGTCGTCGGATCCCGGGAAACGAAGCGCTTTTCCATAATTTCTGAACGCCGCCGCGGCTCGGAGCGTCAACCGGGTCGAAACCGCCTTGGAAAAGGAGGCGCAAGTCCGTCCGAATCCATCGCTCGTTTTCTCGTAGGCGATCTGGGTAAGCGGGCGTTGAATGAGTATCCTTCCGGAAGCGACATCGACGACTGCTCCGATTTCGCTCAGGCCATACGGATTTATTGCCGGATAGCTTTTTACGGAATCCACCCAGGCCTGGGGTACGAAATTGATATCGGGCAGGCCGGTCCAGGGGTCATTGAATTCGAACCCGTTCAGCAGGAGAGTCAAATGCGTGAAATCACCTCCGCGATACCGGATCGGATTCCACTGCCCCTGATGCCCCAGGTCCTTGGCCCACATCCCCGGAATGACATTCAGAAGACCGGCCGTTTCCTGATACGGAGACATCCAAAAGGAAGAACGGTGAATTCCGATTTCACTCCATTCCGGACTTGACGTTTGCCCCGCGCACAGAATCGGGACGAGAACCAGAATTCGAACGGTCAGAGGAAAGGCGGATTTTTTCATCGCGGTTTTCCTTGAAGCTGAGGTTTAGTCAGGATGGTCCCGGAGCTCAGAATTTTCAGAACGGCGGGAACAACCGTGAAAAAGATCACCGTGTTGCTGATCAGATGAGCGACATAAAAGCCAAGGCCAAAAATGAGACTGGCGAGGATTTGCTTCATCGAAAAAGAGACGGTCAATGAATAGGCGAGAGTGGTCAGCACTGCAAAATTCAGGGTGCAGAGGAAGCCGGCGATTCCGATCCTGATGGCCTTGGATGGCGTCAATGGAGACGCGGATCCGAAGAAAAGCCCCCCCGCCGCTCCGGCGATTGCCATGGAAAGGACCTGCGCGATCCACAAAGGCGGCGACGGCGCGCCGAGCGGATGGAAAAGGGAGAAAATGCCCTCGGTTACGGCGCCGACAAACGCGCCGCCCCTCACCCCCGAAACCACGCCTGCGATGAACACCGTGGCCGTGACCAATTCGACGTTGGGGATCGACATCAGGGCATATCCCAGCGTCACGCCGAGGGCGGTGAACATGGATAAACGGGTCAGGTGGAGGACGGGAATTTTCATGGACACCCTGAATAAAAAAACCGGATTTCCGAGGAAAAGCCGGCTTTTCAAATTCAAGCGCCATTTGCCTTCCCTCGAAGGACTTGGACATCAGACAGGTCTCCTGGCTCTTCCCCGGGCGTCCGCCTTCCCAATCGCGATTTTCGCTATCAGTGGCTTCGGATGGATACCCGTTTTCCCGCGACGGCGGGATGAGAATTACAGTTGCGGGGCAGCTCCCGTTTTTCACGGGATTCCCTTGATCTGATTCAAACGAAATCTATCAAAAAACAATTGGATTGTCAAGGAATAACTTAATGCCATCGTATTTTTCTGGTTTGGTTTCCGTCCGACTCGAAAATCACGGCTTGCTCAATATCGGTCCGGTGGATCTGCGAGCCAACGAGGCGGATCCGTTCGAGAACCTCTTCGCTGGGGTGTCCGAACCGGTTGTTCTCGCCGACGGGAATCACCGCATCGGCCGGCCTGACTTTTTTCAGGAATTCGAGGGAGCTCGATGAACGGCTGCCGTGATGGCCGATTTTTATAACATCACATCGATCCCACATCAAGGATTTCGCCAGCCTGGCTTCGGACGAAACGCCCGCGTCGCCCATGGATATCCACCGCGTTTTTCCGTATGCCGCCAGTACGACGAGGGACCGTTCGTTCGGCCCGGCGTTTTCCGAACCCGAGTCCCCGCCCAACGGATTGCATACCATCACTTTCACGCCCTTGGAAAAGAACAGGCTGTCGAGAGCAGCGACGGACCGGACGCGGACGCGTTTCGCCCGCGCGATTTCGAGGAGCCGGCGGTAGTCCCTAGAAGTGTCCGAAAGCGAGGGAACGATGATTTCACCGATCCGGAAATTCCGGATCAGGTATTCCGCCCCGCCCGCGTGGTCGTTATGCGGATGGGTGATGACTATCGCGTCCAATTTGCGGATTCCGTTTCGGCGGAGGTACGGTGCAATGGTTTTTTCGCCGGAGTCGAAGGCGTCGAGCCTGGGCCCCGCGTCGACAAGCAGAGTCCCGCCGCGCGGCATCCGGAACAGGGCCGCGTCGCCCTGTCCGACGTCGAACTGGATCCAGCGCATGGTGCCTGACCGGTTTTCGAAGATTCGTGGCCATACCGCGTCGTTGGCCGAGAGGAGAATCACAACCGCGGTGATTTTCCTGATTTTCATGTGACGGAGGTTGAAAATCAGGAGGAGGATGGCATACATCAGGATGATTCCGGCGCCGTCCGGCGAAGGGACGGTCAGACTTGAAAAAGGAATTTTCTCCATCCAGTCCATGGAACCGACAAAGATCGCGAGAAGCCGACCGTTCAGCGCCGCGTACGCCGATGCAGTCCAAAAATGCACGGGCGCGATGAGAAGACTGGTGAAGGAAACCGCCATGATCAATCCTGAAAGCGGGATCGCGATCATGTTGGCCGGAATGGAGACGAGCGGGATCCAGTTGAAGTAATACGCCGTCACGGGCGCGGTGCCGATCTGCGCCGCCAATGAAACCAGCGCGGCTGTGGACAGGTTTCGTAAAATTCCCGAACCTCTTGTCTTTTTCACTGCGACCGGAATCGACAGCAGGTTTTTCAGCGTCCCGTAAATCGTCACGATCGACAGCACCGAAAGAAAAGACAGCTGGAATCCGACGTCGAACAGTTCCTGCGGTTTCCACGAAAGGATGAGGAGTCCCGCGACGCCCAAGGTGTTGACCGGATCGGTTTTTCTCTCAAGCCGGGCGCCGATCAGCAGAACAAGAGCCATTACGGTGGCCCGGACGACGGGAGCGCTCGATTCTGTGAGGGCGGAGTAGAAGCAAAGGCCCGCTGCGGTGGCCGCCGTGTTGAGGACCGCCGGGAACCGGAGGAATCCGAACCCCATGGACAGAATCAGGAACATGAATCCGACGTGGGAGCCGCTCACCGAGAGGATGTGCACTACGCCGGTTTTGGAAAAATCCTCCCGTGTTTCGGAAGTAATCAGACCCTGGTCACCGAGTGTCAGGGCGCGCAGGACGGCGCGGGCATTGTCGTCCCGCACGGTGGAATCCATGACTGCAAGCGCAAAACGACGGACGGGGTACACGCATATTCTAAAAAACGCGTTACCACCGCCGCGCCGGATGAGGCGTATGCCGTCCATGGGTCCGCATTTGAGGACGACATGGATCCCCTGCAGCGCGAGCCATTCCCGATAGTCGAATCCGCCTGGATTTCGCACTCCCGCGGGAGCCGTCAGCGTTCCGGACACCAGGATTTCATCCCCGAACCGGAGCGGGCAGGCCGCAGGTTCGTACAACGGGATCAATACCCGGCCTACCGCCGCGTGAAAGGCGGAGCCGGTTCCAAGCGAATCGGCGTCAATTAAAATTTCATTTCGGTTGGGTTTCTGCGCCGGATCTTTGCTCAGCGTGCCCTTGATCAGGACGCGCTGCGCGCGCTTTGCGCGGTTCGCCCCGGTAGACGGGTCCATGAACCGGATGATGTGATCGGACGGCAGAAGCCGGTTTTCCTGGGCGTATCGGAAGGCACCGGCCAGGACGAAAGCCGCCAGGATCAAACCCGGCCCGATGCGACAACGAGGGAAGGCAAGTCCGATCAGGAAAGCGAGTCCGATGCAGGCCAGGGAGATCCAGAAAAGGCCGCAGGTCCCGATGGCCGTGTGTTTGCCCAGAAGGATGCCGAGGGCAAGCAGACACGCCGTTTTCAGGGCAGGTTTATTCCGAAAGGCCCCGCAGGGCGGGAATCCGGGTTTGGCTTGCTTTTTAATCCCAAAATGATTAGAATTTGATGACGGCATTCAATCTCAACGGTCCCATAAAAGGATGGAGGATAGGATGAAATCGCACAAGTGGATGACTCTCCCGCTGATCGGGCTTTTCGCCGCATGGGCGTCCGGCGGGCAAACCGTCCGATTCGTCGAAAAAGCGGACCGGATTGACATCCTGTTCGGCGACCGATTGTTCTCCCGGTACCTCTTCGCGGACAGCCTGACCAAGCCGGTTCTCCATCCCGTCCATTTTCCCTCAGGGGTGACCGCCACGCGAGGTTTTCCGCTCGCGCCCGAACCCGGTGAAAGTCATGACCATCCTCACCACATTGGAGTCTTTTTCACGGTCGACGAGGTAAACGGCAACGGATTCTGGAACAATACATCGGGATTGCCCAGAGTCCAGCACGTCCACGCCT
>Ga0315274_10010879_pt1 | contig 13084 bp, 10 predicted proteins | sample YL17G02_20_MG_FD_203700 | JGI IMG/M metagenome (GOLD analysis project Ga0315274, IMG submission 203700) | Sediment microbial communities from Yellowstone Lake, YNP, Wyoming, USA - YL17G02_20 | ecosystem: Environmental > Aquatic > Freshwater > Lake > Sediment | place: USA: Wyoming | collected... | reverse complement strand
TTGCCGGATCTGGATGGGGTTGAAGTGCTCCGTCGACTGCGGGAGTGGACGAAAGTGCCGGTGATCGTTCTGTCGGTCCGGGACCGGGAGGACGACAAAATCGCCGCCCTGGATTCCGGGGCCGATGATTATGTCACCAAGCCCTTCGGGACCGGGGAGCTTCTGGCGAGGATGCGGGCAGCCCTCCGAAAAACCATCCAGGAATCTCCCCTGCCCGTCTATAAAGTGGATGGTCTGGAAGTGGACCTGGAACACCGCCGGGTTGTTGCGGAAGGGCAAGAAGTGCAGCTGACTCCCACGGAGTATGACCTTTTGCGCCTGCTGGTCACCCATGCGGGCAAAGTGCTGACTCACAATCAGATCCTCCGGCAGATCTGGGGCCCCGCTTACGTGGAGCAGCCCCATTTGCTCCGGGTCAACATCAGCAATCTGCGCCGCAAGATCGAGCCGGAACCCACCCGCCCCCGGTACCTCCAGACGGAACTCGGCGTAGGATATCGCCTCAAGTTAAAGGCTTAACCCGCCCCCCTTCTCCAACAACTTATAGATTTATGTACGTCCCTCAAAATCCCACGGTGCCGATACTTCCAGGAAGCTGTCCTGCCCTTGGACAAGGAACTCAGGGGAATCTTCTCGCCTGAAAGCCTGACCCTCCAAATCCGGGAGGGCCGAAAAAGGATGACCCGGAAGAACTGTGAACGATCAGGGTGTGAGGAGACTTTCCCGGCCCGGAGTAACCGGCAACGGTTCTGCCCATCCTGCCAAAAATGGAACGAAAACGAGAAAACCAGGTCCCGAATGGCCAACCTTCGGAAAAAGCCCAATGAAATGTCGCTTGTTACGGTTTAGACCCATCATAGGTAGGCGAAATTAAAAAGAAAAAAATGCCTAGAAATCAAGGGTGAATGGTTTTATACTACTTCGGCAGTTTGTCTCGTATTTTGGTCTTAAGTTGGCTCACCGTTATGTTTAGCTTGATCGTAGTGTTGGGGGAGGACTTGGCCGTATGTGGACCGCCGGAGTCGCCTGACGGCCTGGTGCCCTCTCAGTTACTGAAAGTGGTATGTAACCATTCGTATTTTTTCGCAAAATAATAATATTGCATCGCCAGAGGCAACGTGATAAAAAAGTATAAAATTATGCTAATTATCTGGGAGAATGTATGCAGATAGCTCTGGAAAACACGATCTCTATTTTTGAGGAAGTCGTGGCATATGAAACACTTTGGGGTATGCGAAATGAAACGCTTAGGACTATTTCTGCGATGTTTAAAAGAAATAGAGTCCTCCCCTCAAAGTTGTTGCAGCAGAAGCGTGATTTGTTTGAAACGCCAAAGATTAAGGAGGAAGTTACTAAATTATTATTAAGTAAAAAGGGGTTTTCTGTTTGTGTATATGGCGATTTTCAATACCCCAAAAGACTCCGAGAGGCAAGGCACCCCATAGAATTATTCTATTATAAGGGTGATTTGGGACTTTTAGAAAGTCCTTCCATTTCCGTAGTCGGCGCAAGAAAATGTACAAATGAAGGAAGGATCAGAACCAAAAGGCTTGTTCTTGGTTTGGTCGAACATGGATATACTATCGTTTCTGGACTTGCGGCCGGCATTGATACCGTTGCCCTTACAACTGCGATGCATGCTAAAGGTAATGTAATAGGAGTTATTGGAACGCCGATAGACCAATATTATCCAAAAGAAAACAAAGACCTACAGGACAAGATAGCCTCAGAATTCCTTTTGATTAGTCAAGTCCCATTCTATAGGTATCATACGGAGCATTTTAAATATAAAAAACATTATTTCCCTCAACGCAACGAAACCATGTCTGCTTTATCCGAAGCAACAATCATTGTTGAAGCGTCAGATACGAGCGGAACTTTAACACAAGCAAGAGCTGCTTTGGCTCAAAAAAGAAAATTGTTTATCTTGAATTCGTGTTTTGAAAATAAAAGCATTACTTGGCCTAAGCGTTTTGAACAACGTGGAGGGATTCGCATCCACACCTTAGATGATGTGATCAAGACCCTACCCCCCAAAAATAACCCCTAAAAAAATGGCTTCTTTCTGGAAAAAAATCGAGCGCGTAGGAGTGGAAAACTTTCCGTGTCGGCTGGATGAAAGTGATGACTGCTATTACGCTCGTGATTACATTTCAGAGGGCGGTTATCAGGCTTCTGAAGCAAATGATCTGATAACTAATTTTAAGAAAAGTCCAGAGAAGAAAGGACGGCCAGAGTGGAAATATAAAGAAAAGGCCATAAAGAGGTTCGCGACTGAAATCGCTTATATCCCGAATATTGAAGAATTTTACGTAACGTGTATTCCCAGTTCTAAGGCAAAAGGTGACCCAAATTACGACTCCAGACTGGAAGATACCGTCAGGTACCTGAAACAGATTAAGCCGGGCGTTGAAATAGGATTCCCGTTCTCAATTAAAAAAAGCATGACGGCAGCTCATTATGGTGGGAGCAGAGATGTCGACCAGATTTATTCAAATTTGCTTTGGTCTCACATTAAGAGCAAAAAAAGCAATATTGTTTTAATAGATGACGTCTTAACAACAGGGGCACATTTTAAGGCCTGTAAAAAATTAATTTTGGAGAAAATTCCAAAGGCTAATGTTATCGGCCTATTTTGGGCGAGAACCGTATGGCCAGACGAACCTTAAGGGTGGGTTAAAGCCAGAGCAGAATTAACCCTGTGATCTTTAGTTTGGTTTATGAGCGTTACAGATGGGAGTTAGATAAGCCCAAGAGGACTTAATCTCTTATTGACCCCTTCGTTCCAATTTATTACAATCCATCCAAGCCTCTCTGTTATCCCTATTTCAAAAGGCAAGGCACCATCGGGAGACGAAAAGCAGAATGAATCCTGATGAGAAAGCAATTCTCACTGCGCTGAGGAAATTCGCCGAATCGGTAACGGTCAAGATGACCCAGTTGACCGTTGGTGAGCCGGAAGACCAGCTTCGCGCACCCTTTGAGGCCTTCATGGAGGAGATTGGGCAGGCGCTCAAGCAGAAGGTGGTCTGTACCGGGGAAACCAAACTGGCCGGCCGAATAGGCAAACCTGACTATGCCGTTCATTCCAATAAGCTGCTTTCCGGCTACGTTGAATTGAAGGCCCCTGGAATCGGCGCGAACCCCAACCGCTTTACCGGCCACAATCGCGAGCAATGGAAGCGGTTTCAGGCCATACCGAATCTTGTTTACTCTGACGGCAACGACTGGAGTTTGTATCGCAACGGCGAACCCATTGGAAAACCTGTCCGGCTGTCTGGGGACGTGACGGCCGATGGCAAAAACGCTGTCGAACCTGATGACGCCCAAGCCTTACTAAATCTGTTGACCGATTTTCTTTCTTGGAAACCAATCATCCCCAAGAACGTCAAGGACTTGGCCGACCTACTCGCCCCTCTATGCCGGATGCTCCGGGACGATGTGACCGAAGCCTTAAAAGACCCCCATTCGCCGTTGGTGCGGCTTGCCGAGGACTGGCGGCAACTGCTGTTTCCTGACGCCGGCGATGAGCAATTCGCCGATGCCTACGCGCAGACGGTGACCTTTGCGCTTCTGCTGGGTCGAAGTGAGGGGGCAGACCCACTGACCCTTTCCAGTGCTGAAACTTCCCTGGCTGCCGAGCACAGTCTGCTTTCCCGGGCGCTTCAGGTATTGACCGACTTAAAAGCTCGGGAAGAAATCTCGGCCTCCCTGAATATGCTCATCCGTGTCATCGGAGAAGTGCCGCCTTCGGCCTTGACCGGACCGAAGGACCCATGGCTTTATTTCTATGAAGATTTCCTGGCAGTTTATGACCCCAAATTGCGGAAAGACGCCGGGGCATACTACACCCCCCCTGAAGTGGTCCACGCCCAAGTGCGCCTTATCGATGATCTGTTGACGAATCGACTGGGCAAGCCCCTGGGCTTTGCCGACCGAAACGTTGTAACACTGGACCCGGCTATAGGAACCGGAACATACCTTCTGGGAGTCATCGACCACGCTTTGGGCAAGGTTAAGGCCCAGCAGGGGGCTGGGGCTGTCCCGGGACAGGCAACGGCTCTTGCGGGCAACATTTATGGCTTTGAAATCATGGTTGGGCCGTTTGCCGTGTCCGAGCTTCGGGTAAGCCGTGCTCTTCGGGACAAGGGCGCGAAGCTGCCGGCCGATGGATCGCATGTTTACCTTGCTGATACGCTCGAAAACCCTCATACCATCCCCCCACAACTTCCCCAATATCTTAAGCCGATAACCGACCAACACCGCCGGGCGCTGGAAGTCAAGGATAAGGTCCCTGTGATCGTCTGTCTTGGTAATCCTCCCTATGACCGGCATAAAGCCGCAAACAAAGATAATAAGGCTCGAACGGGCGGATGGGTTCGCTGGGGCGATATTGGAACTGGCGCAGCCCCGATTTTAAGTGATTTTCTGAACCCAGCAATTAGGGCCGGCTACGGGAAACACGTCAAGAACCTCTATAACTTATACGTTTACTTCTGGCGTTGGGCGCTGTGGAAGGTCTTCGAGCACGGAGGGGATGCTGGACCGGGAGTTGTGAGCTTTATTAGCGCATCAAGTTACCTGGACGGCCCAGCTTTCACGGGCATGCGGGAGCACATGCGCCGTGTGTGCGATGATGTCTGGATTCTGGACCTGGGCGGGGAAGGGCGCGGCTCACGCAAGAGCGAGAACCTCTTTGCAATTCAAACTCCTGTAGCAATTGCTGTTGCCATCCGTTATGGCCAGACGAAAAAGGATACTCCTGGCAAGGTCAGATTCGCTCGTATTGAGGGTAAGCGCGACGAAAAGCTGATGGCCCTTGATGCCATTCAGGGCTTCACATCTCTTCAATGGGAAGACTGCCCCGACGATTGGCAGGCACCTTTTCTTCCGGCTGGGGGCGGAAAATACTTTAACTGGCCGCTCTTGATTGATCTCTTGCCTTGGCAGCAATCGGGGGTAATGCCAGGGAGAACATGGGTGATTGCACCCGACACAGACACATTGAAAAAACGTTGGCGCACGCTTTGCAGTGCAGATAAGGACAAACGTACTGATCTATTCAAGAACTCGCCTACGGGTCGCAAGGTCTACGACACACCAAGCCAACTTCCGCCAGCGGGGGAAAATCTGCAGGCGCTAGGCGAACTGCCTAAAGGAGCTCCACCTCCCAAAATTGTCCGATATACCTGCCGGTCATTTGACCGACAATACGTTTTGGCAGACGCTCGGGTACTAGACAGGCCCGGGCCGACTCTCTGGGCTGCTCACAGTGACAGGCAACTATACCTAACCGGTTTACTAACAAAACCGTTGGGAAGGGGAGCCGCGATCACCTCATGTGCAGCGCTTCCTGACAAGGACTGTTATTCAGCGCGGGGTGCGAAGGATGTTGTTCCGTTCTACCGCGATGCCGTGGGCGAGGAAGGGAATATCTTGCCTGGGCTGTTGGGCATGCTGGCAAGGGCATATAGGCGGAAGGTCACGCACGAAGATTTCCTGGCCTATATTTATGGTGTGCTGGCTCATCCAGCTTTTACCCAACGTTTCGAGAAAGAACTAGGAACCCGCCAGCTTCGCGTGCCCTTCACCAAGGATGCCGCCATGTTCGCCAGGGTGTGCGACGTTGGGGCGAAGTTGCTGTGGCTGCACACATACGGCCAGCGCTTCGTGCCCAAGGGCTTCCATGCAGGGCAGATCCCCAAAGGAACGGCTCGCTGTACAAAACCCGTTCCGGGCGAACCGGCGAACTACCCGGAAAACTACGAGTACGATCGCTCTACTGAAACTTTGCACGTTGGCGACGGTAAGTTTGCCCCCGTCTCGCCAGAAGTCTATGAATTTGAGGTATCAGGGCTGAAGGTTGTCCAGTCATGGCTGAAGTATCGCATGAAGCACGGCGGCGGGAAGAAGTCTTCACCACTGGATGACATTCGCCCTGAGCGCTGGACGAGCGAGTTCACGACCGAGCTTTTGGAGCTTCTATGGGTCCTGGAAGCTACCCTTGCTGAGTATCCGGCCCAGGCTAAGTTGCTTTCTGCTGTAGTAAAGGGGCCGTGCTTCCGTTCCGACGAACTGCCGCAGGTGCCCGACTATGCCCACAAGCCACCCACCCCAAAGCGCCAAGAGGATCTATTCGGCCAATAGAATCGGATAACCCATGGCTGAAAAACTTGACCCAAGAGAAACGGTCAGCTTTGAAGAGGTTCTGATGAGCAATGTTTATACTCAGGAGGCCTTGATAAATCTTCTTGAGTCAAAGGGGGTTATCAAAAAGGCTGAACTGCTTGAAGAAATTAGAAGGCTCAGGGACAAGAAGAAACGATGAAGCGCCTTTCTGTTTTCCTGGCACCGATTTTTTTACTCTCCTGCGCGACTACTCCGGCGCCACTTCCCCCCCAAGCTCCAGTTTGTCCTTCTCTGGCCGTTTGTTTCACGCCGCCAGCGGGTTGTACTGAGGTCATAGTCAAGGAACTGGATAGGGCTAAAGCTACAATCCTGGTTCAGGCTTACTCCTTCACTTCCGCCCCCATCGCCAAAGCTCTTGTTGCCGCACATGAAAGGGGGGTCAAGGTTGAAATCATCTTGGATAAGAGCCACCTGACCGCCCAATATACTTCCGCCCCGTTTGTGGCGAAGGCAGGGATTCCTGTGAAGATTGACTTCGCCCATGGCAAAGCCCATAACAAAATCTTCATAATTGACGCGGATATTGTAATCACCGGATCCTTCAATTTAAGTTGGGCGGCGGAAAAGAGGAATGCGGAGAACGTTCTCATAATCAAAGACAAGGCTCTTGCCGAAAAGTACATCAAGAACTGGCGTGACCATGCGGGGCATTCAGAGGTATATATGGGGAGATAGACTCCTTGTTCTTAAAAAGCGTCCTTGATAACCTTTGTGGAAAATATGAAATTTTTTCTTGTCGTCGTCGGGTAAATGTTCATCGCAGCCCAGTCAAAGCTAGGAGTAGTAAGATGAATATTGACATGCCATTAAAATTCCGAATCTGGTCCCTTTTATTCGTATTCTTATTTTGCTTCTCCATGTTTTATGGACGTGCTATCCAGCTTATGATTTTATCTCCCCAATTGGGAGAAATTTATAGAAGGCAACACGCCAAAGCTTTAGAAACCCAAGCTTTATTTAAAGAAATACAGAAAGAAATTGGAAAAATAGCAGCACTAAGACCACAACACGAAATATTATTAGAAAAACTACGAGATCCAGAATATGCGCTCTTGGCTAAAGAGAAAAGCAGGCTAACAAAGGAAATTAATGAATTAAACTCCCAATACTCCAAATTGTTAAATGAAATACAACTCCTAAAGGAAACCGCTGGCGATTTGAAAAACACAGAAGAAAGGACTATGGAGCAAATCATAAATCTGTATGAGCGTATGCACAAAGGCGAAAAGTGGTTCAATTTTATTGTTAATTTTTCCTTGGGGGTTTTTTCGAGCATCCTAGCTGCCATTTTTTACAATCTAGCCAACACAAAATATGAGTTCATGCTAAAAGGAAAATTGATCGAGTTGGTGAAAAAATTCCGTTCTCAAAGAAAAAGAAGCGATGGTTAGGATTTCTGAGATGTCATAATTATAATTTGCTTTTAACCAGAAAGTTTACATTTTGAGGCATAACTTTAACTAACCTTCTCAATCATTCCCCCAGTATCGGTGAATCGATTTAAGGAAACAGAAAAATTATAAAAAGGGGGACCCATTTGTGGAAAAGACCCGGGGGTCATTTTGGGCTATACCCCCCACCGGATACCGGGGTAGGCAACACCCTAACCTAAGCCCGGAAGGCTTGAATGCCTCACCAGAATGAAAAAATAAAATCAGAGGTACCTTTCCTATAAAAGACCGGGGGGTACCTTTAGATATACCACCTCATGATTCCCGGATGACTGAACGAATAGGGACCTACAGGTGAGGACATCCCCTTGTACGAGGGGGAACAGATGGGGGCCGGGCCGGATCTACAATTCCACCCCTCATGACGACTGTACCCCCTACCCCCCTGGACGGACGATCCCCCGGGGGGGCCATTCGACCACGGCCAGCGCGAATCATAGAAAAGTGCCGGCCAGGCTGAAGCCTCCTTCCCCGGGCCCCGCCGGCTAGTATCGCCGCCCTTTCATCTGGTGAAGGGCAAATCACCTTGACTTGCGATGGGATTTTCCTTGACGCCTTCCTTCTCCGCCTTGGCCGCCACCAACAACATTCGCTCTGCGTTTGCTTCCAGTGCTACCCTGACTGGTTCGATGTTAAGCCGCGCATAAATTGCCGTTGTGGAAGGCTGAGAGTGATTCAGGACCTTTCCGATGAGGGGAAGGGAGGCCCCAGACCCTGCCAGCCAGCTCCCAACAGTCCGGCGAAGATCATGAATCCTCACGTCCGGCAGTTCTGCCCGGGTCCGAATCCTGCTCCAGGCCTTTGAGACGCAGACAAGGTGAGAATTGGCGCGGCGGCCAGGAAAGACAAAGGGATTATCAGCCATAACGGGAAGGTTTCGCAGGAGTTCACGAACCGGCCCGGGCAAGGGCAGCAGGTGAGACCGACGGGCTTTGGTTTCTGGTATTCGCCAGACCCCCTCATCCAAGTTGATGTCCTCCCACCGGGCCCCGAGAACCTCTCCTCGCCTCGCCCCAGTGAACAAACAGACGAGGAAGGCGGCGCGGATATAGAAATTTTCCTCCCCCTTCAACGCCTCCATCAGCCGGGGAAGCTCGTCGGGATGGACAAAGCGCTCTCGCTTTTTCTCGGGGAACATCTGGATTCTGGTGGCCGGATTTTCACCCTCGTAGATTCCCCAGATTTGGGCCAGATTGAACATTTTTCGGAGAAGGGCTATCAGCCTATTGGCGGAATAATGGCCGTGATTCTCCCCGGTCTCCATGTGGAGGATGGCCACGTCTTTTCTGAAAATAGAAGAGAGCTTTCTGCTTTTCCATCCAGACAGAAATGAGTCGATCATCAATTCATCGTGGTGGGCCGATTTTTTGCGCGGCAGGTGCCGCTCTCGATACATCTTGATAAGGTCTTAAAAAACCGGCTCCCGCTTGCGCTCAAGCTGTTCGTCGGAGGATCCTTGCCGTCGGCGATCCGCCCGATCATTTTTTCTGCTTTTTCGCGTGCATCATCGACAGTTAGGGGACCATAGGGGCCTATGGTTATTCTGCGCGGCCGGCCGTGTATGCGCCTCTCCAGGATGAATGTCTTGGCCCCCCGGGTGATCCTTAACCCGAATCCCTGCAGGGCAATATCTCTTAAAAAGATTTGGCCGCCATTTTCCGGCGGATCAACCGCGTCGATTAACCTCTTGGTCAATTTGATACGCGACGTTTCCTTTTGGGTTTCTCTTTCCATTTCTGACCCCCGTTATTCATTGCCCCAGAGGAAAGTAAATCTGTTAAATGAAATGGATTCTGTGTAGACACCATGTAGACGCTGTGTAGACGGAAGAAAAAGAAAAACGTCGAAAAAGGCCGATTTTGGCGGGTGTTCACATGATTCAACATAAGAACGAATGCGAAAGAAATCAAGATAGATAGAAAAAGAAAAAATTTCATCTAGACAACCCGGTGAGATTCGAATTCCGATGTCTTCATAAGTCCCCTTTTCCCCATCACTCCCGGCTGTATTCCTCGACTAGGTTTATGAGCGGTCAGCTATCAGCCGTCAGCCAAAATATATATGAGGGACCTACATAAAATTATAAGTTTCAGGCATGGTTATTCCCTTTTAGAATAGCCGACTTATAAACTTATATATGTCCCCAGCAATGTTACCAAGTCCTTCCTGAGTTCTTCGTCAAGGGGGGCACATCGGCAAGCGTTATTTGGATTCCTTTTTCAGCAGGACGGCCATGAGTCTTTCTCCGGCCCACTCCAGGTGGTCCCGCAGGGTGGATTGCGCTTTTTTGCTGTCCCGTCCTTCGATGGCTTTGACGATGGCCTCGTGCTGTTCGGCAACCCGGTCATAGTCCATGAATACCGACGCTTTTTGCTCCATCATGTTTTTCATGGGGTGACGAAGTTCCGCCAGGAAGCGCGCTAAAATACTGTTGTGGCTGGCCTGGGCCAGGGCGGCATGGAAAGCCAGGTCCGCCTGCACGGCCTTTTTCCCCACTTTTTTCGACGCTCTCAGCTGGGTTTGATGGTGCTTGATCTCCGCGATTTCTTCCTTGGTGGCCCGCTCCGCGGCCATGCCGGCGATAGCATGTTCGATGATCATCCGGACCTCCACCAGTTCAGGGAGCTTGTCTCTCCAGTTCATCAGCATGCCCCACCGGAGGGGTTTGGTGAGAAAATCCCCCCCGGAGAGGCTGACGGTCGTCCCGTGCCCGGGTTTCACCTCCAGCAGACCCACCAGGGACAGGGCGGCAATGGCTTCCCGGAGGGAACTCCTCCCCACCCCGAATTGCTTCATGAGCTCCGGTTCCGGTGGAAGTTTATCTCCCGGTTTCAACTTCCCGTTGGCCAGCATGGCCAGAAGCTGATCAATAATCTGGTCGGTCAAACGTCTTCGCTCGATGGGCAATCCGGTGGGCTTCATTTCCCCTACCTCGCTGAAGAAGAAAGAATCGGCCCGGAAAATTGGGATGACCGAGCTCTTTCCCGGGGTCTCTATCAGAAGGGATTCGCCCCCGACCCGCTCGCCGGCCGGTGGCTGGAATCATATTATCATCTGATGATCATAAGATCAACTTTTCTCCTTGACACCGCCCCCCAATCCGGCTAAAAGAAGGTAATCCTGATGGCATGGAATGAGGAAGGAGTGACGGCGGGTTCGGGGAACGCACCCTACATCCTGGGTAAATCCTTTTAATGAGGTTGTATTCGGAATCGGCAAGAGGTCCTTTGCAGGATTGTGAGTGAGGGCATAGCGGGTCAGGATTTGGGATTTTAAGTCGTAAGACTGAAAATCAAAATTTGAAACCGCGATTTAAAACCAAGGAGGGCGAGAAAATGAAATGCTTTAGAATGAGTCTTCTGTTGCTTTTCATCTTCGTGACGATGGTGGGGTTCTCAAGTTCGGTGAGCGCCCAGGTGAAGATCCGGCTCCAGACCTGGCACTGGAACGAGACGCCCTGGGTGAATTCCCTGAACGATTTCATGAAGACCTTCAACCAGGCGAATCCGGGCATCCAGGTTGTGCGTGACGACAGCCGCTACGCCGACAAGGAATCGGTATTCATCGCCCAGTCCCAGGCCAAGGCGGCGGCGGACATCCCTCATTTCAGCTACCGGGCCATCCGCCACCTGGCTGACCGGGGCTACCTCCTCGACCTGACGGCCTTCATCGAGAAGGAAGGCGGTCAGAAATACCTGGACCAGTGGGACCCCAAGGCGATGGAGGTCTGCAAATACAAAGGGAAGATCTACTGCCTGCCGGATGACTTGAACCCGCTGGTCCTGATGTACAACACCGTCCACTTCAAGGAGGCAGGCCTGGATCCCTCCAAGCCCCCGGCCACCTGGGGGGAGTTCCTGGATTATGCCAAGAAGCTCACCCGGGCGGGTCGCTACGGGGTCGGCATCATTGGCGCGCGCCAGGAAGGCCTCTTCATGCGCTTCAACCCCTGGCTCTGGGGTGCCGGTGGGGAATATGTGACCGCCGATGAGAAGCGATCGGCCCTGGACACGCCGCAAGCCCTGGAGGGCTTCAAATTTTATGTCGAGTTGTTAACCAAGCACAAGTTGGTCCCGCCCGGGGTCATTGAGCAGGGGGCGCAGGAGGTCCGGACCCAGCTCGCCCATGAGAAGGTCTCCATGATCATCACGGTTCCCGCCGCCCCGGGGATCGTCCAGGCCATCAACCCCAAGATGAACGTACGCGAGGTGATGGCCCTGGCCCCCGTTCCCGTGGGCAAGAAGAAGGTGACCTCCACCTGGTTCAGCATGCGGGTGATCAGCTCCTCCACGAAGAACCCGGAGGCAGCCTGGAAGGTGTACAAGGCGTGGTATGACAAGGACAGCCAGATGCGGAACTTTAAGATCGCCGGCGTTTTATCCTCCCGCCTGGATGTCAGGAATTCGCCCGAAGTGAAGGGAGACACGTTCGCCCGGGTCTTCTCGGCCCAGACCCCGTACGTAAAGCTGGAGCCTCTCACCGCCGAGTGGCCCAAGATCGGTGACGCCATGATCACCGCCATCCAGGAGGCTCTCACGGGCATGAAGCCCCCCGAGGCCGCCCTGAAGGGCGCTCACGAAGCGGCGAATCGAGCCCTCGGCGTCCAGTAGTGGCCCGGCCCATTGTTGATTTTGGACGAGCCAGGGGGGGCATTCCCCTGGCTCTATACCCTCTTGCGGGGGTTTTTGAATGGCCTCAGGCCGCACGTGGCACGACCGTCACTTCGGATACCTTTTCGTCCTTCCTGCCACGCTCATGCTGGCAGCGGTCCTGGTGTTTCCCGCCTTTATGACCTTGAAGCTTAGCCTTACCCCCGAAGGGGGCAAAGGCTGGACTTTCACTCTGTCCCACTACCAGAAAGCCTTTCGGGACCCGGTACTCCTCCAAACGTTCAAGAACACCTTTGTCTTCGTCGCCTGGAGTCTGGCAGGTCATTTAACGGTGGGCCTGGCGCTTGCTCTGGCGTTGAACCAGGCCCTTCCCGGGCAGACCTTCTTCCGGCTGGTGGCCCTCATCCCCTGGACTATTCCCGACGTCGTCGCCGGGATTATCTACCGTTGGGTGTTGAATCCCATTCACGGGTGCCTGAACCCGCTGATCCAGATGGTATTCCCTGCTTTCCCGGCGGAGTTCCAGTGGCTGTCCAGTCCGACGCTGGCCTTTCCCAGCCTGATCTTCGCCAATGTCTGGCGGGGCTATCCCCTGGTGATGGTCATGCTCCTGGCCGGGCTCATGGCCATCCCGCGGGATTTGTACGAAGCCGCAGAGGTGGACGGGGCGGGGAGGTTCAAGCGTTTCATCCATGTAACCATTCCCGGGCTCAGGACCATTATAATCATCGCCCTGGCCCTGGACATGGTGTGGGAGTTCCGACGGTTCGCCCTGGTCCTCACGATGACCGGGGGCGGGCCGGGCACGCTCACCGAGGTGCTCTCCACGCTCGT
>Ga0315274_10010878_pt1 | contig 13084 bp, 8 predicted proteins | sample YL17G02_20_MG_FD_203700 | JGI IMG/M metagenome (GOLD analysis project Ga0315274, IMG submission 203700) | Sediment microbial communities from Yellowstone Lake, YNP, Wyoming, USA - YL17G02_20 | ecosystem: Environmental > Aquatic > Freshwater > Lake > Sediment | place: USA: Wyoming | collected... | reverse complement strand
ACATCCGAAGCGCCAGCCGCAACTTCCACGCCCGCTCGACGGCCGGGTGGGTGTCGGCCAGGTATCCTGCACGGGCAAGGGCCGCCAGGCGCGACGAGGCGTACTCGACCCAGGAATCCAACTCGGGTGCATCGCGGAGGCGATCCTCGGTGACCTTCGAGAGCCCCATGTCGAGGGCCTCGACCGTCAGGCCGACGTGGCCGGGGAACGCCTCGACCAGTCGCCGCAGGTACATGCGGCCGGTCGCCTCGCCGCCAAGCGAGGCGAAGTCGGTCGCAATCGCCCGGTAAAGGGCCGGCGACGCTGAGGGGCCCTTCTCCGGCGAATCCAGCAGCGCGCGGGCAAGGGCCATCATGCGCCGGGCAAGTTCGGCGGCGGACTCGTACTGGTCGCCGCCTGCGGCCCCTGGTTCGGCGCGCCAGCGCTCGACGTTGGCCTGCCAGGTGGCCTGGGGCGTGTCCTTCGGCTGATAGGTGACTTGCGGCGGCGCGGCGTTGGCCTGCGCGGAGGCGGCCGTCGCGGCAAGTGCGTGCGGCATCCCCGATTCGCAGAGGCACAGCAGGCCGACACAAGACAGCAATAGGATAGAAAAGGGTCCAGGCCCCCTAAAGGCGTTAAGGGTCCTGGACCCTTTCCTGTCCGGGCCAGTTGTCGCCATACCGCTTCCTGCCATAGTAGCCTATTAAACGACGGAAAGTCGGGTCGGTTGCTTGGAAAACGCCAGGGCCGCGCCGCGGTTGTGAGTCCCGCGGAGAGGCTGCTCCGCCTACTTGGGTTCCGGCGACTTTTTCGGCGGCTCGGACTTCTTGGCCGGGGAAGCCTTCTTCAGTTCCTCCGCCTGGGGCGTGCCGGGTTCGGGCCAGTTGGCGGGGATCGGGATGGTCACCTTGCCGGTGGCGGCCCACTCCGTGCCGCGGAGCATGAGGGTCTGGAAGCCGACGCCGGCCATCGGCTTGGGGTCGTGGCCCATCGCGTTGTGAAAGACGCGGCCCTTGCCGAACTGGGTGACGACGATCATCGGCTCGGCCTCGCCGCTGCCGCCCTTATCCTTGGCCGAGAGGGTGGTGGCCAGCACGCGGGCCGCCGCGTGCTTCAACTGGCGGTGATAGAGTTCGTCCTGGACGTGCTGGAAGTCCTTCATGCCCTGCGTAATCGGGTGGTCCCTGTCAACTATGGTCACGGTGAAGGAGTGCTGCGCCCCGTGGCCGCTGATGTTCTTGCCGGCGTCCTTGTCTTTCTGCCACGAGAGGCCGATGAGGTCGGTGAACTCGGGCCAGTCGCCCCAAGCGGTGCTTGCGGCATGGAAGAGGACGAATCCGTGCCCTGCGGCGATGTAGTCGAGGAACGCCTTCTCGGTGGCGGCGGGCCAGCGGTTGCCCTCGATCTTCGGATAGGTGGTGTAGTTGCTGACGATTGTCTCGTACCTGGCGAAGTCCGCCGCGGTCAGGGCCGGGACATCCTCGGTCACATCGACGGTGAAGCGGCCGGAGTCCTCGTACATTTTCTTAAGGACGGGGGTGGTGGCTTTCCATGCGTGGTTGTTGGCGCCGCTGAGGATGAGGAGGCGGATCTTGCCGGCGGCCGTGGCGGCGGGCTTGTCGGGCGCATCGGCCGCCTGGGCCGGCGCCGTCCAGGCCATGACAGCGGCCGTGACAATAACAACCAGCCACATATCTCTTAACATGGAATGGTCCTTAGAGCGTTTTCAGCGCCAGGTCCTTGAACTGGACCTGCATGGGCTTGCCTGCGTGGAGTTGGAGAGCGAGGATGCCTTCCATCGCGCGGCCCTTCTCATCGTCGTCGGTCACATCGGCCGTCACGATGCCGTTGACCTTGTGGACCAGGTGATTGCCCTGGGCGGTGATGACCAACTCGTTCCAGTCCTTCTGCTTGATGGCGGCCTTGATGGCCGCAGGGTCGCTCGCCGTGCCGGTGACCTTGGGCTTTCCGTCTGGGCCGATCGTGACCTTCTGTCCGGGCCGGCAGACGATGCCTCGCCCGCCTTCCTCGTATAGCATACCGGTATATGTGTTAGCCTCATCCATGTCGGCCTGGTATCCGCCGACGACCCACTTGGCGCGTTCCTTGCTGCGGTACTGGACGCCGGAGTTGTGGTTCTCCAGCCGGAACATGAGGCGGAGTTCAAAATCCTTGAGCGTTCCGCCGCGCCAGATGAGGAAGGTGTTGCCCTTCGTGGGCGTCTCGGCGGTGGTGATGCCTGTGATTGCGCCGTCCTTGACGGACCAGAACTTCGGGTCGCCGTCCCAGCCGGTCAGGTCCTTGCCGTTAAAGAGCGCCTTTGGGCCCTCGGCTGCGGCTTGCTCGGCGGCGCGGGCCGCTCTGGAGACCAGCGGCGAGGCAACGGCCAGGCCGGCCGCAGCGGCCGCGCCCTTCAGGACCTCTCGACGCGTCAGGCTTCTCTCGACCATGGAACTCCTCCTTGTCACCGATTCGACCCTGTCCGCCGGTATGACCCCGCCGACTGACGTTCAATCCCAACCACATCCAGGAACGTACCGCCTGAGACGGCCGATGGCAACGCAAAAGTTGACATCAGAGTTGTGCGGCGGGCCAGGCAATATCATTTGGCGGAATCCTCGTCGAAGTACTTGGGATGTTCGCGGCGGAGGGTATCGACGGGGGCGAGGTCGTCGGTCAGCGGCTTCTCGGCGATGGCCTGGGGCGTCAGGTGCTCGTACTCGGTCCGGACAATGGCGGGGAGGTCGAAGCCGAAGTTCCTGCCCGAGGCCAGCGCCTCGGCCCGTTTGGCCCACTCTTCCACCGTGACGACCTTCTCGCAGGGCGATCCGAAGGCGATGATCTTGCCCGCGGTTCCGGACTTGCACAGATATGTTTGCGGGAATGTAAGTTGATATGTCTTGAGGGATGCCAGGTACAGCCGGCTGACGGCCGGTCCCATGCCGGTGGCGGCCGCGAGGCCCGGTTCCCACAGGTTGGCCGCCGCCGCGCCCCCCGGCGCAAGGCGCGACTTCACCAACTCCAGGAACTCCCGCGTCGTCAGGTGGAACGGAATGTGGTCGGCCGAGTAGGCGTCGAGCAGGATGACGTCGTACGTCTTGGCCGACCGCTTCAGGTACATCCGTCCGTCCATGACGATGACGCGGGTGTTCGGCGTCCCCTTGAAGGCGAACCATTCCTGGCACACCTTGACGACCTCCGGGTCGAGTTCCACGATGTCCAGCCGCATGTCGGGGAAGTGCCTCTGGATGAACCGCGGTATGGCCGCGCCCCCCAGTCCCACGAGGAGCACGTCCTTCGGGGCCGGGTGGAGGGCGAGGGCGGCCATCATGGACTGTGCGTGGCGGAGTTCCAGTTTCTGCGGGTCCGAGATGACCATGGTCGATTGGATCGGTCCCGGTTTTGAGAACCGCATGTACCTGCGGTCGCGCTGCGGGTAATCTATGACGCGAATCCGGAAATACTGCGATTCGGCGTCGAACTGGGTAATCGTCGGTTCCTCGGCGCCGCCGGCGATGACCCACGCGGCCGCCACGCCCGCAAACAAGGCCACGCCACCCGCCCAAAGTGTGAATGTTCGCCGCATTCCGGAACTCTCCAGGTACTTGCCGTCGTCCCCGCGTCCGTCTCCGCCACGCCTATGTTGCGGTGGGGGCGGGCGTATGTCAAGGTCGCGGCGTGTGCGAATTGCGCGTGAATTGCGACTTGACTTAGGGCCGAGACGGTTTATAGTCTGCTGAGAAGACCTCGCACGCAACCCGGGGAGCCGTCAAGGAGGGAGCAACATGATGCTGCGCTTAGCACGATGCCTGTTCGTTGCGCTCGCGACGATGGCCATGTCGGCCGCCGCGATTGCCGCTGCAAGCGGCGACAACTTCTCCGACAACTCGCAGTCCAACCAGTGGTCTCTGATCGAGGACGACCACGCCGCGCTCTGGCTGAGCGAGACGAACCAGCGCCTCGAAGTGCGCGCCGCGGGCGGGGGCGCATCAACCAACGATGCCCTGTACCTGAGCAGCGGCGCCGGAGGATTCAAACTCAGCACCGCCAGCGATCTGGCCGCCAGCATTGATTACCGCTTTGCGTACAGCGCTGGCGCCGGCGACTCTGGAACGCTCGCCATCGTCTTCGGCATCGGCCGAGACCTGGCCGGCACCGACTCGGCGGCCATCGGGTACTCGCGATCGACCAACTTTCTTCTGGACTATGCCGTGGGCGTCGCCTACCGCGTCGGCGGCGTCCAGACGAACGTTCCGATGGGTTGGGATGTCGTGACCTCCGGCACATTCACCCTGAATTATACCGCCGCAACCGACCGACTGACTTTCGGCAACGGCACTTTCAGCACGAACCTGGACGGACTCGTGCAGGGCCAGTGGCACGCCGACACGGTATGGCTGTCTTTCGGCGGGCGCGGCAGCGGCCTGACGGCGGGCAGCGGCGACGCGTACCTGGACAACTTCTCGGTCACCGGAGACATCATAGCAGCCCCCGAGCCGGCGACGTTCGCGCTTCTTGCCTTCGGCGGACTGGGGCTCGTTTCGCGTCGAAGGAAACAGCACGCGCGGTAACTGACAGAAGTGAAGGGCGGCCACATAGAGCCGCCCTTGCGGTATGCAACGGTTGTGGACGGCTGCATCAGCCGTTCAGCGTCCATCCCTCGCGATATTTCTTCATGACGTACTGGTCGGCCTCAGGGCAGTTCGTGGCCTTCAGGGCCTTGGCGTCCCACTGGAGTTTGCGGCCGACGGTGTACATCTCCATGTCCTTCTCGCCTGCCTTCTCGGCGGCCTTCTCTGCGGCAGGTTCCTTCGCCTTCGCCTTGCCCCTTGTCTTCTCCGGCTGCTTCTCCTGCTTGCGTGCCTCGACCTTTCCGAGGCGGAACGAAACCAGCGCGAGAAGGTTGTTCTCGATGAGTGCGCCGGAGTAGTCGAAGTTGCAGAGCGTCTTCTTGTCGGTCTTGCAGGCGTCGATCCATTCCTTGTGGTGCCCCTTTGAGGGCGGAATCAGGTCTTCGGGCCGGGGCGACTTATACTGCGTCATGTCGCCCTTCGTGGGCATCAGGACGCGGTAATCGTAGTCGGCGATGAGGTACCCCTTGTCGCCGGAGAAGAGGAGGCCCTTGAACATGTCCTCGCGGTTGAAGACCCCGGACGGCATGCCGGGCTTCTTGCCGCCGTCGTACCAATAGACATCGACGGCCGGCCGCCAGTCGTTGGCCGGATGCTCCCACTTGGCCGTCAGCCACTGCGGGCATGTGTCGGTGCTGATGGGCGTGCCCTGCGCCTCGCACGACGTCGGCAGCCGCAGGTCCAGCGCCCAGTACGCGAGGTCCATCATGTGGCTGCCCATGTCGCCGATCTGGCCCGAGCCGAAGTCCCAGAAGCGGTTCCACGCCAGGCATCCGCCCAGGTAGCCGGGGTTGTACGGGTGCATCGGCGACGGGCCGATCCAGAGGTCCCAGTTGAGGTGCGCGGGCGGGTCGCCCGCCCCTGGCGGGTAGTTGCCGCCCTCCGGTGTGCGGCTGCACCAGACGCGGACTTCCTTCGGGACGCCGATGGCGCCGCCCTTGACGAGTTCGACGACGCGGCGGAAGTTGTCGCTGGCATGTATCTGCGTGCCCATCTGCGTCGCGATCTTGTCCTTGTTCTTCAGGTACGTTTCGCGGACCAGGTGGGCCTCGTGGACGGAGTTGGCCAGGGGCTTCTCGCAATAGACGTGCTTGCCGCGGTTCATCGCCCAGACGTTGACGAAGGCGTGGGTGTGGTCGGTGGTGGCGCAGACGACGGCGTCGATGTCTTTCTGGTCGAGGCACTTTCGCCAGTCGGAGTACTTCTGGGCCTGGGGATACTTCTCGGCGGCCTTCGCCAGGTTCAGGGCGTTGACGTCGCAGAGGGCGACGATATTCTCGCTCTTGACGCCGTCGAGGTCGGCCCCCCCGCGGCCGCCCACGCCGATGCAGGCGATGTTCAGTTTTCCGTTCGGCGACTCGCCGGCCCTCAGGATCCCCGACCGAAGGACCACAAGACCCGCGCCCGCCGCGATACCCGCGCCCAGCAATTGACGACGTTTCATCGTGCACCTCCTTGAAATGACAGGCTCCGGCGTATGCTTCCCGAGCAACAAGTGTATCAACGCCCCGGCGTTGTGCAAGTTCTTCGTATTTCGGCTGCCGGCGTCTCGTCAACCCCGTTGCCCCGCAGCGCCCAACTGTTTATGCTGGGACTCTCGGGGAGGAGACGCTCATGCCGCGCGAGCGCGCCTGGGTCAAGTACGTCCGCGAAAAGTTCGGCGTCACGCTCGGCCAGCACGAGGCCGACCTGGACCTCGACACGCTCATCGCCACGCAGTCCGAGATCGAGGCCATCAAGTACCACCTCGTGCGCCACGAGGCCTTCCGCGAGGGCGAGCGGATCCTCATCTTCAAGGGCACTTATGGCGGCTACTATATAATTGACGGCCACACGCGGGCGCGCGTCCTCTGGGACGAGGGCGCGAGGACGGTCCCCGCCACGCTCCTCACCTCATCGGAGGTCGAGGTCGCGTCCGAAATGGAGCGCATCGCCCTCGCGGTGGGCAACGGCCATGCCCGCGCAATCCGGGAGGTCCCCGTCGTGGACCGCATCGGCAAGGGCACCAAGGAATGGAACGACCGCCGCAAGGAACTGCTCGAACAGTGGCGGGCCGAACTCCAGGCCGACCACGGACACGGAGGCTGAACGGCACGCGCCGCCGTCCCGGTACTGCGTCACTCTGGGGGGTGGCACGGCCACGCTGTTGCGTGGCCGTGGCCCTCGCCGGGGCGCAACCACGGCCACGCAGAGGCAAAGCGTGGCCGTGCCACCCGGGAGTGACGCATTGCGCCGTCCGCGGCTTTTCTCTCGGCTTTTCCCCTCCCTCCGCGCATAATCTCTCCCGCACGCGTCAAGTGGCGTGTGACAAATGACCAGCGACAAGAGGGCGGCCGACAATGGACTCCCGCGAACGCGTCTTTCGGTGCCTTGAATTCATGCATCCCGACCGCGCCCCGCGAACGCCGTCGGCACTGCCGTGGGTCGGCATCTACGCCAAGACCGAGTGGGAGGCCCTCCTTCGGGATTTCCCGAGCGACTTTATCGGCCCCGGCCCCGTGCTCGCCGTGGGCGACCGCGTCTCGGGGACGCAGGCACGCAAGGGCATCTATGTCGATGAATGGGGGTGCCCGTTCGAGGCCGCGGAGGACGGCGTCATAGGCGAGGTCACGCATCCGCCTCTGGCCGACTGGGCGGCGTTCGCCCATTTCCGCCCGCCGTACGAAATCATCGAGCGGGCCGACTGGGACGCCGTCAACCGCGCCCAGAAGGCCAACCTCGCCGGGCCGCGCAAGTTCATGGTCGCCGGCACCAGCATCCGACCCTTCGAGCGCATGCAGTTTCTGCGCGGGTCCGAGAACCTCTACCTGGACCTCGCCTGCGGCACGCGCGACCTGGTGCGCCTCCGCGACATGGTCCACGAGTTCTACATGCGCGAACTCGTCGGCTGGGTCAAGACCGACTGCGACTCCGTCGCTTTCATGGACGACTGGGGGTCGCAGCAATCGCTCCTCATCAACCCCGGCATGTGGCGCGAACTCTTTAAACCAATGTACAAGGATTACTGCTATCTCATCCGCGCCGCCGGCAAAAAGGTCTTCATGCACTCCGACGGCTGCATCGACGCCATCTACCCCGACCTCGTCGAAGTCGGCGTCGATGCCATGAACAGCCAACTCTTCACGATGGACATCGAGGACCTCGGCCGCCGATTCAGGGGCCGCGTCACGTTCAACGGCGAGATAGACCGCCAGTGGGCACTCCCGTTCGGGACCGTCCTGGACGTCCGCCGCGCGGTCGGCCGCGTCCGCCGGGCGCTCGATGACGGTCGCGGCGGGGTCATCGCCCAGTGCGAGTGGGGCGTCCGTACCCCGCCCGAAAACGTCCGCGCCGTCTATCAGGCCTGGACCGAGCCGATCGAGAACCTACCCTGACAGGAGGCTGCAATGATGACCCGCGTACGTCGTCCGGCTGCATCTCTGCTCATTGCCCTGATCGTGGCTACGCCGGTGTTTGCCGCAGCCGAACTGAAGGTCCTCCTGCCGCTCGGCCGCGCTGCCTACGAGACCAATGAGCGGATAGACATCTCGGTGGTGCGAAGCGCGGCCGAGCCGCTGGCCGCCGGCACACTCGCCCTCACGGTCGCGGGCCACGACGGCTCGCGCTTCTTCTTCGCGTTTCCCGTGGCCGGGGCCGAGCCTGCCGCGGGCCAGGCACGCCGAACCGAGCACCTGTACCTCGACGGGCGGCTCCTTCGCCCGGGGCGATACGCCGTGGAGATAGGCTGCGACGGCGCGGCCGCCAGGACCGAGATCGAAGTATATAGCCATGTCCGAGAGACCGCTTTCCGCCTCATCTACTGGGTCCCGCGCGAGGCCCTGGGGCCCTTCCAGCAGATGCTGGGCCGCGGCGGCTTCGGCTTCAACCTCTTCTGGGGCGGATACGCGCCCTGGACCGAGAACCTCATCCGCGGCGGGCTCGACTACATGCAGTGCTGCACCATGGGCGGCGGCCACCAGATGGACCTACGCCAGGAATGCGACTGGTCCGACCCGTACGTCCTCGGCGGCGGCATCGCCCGCACAACGCGTCAGGTTTTCGCCGACCGCACCCGCCCGAACGTCATCGGCGTCCACTTTTACGATGAGCCGGGCCTCACGTGGTGGCAGCATCCGCGGACCGGCGAGAGGGTCCCGTACAACATCCCGTCTCAGGACCGCGCGTTTCTGTCCGCCTACGGCCGCCAGGCCCCGCAGTACGACGCCGTGAAGGCCGACGACCCCGCGAGCGCCGCCGCCTGGGCGCACCTCGCGCACTGGAAACTCTCGTTCATGGAAGCGGCGTGGAAACTCGCCCGCTTCGGCGTCTCGTACGCCCAGCCCGACTTCCTCTCCGCAAACCAGAGCGTGTATGCATGGAACGCCTTCACCGACGGCTACTACTTCAACGTCCAGCGCTCGATGCCCGTCATGGGCGGCCACGGCGGCTACGACGATTACGGGTCGGGCTACTTCCAGACGGCCCTCTTCCTGTCGATGGGGCGCATGCGAGACCTCGCGAAGCCAACGTGGTATCTTCCGACCTGGGGCGGCATCACGCCCGACCGGATGCGCCTCGAGCAATACCTCTCGTTCATCCAGAACATCCAGGGGATGATGGTCCCCCCGCCGGTGAACCTCGCCAAGTCCACCGAAGAGAAAGCCGCCGACGGCATCGCCGAGTCCAACCTGATCATGGGTCGCCTCGGCACCATCTTCACCGCCATGCCACCCACGCGGCCGCCCAACGCCGTCCTCTACAGCCTCTCGCAGAACATCTACTGTCAGACCCGGGCCCTGCGAGGGCCGCGCGACGAGGCCGGCCGCGCCGACTACGGCCACTACCAGGTCTTCCAGATGCGTGCCTTGCACGTCGCCCATCTGACGAGCCAGATGCCTTTCTTCCCGATCGTCGAGGAGGATGTGCTCGACGGTACCCTCGCGGCCCACCACCGCGCGGTCGTCCTGCCGAAGGTCGAATACCTGCCGCCGGAGGTCATCGCGGGCTTCGAGGCATTCATCGCGGGCGGCGGCACGGTTGTCCTCAGCGACGATGCCACCGTTTCGATAAAGGGGGCGAAGAAACTCGGCGCTGCCGTCCCGGCCGTCGATTATAAATCCACGGAGATACCTGAATATCTTAAGTTGTGCCAGCCCACGGCGGCGGCCCTGAAGGCACGCCTTAAGGAGGCAGGCGTCGGGCCGGTCTTTGAGAGCGACGGCCCGTCAATCGCCGCCTGGCGACAGGCCGAGGGGGATGTCGAGTATCTCTTTGCGGTCAACGTTGCCTGCGACGCCGAGCGCGGCGGCTATAACCCCATCCGCCCCGCCGTCGCTGCGATCCGCCTGCCGGGCGACGGCCGGCCCGTGTATGACGCCGTTCTCGGCGGCTCTGTGGCGGGGTTTGAGAAGAAGGGGAACGAACTCGCCGGCCGGTTCCGCTTCGGCGCGGGGCAGATGAAGGTCTTCGCGCGGACCGCGCGGCCTATCGGCGGAGTCCAGGTCGCCACGCCGGTCATCTTCTGTGATTACACGGTTGCCCAGGACCCCATCCGCGTTGAGATCGGCGCGGCGGTCGTCGATTCGGAGAAGCAGGTCCTCTCGGGCTGCGTGCCGCTTGAGGTCCGCATCACGGATCCTCTCGGCGTCGAGCGCTATCACCTGTACCGTGCGGCTGAGAAAGGGTGGCTTAAACTCTCCCTGCCGCTGGCGGCCAATGAGCCGCCGGGCCGGTGGACCGTCTCGGTCCGCGAACTCCTCGCGGGCACGGAGGGCGCTTCATCATTCACCACGAAGCCCGCTGGGCAGTGCGGCGCGGCGGCGGGCGCGGCACACCGCGCGGTCTATTTCGGCGACGACCGAGAGAACATCTTTCGCTTCTTCCGGCTGCACCACGATGTGACGATCGTGGTCGGGTCGAGCGATTTCTGCGCCCCGGCGGCGGAACGCCTGGCCAAAGCGCTTGCCCCGTGGGGCATCCGATGCAGGACCGTCAGCGCCGCCGACGCCGCCAAGGCCCACGACGTGCCCGAAGAGGGCAGGGCCACCTGGGCCGGCCTTGCGGGGCGCTTTGATGCCGCGAAGCCGAATCCCGCCAACTCCGGCTTCGCCATCGACGGCCCGGCAATCCTCGTCGGGAACCCGGAAGACAACGCCATCATCAAGTTCCTTGAGGACAACCGGTTCCTGCCGTACACGCCCGTGGCCGCCGCCAGGGCCGCGGGCCTGAAGTCGGTCGAGGCCAAGTTGAAGGCCGAGGTGAAGAAATGGGAAAAGGCCGATCCGAAGACCCGCGGGCCGATGCCCCAGGAACCGACTCCGCCGGCCGACGATTTCCCCGGCCGCGGGCGCGGCATGATCGCCTGGCAGGCCGATGGCATCGGCTACGGCCTCCAGGAATCCATCACCCTTATTGCATACGATGAGGCCGGCATGGCCGAGGCCGTGGGCACGATGTACGAGGCCGCCACCGGCCTCGACCCGCTGATGAAATGGCGCCCGCCGGCGTCGGCATCGGTCGCCCCGGCCTCGAAGGCCCCGCCGAAGCCGCCCGAGGCGAAGGTCGCCTGGCGAATCGTCCTGCCCGACCGCGCCGCGGCCGTGCTGCGGCTGCCGAATGATCGGTTCGCCGTCCTTGCGAAGGACGGCACGCTGGCCGCAATCGACCGCGGCGGCAAGGCCGCCTGGCGCCAGGAACTGGACGGCGGCGAGCAGTGGCGCCTGGCTGTGTCCGAGGGCGGCAAGACCATCGCCGTCGGCGCTTCGCATCATCTGCTGGCGTTCACGGGCGACGGCAAGGCGATGTTTGACGTCCCGATGCGGTTCCGTCAACCTGGGGCCGAGGGCAAGCCCGTGTCGCCGCCGGTCGGCCTGGCGGTCTCGGCCGACGGGTCGCGGATCGCCGTCGGCACGGCGAGCGGCTTATTGATGGTGCTCGACGCCGCGGGGAAGACCCTCTGGTCGGTCGGCGGCATGGCCGATGAGGAGTTCAGTAAGTTCAAGGCCGACCTCGCCGAATGGAAGGCCGCCGCCCCGAAACGCGAGGCTGAAAAGAAGGCGTCGAAAGATGCCCAGGCTGCCCGGAAGACGGCCATGGCTGCGTGGGAACAGGCCGACAAGAAGACCCGCGGACCGGCCCCCGAGCAGCCCAAGGCGCCGAAGAACCCGCCTCAACCTCGAGCGCCTCTGCCGCCGGTGTACGTGGACCTCTGGTTCTCCGCCGACGGCAAGACTCTGAATGCCGTTCCGGCCAAGGGACCCGCCGCCTGCTTTGCGGTCGCGGACGGGAAGCCGGTCGAGGGGGCCGCGCCCCCCGCGAGGGCTGCGCCGCAGGACGAGAAGTTCGCCCAGCCCGGCCGCATGGTCAAGAAGGCGGTTGCGGGCGATGGCGTCACGGCCGTTGCGTACTGGGGCGGGTGGGTGGCGGTGTTCGACGCCGCCGGCGCGATCAAGTCGTCGCAGCAACTCGCCCACGACGTGGCCGACATGACGTGGCTCGGCGGGCGCCTCGTCGTCGGCCTCGCCGACGGCAGCATCGTTGCCCTCGATGCCAGGTAATTCATCCTGTGTGTGCCACGGCCGGCTTGTCCGGCCGTGTGTGAATGGGTACCCGTTCCCACGGCCGGGCAAGCCGGCCGTGGCACACGCTAAAAGGATCTGTGTGTGTCCGGAGTGCTGAAGTGGAAACCCGACTGGCCTGCTGCCCGCGCGGGCCTCGTCAAGTGGTGGCACCGGAAGGGCCTCGCCCTTTGTCTCACCACGAAGCGCAGGGTGCCGATCGAGGCCGTGCCGCACCCGGCGGAACCGGCCGACATCGAAGTCCGCTGGACCGACGCCGTCTATCGCGTCTCAAGGGCCGAGGCAGATATGGCCGACTGCGCGTTTCTGGCCGAGGCATTTCCATATTGCGATACGCAGATCGGTCCCGGCAGCCTCGGCACGTTCCTTGGCGCGCGGCCGCATTTCGTCCCCGGCACGGTCTGGTACGACCCGTGCATCGAGGACCCGGATTCGTTTGGCCCAATCCGCTTTCGCCCCGAGGGCAATCGCTGGTGGAACGTCCACATGGCCCTTATTGACGAGGGCCTGCGCCGGGCACGCGGCAGGTTCCTGGTGGGCATCCCGGACCTTATCGAGAACATCGACACGCTGGCGGCCATGCGGGGGACGCAGCAACTTCTTACGGACCTCATCGACCGGCCCGGCTGGGTGAAGGAGCGGCTGGCGGAGATCAACGAGGCGTTCTTTGCGGCGTTCGGCCTCATGCACGCGAAGGTGAAGGACGAGCAGGGGGGCAACGCATTCGCGGCGTTTCGCATCTGGGGGCCGGGCAAGACCGCCAAGGTCCAGTGCGACTTCTCGTGCATGATCTCGCCGCGCATGTTCCGCGAGTTCGTCGTCCCGCCCCTTGCGGCACAGTGCGAGTGGCTGGACTACTCGCTGTATCACCTCGACGGCACGCAGGCCGTGCAGCACCTCGACGCCCTGCTTGAGATC
>Ga0315274_10010876_pt1 | contig 13085 bp, 17 predicted proteins | sample YL17G02_20_MG_FD_203700 | JGI IMG/M metagenome (GOLD analysis project Ga0315274, IMG submission 203700) | Sediment microbial communities from Yellowstone Lake, YNP, Wyoming, USA - YL17G02_20 | ecosystem: Environmental > Aquatic > Freshwater > Lake > Sediment | place: USA: Wyoming | collected... | reverse complement strand
ACAACTCTTGATGGTGCAGCATCCTTGTACATTTCAAAGCCAGCTGCTTCTGCTGCAGTGACTTCTTCCTTTCGTGCTCTTTCACGCTTTCTTGGAGCTCGAGCTTTTGCAGGCTTTCTTACTGCAAGATCCCTTCTCCTTACTGCTCGTGTTCTTCTGCCCATTCAAATCACTTTTTTTTGTGCGATTCTACAATATCTTTTAACTGTTTTTGTGCTTCTCCGACATCAAGTACAGCAACTGCTGATGTTGGTACTTCAAGTCCTGAAGCTGCTCCCAGGTCATTTTTTGTTCCAGCAAAAATGCATGGTATTTGTTTTTCTTGGCAAAGTGCTGGTAAATGCATGACTATCTCTGGTGGATTAATGTCAGTTGCAATAACAACAATTTTAGCATGTCCGCGTTCAACAATTTTTGTAACTTCGTTCATCCCGCGTCTGATTTTTCCAGAATTTTTTGCGATCTCCACAATTTCAAGTGCTTTTTCAGCAACTTCTTTAGGAGTCTCGTGTTTTATATAAGTTGCACCCATTTGAATTACCTCCTTTTCGGATTTTACTGTTAACGCACCTTAAGTGCGAGCCAGCTTATCCACATCTAAGTCATTTGGTAAAAGAAAAAAGAGAAATAGGCTTTAAAAGGTTTTTGCTTTTGTTTTAGTGGCCAAAGCGATATGTAGAACACTTACCAGGGTCTACGCCATCAAAACATCTTTCGTAAGGTTTAGTGCCATCTGCTCTGCAAAATTCTCTCCATCCAGCGCATTCTGGCAGTTTACCATATTGTTTTATTACTTCTAATTGCTCTTTTGTATAAAGTGGTTTAGTCCCTTTTCCGCCACATCCACAAGGTAATGTCATTTCTGCAAGCTTTTCTATCTCAGCTTCACTTAACTTTTGGTTTCCTTCCACAGTTTTATCTATACTATCTTTTTGAGCACCCTTATTCATTTAGTATCACCAAATTTTCATTATTCTGGAGTAGTTATAAACATTTCGGTGATACCAAACTATTTTTAATCAATAATCATTCAGCATAACTATGAAAGCAGTAATACTTGCAGCAGGCAAAGGCGTACGCATGTTGCCTTTGACAAACGATAAGCCTAAAGTCATGATTGAAGTAAATGGCAGACCTTTCTTGCATTATGTTATTGAGAACCTAAAAAATGCAGGAATAAAAGAAATTGGCATTGTTGTCGGCTACCGCTCAGACAAGGTAAAACAATACTTTGGTGAAAAGTTCAAATATATAGAACAGAAAGAACAGCTAGGCACAGCACACGCAGTATTACAAGCCAGAGACTTTGTAGGAGCTGATGATTTTCTTGTTATAATGGGTGATAATCTTTACTCAAGCAATGATATACTGGATATTTCTAAGAAAGAAGAGTTTTATGTTTCTGCATTCAGGAGCGATACTCCAAGTGCATATGGTGTTCTTGAAACTCAAAGTGATATGTTAGTTGGTATATCAGAAAAGCCAGCTCATCCAAAGAGCAATCTTGTTAACACAGGACTTTACAAAATGACACCAGAAATATTTGAGGAGATAACAAAGCTAAGAAAATCTCCAAGAGGGGAATACGAATTAACAGATGCATTGTCAAATCTTGCAAGGCATGGCAAGGTCAGAGTTTACAAACTTAAAGATTACTGGATAGACATGTCCTTCAAAGAGCAACTGCCTGAAATAGAGGACAAGCTTAAAAAGTTAAAATTATGAAACGCTACCATATTTTTGTTTCTGGAATAGTTCAAGGCGTTTCATTCAGGAGCTTTACTCTTGTGCATGCGCTCGAGTTTGGGATAAAAGGATGGGTAAGGAATACAGATGATGATAAGGTTGAAATTGTAGCAGAATGCAAACCAGATCAGCTAAAAAAGTTTCTTGAAAAGTTAAAAGTTGGCCCAAGACTTGCAAAGGTTTATGATATTAAAATAGAAGAAGAAGAGCCAACTGGCGAATTTGATTCTTTTGACCAAGTCTAATCTTTCTTTTCAATATCAATTATTATCCCCTTAGGCCCAACATTGATAACCTTTGTTTTTCCAATTGTTGTTGACTTGCCGAATGTTTCGTGAATATGTCCGCATAATGCAAGGTCTGGCTGGAATTCTTCAATAGCCTTGCGCACACCCTTTGAACCAACATGTGTCCATAACGCATCAAGGTTTGTGTTAAGTGGTGGTGAATGAGTAATCATTATCTGTTTTTTTGCATCTTTTATCTTCTCATGTGCTTTCTCAAGAAGTTCCTGTACCTCATCTTCAGGAAGCTCAAACAAGCCAATGTTTGCTGAGCCACAGCCGAAAATGCCAATCTCATTATAGAACATCACTGAACGCCCATGTAAGTTGTATACTCCTGGAGCATATTGTTTTGTAAGGAATTCAACAGCTGCAAATGTCTCATGATTTCCTGGTATAAGAATGATTTTTTTGTTCAACTTTTTGAAAGGACCAACTATTCCTGTCAAGTCTGCTTCAACAAATGTTAAGTCCCCGCATAATAGAACAAGGTCTACTTTTTCTTTCTCAGCTTTGCTTACTAGGTTGTCAATTATTTTCTTGTCATTATGCACATCAGATGCAGCCAAAATTTTCATAATATCACTTATGTGTAAATATGAACTTTAATACCTTTTCTTTTGAATCAAGTCTACAGAATCCAAATCTTTCGAATTGTATAACTTCATTTGTGTGTATGTTCACAGCAGAAGGTTCAGCAACTCCTTTTACTGTTTTAAGGCTGTCTTTAATGTAATTGCCTTTTTCATCAAAAGGGATGCTAGCTATCATGACTTCGACAGGAGTATTTTCTTCAGTTGTCCATTGTATCTTTTTTGTGCCTTCCATAAGTTCTTTGCCAGCATATTCACCAACAACCTCAGATTTTGTTTTCTTTGTTATCTTAACATTGTACAGGTCCTTTAGCCTGAATGTCTCGCCTTTTTTCATATTATCAGCATCGTCTTGTGGAATCATGAAGACGCCGTGTGTCTTGATAGGTCTTGAACCCATGTCTTTTTCAGGATGATATTTTAGTTCAACATCAAGTTCAGGAGCATCTTTGACTGTTATTTTAATTGGATTTGGAACAAAAAAATACCTTTTTGTTAAAGGGTCAAGAAGTTTTCTGTTTTCAGATTCAATCATTGACCAGCTCACTGTTGATTCTGATTTGGTTATGCCTGTATTAATCACAAAATTCTTTATTGCTTCTGGAAGGAATCCTCTTTTTCTAAGTGCAATTAAAGTTGGCAGTCTTGGGTCATCCCAACCAATTAAATTACCGCTTGCAAGATGTTCTCTGATAACCCTCCCTGAAGAGGGCACTCCTTCAAGGTTAAATCTTGCAAATTCAATCACAAATGGAGACTTTATGCCAAGCTCTTGCTGTATCCATTTTTGTAGTTCTCCGCGCATTTCAAATTCTTTTGAACGTATCCTATGTGTTGTACCTTCAATATCATCCATGACTGCTGTTGCAAAATCATAAGTTGGCCAAACAAAATATTTATCACCAACTCTCGGATGTGTTCCTATAAGCATTCTTAGTATTGTAGGATCGCGCATTGTGCTATTCTTATGTTTCATGTCTATCTTAGCGCGTAAAGAATATTCTCCTTCCTTGAACTTGTTATCAAGCATTTGTTTCCAAAGCTTAAGGTTTTCTTCAGTACTCTTGTTTCTGCACCTGCATACCTTTCCTTCTCCGCGTAGCTTGTGTATTGTTTCTGGATCACAGTTGCACATGTAAGCATTATCTTTTTTAATCAGTTTTTCAGCATAGTTGTAGAATTTATCAACATGATCTGATTCATAATCAACCATGTCCCATTTTTCGCCAAGCCATGCGAGATCATGAAGTATTGCATCATAATACTCTTTTTTTATCTTGTTAGCATTTGTATCCTCAAATCTTATCAAGAACTTACCTTTGTATTTCTGCGAACAAAGATAGTTTAGAAGCGAAGCTTTTGCATGTCCAATCGTAGGATATTTGCTTGGTTCTGGTGGGAATAGCATTACAACCTTTCCAGGTTCTGCACCTGGAAGTTCAGGGAGTTCATGCCTTTCCTCATGCTTTTTGACTTCAAGTAGTTCAGGAGCAATCTTCTGCAGCTTTGCTTTTTGTTCATCGAAAGAAAGTTTGTTTACATCTTTTACAGCAAGAGCTGCTTCCTTTGCAATCTCTTTTACCTTTTCCTTTAATTCAGGATGTTCGCCAATGACTTTTGGTATAACCGCGCCTAATTGTGCTTTGCCTTCATGGTCAACAGCATTTTTCAATGCCCATTTTAATATTGTTTCTTTCATAGCGTAATCCTTTGGCCATCTTGAAGTACATGTACTGTCTTGTCAATAACATAACCAAGTTCTTTTGCTAGCTCAAGTGCAGACAATATCTTGTCTGGGTCGCCGTGCGTTGGAATAAAGTGTTTTGGTCTTATCATGTTGATTAAATCACGTATATCTTCGCGTGCAGCATGTCCTGACACGTGCACTTCTGTGAATAAGCGCACGCTCTTTTGTCTTAATCTTAGTTCAAGCTCTGCCCTGTTTGCCTTGTTTATCTCTGTCGGCACGACTGACGAACCGAAAATAACCTGGTCTTCTGGGTGGAACTTGAACTTGAACTGATCAAGCGAAATCCTGTTCAAGACCGAGTGTGGTTCGCCCTGGCATCCAGTGCAGATTACAAAATATTTTTTCCTGTTTTTTTCAACATCTTTTAATGCTTTTGCTATCTGCCCTTTATAAGAGAACATTCTTGATACCTTTGATATGTTTACCAAGCCTATTCTTTCAGCTGCAGAGACATAATTTATCATGCTTCTTCCAAGAACTAATGGCTGTCTTTTGAGTTCTTTTGCCATTGAAACAAGCATGTTTATTCTTGCTACGTGCGAAGCGAAAGTCGCAACAAATATTGCATTGTCCTTGTTTTCTGTCCAGAACAGTATGTCCTTGAACATTTCTTTTGCTATTGACTCAGAGAAAGTGCGCTTTGCTTCATCAACACGAGTTGAGTCACAAATCATTATGTCAACGCCTTCTGTCTTAAGCTGTTTTATTCTGTCATAGTCTGTTCTTTTTCCAAGTGTTGGAGAATCATCAAACTTCCAGTCGCCAGTATACAGCACGCTTCCTTCTTTTGTATGGATTAATGTCATAACTGCCTGTGGTGTTGAATGTGTAGCATATATGAACTCAATTTCCATATTACCAGAAACCTTGTAAGTTGAACCAGCATTCATCTTTATTATTTTGCTCTTGAAATGTATCTTTTCATTTTTGATTATGTTCGCAAGGACTTCTGCTGTAAACGGAGTCATTAACATAGGACATTTGTATTTCTCAGCAATCTTTATTGACGCCCAAAGGTGGTCAAGGTGTGCGTGGCTTATTACAATCACTTTTACCATTTTGCCCCATTCCTTAAAGAATTCAGAATCCTCAGGGACTACTCCTGCACCAATCAATTGCTTTGCATCAAGTTTGGCAGGTTCTTCAATGCCTTTTGATTCAAGTGCTATCATCCTATCCATTGATGCGCCCATGTCAAGAACAACAACATCCTCTCCTGCTCTTACACCAGTCATGTTTTTTCCAAAACTACTATAACCATTAACAGGCCAAATTTCAACCATTTATCTTCTCCTCCACTATACTTGTATATCTATCCACAAGTTCTTTAAGCCTTTTCTCATTTTTGGCTTCTATACATATATTTATTTCAGGGTTCGTTTGACTTATCCTTATAAGAACCCATTCTTCATCATTAAGTAATATTTTGATTCCATCACCACAGTCTTTGCCTTCAGGAAAGATCTTTCTTATTTCTTGCATTACTTTTTCTTTGTGTGTATGGTCCTTGCACTTAAGATAAAACTTTTCAGTAGGATTTATCTTTATCTTATCAGCCATTTCACTAAACTTTTCACTTGATTTTGATAATATTTCTGCCATTTTAAGCGCAGCAAGTATACCATCAGAAAATGGATAAAATGTATTAAATGAAAAGTGGGATGAAAGTTCAAGTCCGAATAGCGCATTCTGTTTTGTAAGTGCTTCTTCGATAAAACCATGCCCTATTCTTACCCATACTGGCTGTCCGCCATTCTCTTCTGCAAGTTTAGCTATGCTATTTGGACAGTCTATTGTTAAAACTATCTTGCCCTTCTTTTTCGAGAGTGCATCTTTTATAAATATTGCACCAGGTGTGCTTGCAAGGAATACTCTTCCTTTATCATCAACAAAAACACCCCTGTCAGAGTCCCCATCAAAAGCAATACCAAAATCCGCCTTTTTGCTAAGTACTGATTTTCTTAATTGTTCAAGATTGTCTGGTTTTGGCTCAGGCCTTAACCCACCAAAGTCACCCTTTGGCTCATTGTTCAGCGGCGTAGTTTCAATATCAAAACTGTTGAAAAGCGAAGGTGTTATAATTCCTGCACTACCATGAAAGCATTCAGCAACCATTTTCACGTCTGCTTCTATGTCTAACCTTTTATGCAGATATTCTTCATAATCTGACAAGGCGTAATCTATTTCATTGACCTTGCCAGAGCCTTCTTTGAACTTTCCGTTCTTGATTATTTCTTTTATCTTGTTAAGTTCATCAACATAAGAGCTGCCATCTTTTCTGAAAAGCTTTATCCCATTATACTCAGGAGGGTTATGGCTCGCAGTTATGTATGCGCCAGGTATCTTGTTTTTGAAAGAAGTAAAGTAAGCGACAGGATTTGGAACCATATCAACAGAAACCACATCAATGCCAGTGCTTGTAATGCCTTTTAAAAATGATTCAAATACCTTTGGAGAATGAATCCTTGTATCATATCCAGCAACGAATTCTTCACTTTCAACCAATGTGCCAACTGCCTTACCTATCTTTTCACAGATTTCCAATGTTAATTCTGTCCCAAAGACTCCTCTTATATCATATGCCCTAAATATTGATTCCATGTGTATACTTCAAAATTATTTAGTTTTATAAATATTGGCGAGTTGGCTTTTAAGGTATGAACCAATGCTGTCAAAACCAGATTGCTTGGCTGTTTTTCTTAGTGCTTTATCAGTACTAGAACCATACTGTGCAGCTTTCTTTTTGCGCTCATAAACATCTTTTGGTAGATTAAGATTTTTAGCAATATTTCGTAATATCAACTTTTTGTGTTCATTTGATATTTTAAGCTTCGGGTGTGTGATCATTGCAAGTCTTACAACATCAATGTCTAGAAAAGGCATCATAGGTTCAATATTGAAGTTTTTACATATTGAAACATCCCTTACAATATCCTTGTTAATCTCATGATGTACTCTTCTGATACATTCCTTGTGAACTTCTTCCCAGCCTTTTAAAAGTGCTTTTGCATGGCTGTCATATCCAGCAAAAATTTCATCGCTGCCTAATCCGGAAAGTATGTGTTTATAACCATCTTTTGCAGCTTCCCTTGCAGCAGCATATAAGACTAGTGCAACACTTACAGTAATAGGGTCATCACTTTTTGTTATCCACATTACAGCTTTTATCATCTCTGCTATTTCTTCTTGTTTTAGCATAGCAATTTTAAGCTCAATTTTAAGTTCTGATGCAGTCTTTTTTGCAGCTTCTATATCTGCGCTCCCTCTTAATCCGACAACATAAGCTGTAAAATCAGCACCAATCTCTTTGAGAACTTTTGCAATAATGCTTGAATCAAGCCCGCCCGAAAATGAAAGGGCACATTTCTTATGGTTATGTACACATCTTCTTACTGCTAGTACAATTGCTCTTTCAAGCTCGAAAGAAATCTTTTCATCCATTGTTATATTATCAAAAGGAAATTCAAAATCTTCGTACATGTATTTTTTAAATGTTGGATTATTTAAATACATAATGAAAAGGGCAATAGAAGTTCTAATGCGAGCAGCACATGATCCTTCTTTCAAGAAACTTGATGATTTTATTGTTATAATCCTGCACAGAGGAGCGCCTGGGGACAGGAAAGAGATTGATTGTGCAAGAATTAAAACTGTTCAGAAAGATGGATTTTGGTATATCAATGAAAGGAACGAAGAGATTTTCATACCAAGTCACAGGATTATTGAACTCAAAGAAAAATCTTAAGAAGTTCTGAAACTGAACTTATCACCAATTTTTAACTTCAGCTTCTTTTCAGTTGTTTCAAATACATACTGTGCTGGCGTTTTTGGGGCATAGAACCACCAAGGTCTCGCATGTACAAATTCAACAACTTTTTTATTTTTGTCAAGCCATACAACATCCATTGGTTTGCAAAGCCACGTGTGTATTGCAGTAAAACTTATGCTTTCCCTGCCAATATCCATGAGAATTTCACCTGATTTGTAAAACATTAATCCAATTCCCTGTTCATTTGCATCAGTCATCAGCTTTGCTTTTCTGCTTATCACTTTTTTGCCTGAAGTTATTTTAACAAAAGCCAAAGAAATCACGCAACCAATGAGGCATAACCAACAAAATTTGAATAATCCTTTGAGATTTCGCCGGATGTGTAATATTTGAGGAGCTTCATTTTCTTTAAACCCTTCTTTTTTGCAAATACTATTGCAAGAGTAATTGCTGGATAACCGCAGACAGTACTGCCTGTCTTTATTATCTGCTTAAGGAATCCAACATCATCAAGCTTTTCTATTTTTGTTATAGAGTCCTTATCAAGCTTTACAACACATTCTTTTGCCTTGCTTTTGAAAGGTGTATAATTATATGATGGCCCGTAGTGCGTAAAATCAGAAGAAGCAATCACAAGCACATGCTTTTTCAATTTCTTTGCAGCAACTATTATTGCATTTGCAAGGTCTTCTGTTTCCTGGAATACATGCAATCCTTTCATGACAATTGGCACGAACTTAAATTCTTGGTATATTTTCTGAAGGAATGGTAATTGTACTTCAATTGAATGTTCAACCTTATGGCCAAATTCATCTGGCCGTGCAAATGAAGAGTTTTTAATAATTGTATCTGCAAATTCTGTATCAACTTTTGCTATTCCAAACGGAGTTTGCCAGTCTCCTGCTTTGAAAACAGAAACAGAAGGACCCATCCCAGAATGATTGGTTCCAACAATCACAACAATATCTGGCTTTTGTGATTCAGCAAGAATCTTGTAAACATGTGCTGCACAAGGTCCAGAATAATCGTATCCTGCATGCGGCACAACTGCAACTGTAACTCTTTCTTTTTTAAGTTTGCCTGGTAACTTTTTAGGCCCGAACTTTGACTTAAAGCACGCAATTATTTTTTTGTCTAAGAGTTTTGAGTCTAAAGGATAAAAAGAACCTGCAACAACAGCTTGTCTCACCATTCAAAAATAAAGAATCACAGGGTTTATAATGTTTTTACTATAGCTCGCATTCTAAATTTACAGGTCCATCATTTATTGCGCTTTTTATTGCATCCTTGATTTTAAAACGTAGTCCATCCCCAATATCACGCTTTTCATAAGGAGCATAATTTCCATTCGGGTTTTTATCTTCAAATAATACGCCCCCTACTTTTCTTGGGTTACTATACCTTGGTATAAGATGCGCATGGAGGTGTTGTGTTGTATTCCCAGCCATCAAAAGATTTATTTTATCAAGTTCAAATAAAGCAAGCGTTGCATGTTCCCATTCAGGTATTACTTCATCAAATAGTTCATTGCGTTCTTTTATAGACATGTCTGTAACAGCGTTAGCATCTGCGCGTTTTGCCCAAGCATAGCATCTGCCTATGTAAGGGTGCTGTTCCTTATACAGGAACAAGTCCCATGTTTTGTATTCCTTAATGTGGTATTCCTTAAATTGTGATGGATTAGCCATTATAATCAAAAGTCCTTGAATGGTATATCTGGTTCTGCTGCTTTGTCAATTGTGCCCTTATTTCTAAGATATTCCCTTGCAAGCACATAGAATATGAGTGAAAGTGACTTGTTTCCTTTGTTGTTACAAGGTATAACCAAATCAATGTTTTCTGTTGTATTGTTTGTATCGCAGAAGCCTATTATAGGTATACCTGCTTTTAGCGCGTCCTTTACAACTTGCTTGTCAAGCCATGGGTCAGATACCACGACAATCTCTGGTTCAAAGTAGTATTCGTTTAAAGGATTTGTAAGAGTGCCTGGTAGGTATCTTCCTGCAATTACTTTTATGCCAGTTGCCTTTCCAAATGATTTTAAGCCTCTATGTCCATTTTCTCTGCGACAAACTGCCAGTACTTTATCTGGATCATATTTTGAGAGCATTAAGCTGGCAAGTCTGAGCCTTTCATCAACCTTTGATATGTTAAGAACGCAAAGCCCGTCTGGCCTTATTTTGTATATGTAAGGTTGCATGAATCCTGTTTTGAATTTTGCACCTATGTGTATTCCTGATTGAAGGTACATATCAATTGGTACTGTAAGTTTTTCTTCAGCCATCATTTCACCTATTCATTGAATATCTTAAGCAACCTGTTGATTTTCGCAAGACGTTCACTGCCAAATATCCCGATTTTCATATACCCACAGCCATATCCAACGCAAAGGTCTGCGAGCAGGTCATCGTCTGTTTCCTGCGAACGATGGGAAATAACCATATTATAGCCGTATTCCCTTGTTCTGTGGATAAACTTGTTTAATTTATAAAGGTATCCAACTTGGTTTGGTTTGACTATAACTGAGTTCACAGCGCTCTTTTCTTTTGCGATTAACAGCCTTGCTGGATCTGTTACAATCAAGTCATCACCACATATCATTGCTTTTTTAGCATGTTTACTTATTTTTGCAAAGCCATCAAAGTCTTCTTCATGTAGAGGGTCTTCTACATAAAGCAGATTAAACTTGCTTATCAAGCCAATAACAAAGTCAATTTGTTTTTCCTTGTTTAGCTTTTTATTTTTATAAACATAGTTTCCGTTTTTGTAAAATGAAGATGCGGCTATATCCAGTCCTAGCTTTACCCTTACACCAGTCTGGGATTTTGTATAATCAGCTGCGTCCTGCATTACTCTTATCGCAGAAACATTATCAGTATTAACAACCCAGCCGCCCTCGAGGTCTCTGCCTGAAACCTTTAACTTTTTGCCAACATAATCATCCATAACATAAGCAGCATCAAGGTTTTTTGCAATGCTGTTAGAAGTGCCTATTGCAAGGAACTCTTGGAACTCGAGACTTGATTTTGCATGCAGTCCGCCACCAATAATCTTGTTTAACATAAGCGGTTTTTGTTTTTGTCCAAGTAACTGCCAGACTTCTTTATTCTTGCTTGCAGCAAGTGCCTTAAGCAGAGCAAAAGATAAGGCAAGCATATTTGCACCTGAACGCGAATTTTGTCTTTCAAATGATTCAATATCAAGAATTGAGTTTACTTCAGGCACATGCATTTTTTTGATGGTTTTTATAGAATGTTCAACATCAGCAAACTTTGCTTCATGACTACCTTTGCTTGTGCCACTCGGAACAGAAGACGTGAATATCCCATCATCAGTCAGGACAGAGACTTCAACAGCTGGTTTTCCAGCTGAGTTAAATATCCTTCTTGCATCAAATGTCCTCACCCTCAAAATTACACCTTAAAGTACTTCTCTTTTTTCAGGCATCACTCGCTTTATTGATATGGGGAGTACACCAGCTTCATACTCTTTTTTTGCCAGGTCAATCGTGTTTATTTCATCTTTCCTGTCAATAAGTAGTGGTGCACCCATTGATATCTGTAATGCGCGTGCGCCAATTATCCTTGCCTTTTCATATTTTGTAAGAGTTTCTTTTTCCATATTACCACCTTAGATTTAACTACAGGTAACTTCTTAATTCTTTAGATTTTTCTATCGCAAGTTCAATTATCCTGTTCAGTTCATCTTCTTTTATTGTATCTGTTCCGCCTTTCTGTGCTGCAGTTATTATACCGTGTTCATCAACTGTTACTGTTACTCTTGAATCAGAGACGCTCTCTTCTTTTACTGTTGTGTCGAAAACGAGGAGGTCACCTATTTTTGCAAAAGTGCTCGCAATTGGTTTGTGTAATATCGGAAGTTTTTCATCTGTGTGTTCATGGTAGTCAATCTTTTCACCGTCAAACTTCGGGTACTTTGCATTAAGCAATGCTGTCATTGCTGCTAATGCTGCTGTATCTATCAGGTTGCCGTCATGGTTCTGTATGTAGATATCAATTAAGACCATCCACACCTTTTCCCCAGATTTTATGCACAGTTTCTTTGTGTCTATCGCACCTGATTCTCTTATTCCGCGGTCAACGATTCTCGCAAGTTCTATTGAATCTTCTGTTGGTGCGCCTGGTTCAAATGTTGGTGATGATAGTGCAGCAAATTCAGAATTTACAATTAAGCTGCCTTCATCAGGCCTATCAGGGTATGGTTTTCCTATTTCCATTTTAACACCACATGCGATGCGTGTTTTACCCATTGTTACCATTGCGCTTCCTTCTGCATTTTTTGAAATTCCTGTTTCAATTTTTATTGGTTGTCTCCTTTCTAAAAGTGATCGACCATCATGTCGCAATCCTTTTTTTCCAAGTTCCATTATGAACTGTTTGAAATGTTCATTCGTCATTTTAATGACCTCCTTAATCATTTAATTTCTTCATTAAGCAATTGATTAGCAATCTCAAGAGCTTTATCTGAAAGTTCTTTTTTAATAATCCCGGCACTTAATACCTGATTTAATTTGTCTAAATCAACAAGTTCGCGCTTGTTATTTTTTTCAATAACATCGACCTCAAGGTCAATGTAGCGTGCAAATTTCGGATAAACTTCAACTGGCGTGTTTATGTTTATGTATGTACCTTTTGAAAAACCATCCTTGTTAAAATATCTGTGAACAACAAACCAGCTGTTTGGTTGGAATGTTGTTAATGCATAATCTCCGTCAGTTATCTCAACGCCTATAGCATCGAGCCTTCCGCCAGCCCTAAGTTTTCTTTTTATCACAATTTCTTTGTCTGTTGCTTGTTCAACAATGCCTTTCATGATTATGTCCTTGCTGCCCGGTTTTTTATGAATTATTTCATAGAACATTCCAGGTCTTGGGCCTTCTGCTTTTAGCACATTATTTAGTTTGTTTATTAAGTAATCTCCAT
>Ga0315274_10010875_pt1 | contig 13085 bp, 10 predicted proteins | sample YL17G02_20_MG_FD_203700 | JGI IMG/M metagenome (GOLD analysis project Ga0315274, IMG submission 203700) | Sediment microbial communities from Yellowstone Lake, YNP, Wyoming, USA - YL17G02_20 | ecosystem: Environmental > Aquatic > Freshwater > Lake > Sediment | place: USA: Wyoming | collected... | reverse complement strand
TGACGGTCGTGGACGCACGGTGGCGGTATTGGCGGAAGGGTATCAGGAAGCGGGCGAACATGAGGTATTGTTCGACGCGAAGGGGCTGACGAGCGGCATGTATTACTACCGGCTGCAGGCGGGATCGGTCGTTCTCACGAAACGATTGACTCTGATCCGGTAACGTAAAACCGTTATAAAAAGCAATCAATTCGACAACTGCGAGACGCAGATGATGTTTAACGGTTCATCTCGTTTGATGCGGTCGTGATTGACTGCCTTCAATAATCCATTTTGAGGAAATTACGTGAAAAAATCGGTTATTTGTTTTCTTGGATCGTTGATGACAATGGGTTCTCCATTGTTCATCGATGCCGATTCCTCGCGTCTGGCGGCGGCAAGCATTCGGCCTGTGGTTCCCGACACTGTTGACCGGACCGTGAACACGCTGTTTGACGTATTCGTTGAAGTGGGGGACGTGGCAAATCTTTTTGGAATCAGTTTTGAATTGAATTTTGACAAAACCTATCTGAACTCGATTTCGGAAACCGCTGAATCGTTTTTGGGAAACGACATTCTGTTTTTTCCACAGCGTGACAATGCGACCGGTAAAGTAAGCTTCGGGATATCAAAGAAGGCGGGGCAGACCGGTTCAAACGGCAGGGGCAATGTGGCGAAATTGCGTTTCAAGATCATTCAGGAAGCCCTGCAAGACACGCCCGTGAGTTTTTCAATTTCCGCTGTTACCGCGAATGATTCTTCGGGCAATCCGATCATTCTGACACCTGACTCAGGCGCGCCAACCCTGTTGACCGAGGTGAAAGAAAAAAGCGATTCTCCGTTTCCGTCCATTTACATCTTGTATCAGAATCATCCGAATCCGTTCAATCCGACGACGATGATCCGGTACTCGCTTCCGAAGTCGGGTTTCGCGGCGTTGCGGGTATATGATGGTCTTGGACGCGAGGTGGCTGTATTGGTGGAAGGGCATCAGGGGACGGGCGTGCATGAAGTGGCGTTGGACGCAAAGGGGATGACGAGCGGCACGTATTACTATCGGCTGCAGGCGGGGGATGTCGTTATTACAAAGCGATTGACAATGATCCGGTAATACCGGTGGAGACAAAACCCGGAAATTAATCAATACCGATTTTTCCGAAAAGAACCGCCTTGGATCAGGCACCTTCAAGGCGATTCTTTTTTGTATTCCCGATGAATTATCTGGATTTCGGTTTGGGCGGTTTTTTCGAGGCCGATTTCGGCGCCGTTTTTTTCTTGGTGGCGGTTGTTGCGGGAACCTTTTGGGATTCCGAGTCCGCTTCCTGTCTTTTCTTGTAGGCGATGGCGGTCACCCAGATGCTGATTTCATAGAGCAGCATCAGCGGAATGGCCAGAATCGTCTGATTGACCGGATCGGGCGTCGGCGTGATGATCGCCGCTACGATGAAGATCACTACGTAGCTGTATTTCCTGAATTTTCTGAGAAATGCCGGGGTGATCAATCCGAATCTCGCCAGGAAGAACGCAACCATCGGCAGTTCGAACACCAGACCGGTCGCCAGGATCAGGCGCAGCACGAATGACATATAATCGCTGATGTTGATGTTGGCTTCGATGGCCTGGGTGCCCAGGCTGAACAGGAAGGGGAGGACCACCGGAATCATTACGAAATAGGCGAAGGATCCGCCGACCAGAAAACAAAAACAGGTCATCAGGATGACCGGGGTCATGTATTTCCTCTCGGTGGGAAGCAGTCCCGGCGAGATAAACTGCCAGAGCTGGTAAAGGATCACCGGAAGGGACGCGATCAGGCCGGCGGCGAGGGCGATCTCCATTCTCAGCATCAGCATGGCGGTGGGTTTGAGAAAAATCAATTTCGCCGGCTTGGCGAGATGCGAGTTCGGATAGGTCAGGAAATTCAGAATCCAATCGGTCGCGGCGAATGACGCGCATGAAAAAACAATCAGGGCGGCGAGACTTTTCAGTATGCGCTGTCTGAGCTCTTCGAGATGCTCAAGGAAAGGCATCTCTTTCCTGCTGTCGTCATGCCTTTTTTTCATCATTCCCTGGGTTCATTCGTTCCTGCCGATCCAAACGGTTTCCGGGGCTTCTCAACCAGCGCCTCTGGCGGACGGTATGGATCAGGTTCATGATGACCACCGCATAACCGACGCCTTCGGGGTGCGGGCCCCACAACCGAAAAATCACGGTTAATATACCACAACCGGCCCCAAAAATCAACCGGTCTTTTGCCCGAACGGGTGAGGTCACCGGGTCGGTGGCCATGAGAAACACGGCAAACACCAATCCTCCGGTCGAAAGCTGGAAGAGAGGATTGCCCGAAAACAAGCCCTCAGCCCCTCCGATAACCCAGAACAAGAGTCCCGAGGAGACTATTGCGGCCAGGGGTATTTTCCATCCAATCACCCTTCTGTACAGCAGAAAACCGGCCGCGAACAGCAGCAGAAGCATCGATGTTTCACCGAGACAAGCGGCGTACCGGACGACGAATCCGTCGGTAACCGATCCGTAGAGTTCGGACACGGTGACGGTCGCGTCGGTGATCCGGTCCGCGGGATGCGCCGCGGTATTCACGAGTATCTCTCTCGCGATTCTGAACCGCATCAACGGGGTCGCGGCAGTGAGCCCGTCGATGCTGTCAAGTCCCGCCCAGAAAAAGGAGGGTTGGATCAACTGCAGAAAGAGGCGGCCGAGCAGAGCCGGATTGACGGGGTTGGCGCCGAGACCGCCGAATGCTTTCTTGGCCAATCCGATGGCCACGACGGATCCAAGTGCGGGCATCCACCAGGGCAGCCGGTAAGGCAGGCTCAAGGCGAGGAGCATGCCTGTGACGCAGGCGCTGCCGTCCTGAATTGTCGCCGGATTTCCACGGAATCGGTCGAAAAGCCGCTCAGTCAGAACCGCGACACCGATCGAGGAGGATAGAATCCAGACGGCGTGGAAGCCATGGACCCAGCAGGCCGCCAGCGCGAGGGGGACAAGCGAAAGAACGACGGACCACATCATTTTCGTCGTCGAATCGCTGTCGTGCAGGTGCGGGATCGAATCCGCCACGAACTCAACGTGCCGGACGTCGTGCGTTTTCATGCCCCGTCCTGCCGGGGGCTGCGAGCCTTTTTCGCGGACTGGCTTGCTTTTTCTTCCGCGATTCTCGATGTCAACTTTCTCTTCGAAGGGCAGACGTATCCGCAGGATCCGCACAGAATGCAGGCATCAAGACCGGCGGAAAGCGCGCGTTCCGATCGGCCGTGAAGAATCCAGTGTTCGATTTTGCGAGGAGACAGCCTCATCGGACAGCAGTCCCAGCAACGTCCGCACGAAATGCAGGGTTTTTCAGAAACCGCCGGGAGGCCGGTCACCGCAAAAGCCAGAATGCCGCAGGTATTTTTCGTCACGGGTATTCGGTCGGAATGGACCGAAGGTCCGGTCATCGGTCCGCCGACTATCAAACGGATTCGATCCGACGTAAAACCGCCACAGCAAGCGACCAATTCCCGAATGGGTGTTCCAATTCGAACTTTCAGGTTGCGCGGTTCGCGAACGCCGTCTCCGGCCACCGTGACCACGCGTTCGACAAAGGGCTTGCGCGCCATCACGGCTTCGGCCGTCGCCAGGGCGGTCGCGACCGTTTCGGTGAAAATTCCACAATCCGCGCCGAGCTTCGCGGGCGACGCCTTCAATCCCGTCAGGGCTTCAACGAGCTGGAATTCGGATCCCATCGGGTATTTGCTGTCAAGCGGAACCACGGATATGGTTTTGGCCCGTCCCAACGTCTTGTGGAGTTTTCGGATGGCTTCGCGGTCTTCCCTGGGCACCGCAATTTTTGCTCTTCGGACCCCCAGTGTCTGCATCCAGATTCGCAAACCCGTCAGGATTTCGGCGGTGCTCTCCACCAGCATTCGGTGTTCCCCGGCAAGAAAGGGTTCGGACTCCATTCCATTGAGGAGAACGATGCGGTTTTTTTGATTCATGCACCGGGATAATTTCAGGTATGCCGGACGTCCGTCATCTCCCGTGCCGGCCACGCCGGCGTCGCGAATCCTTTCAAGCAGTTCGGGTGCAGAAAGGATCGAGGGATCGCCGGGAGGAGAGGGATGCCTGTGCCACCGGTCGTGTCCGTCGCTTTCGATGGTGATGCTCCGGACGTTCCGGCCCGAGACATCCGGGCAGGGTCCGATGGACGTGATTCGGCCCGAAACGGAGGCGTGGCAGACAAAAGGCGTTGGTTTTTCCGCCTCGGCGACGGATTGTCCCGTACGGACTTGGTCGCCGAGTTCCACAAGCAGACGATAATGAAATTCGGATGAATGTTCGAGCGGGAGGATGACTTTTTCAGGCAGCGGCGCCGCGGTGATGGGAAGGTTCCAGGTCTCGGATTTGCGGGACGGCGGATGCACGCCCCCGCGAAACGTCATTCGCGGCATGCCTACTCCGGCGTAACCCGCGGCTCCTCGTGCTGGGGATCTTCTTTGAGCTGGTTCAGCTCCCGGAGAAATTCCTCTTTGTCCCTGAAATTGCGGTAGACGGAGGCGAACCGTACGTAGGCCACCTCATCGAGCCGCCGCAGGGCGCGGATCACCTTTTCGCCGATCTTCCGGCTGTCGATTTCCTGGACGAAATCCATTTCCGATTCGATGTCCTCGACCAGGGTTTCGATCGCATCCACCGGAATGGGTCGCTTCGTGCAGGCGAGCTGGATGCTCCGGACCAGTTTTTTCCGGTCGTAGGGCTCACGGCGGCCGTCGCGTTTGATGACCGAAAGGGTCTTGTCCTCGATTTCTTCGACCGTAAAGAAACGTCTGCCGCATTTCAGACAGAGGCGTTTTCGCCGCACCGACTTGCCGTCGTTCCTCGACCGGGTGTCCACGACGCGGTCTTCGTCGGCGCCGCAGGCGGGACATCTCATGCGACCGGATCCCGGGCCGGCCCTGGTTCATATGGATGGATGTCCAAGCCGCCTTCCTCGGCCAACTCCTTGGCGAGGTCGTCCTGATACCCTTCGAGATAGACCACCCGTGTGATCGAGGCGTTCAGGATCATCTTCATGCAAAGAGTGCAGGGGTAGTGGGTGGCGTAGAGGATGGAGCCCTCGATGCTGGTCCCTGAGGTGGCCGCCTGGATGATGGCGTTTTGTTCGGCGTGCAGTCCGCGGCAGAGCTCATGCCTTTCACCGGAGGGGATTTTCAACCGGTCGCGCAGGCATCCGATGTCCAGGCAGTGGGGCAGGTTTTTCGGAACGCCGTTGTATCCGGTGGCCAGCAGGCGTTTGTCGCGAACCATCACGGCCCCGACGCGCCTTCTGAGGCAGGTAGACCGGGTGGAAACGAGTTTCGTGATGTCCATGAAATACGTTTCCCATGAAGGGCGCAGGACCTGCGTTTTCAACCGTTCGATCATTGCAGGAGTTCCCGGTAAATGGGAAAGGCGTCGCACAGCTCCCGGACTTGATTTTTCACGCCCAGCAGGGTGGCTTCATTTTCGGGATCCTGCAGGGTCTGGTGGATGAGGTCCGCGATTTTCCGCATCTCAGCCTCGTTCATGCCGCGTGTCGTTATGGCCGGAGTTCCGATGCGGATGCCGCTGGTGACCATCGGGCTTTTCGTATCGAACGGCACCATGTTTTTATTCACCGTGATGCCGGCTTTCTCGAGCGCCGAAGTCGCGGCCTTGCCGGTAAGATTCTTGTCCGTCAGGTCCACGAGCATCAGATGGTTGTCGGTGCCACCGGATATGAGGGAATACCCGTGCTCGATGAGGCTTCCGGCCAGCGCCTGCGCGTTCCGGATGATCCTCAGGCAGTATTCCCGATACTCCGGTTCGAGGTTTTCCTTCAGCCCCACTGCTTTTGCGGCGATCACGTGCATCAGGGGCCCGCCCTGCATGCCGGGCATGACGGAGGTGTCAATCACCTCTGAAAGCAATTTAACGCGGCCCGTCTTGGCTATAGAGAGGCCCATCGGATTCTCCCGATCCCGGCCCAGGAGGATCATGCCGCCCCGCGCTCCCCTGAGCGTTTTATGAGTGGTTGTGGTCACGATGTCGCAATGGGGAAGGGGATCCGGATGGAGACCGGTGGCCACGAGTCCGGCCGGATGCGCGATGTCGGCCATCAAATAGGCGCCGATCGAATCGGCGATTTCCCTGAACTTTTGAAAATCGATTTTTCTCGGATACGCGCTGGCCCCGGTCACGATGAGTTTCGGCTTGTGCTCCAGGGCCAGCCGGCGGGCCTGGTCGTAGTCGATGGTGCCCGTCTCTTTTTTAACGCCGTAGAAGACAAAGTTATACAGCTGGCCCGAAAAATTCATTGGACTTCCGTGCGTCAGGTGCCCGCCGTGCGCGAGGTCCATGCCGAGTACGGTGTCTCCCGGTTTGATGAACACCATGTACGCCGCCATGTTGGCCTGCGAGCCGGAATGCGGCTGGACATTGGCGTATTCGCATTTGAATAGTTGCCGCGCCCTGGCCCGCGCGAGGTTTTCGGCCTCGTCGACAAACTCACAGCCTCCGTAATACCGCGACCCCATAGTGCCTTCTGCGTATTTGTTCGTCATCACGCTGCCGGCCGCCTCGAGCACCGCACGGCTGACGAAATTTTCGGACGCGATCAATTCGAGCGTGCAGTTCTGGCGTTCGATTTCATTCCGGATCGCCTGCGCAATCTCCGGATCCGTTTTTCTCAGCGAATTCAATGACGTTTCCCTCATAATCCGGTTAATTGATGGATTTTATCAATGCGCCGCCCGTGCCGGTCTCCGACCGCGAATTCCGTGGATAAAAAGGCGTCCACGATGCCTTTTGCCTTTTCGGGGGGGGTGAATGCTCCCGAGAGGGCGAGCACGTTTGCGTCGTTGTGGCTGCGGCTCAGCCGGGCGGTTTCCTCGGAATCGCAAAGCGCGGCGCGTACCCCGCCGATCTTATTCGCGACGATGGACATGCCGATTCCCGTGCTGCAGATGAGGATACCGCGGTCTGCCTTTTTTTCAGAAATGGCTTTGGCGACGGCGGCGCCGATGTCCGGATAGTCCACGGACGCCGTCGAATGGGTTCCGAAATCCTCGACGTCGTAACCGGAATCCTTCAGTTGGGACGTGATGGCTTGCTTCAGAATATATCCCGCATGATCCGAGCCGATTGCTATTTTCATTCCTGGTCCGCACCTTGGAGAATTAACCTGAAAAATTCATAAACGAAAACTCGGAGAACTTTAAAGCATAGATCGGGTTAAAATTTTCTTTCGAACCATTTTTCCCCGATCGTCGCGGACAGGTTGACCCTGAAACAGTTTTCCGAAAGCCCGTTGTCGGCGATGCTTCCGCGTCTTCCGAACCCCAGGGCGATGTCCAAGTGCGACGCGGACGTAACCAGGGGGAATCCGAAACCCACCGTGCCCATGATCTCGCGGATGGAACCGCCGCGGGTATCGGCGAGAAAAAACCGTTCCGTGTAAAATCCCAACCGGAATGCAGTGCGCTTGAAATAGCCGTCCGTCGGCAGCTGGCCGCGCATCAGTTCTGCGCCGACTGCAAGCCGTGAGCGCTTTTGGAGGCGGACGACGGCGCGGCCGTTGACTGAAAGATCGTTCCACGCCTCTTCGAAGTATTCCGTTCCCGCCGAGAAGCCTTTGGGGGTTTCGTACCGGACGCCCGCGCTCCAGAACGACGGCAGGTTCATGTTCCCCGACCGGGTTGCCGGCGTGGCGATCAGGGGGCTCCCGAAAATTTCGGTGCTCGTGCTGATTCGGAGGGAGGGTCGGAACACGCCGCCGATGGACAGCGCTCGCGAGGGATGCACGATGATTCCGCCCGTGACTCCGAAACCGTCGCCGCGTGTGTTGATCTGGTTGTTCGTTCCCGTGAATTGGGCGCCGTCGAACAGCAGCCGCCAGGTTTCGGTGATCTTTCCAAAGAAATACTGCCCCGTCAACCCGAACCCTACGACCGACCGGATGTCACAGGCCAGCGTCAATTCGGCGCTGTTCAGCCCGCCCGATCCCTGGACCGTTTTGAAATAGGATTCGCCGTCCAGCGAGTCGGAAAAGGAAACCCAGTAATCCATCCGGGTGCGGGGAACCAGGCCCATGCCCAGGCTGAGCCCGCGGCCCAGGGGAACGGCGAATGAAAAGCCGTTGAAATTCATGTAGGTTGTCGTCGACGAGCTCGATTCGTCGCGGAAACGGACTTGGTCCGAGACGACCTGGACGGCCAACTGGGTCAATCGGATCCGGTGGAGGGATGCGGGGTTGAGTGACGACACCGTTTGCCCGTCCGCCATTGCGACGGACATTCCCCCCATTCCCATGAAGCGCGCGCCAGGGTCTCCGGCCGGCAGTCCGAGCCCCGCGGACGACAGCACCGACGAATGCGACCGTGGCGGAAAAACCGCCGTGAGAAGGATGACGATTCCCAACCGTGCATATTTTTGATAAGCCATTTCCGTCTCCCGAATCAATAGCGGCCCGAGGGGGCCAGCGAATAATACACGTCAAGCCTCGGCATCCGAGCACTGTCCGAGGACGAAGAGAAGAAGGAGCGTCCTGCGAGGTCCGATTTTTCAAGCACTCCGGTCAGCATCATGCCGCCGTTCAGGAACGTCTGCGAGGTCCATTTCTGAACCAGAGAAGTGACGGTCACAGCGACGGAATCCCCGGTAAATGAGCCGTAGGCGACCCAGGTACTGTCCAATTTCAAGTTCGGGACGGTCCAGACCGAATCGGCGACGGGAGAGACAGCGAGAAAGAACATCGCCGAAGGATCGGGTACCGACGCTTCGGGATCGGCATGGAGAATGAGCATGGCCCGGTTGATGGTCGCTTCCACGGGAATTCCGGCGATGTTGAAGTGCAACAGCGATCTTTCCGCGATGCCATCCTGGATCCGGAGGATGTCCGATCGGGAGGAGAGTTCCGAATTCGAAACAAAGGTGTCCTTCGACGGCGAGACGATGAGGGTGTCCGAAGCCGTGTAGAGGGTCAGATGGGGGTAACTCGTGGAACTGGCGGAATATTCAAGGCTGTTCATCTGGAAGAGGCCGCCGGTGGATTCGGTTTTGATGAGGATGCCCACGCGTCCGGTCAATGTGTCCTTCGTCACGAAGGTCGCCAGAACATCGAGAGGCACATCCAGATCAATCGATGACGTGTCGGCAGAATTGATTTCGGCTTGAAAGAGGGGTGTTTCGGACGAGGGAAGGATTTTATTGTCCCAGGTCATCGTGGTTTCATCCCATGTCGAGCCTGTCGGTAGAATCGAAAGGATCACACGGCCGGGATTCAAAACCGGGTATGGTCTGACTTGGAATGAGAGGGTGGCTTTGATCAGTGAATCGATGGTGATCGTGTCGAAAACCACGTACGTCCAGGCCTCGAGGTCTCTCCCGTTTCCGATGAACAGCAACGAGCTTCCTCCGCACGCCACGGCGATGCGGTAAGACGTGTCCGAGGAGGCCGCGGTCAGGGTCACGTGCCTTTCCATGTTCGGATTTTGCCCCTGGAACAGTTGGGCACCCACCGGGCTTGCTTTGTATCCTCCGCATTGAAAACACATGAAGGCCACACCCAGAAGACAACCGGCCAAGCTCCATTTGGAAGTCATATGAATCCTTTGACTAAGTCATTAATAAATGCAGTCTTAAAGTCGAAGATAGTTTACGATTTTTTTCAGACTTTGTCAAGCCATAAAAAAGGGTTATTCGACCTGGAAAGTTTTTCCTTTCTGGTCAATTTTTAGTTATCCTCTTGAATTATTAAATTTACTCCAAACAACATATAAACAAAATGTTAGGATATTCCTCGATATCATGGTATGCCTTTTGCAATCATAATCCCTGCAAAAAGAACATTCTAACTAGCTAACACAGAACATCATGTCATAACCGCGAGGAATCGGATGCACAGGACTTTTTTTTGCAAGGGGCAGAGGCTTTTGATGAAGACCATGGGAATCGTTCTGCTGTTCCCCGTATTGATTCTGGGCGCTTCCGCCGTGGTTTCATGGCAGCCCAACGCGGAATCCGATCTCGGCGGTTACCAGGTTTATTACGGAACGAGCTCCAATTTTTATTCCGTTACGCTGGATGTCGGAAACGTCAACCAGTACACCGTAAACGATCTGCTTCCGGCAAACACCTATTATTTCGCCATTACCGCCTATGACGTCAACGGCAACGAGAGCGACTATTCCCTGGAAGTCCCGATGCGCATCGAAGACACGACGCCTCCGGCCGTGGTGTCCTCCGCCTGCGAACTGGGAGATCGAGTGAAGATCGTCTTCAGTGAGGCGCTCGAAAAGGCATCCGCAGAACTCATCACGAATTACTCAATCAATTACGGCATCACCGTCAACAAGGCGACGCTCCAGACGGACCAGAAAACCGTTTATCTGACCACGACGCAGCACATCAACCGGTGGTACATCATGACGATCAACAACGTGCGCGACGCGTCCGTGAACGGCAACATGATCGCGGCCAACACCCAAACGTCGTACCTCTGGCAGGGAGGCGACACACAGCCTCCCACCGTGTCGAAAATCGAATTGCTGCGTCAGGATTTTCTGGCCGTGACGTTCAGCGAAGCGCTCAACCAGAGTTCGGCCACGGCGCTGGCGAATTACAGCATTTCGCCCGCGGTTCAAATCCTGAGCTCGGGCATCGACGTCAACACGCTGACCACCGTGTATCTCTCGACCGCGGCGCACACTGCGGGCCAGGCGTACACGCTGACGATCAACAATGTCAAGGACGGGTCTGGAAACGCCAATCCGATCGCAGCCAACACGAAAATCAACTATTCGTGCACGAGCGGAGACGCGAATCCGCCGACGCTGGTCGCGGCCCGTCTGACGACCAACACCCAGCTTCAGGTGGAATTCAACGAAAAGCTCGAACCCGTTTCGGCGCAGACCGTCGGCAACTACACGATCAGCCCCTTGGTGCGCATCACGGGCGCCGTGCTGAACGTCGACAAGACGATCGTCGTGCTCAGCACCGATCCGCATCCCGCGGGCGGTTACACGATCACGGTGCGGAACGTGGGAGACGCCAACACGCCTTCCAACATCATGACGACCGGACAGCTCGGCTACGTCTACACGCCGCCCGACGCCACGCCCCCGGCGATTTCGACCGCGGTCCTGGCCACCGACAACCTGTTGCAAGTCACTTTCAGTGAAATGGTGGAACGCACATCCGCAGAGGCAATCACGAACTACGCCATTGATCCATCCGTCCGGATCCTTTCGGCGATGCTGAACGTCACCCAGCAGACGGTCATGCTGCAGACCGATCCCCATCCCGCGGGCACCTACACGCTTCGCGTCAACTGGGTGAAGGATCTTGCCGCGGTTCCGAACACCATCGCGCCCAACGCGTCGAAGACCTACCTCTACGCGCCGCAGGACATCACGCCCCCGATACTGCAGAGCGCGGTCCTTTACGGATCCAATCTCGTCGAACTGGTCTTCAACGAATCCCTGGACAGGGCAACCGCCGAGTCCGTGACTGGGTACTCCATCGACGGTGGAATCAAGGTGATCAGCGCCGTCAAGGTGGGCGACATTTGGAACCGGGTTCAGCTCACCACGACCGCGCACCAGGCCGGGCAGGCCTACAATGTGACCGTCACCGGAATCAAGGACAAGGCCCTCAACACCATGCCGAGCACCGTGAAGTCATACACGTATCCGGTGACCGACAGCGCCCCGCCGAGGCTGATTTCGGCGACGCTGACGGGAGGCAACCAGTTTCTTGAATTGGTGTTCAACGAGCCGATCACCCAGGCCACCGCCGAGACGAAGAGCAACTACAACATCGGCAGCGGCGTTTCGGTCGAGGCGGCCACCTTGGACGCCCAGGGGACGAAGGTATTCCTGAAGACCGCGACGCATTCGCCGGGTCTGAGTTACACGGTGACGGTTCTGAACATCAAGGATCTTTCGGGCAACGCCATCGCGGGCGACAATCAGAAGACTTATTCTGCGGTCACGCAGGACGTGCTGCCGCCGCAACTTTCCCGAGCGGATCTGCTGGACGACAACACCTTGGAACTTGTCTTCAGTGAACCGGTGAATGCCCAGTCCGCGCAAAATAAAAGTAATTATTCAATCAGCAACGGGATTACCATAACCGGTGCAACCCTCAGCGCCACGCAGATGCAGGTGTGGCTGTCGACGACCCGGCATCAGCGCGGCGTTTACACGGTGACGGCCTCGGGCATCAAGGACATGGCCTCAACACCCAACACCCTTGTTCAGGGCCAGGCGGGCTATTTCTACCAGCCTCCCGACACCTCAGCGCCGGTTCTGCTTACGGTCAAGGCGCAGACCGAAACCATGCTCGAACTCACATTCAGCGAACAGCTGGACCGCGCTTCGGCTTTGGACGTGAATCATTACCGTGTCAGCGACGGCGTCGTGGTTGTCAACGCCATTTTGGACGTCACCATGACAAAGGTGTATCTAACGACGACGAAACAGCTACCGGGACATTACTCCGTGACGGTATCCGGAATCAAGGATGCGTCGAGCGTGAACAATCCCCTCTCCGCGGCAGTCACCACCGCTTACGATTTCAACAATCTCGACCGCACACCGCCCATCATCACCGAAGCCAAGGCCGTCAGTCAGCGGATGGTAAATCTGAAATTCAGCGAACCCCTGAACCGCGAAACGGCGCAGAATCCGGCCAATTACCGCATCAGCAACAACGTGACCGTGAGCGCCGCATCCCTGACGTTTTCCGACAACGAGGTGATCCTCGAAACCTCGGCGCAGGCGGCCGGCGAATATACGGTCACGGTCAACGGCATCAAGGACGCATCCGCCCAGCAGAATCCGATTATGGCGTACACGCAGGTCAAGTATACCTGGGCGCCCCTGGACACGACGGGTCCCGCGCTGACCGATACCCGCTTGAACACCAACGCCCTGCTGGAGTTGACCTTCGACGAGGCGCTGGACCCAGTCTCATCCAAAAATGCGGCCAATTATTCCATCGTTCCCGCGATCCGCGTGAAAAACGCCGTGCTCGACGATTCGCAGATGAAGGTTTGGCTGTACACCGACGACCATACCAGGGGCACCTACACG
>Ga0315274_10010874_pt1 | contig 13085 bp, 9 predicted proteins | sample YL17G02_20_MG_FD_203700 | JGI IMG/M metagenome (GOLD analysis project Ga0315274, IMG submission 203700) | Sediment microbial communities from Yellowstone Lake, YNP, Wyoming, USA - YL17G02_20 | ecosystem: Environmental > Aquatic > Freshwater > Lake > Sediment | place: USA: Wyoming | collected... | reverse complement strand
GCGCTTGTGAGTTGTGTAGCTGGGCCCCGGTCCAAGCCGATGGCAACCGTGAGGCCCACTGCGGAGCCCTTGGTACCGACGCCTCCGAATGCCACGCGGCAGGGTGAGGCTGTTCCTGGTTCGCCTCGGCAGGGCGCAGGGATGGATCCGGATGCCTTGCCCATCGTCTCTTCCAAGGGAAGAGAGCGCATCGGCGTGGGTGTTCCCGGTGTCGCCGGTTCGATCACTGACTATCCAGTGGAGCGCCTGGGCATTGGTTGGTATCTGAATTGGGGGGTCCAGGCCCAACCCGCACAGCCCGGGGGCGCCACGTTCTGGCAGATGGTGCGCGTTTCTGAGCGGGGATACCAGCCTGACGCAGGACGCATCCGGGCCATAGCCGAGGCCAATCCTGGGGCTAGATGGATCATTGGCAACGAGCCAGACGTGGCTTGGCAGGACAATACGACGCCAGAGCAGTATGCGGAGTGGTACGGTGAGCTCTACCGACTCCTCAAGTCTGTCGACCCAGCGTGCCAGGTAGCGATTGGTGGAGTATCACAGCCTACTCCATTGCGCATGGCATACCTGGACCGTGTTCTGTCGGCCTATGAGCGGCGATATGGCCGATCCATGCCGGTGGACATCTGGAGCGTCCACGGTTTCCTGCTCCGCGAGCAACGTGATTTCTGGGGCGTGGGCATCCCACCCGGGTTTGCCGATGAGAGTGGAGTGCTGTACGACATAGAAGATCATGACGATCTGGCAGCTTTCCAGTCCCAGATCCTTGCTTTCCGGCGGTGGATGGCGGAGCGCGGTCAGCGCGACCGGCCACTCGTCGTCTCAGAGTACGGGCTGCTGATGCCAGCGGATTATGGTTTTGACGAGGCCCGGGTAAAGGCCTTCTTGTACGCCACCTTCGACTTTTTCCTCGACGCCAGGGATCCAGAGGTCGGGTATCCTGCTGACGACAACCGCCTGGTACAGTGGTGGGCCTGGTATAGCCTGGCCGATACCGTGTATCCAACTGGCAACCTGGCTGATCCGACCACCAAGGCCATCCTGCCGCTGGGCCTGGCCTTTGCCCAGTACCGGCCTCTGCCTTAGGCCCACGCACCCCAGGGCCAAGTCTCTTGGCAAGCCGCGGCCTCCCTTGGTGGGGACGCTCTCGCCGCTTAGGAGGGGCAAACCCGAACGGATTCGCGATTCCGTCACGGCTACATGGTGCGATGCCCGAGTTCCCCTACAGAATCACGCCGATGTTGACGAAAATCGGTTCATATGCTAAACTGAGTTAGAGTAGCAGTGCTTGGGTTCCCGAGAAGCTCTGCGGTACTGTCCTGAGGGGGAGGGATTTGGCGGGCCAAGCCCCGCAAGCGAAAGGAGTGCCAGCATGAAAGGTCGTCTGTCCCTGATCCCCAGGAATCTGGTACTGGCTATCTTGTTGGGGGGGGTGATTGCCTTAGGCTCGCTCGTTCGTACCGCATGGGCAACGCCCGATCAGGACCCCCATCGGCAGACTGTGCCGACCAGGACACCCACTAGGCGGCCGACACATACTCCCAGGCCGACGAACACGGCAGTTCCTACCCGCACTCCGAGGCCTACGAGTACACCCGTGCCCACCAGTACCGATGTACCGACGAATACACCGCAGCCGACGCCAACCGAGAACCCGACGTCAACCACGGCGCCGACATCGACCGAAGTCCCAACTTCAACGCCTGTGCCAACAGGCACGAATACACCGACGGCGATACCCACAGCAACGAATACGCCGACTGTAACACCCACGCCGACAGTGCCGCCTTGGTGGCCTATCGGTTCATTTTGGGACTGGATCAAGCGCCTGTCCGCGCAGTGCTGCCTGCCGTGGCCAATCATCCTGCTGCTGGCTTTGCTGGCCCTGATCATCATCGTGGTGATCATCATCCAGATCATACGCCGGTCGCGCGGGCGATCGGGCCCAAAGACCAAGCCAGGCTAAGGCTCGGATCGGCGACGAGCCAGCGGTCCTTTGTTGTCGAGTCGCTCGCGCTTCGGGCGCGGTTCGCTCTGGAGAATGGGCCTTGGGCTCATCCTGGGGCTGGCCCTGTTTGGCTGGCTAGTCCATGGCGTGCCATTGGGTGAGGTGTGGGCCAGGCTGGCTGCCGCGCAGCCAGCCTGGGTCGGCCTGGCGTTGTTGTCGGTGCTGGTGAACACCGCAGCCAAGGTAGCCCGGTGGCGAGGGCTCTTTCCTGGGCTCCAGCGGCCAGGCATCAGCTCACTGACCCGATCTCTTCTCGTCGGTCAAATGGCGAATGCTCTGCTGCCTGCGCGTCTGGGTGACGTGCTGCGGGCGCATGTCCTTGGTACGGAGCAGGAAACTAGCAGGGCCTTGGTGCTGGGTACCATTGCCGCGGAAAAGGCCTTTGACATCTTGGGCCTCCTGGTTTGTGCCGGGCTCACCGTCGCCTGGACCGCCTTGCCCACATGGCTATACATCCCGTTGATCGTCCTAGCTGGGACCGGGTTGGCTCTGTTCTCTCTGGCACTGGCCTGGCCCGAAAGGACGATCTTGGCCTGGACAGAGCGATGGGCGGCAATCAGGTCATGGAAGGGCGGGATGTGGCTGGCTGCCAGATCACGCGCCGTGCTTGCCGGTCTGGCTACCGTGCGCCAACCCCGGAGGACGATTGAGGCCTGTTCATGGTCGGCTGTGGTTTGGGTATCGGCCACGGCAACCAACTATCTGCTCTTCCTGGCCTATGGATTCCACCTCTCGGTTGGCGCTGCTCTGCTGCTCCTGGTCTCGCTGACCATCGGCATCGTTCCTCCTTCCTCGCCAGCCAAGTTGGGCGTGTTCCATTCCATTGCAGTGTTCACTCTGGCGGTCTTTGGGGTTGAGCGCTCGTCTGGCCTGGCCTATGCCGTGGCCCTGCACCTCCTCGTCTATGTGCCCCAGATCGTCCCGGGTGCTATCCTTGTGGGGTGGGTGTTGCCCACGGTCTCAAGACTTGGCCCAAAATGGCGGCAGGAACCATGATCTCGGTGATTGTCCCGGCCTACAACGCCGGGGATACGCTGAGCTCCTGCCTGTCGGCGCTGCGTGCCCAGTCGCTTCCTGGTGCCCAATATGAGGTCGTCGTGGTCGATGACGGCTCCACGGACGGTACGGCTGACATCGCACGCCAGTTTGGAGCTCGCCTGATCTGCCAGCAGAATGCTGGGCCGGCTGCAGCCCGGAACCGAGGAGCGCAGGCAGCTCGAGGGCAGATCCTTCTCTTCACCGATTCTGATTGTGAGCCTGCGCCCGATTGGATCGAGCACATGGTCGCGCCGTTTGGGGATCCTGAGCTGCAGGGGGCCAAAGGTGCTTACCGGACACGGCAAAAGGAGCTGGTGGCACGTTTTGTCCAGCTCGAGTACGAGGAAAAGTACGATCGCCTACTACGCCAGCCGTGGATAGACTTTGTGGACACGTACTCGGCCGCCTACCGGCGTGACGTCTTTCTGGCGAACGGTGGCTTTGACGATGCTTTTTCCGCCGCTTCTGTCGAGGATCAGGAGTTTTCCTTCCGCCTGGCTCGCAAGGGGTACAAATTGGCGTTTGTGCCGACGGCGATCGTCTACCACACGCATGACGCTAGCCTGGGTGAGTATTGGCGGCGCAAATTCGGCATTGGCTACTGGAAAGCCCTGCTCTTGCGTTTGCACCCTGAGCGAATGATCGGGGACTCGCATACACCTCAGTCGCTGAAGGCGCAGATTGGGCTGGCAGGTCTGATGATGCCCATGCTCTTGCTCGTCCCTTGGTGGCCTGCGGTCCGCTGGCCGTCCCTGGCGGTGGTCTTGGCGTTTGTGCTCACGGTCCTTCCTTTCCTGGTGCGTGCGGCGCCGCGAGGATGGGCGATGCTGTTGGTGTGTCCTTTCCTGCTGCTCGTGCGGGCGCTGGCGCTGGGATCGGGTCTCTTGGTGGGGGCGACGCACTTTTGCCGTCGGCCGGATCCACATCCCCTGGCCATCAGTGGGTGGGAGCGAGCGCTCAAACGGGCGATGGACATCCTGTGTAGTCTGGTCGGCTTGGTCGTCACGGCTCCGCTGCTGGCTATCGCTGCTGCAGGAATCAAGCTAGACTCGCCAGGCCCGGTTCTCTTTGCCCAGGAACGGGTGGGAGCAAGCGGGCGGCCTTTCAGGATGTTCAAGCTGCGAACCATGGTGGAGCACACAGAACAACAGCGGCCCGAGCTGGCTCATCTGGCTTTCCCTGCACCGGCCCGCAAGGTTCGCGATGACCCGAGGGTTACGCGAGTCGGGCGCTTCCTGCGCCGTGCGAGCCTGGATGAGTTGCCGCAGCTGTGGAATGTCCTGAGGGGCCAAATGAGCCTGGTGGGACCACGGCCAGAGGAAGCGCAGATCGTGCGGCTGTACAACGACTGGCAGCGTCAGCGCCTGGTGGTCAAGCCGGGGATCACTGGGCCAATGCAGGTCAGTGGACGGGCTGACATCGGCCTGGACGACAGGGTGCAGCTTGAGCTAGACTATATCGAGCACTATTCCCTGTGGAGGGACATTTGCATTCTGGCACGCACAGCGTTGGCCGTGGTCTCTGGCCGGGGCGCGTATTGATTGACAGGTACCGGGCCGTGCTCTGTGCGGCAGCCGTGGGCGTGGTCAGCCTGGGGATCTACCTGGCTACTCTCGCACCCGGGCTAACTTGGGCTCACGACAGCGGAGACGGCGCGGAATTGGCTGCGGCTGCCTGCTTGCTGGGCATCCCCCACCCGCCCGGTTATCCGTCCTACATGCTGTTGGCTCATCTCTTTACCCTCCTGCCCCTTGGGGAGATCGCTACACGGACCAACCTCCTGTCGGCAATCAGCGCGGCAGGGGCATCGACCTTGCTGGCCTGGACGCTGAGCAGGTGGGGAAACAGGTGGGTAAGCGCCATCGGAGCCGGGCTAGCGTTGGCCTGTGCACCCCTTCTGTGGGCACAGGCTGTGATCACCGATGTCCACGCTCTGAACGGGCTGTTCACGTCCGCACTGCTGGCGCTGGCGGTTGTGGCGGACCAAAAGAGCAAAGCGGAATCCCCTGGCCGGGGCTGGCTGGCACTGGTCATCGGTGGAGTGTGGGGTCTGAGCCTGGGCAACCATCTCACGGCGGTTTTTTTGGCTCCTCTGGTGCTGAGCGCGCTGTGGCGGTTAGGCAGGCATGGATTGGCAGGTGTTCCGGGGATCATGTTCGGCCTGGCGGTCTATCTGTACCTACCCGTACGCGCTGCTGCAGGGCCACTGATCAACTGGGGCAATCCACGGACCCTGGGGCGGCTATGGTGGATGCTGACAGGAGGGGAATACCGTCGGTTTGTGTTCTCGCTTCCGAGTGGGCTTTGGCCTGCGCGCCTGGCGGCCTTGAGTGGCCTGCTGACGCGGCAGTTCAGCGCTGTCGGGCTCATAGTGGCAGCTCTGGGATGCACGGCGTTATGGAGAAGACATAGGCCTATTCTGGTGGCGACGGCAATAGCCGCTGTGCTGTGCGTGGCATTTGCGGTCGGGTATGGTACGACAGACTCGTACACATACCTGATCCCGGCCCTAGTTAGCGGGGCATTCTGGCTGGGCACAGGGATCGAGGAAATCCTGGCCACGCTTGACGCCAGGGCCCGCTGGAGCACGCGCGCGGCTGGCGCAGCCGTTGTTGGCATGCTAGCCATAGCCATTGTGTGCCGGTTCCGGGCGCTGGACCTGAGCTCCGACCGGAGTGTGTACGAGTTCCGGGCCACGGTACTCGATCCGGCTCCAGGAAGGGCGGTCTTGGTGAGCCAGCAAGATGAGCAGACCTTCGCCCTATGGTACTTTACCTACGCTTTGGGCCTCAGGCCAGACGTTGTGGTCGTCGATCTGGACCTGCTGCAGTACGACTGGTACACGGCTGGACTGCCTGGAAACCTGGGTGAAGAGGCACTCTCGTCGTTGGCCAATGGAGATGTGGATGCCAAGAGGACGGCAACGCTGTTGGCTCGGCCGGTCTGCCGCATTGAGGCAGCGCCGGTCGTGCTGACGTGTGTGGAGCCATAGCAGAGCCACAATCATCATAGGAGGGAGGTTCTGCGGTTGGATGCCGGGCCAGCCGCCGGAGGGTCGACCGCCGAGTGCATATGAGGGCTGATACGCAGTCTGGCACCGGGAGGAAACGCAGCTTGTCGCTGGTTGAGCTGCTGATCATCGTCATCTGTCTGGCAATCCTTGTGGTCATTGGCGTGTGGGCAGCGGTATGGCTGGATAAGCTGTGGGTGGCGGCGGACGCAGTCCAAGCAGATGTGGCCCAGCTAGAGTCCATGGCCGGAGGGGAATTGGCACAGATCGATGTCGAACGAGCAGTGGATCTCGTCCGCACCACGCGCGCCGACTTGGACCGGCTGGCGACCTTAGGCCAGCCCCTGCTAGAACTAGCCCCCCACCTGGGCTGGCTTCCTGGGTATGGTCCAGATATCCGGGCTGCCCCGGCCCTGCTCGAGATGGGTATCGGACTGATTACCGCCGGCGAGGAGACCCTGGATTGCCTGCTGCCTCTGTGGCGAGCGCATCAGGCCATGCAAACGGATGGATCACAGGGAACTGTTGCGCAGCAGGAACTGCGCGCAGAAGCTTTGAATGCCCTGCGGTCGGGTCGCACCCGCTTTGAGGCTGCGCTGGTGCGTATCAAGGAAGCTCGAGTGGTGCGGGCCCAGATCACGACCGACGGGCTGCACCCGCGCCTGCGAAACTGGATGGTGCGCTTCGACCGGTACTTGCCGTGGGCAGAGGTGGGCATCAAGGGCATACTCATGCTTCCCGAGATGCTGGGCGCGGAGGGTCCCCGCACTTTTCTGCTGCTGGTACAGAATGAGGACGAGTTGCGTGCCACAGGCGGCTTTATCAGCGGCGTTGTCCGTGTAGCCATCCGGGAGGGAGAGATCAAGGAGTTGCTGTTTGAAGACAGCTATGCTGTGGACGACCTGTCACAGACCTATCCAGATCCGCCTGAGCCTCTGCGAGAGTACATGCGGTCCGATCTGTGGCTGTTCCGCGACAGCAATTGGAGCCCCGACTTTCCGACCTCGGCGCGGCAAGCTATGGATTTGTATGCCATAGGGCGGCGAGGTCAGACAGATGGTGTCATTGCCATGGACCAGCAGGCCATCCGGCTGCTGGTTGAGGCCTTGGGCCCGTTGCATGTGGAAGGATATGACCAGGCGATCACGGGACAGAATGTCATCGAGTTGGCCCGGCAGGCGTGGAAGCCGGGCGCCCAACCTACCGGTGAATGGTGGACTCACCGCAAGGACTTTATGGCCGCGGTCCTTGGCGCAGCGACCCGCCGTCTGCAGAGCAATCTGTCGCTGAGAGACCTGTCTCGTATAGCAACAGCCGTGCTGCGGTCGTTGGAGCAGAAACACTTGCTGGCGTACCTGGCGGATGCTGAATCGGTTGGCCTATTGGCAGAGCTGGGATGGGATGGGGCCCAGTATGCTGGGTCTGGTGACTATGTGATGGTGGTCGACAGCAATGTGGGGTTCAACAAGGTCAACGCACTGGTCGAGCAAAGTATCGAATACATGGTGGACCTGTCAGACCCCAGCCACCCGCGCGCTGTACTCACTGTTATCCACAGACATCCCATAGATACGAGCTCAGTTGACTGTCGCCATCAGCCTCACTACGACGAGACGTACGAGCAGATGATGGAGGGGTGCTACTGGGATTACCTGCGGGTGTATATCCCCCTGGAGACGGAACTCACGAGTGCAACCCCGCACGCAGTTCCTGGACAAGAGTTGCTGAGCGGCCGACCGAGCCGTGCTGAGGTTACCGTGGGACCTTCTGAGCGTGGCCGCAATGTGTTTGCCACCCTGCTCTTGCTGCGCCCGGCGAGCGTTCTGGAGACGCGCTTTGAGTATACCTTGCCAGGGAGCACCGTGCGCTCCCAAGGGGGAAAGAGCGAATATGTGCTCACTTGCCAGAAGCAGCCGGGAACGCGGGCAGTCCCCCTGCGTGTTCGCCTCCTATTGCCGCCAGGAGCGACAGTGCAGACCACTGAGCCCGATCTGAGCCAGATGTCTGGGTCCGTCCTCGAGTATGCCTCGACGCTTGAGGTGGATCGGACGTTAAGAGTCACCTGGGTCGCCCGACCATAGCCCCGCTCTGTCTGTCCTGGTGCTAGGCACCTACTTGCACGTGCCCTGGAATCATCAGCCGTGCGCTGTGTCCTATATCCCCAGTTGAGCCCGCATGGACACCTGTCGGGTCGTTGGGTGCCCAGGGTGGAGATAGCCTTGTCAAACCAGACTGTACCGGGGAATGACGTGGCTGCATCTGCCTGGAAACACTGGCGCCCCCGGCGCAACCGCACGCGAGCCTCTCGTTCGGCGACTTGAAGATCTCTGGCAAGTATAGTACAATAGAATGGAGGCCAATTCCCAAATGCTCACCTTAGGGGGAGAACATGCCGGTGCAGTTCCGTGTGCTTGTTATCGAAGATGATCCTGAGATGCTCGAAGCCATGCGCATGGTTTTGACTGCCGAAGGCTTCGACGTTGTCCTTGCTCAAGATGCTCTGACTGGGTTGCGGGCCGCCTATCAGACTCATCCCGATGCTATCCTTCTGGACGTGATGATGCCCGACATGGATGGATTCGAGACTTGCCGCCGCCTCAGAGAGATGACCGATGTGCCGATCATGTTTGTCACCGGCAAGGCCACGACGATGGATGACATTGTCCGTGGTTTCTCGTTGGGGGCAGATGACTATCTGACCAAGCCTTTCAACCGGGCCGAGTTGGTTAGCCGTCTGAACGCGCGCCTGCGTCGGTCAGGCGAGCGAACGGAGAATGACATCGAGTACATCAGCCCTGCTTCTTCGGTCATCCTGAACTGCAGCCGACATGAACTGGTCATTGATAGCCGCACGGTGTACTTGGGCCCCAAAGAGTTCGAGGTGATCCGGTTGTTGATCCGCCATGCGGGCAAGGTGCTTGGTCGTGATGCCATCCTGGCCCAGGTTTGGGGTTCCGAGCGCATTGGCGAACCAGATCTGGTGAAGCAGTATATCTACCGGCTGCGGCAAAAGGTTGAATCCGATCCAGACTCCCCACGGTACATTCACTCTGTGCGGGGTGAGGGGTATTACTTTGATGTCCCCGACCTTTCTCAGTGACGGCCACAGGTGGCGACTGATGGGTTGGGCGGCGCATGAGAAGGACCCCGGTGACAAGGCACCTTCGCTGTTGACATAGGAGACTCTATGAACGAGAAAATCCTGCTGATTGATGACGATTCCGGGTTGCTCACACTTCTCCAGCTTGGGTTGGAAAGAGAAGGGTTCAGTGTGGTTACCGCCAAGAGTGGCGTAGAAGGTGTCCGAAGGGCATATGAGAGCCGCCCAGACGCGATTATCCTGGATGTTATGATGGCGGAGATGGATGGCTGGACCACATGCCAGCGGCTTCGCCACATCTGCGATACGCCGATCATTATGCTTACCGCCAAGTCCGGTGGAGAGGATATCATCAAGGGATTGTCATTGGGAGCTGATGACTATCTGACCAAGCCGTGCAGTTTTGACGAGCTAAAGGCGCGGATTCACACGGTTTTGCGCCGCAGCTCAGGAGGGCCCCGTGAGGACAAGCAGACTGTGTTCGACGATGGAGTTCTGCAGGTCGATCTCCGGGATGGCACGGTCACGCGAAGGGGTGAGCGGGTGGACCTTACGCCCACCGAGTTGCGTCTGCTCATGTACCTGGCCAGCCAGAGGGGGCGCATCGTGCCTCACAAGGAATTGCTGGTGAATGTCTGGGGACCAGAGTATGCGGATGAAGTGGGCTATCTGAGTGTCTACATCCGGTACCTACGCCAAAAGATCGAAGACGATCCGGCCAATCCGCATTACATCTGCACCCGCTGGAAGGTGGGATACTACTTTGTGGGTGAGGAGTCTCAGTAGCCATGAGGCCCAGGCAACTGGCGTGCGTGATGGAAGGGAACGGAGCTGGAACCGGTGGGTCAGATCCCGGTTAGAGGCGCTATTGTGTCCGGAGAAACGATTCTCGTAGTCGATGACAACCTGGAAAACACGCGGTTTATGGTGGATTACCTCCTGACGCCAAGCGGGTACGCTCCTATGGTAGCCACCGATGGCCGCCATGGATTGGAGACCGCGCTGGCGAAGCGGCCGGATCTGATCATTCTCGACTTCAGGCTTCCAGAGATGTCTGGGATCGAAGTGCTTCGCGCCCTGCGTGAAAAGCAGTGCGACATCCCCATCATTTTCCTGACCGCCTATGGTTCCGAAGAAGACATCGTTACCTGCTTCCGGCTCGGGGTCAAAGATTACTTTAGCAAGCCATTTGACGTTCAGCAGATGCTTGCCACAATCGAGCGCGTTCTCGGGGAGCGCAGGCAGCAGGAACAGCAGGTTCTCCGTCAGCGAGAGCTCGAGGAGTACATCAAGGAGCTGGGGACGCTGTACGGCAGTAGCGTCGAGCGGGTGCTGAACCGTACGGTCGAAGCGGCCGTAGCCATCACCGGCGCTGAGGAAGGTTACCTGCTGCTGGTGGATAAGGATACGGATGAGCTGTATATGCGTTCTGCTCTTAACTTGGGGGAACGCTTTGCTACAGGATTCCGTCTGCGGATGGACGATAGCATTGCCGGACGTGTGGTCAGGACGGGCGAGCCGGTCAGGCACAACTATCTGGATGATTTCGACCGCTTCAAGGTGAAAACTGACTACCTGGTCAAGGCTTTGCTTAACGTCCCGTTATGCGCCAAGGAGAAGGTCATCGGGGTGCTAGGAGTAGACAACAAGCACTCTGCCAAGACGTTCTCTCGGTCTGACCAGGATCTCCTCTCCTCTCTGGGTGAGCACGCAGCTACGGCGATCGAGAATGCCAGCCTGTACGAGCAAACCCACCGAGCGCTTGCCCAGCAGGTGCAAGTGCTATCGACGATGCAGGATGTGGCCCGTGAGCTGAACGGCATCATGGATATCGGCCGCATTGCCAGCTTGGTGTTGAGCTGTGCACATCGCATGACGTCGGCCGAAGCAGGCTTGATCGGGGTGCGGGGCGAAGACGGGGTGAACTGGGTCGGCCGGGGATACATCGCTTCGGCCCTGGAGGGCGGATCCTGGCAACCAGGCTGGCGTGTCGGCTTGATCGGGCAAGCCACCCGCAGTGGACAGTCTGTGCTGGTGGGTGATGTGTTGGCTGCGCCAGATGGCAAGCACACCTTGCCCGAGACTCGTTCTCAGGTCGTGGTGCCCATTCGGCGAGGAGACCAGGTGATTGGGATCATGGACCTGGAAAGCTCCATGCCCAACGCGTTTTCCGAGGACAACCAGCGCCTGCTGCTCGCCTTGGCCGACCAAGCTGCTGTAGCCGTGGAGAATACGCGGCTGTTCGACATTGTGGTTGGTGAGCAGCGCAAGAACCGGTTCATCCTGAACAGCATTGCCGATGGGGTGTACACCGTAGATTGCGACCTGCGCATTCTGACCTTCAACCCTGCCGCCGAACGGATTATGGGTTGGCGAGAGGCAGAGGTCCGGGACAAGCTATGTTCTGAGGTATTCCGTGATGTGGGCGATGACGGGCCGGGTCACCAGACCCGGCTGATCCAACAGGTACTGGAAAGCGGCCAGCCTGTGACCTCTGATCCGAGCACACCAGCCATCTTTGGTCACAATGGGCGAGAGCTATTCATTTCGAGCAGTGTCTCCCCACTCCGTAACCGCGAGAACCGTGTGGTCGGAGGCGTCGTCGCCTTTCGCGATGTGTCGGTCGAGCGTGAGTTCGACCGTCTCAAGTCGGATTTCGTGTCTATGGTCTCTCACGAGTTGCGTTCTCCGCTGGCCAGCCTCAACGCAGCGATCGAGCTGGTATCTCGTTCCTCTCCAGATGCCGCCCTGCCACAACGGACTCTGGATATCGCTCGTGCCAACGTGGAACGCCTCACTTGCTTGATCGAGGACATTCTCAATGTCTCGCAGATTGAGGCTGGACAGATCAAGGTACAGCAGGAGCCACTGACCTTGCTGCCGATCGTGCGCCGGGTGATCCGTGGAGCTCGAGCGCATGCCGGTTGCCGCAAGATCGTGCTCAAAGCACCGGGTGCGGTGCCTTTCGTCATGGCCGACCGCAGCAAAGTGGAGATAGTGCTGAACAACCTGCTGACGAATGCGATCAGCTACTCGCCAGACGGGAGCCGCATCATGGTCAGGATCACCAATCCGACCGCGGATGAACTGGTGATCAGTGTGATCGATGAAGGGATCGGGATCCCAGAGCAGCACCTGAACAGGATCTTTGACCGTTTCTACCAGGTGGATGCCAGTGATGGGCGCAAGGTGTACGGTCGTGGACTGGGCCTGTACATCTGTAGACGCCTGCTAGAGCTGCAAGGAGGGCGCATCTGGGTAGAGAGCAAGGAAGGACACGGCTCTTGCTTTGGCTTCACGCTGTCCATTGTGCGCGAGTCCGAAGTCGCACCGGAGGATCATGTGCCGGCCTCCCGCGAAGGCTGAGGATTGTCGGCGTCATCTCGCTTGCTTCCTCAAGCCGACCAAGGCGCGACCTGAGGTCATCTGGTCGGATCTCATTTCCCCTTGGTCGCTGCACCGCTGGTGAGCTGGGCGGCTGATCAACCTTTCTCTCCCGCGTTCTCTAGTCCATTTCTTAAGAGTTTGTTACCTATCTCAGACGGTCTCTCTCTATAATGATAGTGAAGCCCAAGTATGTGAAGCGTCTTATGCACGTGAATGTGTTTGCGACAGAGGGTGAGGCGTAGTTGGTCAACAAGACTACACGTGAAACAGCAAGTGATGCCATCCAGTACAACCGAGGCGCCCACACGGTGGAAAGACGGCCTCAGCCAGATTTTCCCAACGCTGACGAGGTGCTGGACCGCATCATGCCCAAGTTTGGCACGGAGGGCGTTGATGTTTTACTCGTCAACCCGCCGTCGCCGGACGGAGGCATCTGGATCCGCTCGCAGCATCGAGTCGGGCGCCGCTCACGGGAGAACATGATCTGGCCCCAGTGCTCGCTGGCACAGATGGCTGCGCTGTTGATGCCTGACTATCGGGTC
>Ga0315274_10010873_pt1 | contig 13085 bp, 10 predicted proteins | sample YL17G02_20_MG_FD_203700 | JGI IMG/M metagenome (GOLD analysis project Ga0315274, IMG submission 203700) | Sediment microbial communities from Yellowstone Lake, YNP, Wyoming, USA - YL17G02_20 | ecosystem: Environmental > Aquatic > Freshwater > Lake > Sediment | place: USA: Wyoming | collected... | reverse complement strand
TGCTGAGAAAAGGAAGTATGGGGGGTTTACATTAGCAATGGATTGGAGAGCAATCAGAAATGAAGCTTATCTTAAAGCAATTGCTTATAATTTAAGGCTTAGTTCAGTTGAGATTTTCAACAGAGCCTACAAGACGAAAAGATTTATAAAACCAGATAATTTTAAATTTTTGCTTTAAACTCTAAACATAGTGGTAAAAACAAAATAAAGTGAGGCAAAAAAGATGGTTGTTAAATTAGACAAGATAAAGTGAGGCAAAAAAGATGGTTGTTAAATTAGACAAGATAAAGTGAGGCAAAAAAGATGGCTGTTAAATTAGATAAGATTTTTGATTCTGCTGCTAGAAATTCACTTTTTAAAGATAAATTTGTTTTACAAGCAAACCATACCCCAGAGACGATTCCACACAGAGATAAAGAAATAGAGCAAATTGCAGCTATTCTTGCTCCGTGTTTAAAAGGGGAGAAGACAAGCAACCTTTTTATCTATGGGAATACTGGGACTGGAAAAACACTTTCTGTTCAGTATGTTAAGAATGAACTATTAAAAAGAGCAGGGGCAGGCTCATTTAAACTTAGAATTGAGTATTTAAACTGCAAATTAAAAAAAGTTGCAGATACAGAATACAGAATTTTAGCTGAACTCATAAAGAAGCTTGGTGGAGAAGTGCCTGCTACTGGCTTGCCAACAGATAGTGTTTATAATAAATTTGTTGATTTAATTGATAAAGAAAAGCAGATTTTAGTTTTGGTTTTAGATGAAGTTGACCAGGCGGTTAAGAAAATGTCAGATAATTTTCTCTATAATCTAACAAGACTTAATGCTGAGTTGAACAACACACAAATATGCCTTGTTGGAATAAGCAACGACTTAAGATTTTTGGATGATTTAGACTCCAGAGTGAAAAGCAGCTTGTCTGAGGAGGAAATTGTTTTTCCGCCTTATAACGCTTTACAGTTACAAGACATTTTGAGAAATAGAGCTGAAAAAGCATTTCACAAAAACATAATTGATGAGGGGGTTATAGAAAAGTGTGCTGCTTTTGCAGCAAGAGAGCATGGGGATGCGAGAAGAGCCTTGGATTTATTAAGAGTTGCTGGAGAAATAGCAGAAAGAGGGGGAGAGAAAAAAATAAAGTTGAAGCATATAGACATGGCAAACAGCAAAATAGAAAGAGATAAAATTTTAGATATTGTTGAGTCAGATCCAAAACAATTTCAACTGGTTTTATCTGCTATTTTAAATTTAACTGAAAAAAATGAAAAAATATTTACTGGAGAGGTTTATAGAGTTTACCAAGAATTATGCAGAAAGACCGGAACAGAAGTTTTAACGCAAAGAAGAGTAAGCAGTATAATTGGAGAATTTGATATGAACGGCCTTATAACCACTAAAAATATTTCTCGGGGAACTTATGGAAAAACTCGGGAAATAAAATCAGCAATCCCCCAAGAAATAGAAGGGCAAGTGAAAAGTATTTTAAGAGAAATTTTATCTTCGTGAATTTGCAGGAGCAAAAATTTAAAAATGGAACAGAGAGCTTTCTTTAAGCTCTTTAAAAATATAAAATTTAAAAATGGAACAGAGAGCTTTCTTTTCTTAGAAAGAAAAGAAACTTCGGAAATAAAAGAACTATTAGAGGATATTAAAAATGGAACAAGAAATTTTGAAATTTTTTATGAAAAAAGGATTTTTGTTAGACAAAGAAACGTTAAATTTTTTTAATCAGATGGAAGACAAAGAAGTGGCAGGTAAAATTTTAACGAAAATTGAAAACACTGGTGAGAGGGTAATAACCAAATCTTTAATCGGCAAGAATTTGAATAAGATGCAAGATGTTTTTTCTTCCTTAGAGGATGAAAAGAAAAGAATAGCTGAAAGATTTTTTGTGAATTTTAATTTGAGCATTGAGATAAAAAAGGAGAAGTATATTGAAGAAGAAAGGGAAAAAATCTCAGAGGAAAAGTTTGCAGAGGGGAAAGAAACAGCAAATGATCTGAAAATTGTTTCGCCAAGCATTATCCCAGCTAAAAAAATCAGGGTAGAGGATTTTGTCAGACATTTTAGAAATCGTTATACAGAAATTAAGCAGTTATTGCAGGATAGAACTGAATTGCAGAATTTAACTCCTCTTGACAGAATAAACGGGCAAAGGCAAGTTTTATCTGTTATAGTTTTAGTTTCTAATAAGAGAATAACAAAAAACAAAAATCTCTTGTTAGAGATTGAGGATTTAACAGGGGAGGGACTCGCTTTAGTAAATAATAACAAGCCTGAGCTTTATAAAAAAGCGCAAAATTTGCTTTTGGATGAGGTTGTTGGATTAAAATGCACGGGCAGCAGGGAAATGCTGTTTGTTAATGATCTAGTTTATCCTGATGCCCTAATCTATGAGAAGAAAAAAGCAGAGCAAGAAGTTTATGCTTTGTTCACTTCTGACATTCATGTCGGAAGCGATAAATTTTTAGAAGAAAATTTTCTAAAGTTTATTGAATGGGTCAACGGAAAACTAACTCCTTCCCCAGAAATAAATAAGATAAAATATCTCTTTATAACAGGCGATAATGTTGATGGTGTTGGGACTTATCCCGGGCAGGAAAATTTTCTAAAAATAAATGATATGAACAAGCAGTATGAAAGATTAGCTGAGCTGCTTGGAAAAATAAGAAAAGATATAAGGATAATAATGTGCCCAGGGCAGCATGACGCAGTTAGAGTTGCAGAGCCTCAGCCGGCTATTGGAGAAAATTATGCTTCTTCTTTGTGCAAGATTAAAAATTTAACTCTTGTGACAAATCCGTGTTATGTCTCTTTGGCTGAGGGTTTTGAAGTTTTAATGTATCATGGAGCAGGATTTCATGGAGTTATTAATGATATAGACAGTTTGAGAGTTATAAATGCACATAATAAACCCACTCTTGTTATAAAGGAATTATTAAAAAGAAGGCATCTTGCTCCGACGCACTCTGCTGTTGTTTATATTCCTGGAGAAAAAGATCCTTTGTTTATAAGAAGAATTCCTGACATTATAACAACTGGAGAGCTGCATAAGGCAGATGTAGACAGCTATAATAATATTTTAATTATAGCTAATTCATGCTGGCAGTCAACAACTGCTTTTGAAGAAAAAGTAGGAAATCATCCTGATCCTTGTAAGGTTCCGATGCTTAATTTAAAGACGCGGGAAATTAAGATTTTAGACTTTAGTTGAAAAGAAAAAAATAAGATTGGGAAAAAGGAAAAATAAATCTGAAAAGAAAAAATAAAAAAGGAAAATGAAGATAGTTGAAGAAATAAGAAAGTTTGTAGAAGAAGAGTGTAAAAAACCAACTAGCAAGTATGGTTATGAAATCTATTTAACACATTTTGTTCCAACTTCTAAAATTGCCAGACTTTCAGCGGAAAGATTAAACGCAGATGCAGAAGTTGTTGAAATTGCTGCTTTATTGCATGATATAGGGAGTATAATTTATGGAAGGGAAAATCATCATATGACAAGTGCGGAAATTGCAGGGAAAAAACTAAAAGAGCTTAATTATCCCCTTGAAAAAATAGAAAAAATTAAAAAATGTATTCTCACACACAACACTAGCCAAAATCTCAAAGCAAAGACAATTGAAGCACAAATACTCGCAGATGCCGATGGGATGGCTATGTTTGATAGGATAGAAGGATTGTTTGCAGCGGCTTTGGTTTATGAAAGCCTCGGAGAAAGAGAATCACGATTTTCTGTTAAGCAGAAATTAATAAAATCCTTTGATAAACTCTCTCTTGAAGCTAGAGAAATTATAAAACCTAAATATGAGGCTGCTATGTTGCTGTTACGTTAAAAGATGAAAATTAATAGTGAAGTTTATGGCACAGAAGAGATTAAAGAACCTGTTTTGATAGAACTAATTAATTCAAAAGCCATTCAAAGATTAAAAGAAATTTCTCAGTATGGAATGCCTTCAGAATATTATCACAAAAAATCCCCCTTCACAAGATACGATCATTCAATAGGTGTTTTAATTTTATTAAGAAGATTAAATGCCGCGCTACAAGAACAAATTGCAGGCTTGTTACATGATGTTTCACATACAGCTTTTTCACATGTTATTGATTGGATTATTGGGGACCCAGAAAAAGAAGATTTTCAAGATAAAACTCATTTAAAAATTTTGAACAATTCAAATATCCCAAAAATTTTATCAAAATATTCTATAAATTATGAAGAGGTTTCAAATAACAAAAATTTTACTTTGTTGGACAAAGAACTTCCGAGTTTGTGTGCTGATAGAATTGACTACGCAATACAAGAATTAAAAAGAGAGTCAAACTATAACATTGAAAGATTTTTAAATAATCTATTAAATTATAAGGGGCAAATAGTTTTTAAATCAAAAGAAGTAGCAGAAGACTTTGCTGAAAAATTCTCTACACTCCAAAAAGAGCATTGGGCAGGAGACCAGGCAAAAGCAAGATATTTTATTCTTGCAGGTATTTTAAAAAAAGCATTAGAAAAAAATATAATTACTCTTAACGATTTTAATAAAACAGACAAAGAGGTTATTGATATATTAATAAAGAGCTCAGATAAAGAAATGTTAAATGGGTTAAAATTATTAAGAAACGGATTTAAAATTAAACCTTCTTTTGATGGCTCTGGGGTTATATTAAAAAAGAAGTTTAGATATATTGATCCAGAAATTTTGAAAGGAGAAAACATAAATAAGCTATCAGAGATTTCTTTCGATTACAAGATTTTTTTAGAAAGTGAAAAACAGAATTCAAATCGTGATTTAAGAGTAAATATTGTTGGATTAAAATGAACATTCAAGCATATTTTAAGGAGATAGAAGACAAGGTTAAGGTTTGTTACAGCATTGCGCAGGAAGCGAGAAGCAAAGACCTTGATCCTAAGTCAGTTGTTGAGATTCCTATAGCAAGAAGTTTAGCAGAGAGAGTTGTTGGATTAATTAGCGTAATCTACCCGCAAATAACTGACCCTAGAATTGTTAAGAGAATAATGGAATTGGAAAAAGAGTATGGAATATTGGATCATGCAGTTGCTCTAACAATAGCTGAAGAAATAGCTAAAGAGAGATTTTGTAAATTTAAGAGTCATGAAGAGGCTATAGACGCAGGGATAAGAGTGGGTTTTGCTTATATTACTGTCGGAGTTGTGGCAAGCCCTTTGGAAGGGTATACTCATTTTACATTAAAAAAAACAAAAAAAGGAGAGAATTATTTTTGTTTGTATTATTCTGGACCGGTTAGAAGCGCAGGAGGAACTGGCGCAAGTGTTTCTGTTTTAATTGCTGACCATTTAAGAGAGGTTTTGGGATATGCAAAATATGACCCAACAGAGCAAGAAATAAAGAGGACTGTTACAGAGATATTCGATTATCATGAAAGAATAACTAATCTGCAATATCTGCCTTCTGAAAAAGAGGTGGAGTTTTTGGCAAGAAATTTACCTGTGCAAATTAATGGCTTGGCTTCTGAAGAAAAAGAAGTAAGCAATTATAAAGATTTAGAGAGAATAGAAACTAATTTAATGAGAAATGGGGTTGCTTTAGTTTTGGCTGAAGGAATTGCCCAAAAAGCGCATAAAATCCTCCAAATATTAAAAAATGTAAGGAAAAAAGGAATAAAGTTAAGCGATTGGAATTGGTTAGAGGAGTTTGTTGAATTAAAAAATAAAGAACAAGAAAAATTGAAAAAAGAAGCTTCTTCTGCTACCTACATCTCAGATATTGTTGCAGGAAGGCCGGTTTTAGGGCATCCATCACAACCAGGAGGGTTTAGATTAAGATATGGAAAGTGCAGAACAGCGGGTTTAAGCTCTATGGCTATGCACCCTTTTAGTATGGAAGTATTAAAAAGTTATATTGCTATAGGAACTCAGTTGAAATATGAGGGTCCTGGAAAAAGCAGCGCGATGAGCTTATGTGATGATATAGAAGGACCGATAATAAAATTAAATAATGGAAGTGTTATGAAACTTAATTCTTTGGAAAAAGCAAAAAAATACAAGCAAGAGTTAAAGGAAATTTTGTTTTTAGGGGATTTTCTCGTAAACTATGGCGAATTTTTTAATCGAGCAAAATTTTTGCAAAAGCCAGGATATTGCGAAGATTGGTATTCTGCAGAATTGGAAAAATTATCTAAAGAAAAAATTAGCTCAGAAGATGAATTGTTATCTAAAGAAAAAATTAGCTCAGAAGATGAATTGTTATCTAAAGAAAAAATTAGCTCAGAAGATGAATTGTTATCTAAAGAAAAAATTAATGCAGAATTAAAAGATTTAGGCGAAAAGATAAAAGAGAGAACTGAAGAAGCTGAATTAAAAGAGCTAGTTGAAAAAATTATTAAAGATTGGAGAACAAAAGTTTGTATAGAAGAAGCTGTTAAACTAAGCGAGAATTTTGGAATAGCTTTGTATCCTAAGTATATTTTTTATTGGGATCAGATTTCAAAAGAAGAGTTTTTTGCTTTACTTGATTGGATTTCGCATTCGCAAGTAAGAGAAAGTAAACTTGTTTTGCCTTATAATAAAACCGAGCAAGAAAGATTTTCTAAAGGGAAAAGAGCTTTGGAATTAATAGGAGCAGAGCATGAGGTTGCAATAGAAAATGTTGTTTTGAATGAAGAAGAAACAAAAGCATTATTTTTGAATTTAGGTTTAAATGGGGAAAATTTGGAAAAAGAGACAGAAGAGCAAGCTAAAAAAATTAATGCAGAGAAAGTTTTGGAAATTGTCAATCAGTTAAGCAAGTTCAAAATTAAAGATAAATCTGGAACATGGGTAGGGGCGAGAATGGGCAGGCCTGAAAAAGCGAAATTAAGAAAATTAACAGGAAGCCCTCATGTTTTGTTTCCAGTTGGTGAAGAGGGAGGGAGAATGAGGAGCGTGCAGGAGGCTTTAGAAGTAGGAAGTGTTAAAGCTGATTTTCCAATTTATTATTGCGAAATATGCAAGCAGGAAACTATTTATCCTATTTGTGAAGTTTGCGGAGGCAAGACAGAAAAATTGCATTATTGCCCTGAATGCCAGCAGAAATTTACAAGAGAAAAATGTCCTCAACACAATCTTTCTCGAGAGTTTAATAATCGAAGAATAGACATTAAACATTATTTTGATGCCGCTGTCAAAAAATTAGAGTTAGAAAAAAGTCAAATTCCTTTATTGATTAAGGGTGTTAGAGGAACAAGTTCTATAGACCATATGTCTGAAAATTTAGCAAAAGGAATTTTAAGAGCAAAACATAAATTAAATGTTAATAAAGACGGAACAATAAGATATGATGTTACAGAGATGCCTTTGACTCACTTTAAAGCAAAAGAAGTTTCAGTCAGCATAGAAAAATTAAAAGAACTTGGTTATAAACAGGATATTCACGGAAAAGAATTAGAAAATGAAGAGCAGCTAATAGAAATAATGCCCCAAGATGTTATTCTTCCTTGCTGTCCTGAAAGCAAAGACGAGAAGGCTGATGAAGTTTTTATTAGCTTAGCTAAATATATTGATGAGCTTTTAGTTAGATTTTATAAGCAAAAACCATTTTACCAAGTTAAAAACAGAGAAGATTTGATAGGGCATTTAGTTTTAGGACTTGCACCTCATACTTCCGCAGGAATTGTTGGAAGAATTATTGGATTTAGCAAAATACAGGCTGGTGTAGCGCATCCGATGTGGCATGCTGCGCAACGTAGGGATTGCGAAGGAGACGAAACATGTATACTCTTATTATTAGATGTTTTTTTGAATTTTTCAAGAGCTTATCTGCCAAGCCATAGAGGCTCTACACAAGACGCTCCTTTGGTTGCTACTTCTATACTTGTGCCAACTGAAATAGATGACATGGCTTTTGATATAGATGTTTTGTGGAGATATCCTCTTGAACTTTATGAGGCAGCTGAGCAGGAAAAATTTTCCAGGGATATAAAAATTACCCAGCTGAAAAGCAGACTAGGAACAGACGAAGCTTATTTTAATTTTGGTTTCACCCATAATGTTGATGATTTTAATAATGCAGTCAGGTGCTCTGCATACAAATCTATTCCGACAATGCAGGAAAAAGTTGCAGGGCAGATGTGGATTGCAGAGAAATTAAGAAGTGTCAATACAGCAGATGTTGCAAGGCTTGTAATAGACAAGCATTTCATAAGAGATATTAAGGGAAACTTAAGGAAATTTTCTCAGCAAGAGTTTAGATGCGTGAAATGCAATGAAAAATATAGAAGGCCGCCTTTAGTTGGAAAATGCACAAAATGCGGTGGAAGAATAATTTTTACAATCTCTGAAGGAGGAATTGTAAAATATTTAGAGCCTGCTTTGTCTCTTGCAACTAATTATAATGTTCCTCCTTATGTAAAGCAAAATTTAGAGCTGACTAAAAGCTATATTGAGAGCATTTTTGGGAAAGAAACAGAAAAGCAAGAAGCGCTGGGAAAGTGGTTTTGAAAACTTTACAGAGAAAGTTTAGAAAGACATTAGCTTACAGCTAATAATGTTAACTCTTCTTCGTAGAGTTTGTTAACAAATGAAAGAAGCAAATTAGCTGATTGAAATATCTTTTTTATTATACATTAATTTAAATACTCTTTCTTAACTTTTTATCTTGAGAGAAGAGGGACAAGGGAAAAATGGCTGGGATTTTCGGAGTGGTTGGGAAAAATTGTGTGAATGACTTGTTTTTAGGGACCTTTTATCTTCAGCACCGGGCGCAGGATTATTGCGGATTAGCTATGTGCAACAACGGAAAATTAGAAGATCATACACATAAAGGATTAATAAGGCAGCAATTCCCAAGAGACGAGCTTGATAGAATGAAAGGAGATATAGGGATAGGGAGTGTTTCAAGCGACAGGCAGCCAGTTTCTGAACTGGCAAGAAATGGAGGAATGATTTTAGCTTTTGATGGGAACATTATAAACTATAATGATTTAAAAGACAAACTATTAAGCGAGGGGGTTTCTTTTTCTGGCTTTAAAAATCCTGAAGAAGTTTCAGATGTTGTCTTGATTTCCAAGCTAATTGCAAAAGAAATTGATTTTGTTTCTGGAATTAAAAAGCTAACAAGCTTGATGAAAGGAGATTTTGCAATTGTTGTTTTAACTAATGAAGGAGTTTATGGGGCAAGAGGCTGGGGAAGGAAGCCTTTAATACTTGGAAAGAAAAATGGAAGTTACGCTATTTCTTCTGAAAGCAATTCTTTTGTAAACACTGGATTTGAAATTGTGAGAGATGTTGAGCCAGGAGAAATTGTTTTTTTAAGTGAAACTGGAATTAAAAGTTTGGAAAAATTAAATTTAATGCCTGTTAAATATGGCACTTTTGAGTGGGTTTATACTTCGCATCCTGCTTCGATTATCGACGGGAAAAATGTAGCAGAGGTTAGATTAAAAATTGGAGAGCTTTTGGCTGAAAAATATCCTGTAGATGCAGATATTGTTTCGCCTGTTCCTAATTCTGGAAGATGGCATGCCTTGGGATATGCGCAAAAATCTAAAATTCCGTATACTGAAGTTTTTATAAGATATGATTATTCTGATAGAAGCTACACACCACAAGAACAAACTGCGCGAGATGAAGAAGCAAGGACAAAGCTGATTATTATTAAAAATATAATTGAGGGCAAGAAAATTATTTTGGTTGATGACAGCATTGTAAGAGGAACGCAGACATTAAATCAGGTGGAGAGATTAAAGCAGCTGGGAGCAAAGGAAGTGCATGCTATGATTGCTTGCCCGCCTTTAATGGCTGCTTGTAGATATGGCAAATCAACTAAAAAAGATGAAGATTGCATAGCGAGAAGAATGGCAACAGGCGAGATAAGGAAAAAATTAAAGCTTGACAGCCTGAATTACGCAACAATTGAAATTTTGGAAAAAGCAATTGGCTTTCCAAGAGAAAAATTGTGTCTGGAGTGCTGGAGTGCTTGAATTTCAAAATAGCTTTTAGAGTATAATAAAGTTTATATTCTTTAAATCTTAAAATAGAAAATGGTTGATTTAATATATGTTCCAGAAAAGATTAGAGTTGAAAAAGAACTAAAAGAAAGATTATTAGCAACAAAAGAAGATTTTCAGGGGCTTTCTGGAAGAATAATAGAAGAAGAATTAAAGTCTTTTGTTTCTGAGAAGTCAATTAGAGGCATGAGGCTTGAATCAAGTTTAGGTTTGCATACTTTAAGAATAAATCTAATTGGAAAAAGTGGTGTAGGAGAAAATGAGCTTGTCGTGCACATGGCTAAAGAATCTTTAATAGCTTTTGAGTTAACTGCTTGTAAAATTGGAGAAATTTTTAGAAAAGGGGTTCTTGTCAAGTTTAGGAAGAATGTTGAAGCTGCTAGGAGGTATGATGAAGAAAGAGCTCTTGAAGAGTATTTTTTAAGCACAGAAGTATTTGAAAAAGGAATTTCTACGGGTGCAGTTCGTTCTGTAGGAAAAATAGTAGAGGGATTAGAATATGAACAGGTTGTTAGGGTTTTCCCTTCTTCATATCAAGAAGAATGGGTTCAGATTCATTTTAAGAAGAGAAAACTTTTATTAAGAATGGATTCTGATTGTCTCTTTGGGATGGGTGTTGGAAATTTTTCTCCAGAAAATGATATTATTTTTCATCATGATGGAGAGAGAATTCTTGAGAGACACTATAACAATATCTCCTCTTGTCTCACTTCTGGTTGTTCTTATACTGAATGGATAAATGCAAAAATAAAATCAAAATCTTCATAGCAAATAAATCAATATCGTCGGCAAAAGCAAGCAGCCCATTAAACTAATTCTTTATCTTTTTCCCAAATATTCTTTAAGAAATTCATCAGGAACTTTTTGTTTTGAGGCTTGTTTAAAAAGCTCAAGAGTTTTTTTCATGTCCCGATTTTCTGAATTGTATATTTTATCGTAAAGCCCGTAATCTTCTCTGTAAAGCAGGTGTGAAAGAACATAAGCATTGTTTAATTTCGTTTCGATAGATTCTAAATAGAGGCCTGTTTTTAATTGTTTTTTTAATTCTTCAAATTCTATTTTTGAGCTTGAGAATATTTCTTCTCTTTTTTTTAATTTTTCTTCTTTTGAAAGCTCACTTTTGTATAGTTCATCTAATTCGTAGTATAAATTGTTTATGAATTCTGAGAATAATTGAGAGTCTAGTTTTGCATCTTCTGCATTTTTGTATTGTGGTGAATTTTCTCCATATTTTTTAACTATAAATTCTCTTGCCCCTTGGTTTCCTATAAACGAGGCTATTCCTTCTGTAAAACCTATATTTTTAAGGTTATGTAGAGTGTTGTGTGTTGTTTCATGGAATACAGCATTGGAAAGCTCTGTTTCATTTTCTTCGAGCATATTTTTTAGAATTGGTTCCTGAAACCAACCGAGAGTAGAGTATGCAAGAATTTCTGTCATGAAAACATCATATCCTTTTTCTTCAAGGCTCTTTTTTTCTTTTAAGGCATCTTTTATATCAAAAAAAGGAAGATAAGATGATTCAAAGAAAAGCCAGTTTGTTTTTTTTAGTTCTAGTTTATCTTTTGGCGAAGCTAAGAGTAATATCGGAGCAGAGTCAATAAGATTAACTTTTTCATAATTTTTTGTTGGTTTTAGGCCAAGTTCTTGAACAGCAAATTGTTTTGCTTCTTGAACAAGAAGCAATTTAGATTTTATTTTTTTATCTATTGATTCTTCTTTTAAAACTTCTTCAATTGGCTGGCTGTTTCTAAGAATTCTGCGTTCTCCTGAAAGTAAATCTGGACCGTATTTAACTACTGCACAGCCTGAATTAAGGAATAAAAGACTCGTTAAGGAAGCTGATAATAAGTATTTTCTTAGTTTTTTTAACTTCAGAATTCCACTCGTCTGTGACGAGTGGTTTGAACCACTCGTGGAATTCTGATAGTGATCAAAAACCATTACGGAATTAACATGCCACGAGTCTTTGACCCATGGTTTTTGACATAAAGACATGAAGTTGTTTTGGTTGCGGGGTTTAAATCTTTTGTTGTTTTAGAGAAGATAGTACAAAATAGTTGAGTTCTTACTTAACAAATATCCAACACTACTTTTCTCTTATTTGGAATGGAAACAAGAATTTCTTCTCCAGACTTTAATCTTAAACTTTCAATTACATCTTTGTTAAAATACATCCCAAGTCTATTTTTTGACAATTTTATTATCTTTTGTTTTATTTTTAGAGGTGGCTCTTTTGCTTTTATTTCTTCAATAACTTTTAGGGTAGTTGTCGGTTCGAAAGTAAAATAACCGCAATTAGAACATTGATAACTTACCACTTTAGTTTCTGCATCTTCTATTTCTACTTTTATCTTTTTTAGTTTTGATTCACAATTTGGGCAAATTTGAGCTTTCATTTTGTTAATTTATTAACATTATTTACTTTTAAGTAAATCTTTGATAAAATCTTTTTAAAAATTTTCATTTTATCTTATTTGTTTGGCGTTTATTACCCATAAAATTTTATCTTTCAGTTGGCATAATATATAATAATTTTTGGTTTTTATTTCAATTTTATTTTCTTTCTTCTATCTTTTGTTGTTAAAATAATCTCAATAACTTTACTCCAAGGAACATTTCTTTCATGATGCTCTTTGTAATGTGTTGTTTTTCTTATACTCTCAAAGTACATTCTCTCCTCTTTCCCCTATTTGTGTAGTCTTTTTGACTATATAAACTTTTCGATAGTTTTAGAGCAGATAATACAAAATAGTTGGGAGAAGCAGACATCCCATTAAATGAGTTCTCCTTATTCCGAGAAAAATGCAGGTTAAGCCGAGAGAAGTAGAGACAACAAATACAAGAAAGCCAAGCCAACTGCTGAATATTAAAACTACTATGCTCAAAAGAATTAAAATTCCCAAAGATAAGTTGTTATAGTTAAATTTTGAAATGTTTTTTGAAAATATTTTTGCTAGAAAAATTGTTAAAAAAAATGCGACAAAACCTGAAATGAAAATTGTAATAAGGATTATATATATAGTATAAGACATTAATTTTTCCCCAAAGTTTATATACTCTAATTGTGTTTGTTTATTGGGAGGTGAAACATGAACAATAAACAAATAAAGGTTCTTAAGAAGTCT
>Ga0315274_10010872_pt1 | contig 13086 bp, 29 predicted proteins | sample YL17G02_20_MG_FD_203700 | JGI IMG/M metagenome (GOLD analysis project Ga0315274, IMG submission 203700) | Sediment microbial communities from Yellowstone Lake, YNP, Wyoming, USA - YL17G02_20 | ecosystem: Environmental > Aquatic > Freshwater > Lake > Sediment | place: USA: Wyoming | collected... | reverse complement strand
CATGATATTTTTTACGAGCTTCTTGTACTGCGTTTTTAGCTAATTCAATAGATTTGTAATAACCTAAATATATCTTTTTATTGTTAATTTGTATTTTTGCAGACCAACATTGTTCTCTGCTATGCCAACACAATCCTTTAACGCCAGCTTTACTTTTTCCATTGTAAATTCGATTGCATTGATTTTGAGAATGAGTTGCCTCTCTTAAATTTTCAATTCTGTTGTCTGTTCTTATGCCGTTTATGTGATCTAAATACTTTGGCAATTTTTCATAATGCATCATGTACACCAAGCGATGCGTTAAATAATTTGTTTTGTTAATACAAATTCTTTTATACCCACCTGAAGTGTTAACAGAACCAGCTTCTTTGTAAGTTTGGCTTGTTCCTCTACCAGATTTTTTCCAAAACAATTTACCGTCTTGGTAAATAAACAAATCTTTAATTGTTTGTTGATCCATTTCATTCGCCCCAAATTTGTTGCCAGTTGGGAATTTCTTTACGAGTCCATTTTCCTGCTGATTTTTTTTCAAGTTCTGATGCTAACAAGATAAGTTTATCGCTTGGCATACCATTGTTGCGCCATTGACTCACGGCTGGTGGACTGACACGGCAAAGCTTGGCTACGGCAAACGTGCCACCTAATGTTTGGATAATTTCTGTTGTATTCATGTTAGATAGCTTAACAGATGAGGTTTTGTATGTGTTGACTTATCTGTTTAGATACCTTAATATCTATTTACTGACATACCCGTCAGGATTTTATACAGGTGCATAAATGAACGTTTACCAAGCAATTTCCGCAGTACAAAAAGATCTTTCTACGCAAGGCATCTCAAAAGATCGTAAAAACACACAAGGTTCTGGATACGCTTTTAGAGGTATTGACGATGTGTATAACGCTCTTGCACCATTCTTAGCAAAGCATGGTTTGTGCATACTTCCTAGAGTTTTAAACAGGGAATCAGTCGAACGTCAAAGCAAGGCTGGCGGCGCATTGTTTTACATTACCGTTGAGGTCGAGTTTGACTTAGTTGCAGCTGATGGTAGCAAGCACACAATTAAAACGTTTGGCGAGGCTATGGATAGCGGTGACAAGGCTACTAACAAAGCTATGTCAGCGGCTTACAAATATGCCTGTATGCAATCCTTTTGTATCCCGACTGAAGGCGATAACGATGCCGACGCTCAAACGCACCAGGTTGCGCCAAAGGTTGAAAAACCTAAAGGCATTGAACTGGATCACATTAAAGCGTTGATGGCCTCGGCAGTTAGTTACGAAAACCTAAAAGACATTTTTAAAGAGGCGTGGGTTTCTTGTTTAAAAGAACAACAGATTCCGCTGAAAGCCGCATACGACGAATTTAAAGCTAACTGGGAGATTATTTAATGGCAAACGATCTTAATCGCTGCGAGTTTATTGGGCGTTTGGGCAAAGACCCTGAAGTGCGTTACACCGCTGACTCTAATGCAATCTGTAATTTCTCAATTGCGGTAGGTTACAAGACCGCAACTAAAGAAACGACAGAATGGGTCAGGATCACGGCGTTTGGCAAGTTGGCAGGAATATGTGCCGACTACTTAAAGAAAGGCTCACAAGTCTTTGTGGCGGGTCGTATGACTACTCGCAAGTGGCAAAACAAAGATGGCGTGGATCAATACACAACTGAGGTGGTTGCTGACCAAATGCAGATGCTTGGTGGTCGGCCTGCGGAGGATGCGCCAGCTGCGCCTGCTAAACCAGACGGAGGTTATCGAGCCATGAAGGAAGGCACGTTTGTTCCGATGGAATCTGACTTTTCCGACCCGCCATTTTAGGAAACAATCATGAACCGTTATTTTATTTTAGATATTTCAACAGGCATCCATGATGGTTTTTATACCGATATTGGAAAAGCTTGGGACAGTTTTAATTTGTTGAAAGAAAGTTATCCAGATATACCTTGGATTGTTTGCGATATTCGTGTTGAACCTGATGATTGGGAAAAGTTTTGTGTGGCATCAGATAACAACAGATGGACTGAAAAATTAAATGACGCAGTCTGAAGAAGCAATACTTATTTCTTGGCGATTGCAGCAATGGTACGAAGGCATGGTCTTAGACGCTAGAGCCATGCAAGACTTACAGGATGCAATCGAGATGCTTAAAACATTAGCAAAGGTGCAAAAATGATTATTAAATCAACAGATTCAGAATCAGGCCATTGGTACGCAGCTGACGGTTCACCAGCGTACAAAATCATTGGCAAAAACGGTAAAGAACGTAATACGACGGTTCGTGACGCAAGGGAACTTGGTTTAAAGCCTAGCGTGACAACAATTCTTGGAATTATTGGCAAGCCTGGGTTAAACACTTGGCTGCAACAACAGGTCTTACTGGCTGCGCTGACGTTGCCACGCATTGCTGGCGAAACAGAGGAAAACTGGTTAGAACGGGTAATGACCGACAGCAAGAGTACAGGCCGTGACGCTATGGATCGTGGCACACAGATGCACGGCGTATTAGAGCGTTTTTATCGTGGCGAACAAGATGAGTACCCTGTTTATGTTAACCAGGTTGATGCGTCGATCAGAATCCACTTTGGGCATGACCAAACTTGGGAGGCAGAACGCTCGTTTGCATACGAAGGGTTTGGCGGCAAAGTTGATTTGATTGCTGAGAACATCGTGATCGACTTTAAGAGCAAAGACAAGCTCGACAAGGTTGTGCCGTATCACGAGCAATTAATGCAACTGGCGGCTTACCGTGTCGGTCTTGGCAAACCAACAGCCCGATGCGCTAATGTGTTTTTTACTGCCGAAGGTGATGTAAAACTGATTGAACATTCAGAGGATGATTTAGCTTCTGCATGGGATTGCTTTCAGTATTTACTAGCGTTTTACAAGCGTAAAAACAACCTATAATAAATTGCGGGGAAAGCCGTGTCCCTCCACACTCCTTGTTCAGCAAGTACCCGCACCCCAACAAAAATACAACAATTAGGGTTTGTCCCTATAAATAACGCTTGCATTGATTATTTAGCTAGCTTAATATTTGTACATGGCAACAACGCCATACACCACGAAAAAAGGTACATAAAATGGAAATCACAATCACAGCACACACAGCAAATGGTGATGTAACAACTTCTTACTCAGTCGCACAAATTGATTTGGCATTGCAAGAAATTAAAACAAGAACAGAAAACAATCAAATGTTTACCGTAACAGGCAAATAAACAAAACGGGGCGCAAGCCCCATCACTACGATAAAAGGTACATAAATGAACAAAGTAACGAAAGACTTAATGAAATGGTTTCCGGTTTTGGGTGAAGTCAATGCTTTAAATGTTCACAGCCAATTGATGATTGAGGGCATTGACTTTTCAAGCATTAGCAACAAAGAACTGAAAGCTGAAGCCAAGCGTGTCATTATCGAAATGTACGGAGACGAATAATGAAATACGCATACACACAATTAACAGACGCAGGCAAACGCCAACTCATGCGCGATCTTAGCCATGAGCTGTCAGACAGAAAGATTGCAGAGCTGATGGATCAATTTGCCGATGGCGTAAAAACAGACAGCAACGGCGAACCGTACATCAAGATTGACCGTGACGAGGTGTTGATGTGCGCTGTGCCAATGTACACACACTTTATTGACATTAACCATATTGAAACCGTGACAGCTAATGAGGAGGATGGCAGCGATGAATAAGCACAACTGGCCTTTTTTGACTGACCTTGGCGATCCTAACTGGACAGGTCGCACCACTCGCACAATGCGTTGCCAAACACGCTACACAAGGGCTGACGAACGCATACCGCCTATTGCTTGGGTAGTTGGCTTGTTAATGTTGGCGCTTGTGTTTGGTTTCTTCCCATTTTTATCATTGGTGATGCTATGAACGAAAAATTTTGCAAATTTTTAGAAAACCACGGCGTTGACTTGGCTGTTGGTAGCATTGAATACTGGCAAAACGAAGTTGAAATGGTTTTACTTGAAATGTGTGACGAGGCCGCAGCAGCAGAGCGCAAAATTTGTTTTGATCTTGTGTACAACTATGAGGACACTTATCACCACTTTGGCCTGTGCAAACGTGCTGCCGAACTTATCAAAGAAAGGGGCTTAACATGACCGACCAACGATTGGCAAAACAACTTGACCTGTATGAACGTGCGTACCTAGTGTTAACAATTTGGTCTGAGGATTACAACAACGTTGATCCAGATCACCAAAAAGTCATTGATGATCTGCAAAAAGAAATCAAACGTATTACTAAGGAGTTAGAAGCAAATGCAACATGGGCGCAGAGGTGAGAAATCAACGAACGATTAAAAGAGTTGGCTAAACAAGCGGGTGGCGTAATGTTTGGTGAATTGTGTGGAACATTAAACTTTGACGTTGAACGCTTTGCCGAGCTTGTGCGCCAAGATGAACGTGAGGCTTGTGCGAAGTTGTGTGACAGGATGAGCCAGTCAGTATGGACTTTTAGTAATTTTGCCGAAGCAATTAGAGCAAGGGGCAAAGAATGAACACAGCCGTTTTGATTTTGTTTATTGTCACAATGGTCGGGCTGCTTGGTCTTGTTGTTTATGCGGTTATTGATTTGCTAAAGGCGACGAAATGAACAAGATTGATTTAATTATTGATGCGCTTGAGTTGGCAAGAAACGAAATACATGACCCAACTTTTTGGGCTGATAAAGTTGACGAAGCCCTAGCCGCAGCCCGTGAGTTGCGGGAGGTTAACGCTAAGTTGCTTATGGCGTTGAAAAGTGTTGTTGCCTTTTGCGATGAAGATATGCAGCATCGTGTTCAGACATCACGAGAGTATGACATTAAGACGCTAGCACAAGCAGCAATCGCTAAGGCAGAGGTGACGAAATGAGCCGTGAAATTATGCAGCAAGCGTTGGATGCAATGGAACGATACCAAGTTAAAAGCGGTGACTTTGATCGGTTTGTTGATGAGATAGCTGCGCTACGTCAAGAGTTAGCCAAGCCTGAGAAAACCGTAGGTCAATGCGGGTGCGGTGCAAACCTGTACGTTGATGAGAACGGCAAGCCTTGCAGTAAGTTAGACTTGCCCAAGCAAGAATTTTATCCTGACTGGGACATGCTCAAGCCGTTTCACGAGCGCATTGCAGAACTTGAGGCGCAGCTAGCCAAGCTCGATGTTACCCTCATTGATGAAGGTAAGACGGAGTCACAAGTATGTTGTGGCGATTACGAACAATGTTGGAAAGCGTGTACGCAAAGAGGTCGATGGTTGGCAGAGAAAGAGTTAGCCAAGCCTGAGCAAGAGCCACGCAAAGAATGGGTCGGGCTGACTAGCGAAGATTGGGAAAACACGCCAGACACAGGCAAACAAGGTTGCGAACGTGACGCTGAATTATTTGACTGGATCGAACAAACGTTAAAGGACAAAAATGAACCAAGTCGCTAGAAACACCGATCCCGTCACCAGTTGGGACGCAGCTGACAAAGCCAAAGTTTTAGCGGGTCTGCACGGTGAGTTAGTGCTTTCTGCTTTACTTAGATATGGCCCGCAAGGAAAAGACGGAATAGCCACGATTACAGGACTCGATGGCAATCAAGTAGCCAGGCGCTTAAGTGAGTTGCAACGGGATCATAAAATTGTTTTAACTGGTCGCAACGTGCAAAGCAAAGCAGGTCGAGCCGAACGGGAATGGAAGGTTATGCCACAGCAAATGGAGTTGATATGAGCTACATCATTGGAAACTTACCGCCAATCAAGTGTTTTGTGCGGCGAGAGTATTTGTACAACTTTGAGAAAGGCCAAGGTGAGCTTGAGCCTGCCATTTGGGTGAGCATCAAAGCAATCCGTGGGCAAGTTTTTCGCATTGAAAGCCTGTTGCCACGGTACGGCGCTTTGTACGACAAATTGCCAATACAAGCCTACGTTTGGAATACCAAGCATGGTGATTTGGATTACGACATATTGCAACTTTGGGATTGCATGGGCTACAGGTTTACAGTCCATGAAAAGATTGGGTTGCGTAACCTTGGGGTCAAATTCTTAGGCAAAAACAAAGAATGGCATTTTGGTAAATACCTGTTTACGGTGGACTTTTGTGCCGACGGTATGGATGTAGACACAGGATTTACTGAAGTTGCAGAGGAACACAAATCATTTAACTTTATCCGATTAGATAATGGTCAGTTTGCAGCGCAACCAAACAATCGATGCCTTTGGTACGATCAATCGTTAATACCAACTAAAACGGACTTTCCTGATTTTCAGGCATCACGGCACATCTGGACTGTTGACGGATCACGCAAGTGGTCAGCGGGTGATGATTGGTTCTACGATATTGGGGAACGGAATGAGTGAATACAGCCCACATCCAGCAATTGAATACATTTGGGAAAATGCGCCAGCTTATGCCAAAGCAAAAGGAATACAGGCGCAGTTAGAGGCGTACAAATCTAGCCTAAAAAGCATTTTGATGAAGAAATCAGGCGAAACTAGCATAGGGGCACAAGAACGTGAGGCATACGCTCACATAGATTATCAAATTCATTGTGATGCAATTGGGGCGGCTACAGAACAGGTCGAGTTGCTTAAATGGCGCATGACAAGCGCACAGATGCGATTTGATGCCTGGCGCACCGAGCAGGCCAGTAACCGACAGATTGAGAAAATAACCAAATGATTGACTATTTTGAGAGCCTAATTAAACTGACCGCAATGATGCACCAATACCAAAAACTTGTACTGCAAGGCAAATATGACGCAGCAGCTGACGTTGCTGTGGATATGCAAATTGTCTTGGTCGACTTGCAACAATGGACAGAGGCTCAAGTTGACCAAAGCGCAACGTAAACACTATGAAAAACTGGCTAACCTTGGATGCTCATTATGCCGACACTTGGGGTATGGGGAAACACCGGCCCACATCCATCATATAAGACGGTTAGGGATGAAACGTGAAAATTCGCCGGTTATACCGCTATGCCCGACTCATCATGTGGGCAATGATGGGGTACACGGACTGGGCAAAAAGGCGTTTGCTGAAAAGTATGGGGTTACAGAAGAAGATTTATTAGCCCAAACAGAGGCGCTATTGTGATTGCCACCCTCCAGCTGCCGTTGCCACCATCGATGAATACCTATTGGCGCAACTTTAGGGGCAGAACAATACTTAGTCAGGGCGGCAGGGATTACAAACTGGCGGTACGAGAGTATGTGACAATCAACAAAGTGCCCAGTTTTGGCGCAAACAGGCTAATGGCAATCATCACTATCTTCCCAAAAGATAGGCGCAACATTGACTTAGACAATAGGCTAAAAGGCTTATTCGACGCATTGCAAGATGCAGGCGTGTTTGACGATGACGGACAGTTTGATAAGATAGAAATAGCCAGGGGGTCGATTAAATCAGGCGGCGGTTGTACAATTGTTATAGCTATCTTGTGAGGTCACTATGGACTATCCTGCCGTATTCGTCGCAACCTTGTTCCATAGCGGGACAAACGCACACTTTATGCACTTGCAAACAGACTCTTATTCCAAGCATAAAGCGTTGCAAAAATACTACGAAGGCATCATCGACTTAGTTGATACTTGGGCAGAAACGTACCAAGGGGCTTATGAGCAGATCAAAAGCTACCCAAAAGACTTTCACCTAGCTACAGACCCAGTTAAGTACATCACAAGCGTCAAAGCCTTTGTAAAAGACATTCGTGACGAATTGCCTAAAGACACAGAATTACAGAACATCATTGACGAGATTGCAGGCTTACTAAACTCAACACTCTACAAATTGAGGGCATTTAAATGAAAGCGGGACTATACGCAAATATCCTAGCTAAACAAGAGCGGATCAAAGCAGGCAGCGGTGAGAAGATGAGAAAGCCAGGCGATCCAGGCGCACCAACCGCTAAAGACTTCAAAGAGTCTGCTAAGACAGCTAAAGACGAAAAGAAATGACAGCGGCTTGGCAACGCAAAGAGGGCCAGAATCCCGAGGGCGGTCTTAATGCCAAGGGTCGATCGAGTGCCAAAGCTGAGGGCATGAACCTCAAGCCACCAGTCAAATCAGGCGATAACCCAAGACGAGCTAGTTTTCTCGCACGGATGGGCAATACGGCAGGTCCGATGGAGAAAGACGGGAAACCAACTAGGTTAGCCTTAGCCTTAAAAGCATGGGGCGCATCAAGCAAAGAAGATGCAAGGTCAAAAGCTAAGAATATCAGCGAACGTAATAAGTAAGCTAAATTTAAAGTATCTAAATCTAAGACAATTGAGAAAGATATGGCAGTAGAAAAACAATCTAAAGCTATCAAAGGCGGCAAAAGGGAAGGCGCAGGTAGACCTGTTGGTATTCCTAATAAAAGCACAACGAAAGCTCGTGAAGCGATTGCAGCCTTTGTTGATGGTAATGCACACCTATTGCAAACGTGGCTTGAGCAGATTGCTGTAGATGACAGATATGGCCCAAAGACAGCCTTTGATTGTTTTATGGCTGTTGCTGAATACCACGTTCCTAAACTTGCACGAACCGAACATACTGGCGCTAATGATGGCCCAATTGAACTGGTGGTCAAGTGGCAAGACGGGAAGTAACGCTACCCTACTCTCCACGGGGCGCTTTCAAACCATTCCATAACCGCACCGAGCGCTGGGCTTGTTTAGTTGCACACCGACGAGCCGGTAAAACAGTTGCAGCCATTAACGACATTGTTCGGGCTGCACTCATGTGCAAAAGCACAAACCCCCTATTTGCTTATATTGCGCCATTCCGCAGCCAGGCTAAGTCTGTGGCGTGGGATTACCTTAAACACTTTGCCCAACCAGTTCTCGCATCGAGCAACGAGGCCGAGCTGACCATTGAGCTTATAACTGGCGGCAAGATACGCTTGTTTGGGGCTGACAACGCAGATGCCATGCGAGGTCTAGGCTTTGATGGTGTATTCATGGACGAATATGGTGACTTTAGACCTAGCGTGTGGGGTAACGTCATTCGACCAACATTGTCAGACAAGCAGGGCTGGGCTGTGTTCGCCGGTACGCCAAAGGGCAAAAACCAGTTTTGGCAGATATTTGAAACAGCTAAGAAAACGCCTAATGAGTGGTTTCATCTTGTTTTAAAGGCTAGTGAGTCTGGGCTGCTACCTGAAACAGAATTACGGGCAGCTGCCGCACAGATCAGCGATGACCAGTTCTTGCAAGAGTACGAGTGTTCGTTTGAGGCGGCAATCCTTGGCGCTTTCTATGGCGAGGACTTACGCAAGATTACCGACGCAGGGCAAGTTAGGCGTGTTGACTACGATCCGCACCTACCAACCTACACGGCTTGGGACTTAGGTTACCGAGATGACACGGCAATTTGGTGGTATCAAGTCATCCGCAACGAAATCCACATCATTGATTATTTTGCAATAAGTGGTGCAAACATTGCAGAAATAGCTAAAATAGTCGTAGAAAAGCCGTATAAATACGCAAAACATTACCTACCGCACGATGCAAGGGCTAAAACTCTAGCAGCAGCGGGTAAGTCAGTTATTGAGCAATTGAGTGAGCATCTAGGCATTAACAATATGGCGATTGTGCCTGACTTGTCGGTGCAAGACGGGATTCAGGCGGTCAGGCAAATGTTGCCGCAATGTTGGTTTGACAGCGAACGAACGCATGATGGGCTAGAAGCACTACGGCAATATCAGCGGGAATACGACGAGGACAAGAAGGCATTTAGGCAAACGCCTAGGCATGATTGGACAAGCCACCCAGCTGACGCATTTAGGATGCTTGCGATTGCTTGGAGGTTAGAGCCGACGGTTAAGCAGCCAGATATGGTGAAGCCGTTGATTGTCGGGCCTGAGAACACAGTAACTTTGAATGATATGTGGGCAACCCACACAACAAACCGGAGTAGAAGATTATGAGTGGTGTACCTTATCCTTATGAGTATCAATACGAACACGTTGCGGTAAACCAAACGGCACAAGTGTTAGGCGGCACAGGCGCAACTGGTGACTATATCCATCGTTTGATTTGCACCGTGTCTACAGCTGCCACAGGCAACGTAATTTTGCTAGATGGGACAGGGTTTTCACACACGATTCAACCGGCATCACCAGGCGCAGGCATTGGTCAATACAACATTGAGATTAACGCTATCTCTCGCAATGGCCCGTGGAAAGTTACAACAGGCGCAGGGGTAGAAGTGTTAGCCATTGGCATCTTTAGCGCATGATCGTAGCAAGCGTATTGCGATCAGGCGGTGATTTCAAGCCTGAACACGTTTATGCGTTGCAAAAGATGTGCTCTAAGTATCTGCCACCGCATGAGTTTGTGTGTCTGTCAGACGTTGAGCTAGAGTGCAAAACCATCCCTTTGCTGCATGATTGGGTTGGTTGGTGGGCAAAGATGGAATTGTTCAGGCTACCGAGTGCGCTGTACTTTGATCTTGATACAGTGCTAACTGGTGACTGCACGGCAATGATTGAGGCGGCAAAACAGCACGATTTTGTGATTATGCGTGACGTTTATCGGGGTCAGTACAACCCGAAAGCCATGCAAAGCAGCATGATGTACTGGTCTAAACCTGTTGATTTGTATGACAAGTTTGCAGCGTTGCAGATGTACGCAGCCGGTGGTGATCAGAGTTATATCGAACACCATATGCGGGACAAAGTGACGTACTGGCAAGATATATGTGATGGTATTGTGAGCTTTAAAGCTGATGTGCTGCCTAAAGGGTTAGACGATGCCAAGGTTGTGATATTTCACGGTAAACCTAGACCGTGGGAACAAACAAGGATACCGTATGAAATTGGTTGAAGGCTGGCAAGTTCCCGATATTGACGAGTGCTGCATTAACGCACTCTTGGTTGAGCTACCAGACTTAAATGTTAGCTATACCCACCTCAATCAATTCCGCACAGTCATTCAGGCCGGCGGCAATATCGGTGTTTATCCCGCTACGATGGCAGGGCAATTTGAGCGTGTCATTACAGTCGAGCCTGATCTAACCAATTACCAAGCATTACTGCTAAACGTTGCAGGCCACGCCAACATTGAGCACCATTGGGCTGCATTTGGTGACAAAATTGGCACAGCGTCAATCGATCACCCATACCCTGAGAACATTGGGGCGCACCAGCTAAAGGCCGGTAATGACGTTCGGGTACTAACTATTGACTCATTTTGCGTAGATAACTGCGATTTCATTCAGTTAGACATTGAAGGTTATGAGCATCTAGCATTGCTTGGGGCAGAAAGAACCATTAAAAAGACGTATCCAGTTATCACTCTTGAGCTGAAAGGCTTGGGCAGTCGGTACGGGTACAGCGACGAGGACACAATTAACCTACTCCAAGATTGGGGTTACGAGATTGTCGGGCGGGTAAACCGTGACGTAATTTTTGCGAGATACTAAGATGGAAGCATTGACTGGCGTTCAAAAGTGGCTAAATGTAATTAGCCAATACGACAATGAGTTCAAGAAATGGGAGGCTCGCACAAATAAGATTGTGAGGCGCTACCGTGATGACAACCGCAATCAGAACACAAACGAAACCGCAAAGTTCAACATTTTGTGGTCTAACGTACAGACGCTAATTCCTGCGGTGTATGCCAGGCTACCAAAGGCTGACGTATCTCGACGCTTTGGGGATAACGATCCAGTTGCCCGTGTTGCCAGCCAATTGATTGAACGTGCTTTAGACTTTGAGATCGAGCATTACACCGATTTCAGATCGACCATGAAACACGCAGTCGAGGACAGGTTCTTGGGTGGTCGAGGCGTGGCATGGGTTCGCTACGAGCCGCACGTCCGGGCGCAAGACATTCCCGAAGATGGGCTGCAAGTGACCGAAGATGTGGACGAGGTTGATAGCACAGGTCAGCAAGTCAAAACTGCGATGACGCTTGATGGCGCTATGGGTGAGGAAGTCGAGCTACAAGAGGAAATTGAGTACGAGTGTGCGCCTACCGATTACGTTCATTGGAAAGACTTTGGACATTCTGTTGCCCGGACATGGGAGGAAGTCACTCAAGTCTGGCGCTGGGTGTACATGACCAAAGACAGCCTGATCGAACGCTTTGGCGAGGAAACGGCTAAATCTATTCCGTTGGATGCAGGGCCTGAAACCAACAAGCAGTATTCGACACAATCCAAGGACTTCACACGGGCTAAGATTTGCGAACTGTGGGATAAAGAAAGCGGCAAAGTGTATTGGATTAGCAAGAGCTGCCCAAACATTCTTGACGAGCGTGACGATCCGCTAGAGCTTGAGAACTTCTTTCCGTGTGCCAAGCCTTTGTACGCCACGATGACGAGCGATACGCTTGTGCCTGTGCCAGACTTTGTGCTGTATCAAGACCAAGCCACAGACCTAGATATTTTGACTGACCGCATTGACGGGCTAGTTAAGGCATTGCGTGTGCGTGGGGTCTATGATGCATCACAACCCATATTGCAGCGTCTTTTGACTGAGGGCGATAACAACACATTGATCCCAATTGATAAGTGGATGGCGTTCTCTGAAAAGGGTGGATTGAAAGGGTCGATTGACTTGTTGCCAATTGATGTGATGGCGGCAACGCTTATGCAATGCTATCGAGCAATGAATGAAATCAAAACCCAAATCTATGAAATTACAGGTATTAGTGACATTATTCGGGGACAGGGACAAGCATCTGAAACCGCTACGGCACAACAGATTAAGGGTCAGTATGCAGGACTGCGCTTGCGCTCGATGCAAGAAGATGTTGCCTTGTTTGCGAGTGAGCTATTCCAGTTAAAGGCACAGGTTATCTGCACTAAGTTCCAGCCCACAACTATCCTTATGTACGCTGCCGCACAAGGTATGCAGCCGGCAGATCAGGCGCTAATTCCACAAGCGTTGCAGTTAATCCAAGACAAGCCATTACGTTCGTTCCGCATCCAAGTCGATTCAGATAGCCTGGTGCAGATTGACGAGAATCAAAACAAACGTGAGCGAGTTGAGTTCTTGCAAGCAATGGGCGGGTTCTTGACGCAAGCGTTACCAATGGGTCAGCAAGCGCCAGAGTTAGTTCCTTTGCTGATTGAACTGGTTAAGTTTGGCGTTGGTGCATACAAGAAAGCCGCACCA
>Ga0315274_10010871_pt1 | contig 13086 bp, 12 predicted proteins | sample YL17G02_20_MG_FD_203700 | JGI IMG/M metagenome (GOLD analysis project Ga0315274, IMG submission 203700) | Sediment microbial communities from Yellowstone Lake, YNP, Wyoming, USA - YL17G02_20 | ecosystem: Environmental > Aquatic > Freshwater > Lake > Sediment | place: USA: Wyoming | collected... | reverse complement strand
TAGCCGTGCCCGGCGAAATAACGGCCCAGGCTGAAGTGAGAGGCCGAGCTCCTCCCGTAGGGCGTGCGGACGACGATCACCGGGAACCGCCCCGGCGCGTCGGGACGGAAGACGTTGGCCGACAAGAGGACGCCGTCGCGCATGGGGACGCTCACGGCAAAGTCGACCTTGACGGCCGAAGGCGGTGCCGTCGCCTGTTCCTGGGCCGGGCCGAGGAGAGGCGCCACGGCCGCCAGGACCAGAACGAAGGTCAGGAGCCGGAACCGGATTCGAATGCGGTCACTCATTTCAACCTCCGTCACCCCCCGCGCCGCCCGGGCGCGAGAGGACAAATGATAGTTGGTATTTCGGCTATATTTTATAGACTATATCATAAAAAACCAGAAAAAGTTTTAAGGAAAGGACCGCCCTGGACTACAAGATATTTGAAGGGACATGAAATTCGGGGACATGACCCAATTCTCTGGAATTGGGATCGTGTCCCCGAATTTCCAGGCGCGAAGAAGTTGCTCGTCGGCGTGGTCCCAGGATATCCCACTGTCCTTCCGAGAAATACCTTCCGCGTTTGTTTTGGACCACATAGCCGCGCCGGACGGCTTGGTAAACGAGCCTGTAGATTCAATAAAATTACGATGCTACAATAACCCAAGCAAGAACCTTATGAAAAACCAGTACTTCGGTGATATCAACGATTACCAAAAATATGGGCTGTTACGCTGCCTCAGCCAGGCCGGACTGAAAATCGGCCTTTGCTGGATGCTGACCCAAAACGATAACAGTGGCGATGGCGGTCATATCGGCTATGCACAGAACCCCGACCGTTATCGAGATCACGACCCTGAGCTGTTCTTCGCTCTCCAGGCAGCGCTCTCGTCCGGCACCCGTCATATTTCCCTCGCCGCCCAGCCTGGTATACTTCCCGGGGCTCTCTCTTTCTCCGATCTCCTCACCGACCAGGCCTCCCAGCGTTTTGACTACTTTTCCCGTTTGTTCAAAGCCCTAGAAACGATCGACCTGCTTTTCTTCGACCCCGACAACGGCCTAGAAATCCCCTCCACACGCTACGGCCATCGCGGCTCTTCCAAATACCTCTACTGGCGTGAAGTCCGCCAAGCCTACGACCTTGGCTTCAGCCTGCTCATCTACCAGCATTTCCCCCGCGTCCAGCGGACCGAGTTTATCCAAAGGATGATCGCCCGGATCAGAAGCAAAACCTGGCCCAAGCAGCGCATCTACGCCTTCCAGGCGAAATGGACCGTCTCTTTCCTCGCCGGACAATCCAGCCACGCCTCCCGCATCCAGGCGGCAGTCGATTTGGTCCGCCAGAGCTGGTCAGGATTGATCCACATCGTCGAATGAAGAGCTTATAGGCAAGGATCTCCCCCTAATTCCCCTCCCTGGAACTTGGGGGGAAATTTGGTTCGTGTCACCTGAATTTCACTTTATAGATCGTGTCCCCCGGAAATTCGGGGACATAACCGAAATCTCCTGATTTCGGATCGTGTCCCCGTAATTTCACCGCATATCTAAAATATCTCCCCTAGCGCGTTCATAAATTCTTCTTTAGGCACCCCCGCCAGCGCCGCCGCCCTCTCCGGCGGAACGATCCTCTCCGTCACGGCGTAACTCAGGAGCCGCCTCAGCCTCGTGGCCTGCTCGTTCCCCCGGTACTCCACCGGCTCGGTGACGAGCCATCCCTTCGCCCTGATCGTTTCCCGGAATTTCCGGAACTGTCTCCCGGTGATGAGTCCGAGCGAGCGGGCTCGGTGGACAACGGCCTGGAGCGAGATGCCGTAGCTCTCCTTGAGCTCCTTGAGCTCCCAGAGCGAGATCTTCCGGCGCGCCGGCATCAGGGCCCTCTCGGCCGCCTCCCGCGGCAGGAGGAACGCCCCCGCGAAGGCATGGCAGAGGCTCTCTGCGCCCTCCCTCTCAGGGAAGCCGCAGAGCAGGTGGCCGAGCTCGTGGGCGGCCGTGAACCTCACCCGGTCGTCCGGGAAATCACGGTTGACCGTGACGAACGGGACAGTGCCGCAATTCCCCGAGAGGCCCTCGAACCCCCCGATGTTGCGGAGCTCGAACACCCGTATCCCCTTCTCCTCCAGGAGCCCGAGCAGGTTCGCCACCGGCCCGGAGCCGAGGTCCCAGACCCGGCGGGCTTTGAGGCGGGGATCGATGAAATCATCGTTATAGCACTTAATGCTTCCGTAAAGGATGAAATCATCGAGTCAATAAATGATTCGGAGAGAAAAAATATGGTTAAGTTGCGGATTCTCGTTTACTGATATTGCTCAAGGATTCTCTTTTTTGCTTCGTTTTCGACCTCTTGGCTATTGATGCTTCCGTCAGCTCCATCTTTCGAGATTATTAGGTCCTTAAGGTAGCCGTTATCTTCGTACCACTTTTCTTTTCTAGCCCAGTCTTCTCTATATTCTAGGAGAGACAACATCCCTAAATGCTCCCAGTAGTACTTCTTACCCTCATAAAGTATCGTGACAAGATGTTTTTCTTTTCGCATTTTGCAGCTCCTGTAAAAGGCCATATGGCAAGCCTATAAATGGACGGGATAGAGTGCGTGTCCCGGCTCCTGTTATAGCACCTATCACGTTGCTCGCCCCATATCCAAACGCAGAATGACAACCGCAAAAGCCCACTAGCCATCTATCTGGCGACGTTCTTGCACTCCATCTATTTCACAGCAAATATCATTTCGATCTTTGTGTAAGTAGCAGGTCACGATTTTAATATCATTGCCCCAGCGATTTCCCAGGCGGTCTTTTAGCTTCTGGATCTTATTCAAGTCATCAATTCTCTTTTGGCTAATGTCGCCCTGAGTGGTAGCTCCCCAAATCCAGATTTCGACATTTTTATCGTTTTTGAGCACAACCGATACAACATCATATTCATTCTCGGTTGCGCCATCTTCTTTCACTAGTTTTATATTCGGAAGCGCAATGCGAAATGAGATCGATTGCGCGGGATGCTTTAAGGATTCCAAGAGCGCATATATCTCGAGATCTGTTTCCGCAGTACTCGCAGAACCTACCACGCTCAATGCAAGCCTGCTTTGTGCTGCTTCCACCAGAGCGAGGGTTTTCTTTGCAGGCCTCTGCCCAAAATAAATCGTCTGCCATTCAAGAAGCTGATACCAGAGGATTATTGTAGCATCCTCAAGAGATGTGCCGAGGTCCTTCCTAACTTGATCATTTCCCATAAGGGCGGCATGCATCGTATTAATGATCAACGCCTGGGGATCACCTCGAACAGGATAATCGAATTCGCCGATCCTAATACTGACATCGCCTGAAAGAATGGGACCCTTGGTCGCACGTTTGTTGACGATTTCAGCAGCACCTCGGAGCGTCCCGATCTGTATATCGAGCTTAGCCAAGCGTTTCACGGTCGCTGGCAAGCCAACCTCGCATGTTCTGTCAACAAGACCCTCATATAACGCATCCATAAGATGCTCAGCGTTTAGCCTTGGGTACTGTTTCATTAGCAGGCTACGGCAAAGCTTAATAAATGCTCTTGCTTCCGGACGATCAGCCTGGCCTCTGTGGCACATGGCGAGTGCAAGGAGATGATTCTTAGCTAATTTTAGACATGTAACCCTAGATGCTACGTGCCGCGAAAGATGAAGCTTCGTTTGTTTCGTAATCTTTTTTTCTATTTCGCACGGGATCACTTGATCATCTATATAGGTATCTATCTTCCAAGCATGCCATGCCTCGCGAATTTCGCTATCAAACACCTCGCGCCCCGTGCTGACTTTTGCTACACGTTCGATTAGAGTTTCATCATCCAACTTCTTAGTTAAGTCAAGTCCGAAGAGTTCCTCAAGAGATATCTTTTTATTTATTAAAAACGAGGCTAAAGATCGCTGAAAAAGGACAGACGTAGTCTCGGCCGGGAGACTTTCATAGAGTATATTAGAAAGATATGAGTAGAGAGCATCTAGCAAGTACCAATCAGGATGATCTTCGTTTGCGGCCGAAACCAAGTTGTCGACATCCAACTGAATGCCCAAGGTACCTGCGAAAGCAAGATCGCGGACTAAATAGTCCAAACGATTGAGATTCTCAATTGAAATGTTCCATAAACACCCTGGGCAAATTAGCATCTTCATCGCTTCAGCTTCAGAAAACCCGGGTATCTTACCGCCATCGTCTACTTGACCAGTCAGAATGCTAATTATTTTAGGTTCTTGAATTAGTTTCAGCGCGGCAATCCAAAGATGGACTTTGTGCCACCGGTTTTTTGCTATCAAATCATCAAACCACAAACTTGCAGCTGCAGATCCTTTATCACGTTCCTCGCATGTCTTAGTGCAAATCGAACAAGATGCGATTCGATTAATAACTGGTTGTATTAGAGATCGAAAATCCGCTTTGAATAAGGAATCTAGATGGCAGGATAAGAGCACCGCTTTTTCGGAATCATAGCTAAGGGCAGCATGCCCAACTTGGCTAAAACAGAGCCGACACCAGAATGACCAAAGAAATCTTCTCGGCAAGCCCTTCCCTTGCTCCTGTTGGCAGAGCTTATTAAAGATGCGCATCAGCCCAACAAGATGCTGATGTCTATTAACTGCGATATCATTTATATGAGCTAATATGCCAAGACTTTTTATTCCCTTAAGCCGTTCGAATTGAGGGAGTGTAATCTCATAAAGCGCTTTTGCCAGCCCAGATATGGTTACAGTGCAGCGAAACGCGGGATCTATAAAACGGAGCTCTATAGCCATTAGAGCTCTCCTTTAAAAGCGCGGTCAAGGATGGCGGGTAGGAGGGCGTCGATTTTGGTGGCGGTATCGGCTTGCAGGCGCTTTAGCGCGTCCAGCTCTGTCTGCAAGGCGTCCAGCTCCGCAACGATCTGGCGCTGTTCGGACTTAGGTGGAACGATAATTTCTGTTTCCCGCAAATTGGAATCCTTTATCGCCGGATAATGCGCACCAGTAGTTCTGTCCATGCATTGACGCACAAAAAACGATGAGCAAAATTGAAGAAGCATAAAGTCCGGATCGAGACTTGGACCACAAGATACAACTGCAAATCCAGTAGAGCATATTTGGTTATCAAGTTCCCGGCCGATCTTTGCGAATGCACGGAGGTTCGGCCGTACGGTCGATAAAATAATGTCATTTTCATGAATTACCCTTCTAGCGCGCGTGGGGGCTTCTCCGCCCTGCATCTGGCGTCCTACGGTAAGCAGGGAAGGACCTCGGCCTACTGAAGAGATGTCCACGTATGTGAATATCTCGTCAGGAAATTCTCGTGCAGGGTTTCTGCTCTCTCGGTTGATTACAAGGTCTGCGTCTTTTAGTTTCACTCGCCACCTTTGCAGGGCGGGCCGCTCAAGAACACCGTCTTTAGCAGCCTCCACGAGCGCCTCGGTTTCTTCAACGGCTTGGTTGCGTAAGGTGTGAACCTCGCCAATTCGGGCTGCGAGTTCCTCAATACGCGCCGTCAACCGCCGCTGCTCCTCCAGTGGCGGCAGCGGGACAGGAACAGGCAATAATCGTTTGGCCTTAAGCTCTGTCTTAATTCCTCCAGGGACGTACTCAAGCAACAGCTCCTGAAAGACCCGGCTACGCAACATCCACCAAAGAAAGGCAACGTCCGCACGACCGGAATCTGGAACGTATGCCCCATAATGAATTGTCGCTGCAACTGGCTCTGTTGCCTTGGGATCATATATAGCAATTGCGCCCTTGGCTGCATTGATGCCCGATAAGACTAAATCGCCGGGACGCACAAGGATCATCCCTGTCTTTGTCGAACTATCTACACGCAGCTTAATTTGGCCAGTGTCGAAACTAATCTTCTCGATTATGCGAACTCGGCCCGACGCGAGATCCTGTTCACTCGGCAACTCTCGGCGCTCGGCAAGGACTTCTCCGAGGGGTGTAAACGGCCACTTATGTTTCATGTCGACGTCTCACGGAGTTTTGCCTGAATGCGCGCAACAATTTCAGCTATATGCTGCTCTTTCTTCAGGATATCATCAGCAAGTTTATCGGGCGGCAGGTGAGTGATGTCTTCCTTAGAGCGGGGGTTCTTACGATCGAGGTTGCAGGCATTTGCCAGCAATTCGGCCGCGCGCACCTTCCATGCTTGGTCGTTTTCTTCTCGATGGTTCCACCAGGCAAGGCAACTATCAAACTCTTCGTACTGAAGCGGTAGTGTCTTTGTATAGTTCTTTCGGCCTTCGGGCAGAGGATGTTCGTAATACCAGACCTCCTGCGTCGAGACAGAGCGGTCAAAAAACAGGACGTTAGTCGAGATGCCGGTATACGGTGAGAATACGCCGTTGGGCAGGCGCAAGATAGTGTGGAGGTTGAATTCCCTTAGCAACTCCTCCTTAATGCGAGCGCATACACCGTCACCGAATAGCGTTCCGTTTGGCACGACAACAGCGGCACGCCCAGGCTCCGGCTGCCGACGCAACCTGCGCATAATGAGCTGGAGGAATAGGAGCGCCGTCTCGGCTGTTTGCTTGTCTTCCGGAAAATTGCCAAGGATACCTCTTTCCTCCTCTCCGCCGAAGGGCGGGTTAGTGATAATGATATCGACGCGGTCCTTGTCACCGATCTCACGCAAAGGAAAACGGAGTGCATTAAGAGAGTCTATATTGGGCATCTCTATTCCATGCAGAAGTAAGTTCATCTGGCAGAGCAAATAAGGGAGTGGTTTTGCTTCAATACCAAAAAGAGTCTCGCGCTGGAGACGTTGGTGATCCTCAGCAGTTTTACACTGCTTTTTTAGGTGCTCAAATGCTTCAGCAAGGAACCCGCCAGTGCCGCATGCAGGATCGAGTATGGTTTCACCAAGCAAGGGATTAACCACAGCGACGATAAACTTTACGAGAGGACGTGGCGTGTAAAATTCACCGTTTTCCCCAGCAGCATCTCGCATTTCTTTGAGCATGGATTCGTAAAGATGGCCAAGCGTATAAATCTCGCCGGTAGATGTAAAATGAATATGATCGATCTTGTTAAGAATATCCCGAAGTAAATACCCGCTGAGCATACGATTGACGACGCCCTGAAATACTGTACGAATAACGTCGCGGCGATCTCCCCCGTCAGCACCTCTAAGGGAGCGCAAGTAGGCAAACAATCCGGCACCCTTGGTGCCATCTGGCCGGACAGCCTCCTCTTGATTGATAAAAGTCATCAGCGCGTCTCCGGTAATCCCTTCTGGATTGGCAGCCCAATCGCGCCACCGGTATGGTGATTCTAAGGCAGGTCGGAACCGCCTATCTTCGAGAGCGGCTTCGGTTTCTCGGACATGTTCCATGTCGTCGAGAAATTTGAGGAACATGATCCAGGTGAGCATGGGCAGACGGTCCAGGTCTGTGGTAAGCCCCTTGTCTTTGCGCATAATATCGCGGCAGGACTTAATTAAGCTGCCCAGTGTCTGGGCTGTCGTTTGGTAGAATTCTTTTTTGGTTCTTCTTGCCATGATTATCCCTTTGTTTATTTGTTATCCCTCTGCATATAAAAGAGTCTGCATGTGGTAGATTGCATTGCGCAAAACATCTGGTCCGCCAAACTTTTCGGCTATCTCTAAAACATTGCCATATTTAGAGATCGGTGGAACTTTGAGAATATCAGGGATTTTAAATTGAGCAGTCCCATAATCAACATATTTGTCGAGTATTTTATTAAGAATATCGCGAGCTTCTGGCTTGAAGGTTTCCCAAAAGTCTCGGCGGCCTTTGAGCAAAAGCTCTGCTCGTTCGCGTCTTGTGCGAATCGGAGCATTAAAAGCGATGTAGCACAGCAAGTCGAATGGATCTGCATCAGGCTGCTTTGAGTTTTCCATGAGTTGGTCAAGAGTAATGCCTCGCTGCTCCAAGATTTCTATGATCGCGGCGCGTTCTTCGGCCTTGCTCCAATGGGAGCGGAGTTCAGCTGCGGATGTCCAAAGGCTTCGGACAGTTTCGGAAGCGTATTCAATAAAAGTGACGACGCGGAGTCTTTTTCCAGTGGCGTCAAGCTCATAGACTAAGTGGGCAGCTATCTCTACGACCCCCCCATCTACGTATAACTTGCGAAGTGGTTGCTCTTCTCTTTCACGAATCTCTGGGTATACCTGTTCGCCTTCCGGATAGGGCTTGGGCTCGGCCCCGGGTTCGGGCTGCGGTATCGGGTGGTCAATCGGCAATTCAACCGGTGGGTCGATTGGATCTCCATCGAACTCCGGGTCGGCGAAGAGGCGCGTTGCGCTCCCTGTGTAGTCCAAAATTGAAAACCAAAGCTTTCCATAGTCGGAACGAACGCGCGTTCCTCGACCGATTATTTGCTTAAATTCGGTCATTGAATTGACAACACGCACGATGGCAATATTCTTACAGGTTTGGACATCGACTCCAGTAGTAAGTAGTCTTGAAGTCGTCACCACAGTGGGCGTCCTGGTTTCTAGTTCCTGAAATCGACTCAGATAGCCGCGGCCGATATCGCCTTCATCAGACACAATGCGCACGACATAATCAGGATGCTCCTGGGCTAAGTCAGAGCAGAGATTATTGATAGCCTGTCGCATTTCGTCTGCATGCTCCTGATCTACGCAGAAAACGATCGTCTTAGAAAACGGGTCGGAACCACGTAAGAAGTCTGTAATACTTTTTGCTATCGCATGCGTGCGAGCCTTGAGGGCTATAATTTTCTCAAAATCGGGAGTTTCATAGTTTTCGTCAGGTATGGGTCGCCCGTAGCGGTCCCGCTCATCTTGAGATGGCCGCCACCCTGTTGCGTCGACATCAGTCACAATGCGGTGGACGCGATAAGGCGCTAGGAACCCATCGTCAATTCCTTGGCGCAGGCTATAGGTATAAACGGGAGCTCCAAAATATTGATACGTATCACGGTTATCTTCGCGGAGAGGTGTCGCGGTCATCCCAAACTGATAGGCTGGACGAAAATATTCAAGGATTTCACGCCAATTGCTCTCATCACGTGCGCTGCCCCGATGACATTCATCAACAATCACAAGGTCAAAAAATTCGGGGCTATAATCACGGTAAAGGCCTGGACGGCGTTCATCTCTAGCAATGGCCTGATAGGTAGCAAAATACATTTCTCGGCTTTTTATCGCCTCGCCTTGTATCTTCCAACGGGCATCCCCAAATGGAGCGAACTGTTTATCCTTCGGATCATCAACAAGGATGGATCGATCGGAGAGATATAGAATGCGAGGGCGGCGCGGCTCGCCAACTCGGTTCCAGCGCGTGCTCCATAGCTTCCAACAGATATGAAAGGCTAGGTCGGTCTTGCCAGATCCCGTCGCCATGTTAATAAGAACGCGATTTTTGCCACTAAGGATTGCCTGGATAACCCGATTGACTGCGATTTCCTGATAGTATCGCAGTGGTTTGCCCGGTATCCGCAAGCTGGGAGCAAGGAAGCGCTGTTGTTCGCCTGAACCCTTCAAGCCGATATGAACCTTCAAACGGCTCCATAACTCATCTGGTGAAGGGAAAGCTACTAGGTTAGTTTCTTTTCCAGTAATAAAATTATGCTCAACGATCTCTGTTCCGTTCGTGGAATAGGCAAACTTTAAATCAAGAATCTGAGCATATTCTTTCGCTTGCTGCAGCCCATCGCCAGCGTTTTTATAGGAAGCCTTAGCCTCGATTATCGCAATCATGAGATTCGGCCGATAACGCAAAATATAGTCCGCACGTTTCTGCTGCTGACGCCAGACTTTAGTGCCCGCCACCATGATGCGGCCGTCGGTGAATGTTCTCTGCTCATTGATTTGGTCGTCATCCCATCCGGCAGCATAAATCTTGGGCAGGATGTATTTTCTACAAGTATCGGCTTCAGTCGTCATCGGTGTATCCTATCTAAGTCGGAAGGTCCCGCTAAGTAATGCTGGCATCTAATCCTTATCCAAATCAAAAGAATTATGTTCAATCTCAATCGCTAAACTTTAAAAATCTGTTCATTATGCCATATCAAAAGATCCTTGGAAGGATGGTCGGCATTATTTGCTGGAAGATGGTGGAGCTTCTGCCCATGAAAAGGATAATAGTACCGGCCGTTCTCATAATCCTCGCGGAGGCGGCCACTGACTTCGGTGCAGTAATCGGGGGTAACAGTGATGTAGCCACTATCGAAAAGCCTGTGGACGTCGCTGCGGAGTAACAGGCCGTTATGAACTGCATGCAGGCCGCTCTCTCCATAAGGCTTGATATGGGCGGCTTCGAGAGCCGGAAGCGAATGTTCTTCGGTAATCGCGCAGGAACGTCTATAGGCATCCGTGACCGCGACTTTGAAGGCGCCCTGACCCAGGCGCGGCCGGATGGTCGTTTCCTTCCCGTAGCGAGCCTGCTCATCCTGGATTCTTAGAGCTTCCTTATCCAGGTCGAAGACTTTCCGCCGTTGCCAGATTGCGGTGAGGTTTTCCCAGATGACACGTCCCGCCTCCGAATCCAAGCCATAGGTTTTTCCTCTGACTATGGACTGGTTCCATTCAGGGACAGGAAACCAGACGGATTCATCGAAAAAAAACGGTTGCGTAAGAATCAGACAGCCAATTTTGAAATCGTCTGCAGGATCATCTTGGATTCGCCGGTAGTGGACGATTTGCCGGCGCATATCCGAGTATGAGTCGGCGCCATTCTTCTGGCCGAATGCTTCCCAGACCAAGCTGATGGGAAAAACCGAATAGGAGGCCAAGACGCCGCCACCGGCGATCAGGTCTTTGCGGGCGGTGCGGACAGTGCGGTGCAGTTTGAAAAGAAAGAGGTCGCCCGGGCCGATCGCTCGAAACTGAGAATCGGGGGAAGGCTGCCAGAAGTTGACCTCGTCCAGGGGCTCAGCGGGGCAAGCGGGGTCCGAGGGGCGGGCGGCGAGGCGGGAAGAAAGGAGGCGCAGATAATCAAACCACTGGGTGTCCGTGACACCGACGTAGATTCTCATGGCTCCCTAACTAAGGTATTGCTCCCGGGAATGCCAATCATTATCATCGAGCAAACAAAGGGAGCTTGACAATCACCTTTCAAGGTGATTTTATGTGTAATCATAGCTGCCCCTTATCATTTCTTATGTTAAGGACTTGGCGCTTTCCTCTGGTAGTTTCGAGCTGAAGCAGCTTGTACCGGTCTGAATAGATCGCTCGGCCAACGCCCGCCCTCTCTCCCCCCCTCGTCCCGAACACCTCCCGCTCGCGGCTGTCCGGGTCGCGCTTGATGTATTCCTCAAACTGCGCCCCCGATACAAATCCCATCTCCCTCACCCTGCGCAGCATCGCGGTAAAGCTCACTCCGAAATAGCGCTTCAGGTAGAGCGCTTGGTCGAAGGTCAGCCTGCAGCCGCCAAATTCCTTCTCGATGATCGCCCGGACCTTGGAGGCGGGCGTCAGGAAGCAGGCCGCGAACGTCTGAGCGAATTCCTCCCGCGGATGGTAGATAGTACCTATTTTATTACCCATTTAATTGCGTATTACCCAGATTTGGCCATCCGGTGCCATTTTGCATCCCTGCCCCGGCCAAGGCATTCAACCCTTCCTGCAGCACGTTCCTTCTTAAGAACTTTGCGAACCATGTCAACGCTCACGCCCGGGCATTTCGCCTGAAGGTCACCCACTGAAAAATCATTATTAAGCCCGGCAATGGCAGCCAGGATAAGTTCCGTTTTAGCTCCCCGCGGACTCTTGAGCTGACCGACTCGCTCTTCGAGATCCTTATAGGCTTCTTTGAGCGTGAACAGGACAAAATTGATGTAAGGCCAGGGGTCGTGCTTTGTTTCATGCCAACCCTTGGAACTCTGTTCTAATGTTTCGTAGTATCGGTCTTTATTTTGTTCAATATGACGCTCGATACTGATATACCTCCCGACCTCGTAACCCAAATGATAGGATTGAAGGAGCAAAAGAAGTCTTGATACACGCCCGTTGCCGTCCCTGAACGGATGGATGCACAGGAAATCCAGATTCCAGGCTGCAAGAAGAACCGGCAGCGGGATATTGCGCTCTTTGATCCCTTGATCCCATAGCCCGACTAGATCATTCATTGCCCGGGGAGTATCTTTGGCAGGGACTGTTTTGAAACGAATCCTTTCTCTTCCATCGGGAGATTTTTCGATGATATCGCTGTCCTTTTCTTTGTAGGTGCCGGCATCGCCGACATTTGCCCTTGCCAGAGCATGAAGGTGCCGTATCGTATCTTCGCTGATTTCCAGCTTTTTGCTGCTTTCATGTATAAGTTTCAAAGCATCCCGGTAGCCCCGGACCTCTGCTTCATCCCGGTCTCGAAGAAGGGATTTGCCGAACACCACGGTGGCGATCCTCGAACGGTCAACTATAACACCCTCCAGGCGGTTGGAGGATACGGCGCTCTCGATAAGAGCGTGTTCTCTGAGCGTTTTGAGCTTCTGGGGGGACTGTCGTGTGAAGAGCTCCTGCTTTCCAAGCGCTTCGCCTAGGTCGGCAATGTACCATGCTGTGGCGGGAGGGATCATGGGCGGGGAAGAGACAAAAAGTTTCACGGTATTCATGTAGGATCTCCGGCCTAAAAGACTTCAAATTCACCAAACAGCATCGCGCCCCCATGTTGACATAACAGGCCCATCCAAGCTATAAGAAGATTACAATCACGACAGGAGGCCATCCAAAGGGTCTCGTCCCGCGGTAATGCCTCCGTTGTTTCATCAAATCGCATAATCACGTTTTTCTCTTGTGTGGCGCATGGTGCGTTTTAGCGGCGGCTTCGAGCTGAAGGAGCCTATACCGGTCGGAATAGACCGCCCGGCCGGCGGCCGCTCTCCGGCCTCGCCCCTCTTCCCTTAGCTCCCCGAATACTTCCTTTTCCCGGATTTCAGGGTGGAGCTTCAGCCAATTCTCGTGCTGCGTCGCCGACAGATATCCCAATCCTCTCACTCGGCGTAGCATCGCGGCAGAGCTCACGCCGGAATACCTCTTCAGGTAAAGCACGTGCTCGTAGGTCAGCTTCCGTCCGCCGAATTCCTTCTCGATGATCGCCCGAACCTTGGAGGCCGGCATCAGGAAGCAGGCCGCGAACGTCTGGGCGAATTCCTCCCGCGGATGGTAAAGGGAGACAAACTCATCGCTGAAAACGTCGGGG
>Ga0315274_10010870_pt1 | contig 13088 bp, 12 predicted proteins | sample YL17G02_20_MG_FD_203700 | JGI IMG/M metagenome (GOLD analysis project Ga0315274, IMG submission 203700) | Sediment microbial communities from Yellowstone Lake, YNP, Wyoming, USA - YL17G02_20 | ecosystem: Environmental > Aquatic > Freshwater > Lake > Sediment | place: USA: Wyoming | collected... | reverse complement strand
AGGAGATTGGCAGTGGCGCAGAAGGTGCGCACACCTCCTGGCAGGCCTTGATTTGGTTCAGCACGTCTTTCGCCTGTGAGGAGGTTCTCCGCCGAGACCGCATGCGAGTTCTTGCGCCACCATCCCTACTGGCACGCAATCTTACTATCAGGAGGATTCGCCCCGCACGGCCGGTTCCTCCAGCTCCCCTTCGGGAATCTCCAACCATTGACCCAGGCGTTCCGCTAGCATGTACTGGCCTTGTTCATCAACCCCAGTCTCATCGAGGAAAAGCGCGCCGAAGACCTGCTGTGCTGGCGTCAGTTCGCGTAAGCGTCGACAACTCTGTACGCATCACAAGCGACGATCACAAGGCGCGCGGGACCTCAACGCGGCTACTGAGACTGCTTTCTTTCTCAGTGACTCCTTGATTTGCTCGATGGCCACTCGCGTTCAACGTGGTCACCGTCAAATGTTGGGTCAGCATCGTATGGCACACGGGCAACTCCGCTCACGCGGGGCGGGGTTCGATGCCCCGAAATGGGTCTCTGCTTGATAGCGTCTCCGCCTCCGCTTAAGATCCCGCAGAAAGTGCGAAAGGACCTGCCATGAACGGGCGCATCACTCTGGGACTCATGATCGACCAGCTCGTTTCGGGTTACGCGCGGCTCATCATTGACGGTGTATCTTGTGGAAGCCGCACGGAGGACGCGAACCTGATCGTCTTTTCCGGGCGGGTCTTCGGGACCCCGCGCGGACACGAGTACCAGAACAACGTCATCTACGACTACATCAGGAAGGGCACGATTGATGCCCTTGTGATGGCCACGGGAACGCAAGGCTCGTACATATCGCTCGACCAGCTGCGCGATTTCATGCGGCGCTTCGAAGGGATACCCCTCGTCAGTATTGGCGCCAGGATCGAGGGCGTTCCGAGCGTTCTCTCAGACAATCGGGCCGGGGTCCTGGAGGCCATGGACCACCTGTTGAACGCTCATGGCCTTCGGCGAATCGCTTTTCTGAAGGGACCCGAAAGCAACCAGGACGCGGCGGCGAGGTTCGCGGCGTACCGGGAGGCGCTGCATGCGAGGGGACTCGAGGATTCCCCCGATCTGTGGATCCAGGGCGATTTCACGCAGGCAGGGGCGCGACAAGCGTTGTCCTCGTATTTCGGCCGGCATCCGTGTCCCGATTTCCAGGCCCTCCTTGCCGCCAACGACGAAATGGCCATTGCAGCCACGCAACTTTTCCGGGAGCACGGCTGTTTCATTCCCCGCGACGTCTCCCTCATAGGCTTCGACGATATCACGGACTCCCAGTTCGCGGTGCCCTCAATAACGACGATCGGGCAGCGCCTCTTCGAGCAGGGCCGGAGGGCGGCGGCGATCGCTGCGGGACTCGCGCGGGGAGGAGCGGCGCCGGCCGAGGTGGTTCTTCCCACGAAGCTCGTGCTCCGCACCTCCTGCGGCTGCCTGCCCCGCGCCGTCGTCGCGCTCGGCTTGCTTCCCACGGCTCCCGGCGGACCGAGGGGAAGCGCGGTCAACACGGAAACGATCCTCGATCGATGCATTGCCAAGCTCGATGCGAGCCAGACCAGGCCGTCAGACGCCGACCTCTGCGGCATGCTGAAAAGGCTCATCGACACGGCCGGCACGGACGAATACCTGCGTGTCCTCCAGGCGATCCTGAACGAGGAGGTCGCCGGCCGGATCGACATCGCGCCGTGGCAGTCCCTCCTGACCTCTCTCCAGGGCGAGCTGATCGAGGCTGCGCGATCGGCGGACGAGATGGCGCGAGTGCACGCGAGTTTCCAGAAGGCGCTTGCGCTCCTGTCGGACATGCTCCGGCTCGAGCAGGGCAAGAGGTTGAGCGAGCTGCAGGGGCACCTCACGCAGCTGCGCCGTATGATGGAGCGGCTCATCTCGGTCGCCTCGATGGATGAGCTGATGAACGACCTCGCCGACGAGCTGGATCGCCTCGATATCCAGACCTGCTTCATCGCCTGTTATCCCGAAGAGATCAGGCACCACCGCAGGGACCCCTGGGTCATTCCCTTGCGGGCCGAGGTGACCCTCGCCCGCATCGACGGGAAACGCGCAATCCCGGCAGGGGGAGAGCGATTCTTCGCGCCCGCCGAGCGCTTCGTGCCTCGACGATTCCTGCCGGCAGAGCGGCGGTACACGCTCATCGCGACGGCCACGTTCTTCCGCGAGGACCAGATCGGCTACATCGCCTTCGAGCCGGGGCAGCGCGACAGCGCGATCTATGAAACCTTCTGCGTTCAACTGAGCAATGTCCTCGAGGGCTCCCTTCTCTTCGGCGCCCGGCAGCGGATGGTTGACGCGCTGGCGCGGGAGCGGGCCCTTGTGGCCATCCTCATGGACACTATCCCCGACCGCATATACTTCAAGGACGAGCGCAGTCGGTTCATACTGATCAACAGGTCGCAAGCGAAGGCCTTTGGCGTCGGGGACCCCGACCGGGCCATCGGAAAAACGGATTTCGACTTTTTCCACGCCCGAGCATGCCCAACCCGCCTTTGACGCGGAGCAGGCCATCATCCGCTCGGGTCAGGCCATCGTTGACCTGGAGGAAAAGGAGACCTGGCCAGATGGTCGCGTAACGTGGGTCTCGACAACCAAGATGCCAATGCGCGGCCCGAACGGAGACATCATCGGCACCTTCGGCCTCTCGAAAGACATCACGGAGCGGCGTCGCTCGGAGGAGAAGATCCTGCGGCTGGCCGCGCTGGTGGAATCCTCCCGGAACGCCATCTTCGGCGTCGACATGCAGGACCTTGTGACGAGCTGGAACCGGGGGGCCGAGGAGGTCTACGGCTACAGCGCCGAGGAGATGGTGGGCGCGCCGGTCTGGCTGCTGATGACGACGGGGGATCGGGAAAAGACACGCCCGCAATGGGACCAGGTCAGGAACGGGCAGGAGAAAGGACGGCGCATCGGTTTCCCTCTCGTACGCCCTCGCACCGATACGCGAACAGCAGGGGAAGATCATCGGCATTGCGATCATCGCGCGGGACATGACCAACGAGAAAGCCCTACAGGCACGGCTCATCCAGGCGCAGCGTCTGGAGAGCCTGAGGACCCTGGCAGGGGGCATCGCCCATCAGTTCAACAACATCAATGCGATCATTAAGGGCTACCTCGATGCGATCATGTATTCGGCAGACATCTCCCCCACCACGAGGTTGTACGGGGGGGAGGCGCTGAAGGGGGTGCAGCGACTCGTGGACATCACGGAGCGGCTGCAGGGCCTTACGGTCGGCCTGAAGGTCGGCGAGGAGAGCTGCCGGTTGAGCGAGCTTGCGCGGTCGGTTCTCCCCCTGTTCGAGAAGCGGTTCGAGGAGAGGGGGGTTTCCGTCGTTCTGGAGCTGCGCGATACGCCGCTCGTTCGAATCCACTGTTCGCGGGTCGTCTATATCCTCACGTGCCTCATCGGCAATTCTCTTGATTCCCTGCTGGATCGGCCCGCCCACACCCTGACGATCCGGACCGGGATCGGTCCCAAGTCCGCCTATCTCGAGGTGATCGATGCCGGCTGCGGCATTCCCCGGGAAGACATCCCCCGGCTCTTCACGCCGTTCTTCACGACAAAGGGTGAATGGGCCGCCTCCAATTCGCCCCAGGCACGGGTGAAGGGCGTCGGCCTGGGCCTCTCCATCTGTCGGAGCACCGTGTCGGAATCCGGGGGCAGGATCGAGGTGGAAAGCGAGCCGGGCGTGGGCTCCGCTTTCCGCGTCTGGTTTCCGACTCTCGAGTGAAAGGGCATGCGCGGAGAGGGAACATGAGACATCCCACGGTGAGCGCAAGCGACAGAACGATCGTGAGGGATCTGGCCGCCCAGATTTCGAAGATTGCGGCCCTGCCCATCCAGGAGGAGAAGCGCCGGTTGTGGCGGAAGCTCAACAGCCGGGAGGCGGAGCGGCCCATGGTCATGACAGACCAGGTCTTCTGGACCGAGATGGAGATCGACGGCTAGTTAACCCTGCGCTGCGGCGATTGCCGCTACCGCCCAATGCTGCTCACCCAAATCAGTCGCCTGATTTTTCACCTGGTGAGGAGGTTCTCCGCCGAGAGCGCAGGCGAGCTCTTACGCCACCATCCCCACTGGTACGCAATTTTATTGTAGGTAAGATTCAGCCCGGCACGGCCGCTTCCTCCAGCTCCCATTCGGGAATCTCACATTTGTTATATAATGAAAATACCTACTGATTCTGTCCCGCATCTTGGGGAGGGCAAAGTGGCTGTCTATGAATACGGGCGCATCGCCAGGTTGGATGAGAGCCTGCGCAAGGCCAATGTCGATCCGCGGGTAATCGACGCCATCATGCAAGACGGGGAAACAATCCGGCCCGGGAGCACCACGGCCAGAAAAGCCGACTGGATGCGCGCCGCGATGGAGCGCATGGATCAATTGTTGGAAGAGGACGTACGCCGCAAGGTGCGCCAGGACTGCGCCTGCTGCCTGGGCGGGAAGCGCCTCGAACTTTCCAAAGCTATCGCGCGCAGGGGCGGGTCTCTCTCCGAACGGGTCCGGGCCGCCAACGAAACCAAATTTGTCTTCGGCCACAGCGTAACACTGGAAGAAGATGGACGAATCCTGGTGCGCTTTGCCCCCGATGAAACCGCCGATAACCGCTGCGTTTGTCTCCCGGCTGCCTGTGAGCCCATCTCGGCGACCTATTGCTACTGCTGCGGCGGGCATGTCCGCCGCCACCTCTCCATCGCGCTGTCGCGCGAGCTGGATGTCGAGGTGCGCTCATCGTCGCTTTCTAGCGGTAAAAAAAAGCCCTGCTCGTTCTGGTTCACGGTCCGAGAGAATTGATCCCCGCCGGAGATGGATGGCGAGGTTTCGATGTTCATGAACCGAAGGCGAGGGAGGGGGGGTTGCCCTTGCGCGCTTCATCGTGAGCGCGCTTCCTTCACTGCGGGAGAGCCGTTCACCGCCTACCACTTGCTGTCCTGCACGGTTTCCCAGAAACAGCGAATATTCTCCAGCGGGACGTCAGGAGTGATCGTGTTGCTCGTGAAGAACACCAACGACGCTTTTCCCCGGCAGACATCCATGGAGCGGCAGACCTCCTTTCGCACGTCGTCGGGGGTGCCAAGGAGGGTCGTGGTAACGGAGAGGGGGCCGAAAATGATGAGGGGGTCGCTGTTCTTCCGCCGCTTTTCCACGATCCAGTCGATCTCCATGCCGCATTCTCTTTGGAAGCCCTGAAAGCCGGCAACACCGAGGGTGATCATCTCATCCAAGAGAAGCCGCCAGTCCCCGTCGATATGGAGGATGACCTTGCCGCCGGCCTCGAGCAATGGCTCCAATGCGTATTCGATCAGCGGAAATTGCTCGCGGCGAAGAAACTCGGGCGCAACGAGGGGCCCGCGCTGCCCGCACACATCCTCGCCGGCAAGAATCACCCCCGGATGGATCTTCTCCCGGATGGCTCGTGCATAGAGAATCGCTTTTTGCCGGGCTCGCTCCGCGTTCGTCCGCATCCATTTCCGGTATGGATCGGGGTGCAGCGCGAGCGCCATCATCGAGCTTTCATATCCATACTCGTGGTAGCAGAGGGCGCGCGGGATAAGCTCCCAGTCAGCCGGGCACCAGAGGATGTCCCCGCATTGGTCCTGTCTCATCTTGAACTCATTCAGATAGCGCGCGTATTCCAGTTCTTCATTGAACTCATCTCGGATCTGTTCGGGATCCGGGAGGGCTTCGAACTCGGTGAGCACGCGATCGACGGAATAGCTGTCTCGGCGGGAAATATCCGCCATGCTGATGGACCTGAAATCTTCGCGGGTTGCCGGCTCCGTAATTGCGATGATTCCATCGGAACCCAACACCCGCTCCGCCTGGAGGCCCCAGGCGAACGGATCCGCATAATACGCTGCGGGCGAGCACCCCGCGAGGCTTTGAACGTGCGCGGGGGCCGCAAGCCATCCGCCAAGAATCGGCGGTCGGTCGGGCATTTCAAGTGCGAAGGCCTTGCTCAACCTCCAACTCTTTGTCACGAATTGGCTCCCTCATTCATGCCGCGGGCCGGGCCTAGCGGCTCCGCTCGCTCGACAAGAAATGGCGGTGCACCTGCCTTCACGCGTTGAACCATTCCCTGAATTGCCACTTCGTGGCCCCTTCGCCGCGCATGTTCAGTCGTGCCAACTCGATCAGCGCTCGCGTGGCATCCCCTGTCCGCCCCACGCGCACCAATGCCGCGACGTAGAATCCGCCGATGAAAGGCCAGATGCCTCCGTGATGATACTGGGAGGGCAGAGTCTGCCGCCCGAGAAGCATAGAGGAGCGCCAGTCCTTGTCTCCCCCCCGGATTGGTGGATCGACCGCCCTGACGGGGAATGGCGTGTCGATGCCGGCCTGCTTGATGTGGTCGGGGATCCGGTTCGCTCGGTCTCGGCTCGCGTCATGGCTGACCCACAGGAGCAGGTTGATCTTGTCTTTCACGTGCCCTGCCCATTGCTCGTACTCAGCGGATGCCTCCCCGAGGTGGCGCGCAATGTCCGCCATGCACAGCAATTGCACATAATTGCACATAATAGAGGACATTCGCCATGAGGCTATTGAAGCGGTTGGGAAGGATGTCAGCTCAATCCGAGGCTTCCTGTGCCTCGAGAAGGCCGCAGTTATTCGAATCCTGGCATCGAAGCCATGCGAGGCCCTTCCGCAGAAACTCCAGATCGGCAGTGATCTTGAAATGATACCAGCGGCCGAGCGTGTAGAGGGGAACCGCATCGATACACCCCCCGATGCCGGTAAAATCTGCAGGTCGCTCATTCATCCCCTCGAAAGGCTGCAGCCCCGCTTCAGCAGCGTATCCCTTGAGTTCCTCGCGCAAACCGTCGGGGAAAAATACGCGTTCGGGATCTGCCCCAATGGGCTTTGGCTGCGTGCGAGGGTTTCCAAGGATACTCGAAAGGATGTTTGGAAGCAATCGTCATTCACAAGGGCCGCGCCCAGGTGAGTGATCATGATGTCCCGGGTCCAGAGGGCGGGAGCGTAGCCTTCGCTGGCCGCCATCATCCCCTGCGGCCTTCCAAGCTGAAGGAGGAGCTCTACCGCCTTCTCGGACGCTACATCCTCCACGGATTGTTCCCGATTGTTCTCGCGAACTCGCATAGTATTTTCTTTTCATAATTGATGGAAATCATTAGGTAGATGTCCAACCGTGGTATTTGTATCTGTAGTTGACCTTCCTTCATCTTATACTCAAGCAAATCGCCCCCAGGTTGCATCTGAACACTCTTTACCTTTTGATCCTTCATTGTAAGACAAAATGTCATATTATATACAGGTATTTGCGGAAATGATTCCTGTTCATTCAATATATTGACTATATATCTATGGTTTTCAGGCTGGTGAAATACCGTAAACTCAACCTCTGACGGCGCATCGGCTTGGAATGAAAACCCTCCCTGACAAAGATCTGCTATAACATCTCTGAAGACATTTTTTGAACTAGTGTCCTTGCTGACCTCAATTGCAGACGCAACCCATGTTGTTTTTCCCCTCCCGTATCCACAATTGGCCACTGCAGGATGTTCTGTCTTAATCCCGGGCGGATTGGAATGCATGGATGCGTATTTTGTACCGTCATCAGGATTCGTATAGGGCAGTGTAATCGTTGCGAGAACATTCATGCGACTCTGGGAAAAGGAAGTTGCCAAGAACTGCCTTGCATTCACCGCCATAGGATATCGTGAGCTTATCCGGCAAAGAAGCTCCCTCCCCTGATCGGTCGGTGTAATATAGGAGTAGGTTTCATCTATTTGTCCTTTTATCATTATCCCGGCCACTTCCCGCACAAACTCAACCGATGGGCATCCGCTTATATATATGCTTCCTCCCTCGCTGACATATTTCAACATTGCATCCGCCTCTTCCTGGTCCAATACAACGACTTGTGGCAATACAACCACCTTATATTGGGCCAGATTTGCCAGATTTCTCCTGCCTATCACGCCAAATGGGATATGCCCATCTCTCAGATTCCTTACACACCCTACGGCAGCATCCAGGTGAGGCTCTTCACCATAATTTGTTTGCACCACAACCTCAGATCCGATCGGAACTTTTTCTCCATTTTTATTGAGATTCATTTTCGATGTCGAACTGAAATATACAGCAACATCTTGGATAAGCTCACCGCCCAAATGTTTTTCAAATGGAATCGTCTGCTCGAATATTCTTCCGATCACTTCATAAATCTCTTTATTAAACGTGCCCAAAGGATCTATCGCATCGATAAACAGAAAAGCGCCATCATGGGCCATAGCCATAAATACAGAGGCCATCAACATGGACTGCGGTTTAAAATTAGTATGCTCCGAAACAAAGGGATCGCAACGACATGTCATGAATTCAAAAGGCTTGGTCGTGGAGATATTGTAAAACAGCTTGCAAATGAAGGAATTCTGGACAAATCCCCCGTAAAAATCTCCCGAAAGGTAATCACTTTGCATGATTAGGCCTTCACTACTTCCGAACCACCAGTCAAGAGGATATGCAGCTGAATTATGGGCCAATGTTGCATTTGGCTTCAGTTTCTTTACACACTGTGTCGCCATGGCAGCAAATTCAACAAGCCAGTCCTCTCTTCTTTTTTGAAAATCAGTCCAGTTTTTCTTGCCCCAATCCAGAATGGAAGGTATCTCTGCTCCTTTTTCTTCCTTGTACCGCTTCCTGCATGAATTGCAGTAACAAACAGCAGGCCATAATGTCATATCTAGAAAGAATCCCTCAAAGTCGTACCCAAGGCATAGCTCTTGAAGCTGCTCGCATACGAGCTTCCTATATCCCAAGGAATTGGGACAACAGGTACCATAGCGACCAAGCAATCCTTTATACTTTCGGGTATCCGACCCGTTGATATCTAGTATCCTCCACGATGGATTGCTCGCAAAAGCCTTGTTATTATATATGAGGTTGTAATAGACAATAACATCCATATCGTTCTTATGGCATAGTTCAATTGCCTCTCCCAGTACATCCCTGCCTTTCAGCCCCCTATGCATATGTCCTGAACTCGTAGGCCAGTAGCAGCCACCTGTAAGAGAAATTGTAGGGATCATAGCAGATTGTACCCGTGCATCCTTCAATGCATTTATATACTCTTCCGGATTATATTGTGACAAGAAAGTCTCATCCCAATCATCGATGTGCATATCCATAAGGCTCCGCCGGTAGCTTTTTTCAAACCATTTCATCGATTCCCCTCCATTTGCCACTCTCTCCTCTGCGGGTTTTCCTTCCAGTCGGGCTTCCTGCCGCATTCGCTTTGCAAACCCTTGCGACCGGCAACCCCGAGGGCGATCATCTCATCTAAAAGGAGCCGCCAGTCACCGGCCCGTTGGACTACCTCCTTGCCGCCGGCCTCACGCAATCGCTCCGGGGCGTACTCGATGAGCGGAAAATGCTCATGGCGACGGAACTCGGGTGAAAGCAGGGGTCCGCGCTGCCCGCGGGCGTCTCCTCCGTTGAGGATAACCCCAGGGTGTATGCCCTCGCGGATTTCCCGCGCATAGAAGATCGCTTTTTGCTTACGTCCTTTCGGCATTTGAGAGTCAAACCCTAGTTCACGCGGGATAACAGTATTTCTCGAAGGCCCTACATATTGCTTCTATATTTTCAAGGGGGGTGTCGGGATCGGAAAAACCCCCGGCTACGATAAGTCCGCCTTTCGGAGACAAAAGGGCGTTGATGCATTCCCCAACATGTCTATCGATATCATCGGGCGTGCAGAAAGGAAACATTTGCCTGTCAAGGTCAAGTTTTATGCACAACTTTCCCTTGTACGCATTCTTGATACCTTCGAGAGTATTTGCTCTGTACTGAGGATCATGCATCGAAACTCCACATTCAATGAGGTCATCAACTATTTCAACAAGCCTGCCGTCCGATGAGAGATACACATGAGTACCTGTCTTCCTAATATGGCTGAAAATCTCTTTGAACATAGGCTTTAGGTATTTTCTGAACTTCAAAGGACTTATCATCAAGCTTCTCTGTGTTCCGATATCGGTATGGAAATATAGCAGGTCTACACCGATGTCCAGCCATTTCTTAACAAGCCCCATCTCGTATTCCAGCAACATCTCGATCAGCAGTGGCAGCTTGGGGTGATCACTGGCAATATCAATCATAAGGTTTTCAAAACCCCGCAGGAAATAGAGGCGGTCGAAAAGTCTTTCAGCAATGCCTACCGTGAATAGATTCTTGCTCCTTTTTTCCTTTATATTGCTTTCTATTGCTCCCCAATCTCTATCTTCCCTTTCGCTTTGCACATTAAAATCAGGCGGCTCATATGTATCAAAAGCCTTCCAGTCCTCAAGTGGGCTTTCTATAACCTGCCCTTCATAGCCGTCCACTGGAGTACGCCAGACGCATCCCCAGTTGTCTTTGAAATAGCCTTTCCTATACACAGGGGGAAATGAATCAAAATATGCAATTCCATCTTCATAATCTCCGAAGACTTCTGCATGATCCGCTGCTATTTTGACCAATTTCTCTCTGTACCGGTGCCACAAGGCAGGTCCTGCTTCAACCGTGGCATGTATCCATTCTGGATTCCTGAATTCTATTGCTCGTAAATAGTTTTCTCGAGAATTCACCCATCATCCCCTTCTTGCCTGAATGAAGCTCATGAGTACTTTTCCCTGCGAGAATACACTTGATTTCAAGCCCTTGGACTTGAGCATTTCAGCAATATCCCGAATTCCTGCATCGGAAGGCTGTGCGCAGTCTCTGTTTCTTCGTCAATGCGTGGCACCCCTTCAGGCAAACAGATCGCCGAGCACTCGGAGGCGCCCGCTCTTCACACAGTGGTACGCGTACAGGTACATGCCCGCGTTCCAGGGCATGCAGAACCCTCCCCGCCTTTCCCCCGAGAGGCCGTGCGCCCATTCCCTGAACTGCCACGGCTCTTCGTCGTCGGGTTCCCCGCGGTTCAGCTCCCCGAGGAGCCGGAGCTCCCGGGCCGCCTGCTCGAGCCGGCCTGCCTTCACAAGGGCGGCGACGTAGAAGCCGCCGATGAAAGGCCAGATGCCGCCGTTGTGGTATTCGTGCGGTACGTTCGCTTTCTCCATGTACGGTCGCCAATCCTTCTCTCCCGGGCGGATGGGGGGAGCGCATACCCTCACGGGGTAGGGCCTGTTGATGCCCTCCGCCTCGATGTGATCGAGAATGGAGCACCGCCTCGTCTCGTCCGCCACTCCAAAGATGATGGCGAGGAGGTTTCCGAACACGTCCATGTGAGTGCCGTACTCCTGGAAGGAGACATAGGGCATGTAGTACGGCAGCGGCTCCTGATCCCGCAGCGACGCAACGATCCAGTGCCAGACCCGGTTCGACTTCAGCGCCTCGAATCGCGTCTCTTCGGCCTGGCTCACCCATAGCAGGAGGTTCATCTTCTTTCGGACCTCTTCGGCCATTGCCCGGTGGCGCTCCCCATCCTCCGGATGCCCAAGCGCCGCGGCGATGTCGCCCATACACCGCAGCTGCGCGAAATACAGGACGTTGGCCATGAGGGTGTTATAACGATTTGGCATAATATCCGCCCAGTCGGAGCCCTCCTGGGCTTCGATGAGGCCGCAGTTGTTCGAGTCCTGGTAGGTCATCCAGGTGAGCGCTCTTCGGAGCACCGGGTACCCCGCCGCGAGGAAATCGAGATCCCGGGTGACCTGGTAATGATACCACCTGCCGATCGCGTACAGTGACGTTGCGTCGATGCTGCCGCCATTGCCCCCCGAGTAGTCGACGGGTGTGTCGTCAAGCCCGTCGGCCGTATCGAAGCCGGCGACTCCCGCATACCGGCGGAGCTCCATTTTCAGTCCGTCGGGGAAGAAGAATGCGTTCGGCATCTGCCCCCGGGGGCTCTGGTGATAGGCGAGCGTGTCCAGGGAGCTCCTGAATGAGTCCTGGAAAGGCCCGTTCGGGACCAGCATGGCACCGAGGTGGGTGATCATGATGTCCCGGGTCCACAGGGATGCGTTGTAGCCCCCTCCTGCAGCCATCATTCCTTCCGGCCTCACGAGCCGCCCGAGTACCTCGATCGCTTTCTCACACGCCACATCTTCAATGGGTCTGGCGTTTTCCGCCGTCCTGCTAGCCATGCGTCGCTCCTTCATGCAAGGATGCACCTGAAGGCGGCACCGCCTGCCGCTCCTGCAGCTTGAAACGCTGCGCCCATTGCGCGGTCAGCGTCAGGGAGAGATCCTCATACTCCAGGCAGGGCTCGATTTGTGTGCCCTCGCCCCACTCGTTGAACGAGCAGATGGTGACACACGGCGGCTGCTCCTCGATCGCTTGCTGCCACATCGACTCGTAGAGTTTTCCCAGGCCACGCGTCGCGACCCGGCCAGGATGATGCCAGATGCGGCCGTCGAACCCCGGGGCGACTGGAGCCGTCCAGAAGCGGACGCGGTTGCACTCGGCCATGTTTCTCATGGCGCCGGCCAAGCGAGCCACGCCTTGGGCGGAATAATCCTCGAGCTCATAGGTGTACTGGGTGAATCCGTCGAAAAGCCCCGGCACGCAGAAGTCGGGCGCCCAGTGATCCATCTCACCGGCCACGAGGAAAAGGCGCTTATCGGTGCCCTGTGAGTCCAACAGCGCGCGGATCCGGCGCCAGTCCTCGGCCGTGTGCTTGGCGAAGGTGCTGTAGAGAAAGACAACCAGCCGTCCCTCGACATGGAGCATCCGGGCATGGCCATGGTACGTGGCGGCGAGATAGCCAAGATGTTCCACGATTCTGGGGACCGTGAAACCGTACCAGCAGTAGCTGTCGTACATCGGGCAGAGCTGGAGGGGCAGGGCATGACGCTCCACCACGCCCAGCATGGCTCGCATTGAGCGATCGTATATAGTTTCTCCCAAGGGCTTGTCGCGGTCGGAGTTGTCTTCACCCACCAACTGGTAGTCCCACAACAGGCCATCCAGTGCGCCATCCACGGCCCAGCGCGCGTGCTGCTCCAGGGCGCCAGCGTCGAGGCTGTCGTACAGACCCAGCGTAGGATAATAGGCGCTATAGGTGCACCTGCGCCCGGGTCCGAGAAAGGTGTCCGGATCATGCCGCAGATGCTGTT
>Ga0315274_10010869_pt1 | contig 13088 bp, 13 predicted proteins | sample YL17G02_20_MG_FD_203700 | JGI IMG/M metagenome (GOLD analysis project Ga0315274, IMG submission 203700) | Sediment microbial communities from Yellowstone Lake, YNP, Wyoming, USA - YL17G02_20 | ecosystem: Environmental > Aquatic > Freshwater > Lake > Sediment | place: USA: Wyoming | collected... | reverse complement strand
CCGAGAGCGTCAGTCCCGATCTCGGCCGGACCACAACCTCATCGCCTGCAAGCACGACCGGCTCCCGCACCACGGCCCCGACGGCAAGGATCCCCGTCTCAGAAGGATTGAGGATCGCCGTGAAGGTCTCGATCCCGAACATCCCGAGATTCGACACCGTGAAGGTGCCGCCGGTCACCTCGTCGGGGGTCAGCCGATTCTCCCTTGCTCTACGCACCAGATCGTTCATCTCCGCCGCGATTTGTCCCAGGCCTTTCCGGTCGGCATCCCGAATTACCGGGACGATCAACCCGCTGTCCAGCGCCGTGGCCAGGCCGATGTGGACCTGGGGCAGGAGATGGATACCGTCCCCTTTCAACGTCGCGTTCATCCACGGGTGTTTGGTCAGGGCCCAGGCGACGATGCGAACGATCACCGCGGTCAGCGACACCTTGTCGCCCTCGTCCCGCCCCAGTTGCCGGTTGGCCGCGGCGCGCAGCGTCTCGGCCCGCGTGACATCCGCATGGACGGTGAAGCTGATATGTGGGGCGGTCTGCGCACTGGCTGTCATCCGCTCAGCAATGATCTTGCGGACCCCCGTCAGCGGGATGGTCTGCTCCTGACGGGTTCGGGCCGCGAGGGCCGCGCCCGGCCGGCTGAGGAAAGCTTCCACATCCGTCGCCTGGATACGGCCGCGCGGGCCGGAGCCCGGGACGGCATCGAGCGAGGTCCCGGACTCCCGGGCCACGCGTCGAGCTGCGGGCGTCGCACGGGGTTTGCCGGCCTGGTCGCCGTCCGGCCCAGGAATCCGCGCAGACCCTTGGGCAGCCAGATAGGCCTCCACATCCTGGCGTTGGACGCGCCCCCCGGGCCCTGTCCCAGGGATCTGAGTGAGGTCTGCCTGACGTTCGGTTGCCAGTCGCACCGCCACAGGCGTGGCGCCCATTTCTGCCTTCTCCACAGAAGCTGGCTGGGCATTCAGCGGCGCTCGCGCGGGGGCCGGCGGCGCCGACCAGGCCTCCCCGGGCGCGGCAATATAGGCGATCACCTCCGTTACCGGCACGACATCCTCCGGCACAGCGTTGATCCCCCTCAGAATGCCCGAAGCTGGCGCCTCGACCTCCATGCTGAGCTTGTCCGTCATCACTTCCAGCAAGGCCTCGCCCTGCTGGACGGATTCGCCCTCCTGTTTGAACCATCGGATCACCTGGCCCGTCTCCTGGGCCATGCCGAACTTCGGCATGATCACCGGCGTCGCCATCAGACCCTCCCCATGGCCAGCGTGCGAGCCGCCTCGACGATGTTCTCCACCTGAGGCACAGTGTGGTACTCCAGCATCCGGTTGTAAGGGATCGGCATATCCCTCCCGGCCAGACGCATGATCGGGGCCTCCAGGTAGTCAAACGCCTCGCTCTCGGCGATGCGCGCCGCAATCTCCGCCCCAAAGCCGCTCGTCTTGCAGGCTTCGTGGACGATCAGCGCCTTGCCCGTCTTGCAGACCGAGCGCACGATGATCTTCTCGTCGAGGGGTTTGAGCGTGCGCGGGTCCACGATCTCCAGATCGATCCCTTCTTGGGCGAGGAGTTCCGCCGCCTCCAAAGATCGTTTGACCATCACCGAGGTAGCCACCACGGTGACATCCTTGCCGGGTCGTTTGATCTCACCCTGTCCAAGAGGGATGGTGTAGGGCTCTTCCGGGACCTCCCCCTTGATCCGGTAGAGGAGCTTGTGTTCAATGAAGATCACCGGATTGTTGTCGCGGATCGAACTGATCAGGAGCCCTTTGACGTCGTAGGGCGTGCTCGGCATGACGACCTTGAGGCCCGGGATGTGCGTGTACCACGCTTCCAGGCTCTGCGAGTGCTGGGCGGCGGCACCCGTGCCTGATCCGGAGGGCGTCCGCAGCACCATGGGTACGCTCGCCTTACCCCCGAACATGAAACGGATCTTGGCCGCCTGATTGACCAACGGCTCGGTGGATAGGGTGGTGAAATCCATGAACATGATCTCTGCCACGGGACGCATGCCGTTTAGCGCCGCGCCCGCCGCCGCGCCGGCCACGGCCAGCTCCGAGATCGGCGTATCGATGACCCTCTCCTCCCCGAACTCCTCCAGCAACCCGGCGGTCACGCCGAAGGCGCCGCCGTAGACCCCAAGGTCTTCACCGATCAGAAACACACGCTCGTCCCTCTGCATCTCCTGGCGCAGCGCTTCGCGGACGGCCTCAGCGTACGTGATCTCCCTCATGGCGCGTACACCCCTTCTTCGATGGTTTCCACAGAAGGCTCGGGGCTGGCCTCGGCGAAGTTCACCGCGTCTGCGATGATGGCCTCCGCCTCCCTCTCGAACTGCTCGGCCTGCTCCGCGGTCAGAATCCGGGCCGCCATCAGATGCTGGCGGAAGCGCAGAATCGGATCCTTCTCCTTCCAGGCCTCGATCTCCTCCTTCGTCCGGTAGAGATTGCGGTCGCTTCGGGAGTGCCCGCGCCAGCGATAGGTATCGCAGACGATGAAGGACGGCCCTGCGCCCGAACGCGCACGCTGTACGCCCTCCCGGACTGCCCGATAAACCGCCATCACGTCGTTTCCATCGACCGTCACCCCAGGCATCCTGTAGGAGGCAGCCCGGATGGATAGGTCCTTAATGGCAAGGGCGCGCTTCACGGAGAACGACATGGCGTATTGATTGTTTTCACAGATGAAGACCACCGGCAGGCTCCAGATGGCCGCCATGTTGAGCGACTCGTGGAAGGGACCGGAGTTGACGGCACCGTCGCCGAAGAAACCCAGGACGATGCGGTCCGACTTCTGGAGCCTCAGGCTCAGCCCCACCCCCACGGCCAGCGGAATCCCGCCGGCGACCACGCCGTTGGCGCCTAGATTTCCACCCTCGACGTCGGCGATGTGCATGGACCCGCCGCGGCCCCGGCAATAGCCTGTCTCCTTGCCGAAGAACTCCGCTGCCATGCGCCGGACGTCTCCGCCTTTGGCGATGCAGTGGCCGTGTCCACGATGCGTGCTCAGGATCAGGTCGTCCGGACGGAGGGCAGCCATGGAACCGACGGCCGCCGCCTCCTGCCCGACCGACAAGTGCATCGTGCCGTGGATCTTCCCCTGGGCATAGGCCTGCTCGGCCATGAATTCGAAGGCGCGGATGATGTACATCTGCCGCAACAGCTCGCGTGCCTTCTCCGGCGCGAGATCATCGGCGATGACCTTGTGATCTCCTTTGGCTGGGACCACTTTCTCTCTCATCCCTTTTCCTTTCCTCGGGGTACCGTCCGCCACAAACCCGCGTGTGGAGATGGATCCTTCGGCTACTTCGGTGCACCGGCCGGTACCGGCTCGACCTTCATGGCCTGGCGATCGAAGTAGATGCTCTTGCCGCTTGCTGACAGGGGCACGCCCATGACGATGTCGGCTTCGATGAAACCCATCAGGCGGGCCACCACTCCGGCCCGGTACATGATGCGATTGTCTACATTGAGCAGGCCTGCCATCTTGACCGCCGAGCCCAGTGCAATGCCCATGTCGAGCAGGCGCAGCGCGCAGTTCGGGCCCTTGAACTCACCCTCGTGGGTGTTCGGGAGAATACACGTCTCGGCTCCGCAGGCGCCGCAGTTGACATCGGCTACCTGGGCATCCTGCAGACCGATCAGCACCACTGCCTCGGATCGAAGGACGTTGTCCCCGTCGCGATCGAAATTGATCCTGTTGTGCTGGCGGCCGTATTCTATCATCCGCTCTCCGAGGCGTCTCACATCACCCCCTTCCAGGATCCTCACGACGACGAAATCCTGCCCCACCGCTTTGGGGGCCGTCCGCGCCGCCAGCTCCATCATCTCCGCCGCCACCCGGATCCCGCTCATTGCCCACCTCCTGTGGTTTCGTTGGATCCATCCTCTTCCAGCTTGAACGAATGGGTGATGTCCGCCCGTCCGGACACCGTCGCCGCCACCGAGCAGTACTTGTCCAGCGACAACTCGATCGCTTGCTGCACCCCGGCCTCCGCCAACTGTCGGCCACGCAATGCGTAGTCCAGATGGATGCGTCGAAAGGTCCAAGGAGGGTCGGTCTCCTGCTCGCCCGTGACGGCCACCATCAGTCCGACGAGATCAAGCTGCTTCTTCTGCAGGATGGTGACCACATCGTATGCGCTACAGGCGCCCAGAGCCAGCAGCAGCATCTCCGAAGGCTTTACCCCGGTATGGTTCTTCTCGTCGTGCGACGAGATCACCACCGAATGCTTGCCGCTATCCGTACCCACAAACTGCAGATTTCCGGTCCATTGGACCGTGACGGTGCTCTGGCGCATCTCTGGCTCCTCGATGTCATGCCGATCCGGTGAGCGCGGGGACGATCAGGCTCTTGATCGACTCCCCTGCGGCGAGGTGCAACCGGATGGCATCGGACACCCGATCGAGGCCGAAGCGGTGCGTGATCATGGCCCTGGCATCGACGCGCGCGGCCGCCAACAGATCCAGCACGGCCTGAGTGTCCACGTGATTGGCGGAATAGGCAGAATTGGTCTTGATTTCGCGGAAGTAGAGGTCGGTCGGGTCGACCTTCCATGCGGTTCCCGGTGGCGGGGGAGCGCCCAAATGCAGCTTCGCGCCGCCGGCACACAGTGACAACCCCAATTCCCAGGCAGCGAGATTCGGCGCGGTCACGAAGACCGCGTCCGCGAGCCGCCCTTCATTCTGACTTCTGAGACTCTCGATGGCATTCTCCCCCTTCGGCTGGATAACGTGCGTCGCGCCCAGCGTCTTCGCTTTCTCCAGGCGCCAGGGGGAGAGATCCAGAGCGAAGATCTTCCCCGCCAGTGTGAGACGCAGCAACTGCAGGTAGCACAAGCCCATGAAGCCGAGGCCGATGATCGCCACCGTGTCCCCGGGCTGAATCTCCGTCTGCCGCACACCTCGCAAGGTGCAGGCCATGGGCTCGATGATGGTGGCTTCCTCAAAGGAGACCGAGTCCGGAAGCCGGAGGGTGTCGAAGCGCACGTTGTCGGCAGGAACCCGGAAGTATTCGGCGAATCCTCCGGGGTCGAGGTGTGTACGTTGAAACTCCTCGCACAGCGTGAACAGACCTCGATGGCAATAATGGCAGGACATGCAGGGAACATGGTGATGGGCGAAGACCCGATCCCCTTCCTTGAAACGGGTGACGCCTGTTCCCGCGGCCACCACCACGCCCGCCGGCTCGTGCCCGAGCACCTTCGGGGCCCGTTTCGCCAGATACCACTCCATGGTCTCGCCGCCGCACAGCCCGCACACCTCGGTCCGAATCAGGATGTCCCCCGGCCCGACGTCCGGAATCGGGCGTTCTTCGACGCGTACATCGTCATTGCGATAGTAGACGGCAACCTTCATGGCTTTCCTCCGCTAGTTTGCGGGTAGATCCGGATTGATGACCACCTTGATCACCTTGCCCTCGCTCATCAAGTCGAACGCTTCCTCTAGTTTCTCAAGGGGCATCTCGCGCGAGATCAGCGAGCGGGTATCGATGACCCCGGAGACGATCAACTCAAACGAGCGAAGCACGTCCAGGGGCGTGCCGTGGTACGTTCCCAGAAGAGTCAGTTCGCCATAATGGACCCACTGTGTGTCCAACTCGAGGGTCGCTCCGATCTTCAAGCCCCCGAACCAGTTAACGCGCCCTCCCTTGCGGACGACGCGGATGGCGGTCTCCCACGCCTCGAGCGCGCCCGCGCTCTCAATGGAGACGTCTACCCCGCGCCCGCCGGTGAGATCCCGGACGGCTTGTACCGGGTCCTGCTGTTTCGGATTGACCAACGCCGTGGCACCCAACGCCTTGGCGACGGTCAGCCTGTCCTCGCTCAGGTCGACGGCGATCACCTTGGATGCCCCCGAGCGCAGGGCCATCTGCAGGTGCATCAAACCGATTGGGCCTCCGGCTCCGATGATCGCCACCTGTTCGCCCGGCTGGATCTGGATCAATCGATGCGCATGGACAACGGAGACCAGCGGTTCCAGGATCGAGGCCTGCGGATAGGAGAGATGATCCGGGATCTCGAACGCGTTGAGGCGCGCGATGGGTTCGGGAATAATGAGATACTCCCCGAAAGTTCCGAAGTTGTACACTAGCTGATCACACAGGTTCTCTTGGCCATGTTTGCAGTAGAAACAGGCGTTGCAGGGCGCAGTGTTGTGCGCCACGATCCGCATTCCGGGTCGGAAGCGCGTGACCTCCGAGCCTGCCTCAACCACGTCGCCAGCGAATTCATGTCCAAATGGGGTGGGCGGGATGATCTTCGGGTGGCCGCGGCGAAACGTCTTAACGTCCGTCCCGCAAGTTGTGGCGGCGCGAATTCGAACCAGGATCTCGCCGGACCCCGGCTGTGGAATGGGCACATCCCGCAACTCGAGGTGGCCTGGTCCAAGGAACATCATGGTGCGCATGCGATTCCTCTCCGATCTAAGGTCATTCTCGGCCACCTGCCCTTGCCTCGGAAGGCCGCTGCTGATCAAACTCTCCGCGGGCCTATGTCCCGTTCTCTTGCACGGTCCGCGGCAGAGATGGGGCGAGGTCTCCGTCGCAAACGGGGGGGCTCAAGGCCATGACAGGAACTCCCCGGGACCAGGTTCACGATTTCGCCGCCGAAGGGCGGTAGTGCCGCAGATACAGCTGCCTCAATTCGGCGACCTCCTCCAAGTTCAGTAGCTGAGGTTCGGCCCTCATGGAGCGTGCCATAAACGTCACCCGCGCCGACATTTCGGTGGCGATGGTGCTGCTATAGGCCTGTCCCAGGTTGGCGCCCACAGTGATCAGCCCGTGCTGGCCCAGCAGGACGGCAATTTCCTGGCCCATCGTGTCCAAGACGATACGGGCCAGCTCCTCGGTGCCGGGACGGCAGTAGGGAGCGACACGAACCGGCGCCCCGATACACAACGCGGCCTCGGTGATGACGAGCGGCACCGACTCGTTGATCACGGCGAAGATCGAGGCGTACGGGGCATGGGTGTGTACCACGGCCCCTACCTCGTCCCGCTCACGGTAGAAGATGGTGTGCATCGGCATCTCGCTGGTGGGCTTCCACTTCCCTTCCACCACCTTGCCAAGCTTGTCAATCACGACCACATCGTCCGGCGCCATCTTGTGATAGTCGAGGGCACTGGGAGTGATCGCCAGCAGACCACTCTCTCGATCGAGGGCGCTGACATTCCCCCCGGCTCCAAACGCCAGACCATCCGAAACCATCTGTAACGCGGTCTCCAGCACCTGTTTGCGCAGCGACTCCAGCAACATGTTCAATGACTCCTTGGTCCAAGGACCTGGAACTGGGCGGCCAGCTTGATGGCTTCGACCAGGCTCGTTTCAAGCGCCTTTCCCTGCCACGCGATGTCGAACGCGGTGCCATGGTCCACCGACGTCCGCACAATAGGCAGGCCCAGCGTGACGTTGACAGCGCGCTCGAAGCCGTGGGTCTTGACGGCGATGTGCCCTTGATCATGGTAGAGCGCAATCACGACATCGAACTCGCCTTGCAGAGCCCGGACGAACACGGTGTCGGCGGGGATTGGGCCGAGGACATCGTAGCCGCGGGCGCGTGCCTCCTCGATCGCCGGCGCGATAGTCCTTGCCTCCTCGTCTCCCATCAGCCCTTCGTCACTGGCATGGGGATTCAACGCCGCCACGGCCAGGCGCGGCCGCACAAAACCCATCTGGCGCAAGCCATCTTGAGCCAGGGCAGCCGCGTCGACAATCCTCTCCGGGGTGAGCAGGCGGGCTGCCTCCGCCAGCGAGACGTGCGTGGTGGCATGGACGACGCGCAGCCATTCGTCGCTTGGCCCGCGTCCCGGACTGACCAGCATCATCGCCACGGTGCGCGCGCCGCAGCGATCGGCCAGGATCTCGGTGTGACCGCGATAGGCGAGGCCGGCCTCGCGCAGCGCGGCCTTGTTGATCGGCCCGGTGACGATCCCGGACACCTCGCCGGCCATCGCCAGGTCGATGGCCCGGAAGACATACGCCGCCGACGCCCTGCCGCACTGCGGCGAGATCCGTCCCGGGACGAAATTGTCCAGTGTGATCTGCTTCAGGTCCAGGACTTGCACTTCGCGGCTCTCGAATTCGGCGCCGGACAGGTCTCCAACCACGTGCAGGACGGGCGTCCAGCCGCAACGCGCCGCCACCTCGCGCAGCACCGCGGCATCGCCCACCACAAACGGGCGCGCCGCGTGCCAGACCTCCTCGCGCGCCAAGGCCTTGAGCACCACCTCCGGCCCGACCCCGGCAGGGTCCCCCATGGTGATGGCCAGCAGCGGCCGGTCAGGCATGGCCCCCCTCCTGATCGATCGTCTGCAGCAGCGCCAGGACGTACCGATGCGTATCCTGCAGCGCCTCCAACTCGACATGATCGACGGTATCGGAGAGCGTATGCCGGTAGATGGGCGAAGCGGGCGACCTCGGCGCGGTTCCCAACGAGAGCGCCTTCAAGCCCATCTTGTAAGCGATGGTTGCGTCGCTGAAGGCCTGGCTCGGCCTCTCGTAGACACCCAGTTCCGGAAGCGCTGTGGAGACGCGTCGCGCCAGAGTCAGCATCGATTCCGGGGGTCGGCGGCGGACAAGGAAGCCCTCCTCCGTCCGGATGTAGAGCTTGCCGCAGCCCATCATGTCCAGGTTGATCAGGAAGGTTCCCTGTCCTTGGAGAGCGTACTGCTTCAAAAAGGCGGCGCTGCCTTCGCTGCCGTTTTCCTCGCATCCGAGGAAGACCGCCCAGACCTCCGTATGCACGAGAGGCTCCACCAGCAACCTTTCGGCCAAGGCCAGCACCGAGCCGACGCCGGAAGCGTTGTCATAAGCGCCGGGCGAGAAGGGAGTCTGGTCCGGGTGAAGAAACAGCACCGTGCCACTCAGGAGCAGTAGCTCGGGCAAGAGCGCCAGACGCAGCAGGCCCACGCGTTCCGTCAGGGCATAGAGAAGGAAGAGGAGCATTGCCGCGAGCAGGCTGCCCCAGAGGGACCGAAACAGGAGCTGGAAAGCGAGCTGCCAGCGGCGCGAGGTATTGAAGAAGGGCGTCCGATGCGTATCCACGTGCGCCGTCAGCATCACACGCTGCCGCCATCGATCCTTCGGCGGAATCTTCCCAATGACATTCTGGCTGGGCCGCCCGGGGATAATCCATCGGGTCCAGTTGGCGGCGAAATCGCTCTCCTGCAGCATCCCCCATGCGGCCAGACCCTGAAGCGCGAAGGCGATCCATGCCGCCGTCGGCGTTCTCACCGCGAACGCGATCGCTGCGCCCGCCAGCCCGGCACAGAAGACGATCGCGTAGCGATGGTACGCCGACGGCGCCCCGCGGAAGTCCTGGCGATCCACTTGGTCCAGGCCCATCTGCCGCAGCTGCCCGGACACATAGTCGGCTGCCGCCCGCTCGCCGGAGGTGCAGCTCCCTCGCGGGCCAATCTCCTGCGAGAGGTGCCGCAGGTGGTCGTAGGCGCGCCCTGCATAGCGAGAGACGGTCTCAGACGGCAGGGTCATGGTCTTCCCGCTATCCTTTGGAGGGCGAGGCGTAGGCGATGTCCTTGAAGGGATCGCGCCACGTATCGAGGGCGACGCGCAGTTCCTCGTTGTCCTTCGCCGCCTCTTCCAACGAGCGTCCCTCCGCCACTGCATCCGCCGCTACGCGGAAGGCCTTGCCTCCCGCCGTGGCTCCCAAGGGATGGGCATGCACCCCCCCTCCGGCGCCGATCATCACGTCCATGCCGAAGTCCTCGACGATCTGCGGTACCAGGTAAGGGTAGATTCCTCCGCTGGGCATCGGCCATGAAGGCCGGAGGTTGTAGAACGGGAAGGTCAGGTTCCGACCCACGTGCACGCACTGGTCACGGGTGAGGGCGACTTTGCCCCGGTGGTATGGATAGACCACCATATCGGCGCCAGCCAGCCGCGCCAGCTTGCCCAGGATCAACGACGCCGAGATGCCGTGATCGGGGGAGGCATAGTACACACCCGCCACATCCATGTGCCCCAGAATGGGGACGTTGATCTCCGGATCCTCGGCCAGCGCCCTCAAAACAGGAAACCCGACCGCCAAGTAGTTGACCATCAGGCAATTCGCCCCGGCGCCGATCGCCCGCCTGGCATTCTCGAACACCTTGGGGATCTCGTCCGAGACGTTGACGGCATACAGGGTATGTTCGCCTCGTTCTTCGTAGACCTGTTTCTCGGCGCGCATGATCAGCTTCACGCGCTCCTCGACGGTGTTGAAGCTGGCATTGGCGATGAGCTCATCATCCTTGATGACATCCACACCTCCCAGCGCCACTGCGCGGAAGGCTCCCTGTCCCCATTCGGCCGTCCAGCCGGTGCACGGCTTGATCATGATGTTGATCAGCGGACGCTTGGGGACGTTGAGGAGCCTGCGCATGCCCTCGATCCCGAACTTGGGCCCCTTGAATCCGGCGACGAATTTCTCGGGGAAACGGAGCTCCAGCAGCTTGACTTTGCCGAAGAGAGAGATGTTGCCGATCACGGCTGTGAACAGCATCGGAATCTGGGGGCCGATATTGACCTCGGGAAAGGCGATCTGGACGATGTAGTGCCGTTCCGGCAGATCGGCGGGGACATCCCAGGCTCGATCCGGCACCTCCCACATCCCGATCAGCTTGGCGACATGCCGTCGGCGCACCTCGGCCGTCTCTCCGGGGACCGGGGTCCACGTGCCGGTGCTCTGCTCGACGGCCAGCGCCTGCCCCATCTGGCGCATATCGATGTTCGGTGGGTATTGCATGAGGTACGTGGCAACGATGTACTCCTCCGGATCCACGGCTTCAGGCAAAGCGATCGGCAGGGCATGCACGTCTTCCATCTGGGCCAGCTTCATGGCAATCTCCTTTCAACGCAGGTTCAGGACTCACCGCCCACTCCGGATCCCTTGGCTGGACTCCCACACTATCTGGGCAGCCGACTTCGTCTCGGCATGCGATTCGCAATGCCGCTCCCGACGTCTCGGGCGCCGCCATCCCGCGGCACCCGTCTCCCCGTAAGGGGCTTCGCCTCCTTGTCGAGTCGCAGCAGCTCTCCCACGAGCAGGTTGTCAGTGACCAGGACGTTGACGTATCCGCCGCGCAGGGCGCCCAGAAGCGCCCGCGCTTTGCCGCGTCCACCCGCGACGCCCAGGCGGATGGGGATTCCCAGCAGGTCTTGCCGTCTCAAGGAGACTAGGCGCCGATCGAACTCGGGGCTGGTCGGCTCGCCGCGCAAATTGAAGTGCAGCCCGCACACGTTCCCGACGGCGCCCGCCTCGATCATGTTCTTGAGCTCATCCAGTGTGAAGTAGCCTGCGTGGTACAGGGTCGAGTAACGCGGGTCGGTGCTCCCCACGCCGAGGACGGCGACATCACACTGGCGGCCCAGCTCGATCGTCTCACGGATGGCCCGATGGCTCAGCAGCAACTCGGCCGTCCGAGCGTTCTCCACGATGAGGGGAGCATTGAGGTAGAAGGCCTCGCCCCCAAGTTTCTGGACGACGCGTTGCACCAGGGCGTGGCCATCGTAGTCCCGGATGCGTGATTGTCCCGCCCCTCCCAACTGGACTACTTTGAGGGGGAAAGGGGCGTCGCCCTCCAGCGCGTCGACCACGGCCCGGATCGCCGTTCCCCACGTCACCCCCAAGATCCGGTTGGGCGCCAGGAAATCCTTGAGCACACCGGCTGCGGCCTGGCCCAACTTCTCGAGCAGCCGCTCGTTGCCATCCTCCGGGACTACCACCACATGGGCTTCCTGCATGCCGAATCGCGAGACCAGTTCGGCGGCCAAATCCCCGTCGAACTGAAGCGGCCGGTGGATACGGACCTCGACGATACCGCGCTGCCGGGCCTCGCTCAACAGGCGAGAGACCATCGAGCGAGTCACGCCCACACGGCGGGCGATCGCTTCCTGGAGCATGTCTTCCTGGTAATACATTGCCGCCACATTGGCCAGAAGCTCGGCGCGCTCGGTGCGAGGGGCGGGACGTTTGGCAGATCTCGGGGAGGGCATTTCAGTTCTCACGTATGTGAACAGCTATTCACTTTCGTGAAATCCTAGCATGATCCGCACGAGGTGTCAATCGGGTCGCGACGGCACGCCCCTGCGGGGACAAGTTGTCCCTCAGGCCGGGGCGGGAGCGTCGGGAATGCCAGGCGAGGCACGGAGAGACAGGGTCAGTGCGGCGGGTCCCTGGGCCGGACAGAGGGGGAAAGCCAAGGCCCAGCCTCCCACCGCGATCCAGGCTGGGCCTTCGAGTCCTCAGGACGAAAGCAGGGAATGGCTAGGGGATGGCCTTCAACGCCGCGATGATGTCGGCCTTGAGCTTGTCCATGCCAATACCCGATAGGAACGGGACGCCAAGGAAGGTCGGCACCCCCAGATCGCTGGGCACAGGCGTCGTGTGAACGATGATGTGGGGGGTGAAGGTCTGGATCTTGCCCCGGATCTCCGATGCCTTACACTGGGAAATCTCGACCTCGATTCCCGCGGCCTTGGCCGTCTCCATGATCGTATGGGCCACATGGGTGGCTGTCGCAATTGCAGTTCCGCAGGCAACAAGCACTCGTTTCTTCGCCATCTATGCCTCCTCGAACCACGGAAGTCGGTCTCCGAAGATCGCGGCGATTTGGGCCGCGTCCCCCGCAGCCACGATCCGGTGCAACAGATCGACGTCCTGGAACATGCCCACGAGGTTCTTGAGCAATGATACCAGAGTATCGGATTGCCTGACCGCCAGCACGAAGACGATCTTCACCTGGACCTTCCGATCTTCGCTCCCCATCTCACCGAACTCGACCGGCTCCTCCAGCACCCCGATGGCGATCCCAGGCCTCAAGACATGCTCAACGTCAGCATGCGGAATGGCCACCTGGATCTCCGCCGTCGGCAGACCGGTGGGGAAGACCTTCTCCCGCTTGAGCACCGCCTGCACGAACGTGTCCCGGACGTAGCCCCCTCGATGGAGAAGCGTACCCAGAGCGCGGATCACCTGCGAGGCGTCACTGGCTTTCAGACACGGAAGGACAAGGCCCGGTTCCGTCCAGCCCATGCTCCTATCCCCTCGGTTTCTTCCTCTTCTTCTCGGGTTCCCGAGCGGACTCTCGCTCCCCGGCG
>Ga0315274_10010868_pt1 | contig 13088 bp, 15 predicted proteins | sample YL17G02_20_MG_FD_203700 | JGI IMG/M metagenome (GOLD analysis project Ga0315274, IMG submission 203700) | Sediment microbial communities from Yellowstone Lake, YNP, Wyoming, USA - YL17G02_20 | ecosystem: Environmental > Aquatic > Freshwater > Lake > Sediment | place: USA: Wyoming | collected... | reverse complement strand
ATTCCATATGGTCGGGCTCAATATTGGTCACGATTGAGATCGTGGGATTAAGCTCCAGGAAAGACCCATCCGATTCGTCCGCTTCCGCCACCGCCCAGCCGCCCTTACCCAGCCGGGCGTTGCCGTCCACCGAATCGGTTTCCCCTCCCACCAGATAAGTGGGGTCCATGCCGCCCTCAACCAATAATTTGGCGATCATGGAGGTGGTGGTGGTCTTGCCGTGGGTGCCGGCCACCGCGATCCTGTGCGGGAAGCGATTCATCACCCAGGAAAGCATCTCCGCGCGGCGCACGATCGGAATGCCGCGTGATTCGGCCTCTGCCAACTCCGGGTTGTCCTTGGAAACCGCGGAAGAATAAACCAGGAAATCGGTGTCGCGCACGTTATTGGCATCGTGCGGAATATGGACTTTGACCCCCAGATCCTTTAGCCGAATAGTGTTGCCGGATTCTTTGAGGTCGGACCCTGATACCTTGTAGCCCATCTGGTGCAAAACCTTGCCGATGGCGGAGACCCCGCAACCCCCGATCCCCACCAAAAAGATGTTCTTGGATTTTGGCAGGTCCGGAATCATCGTTTGGCCACCACATAGAGCAGATTCACGATCTTACCCGCCGCTTCCGGCTTATAGATCTTTTTCGCGTTCCTGCTCATCTCACCTAATTTACTTTCGCTGTTCATCAGTTGTTCTATCAATCCGGGAAGTTTATCGATATTTTTCTGGTCCAGGACCATTGCCGCCCCAGAATCGCTTACCACTTTTGCGTTCAGGTCTTGATGCCCCTCCGCGGAATACGGAAAAGGGATCAGGATAGCTGGCAACCCCATCGCCAGCATCTCAAAAATAGCGGTAGCTCCCGCCCGCGAGACCACCAGGTCCGCCTGCAATAATAGCTCCTCCACATTATACACATAAGGGTATATCCGATAAAAGGGATAGGTCGTGCGGTCTACCCGGTCGCTTACCATCTCAAAGTCCCTCTCTCCGGTCACGTGGATGACCTCCCATTTTGCCAGTTTAGGAAGGGCTGAGATGGCCGCCTGGTTTATGCTCCTGGCTCCCTGGCTGCCGCCCCAGATGAGCAGGGTCTTTTTATCGTGGGGTCTTCTTTTGGCCTCTCGCAAGCGCCGCCTTACGGGATTGCCGGTCACCGTCCCCTTGATATATTTCTGCGTGACCTCAAAAGAGAGCGTCACCACGTCCACAAAACTGCTCCAAAAACGATTGGTGAACCCGGGCAGGGTGTTCTGTTCATGGAGCAATACCGGTATCCTCAAAAGCTTGGCGGCGGCGATGACCGGGAAGCTAACGTATCCTCCGGTGACGATCACGCCTTCGGGCCTGAACCTTCTCAAAATGGAAAGTGCGTCAAAAAAACCCTTGAGCTCGACAAATGGGGCGGAGATCGCTTTATAGGAGAGTTTTCGTAAAAGGCCTCGCGCGGCAATGGTTTTTATCTCAAATCCTTCTTTTTTGATCAGTTCTTCCTCCAACCCCCCCCTGCCCCCGATAAAGATCACCTGGTTGCCCGGATCGCGGGCTTTTAGCTCCTCAGCAATGGCAATTCCTGGATAGATATGCCCGCCGGTCCCCCCGGCCGCAATGACAACTTTCATTTAACACCCCGTGAAACGTTCAGGACCAGGCCGACCGAAAAAAGATTGACGATGAGCGCGGTGCCTCCATAGCTTATGAAAGGCAATGGGATGCCGGTGGTAGGCAGAAGCCCGGCCACCACCATAAGGTTCATAAAGGTCTGCACCGCGAACATGGATATGATCCCCGCCAAGAGAAGCTGGGAAAAACTATCCTTGGTCTGGGACGCCAGTCGGATCCCCTGGATGAATAAGGCCAAAAACAAGAGTATCAAGCCCGCCGCCCCGATGAAGCCCAGCTCCTCGCACAGCACCGCGAAGATAAAATCCGCGTACTGCTGGGGAAGGTAAAAGAACTTCTGCCGGGAGTTGCCCAATCCCAGGCCAAAAAGACCGCCGGAACCGATGGCCAGAAGCGACTGGATGATATGGAAGCCGACATTTTGCGGGTCGCTCCAGGGATCGAGATACGCCATAAGCCGGCGCAACCGGTAAGGAGAAGAGAGGGATAGCCCCAAGACCACCGCCGCTCCCACCCCAGAAATGAAAAGCAGATGGCCTAACCTGGCCCCGGCGATGAAGAACATGATGAAGGAAGTCCCCGCGATGGATATAGCGGTGCCCATGTCGGGCTGCTTGATGATGACCAGTAAGATCACTCCCAGCAGGACCAGGTGCGGCAGCAGACCCTTGAAAAAATCCTTGATCCCCTTGCCTTTGGCGGAAAGGGTCAAGGCCAGAAACAGCACCATGGAGAACTTGGCGAGCTCCGCAGGCTGGAAGGAGAAGAAATAAAGGTCCATCCAGCGGGTGGCGCCCCCCATGGTCTTGCCAACCCCAGGGAAATTAAGCGAAAGCAGCAGGCCGAGCGAAATAATAAGCAGCCAGGGAGCCCACTTTTTAAGCTTGTTCAGGTCCAGGTTAAGGGCGTAGTACAGGCCGAAAAAGCCCAGGATCGAATAGAAGATATGACGTTTAAGATAATAAAAGCTGTCGCCCAGCTTGAGCGCCAAGGATGGGCTGGCGGAGAAGATCATCAATACTCCCACGATGTAAAGCGCGACCGCTAAGGTCAAAAAGATAATGTCCGGTTGTTTCTTCATGTCGGAAGGGCAGAAACTAAGTCCTTGAAGGTCTTACCCCTTTCCTCAAAATTGCGGAACATGTCAAAGCTGGCGCAGGCGGGCGAAAGCAGAACGATATCCCCGGCCTTCGCCAGCTTATAAGAGGCGTCCACCGCTTCCTTGAAATTACCGGCCAGGACCACGTCCTTATAGCCGTCCTTTTTAAGCTCTTTATGAAACCTCTCCGCGGCTTCCCCTATCAAGACCACTTTCTTGGCCGCATCAGTTATCAGGTGGACCAGGTCGGTTAAGTCCCCACCCTTGTCCCTCCCCCCTAATATCACGATGATGTTCTTGTCCTTTTTATGCAGGGATTTTAACGCCACGATGGTGGAATCGGGATTGGTGCCCTTGGAATCATTATAGAACTTAATGCCCTTCTTCTCGGTCACGAACTCGATCCGATGTTCCACTCCAGGGAAGGTCCTAAGCACCTCTGCGATGGTCTTTTGCGGAACCCCGCAGATGAGCGCGGCCTGCGTGGCCGCCAGCGCATTCCCCAGATTGTGTTCGCCGGGGATCTTGATCTCCTTTGGGTCCAAGAAAGGATGTTTGACGGAGAAAGGAATTAGCCGTGCTTCGGCCTTTGATACTATCTTAGATACCAGCTTATCCTCAGCATTATAGATTACATAATCGGTCTTTTTCTGGTTAAGGAAAATTCGCGCCTTGGCGGCGGCGTATTCCTTCATAGATTTGTGTCGCTCAATATGGTCCTCGGTCAAGTTAAGTATAATGCTGATCCAGGGGCGGAAAGTTACAATGGTCTCGAGCTGATAAGAGCTGATCTCAAGAACAATGAAGTCCAGGTCGGCGTCATTGACCTCCACTAAAGGAAAACCGATGTTGCCGGTTACCATTACCTTTTTCCCCGCCGCGGAAAGAAATTCCCCGATCAGGGTGGTGGTGGTGGTCTTGCCGTTAGTGCCGGTCACGGCGATGATGGGCTTATGGATAAAGCGGTAACCGAGCTCTATCTCCGAGATCACCGGAATGCCGCGTTTCTTGGCTTCCAGGATAATTGGAATATCAAGGTGAACGCCCGGGCTGACCACCAGAAGATCACAGCCTTCGATGGCCGCCAGAGTATGACCGCCGGTCTCTAGAATAACTTTGAGGGCTTTAAGATGAGAGAGGATCTCGGGATCGAGCTTATCCTCGGATAAGGCCTCGGAAATGGTCACCCGGGAGCCCAGGGGAACCAGCCGCCGCGCGGCCGCCGCCCCGGATCTTCCCAGACCGAGGATCGTTACTTTTTTAGCTTCCCATTTGGTCATGCGATCCAAACTCCTATAAAGCTTAATATCAATTGGACCATCCAAAAGATAAGCACCACCGCGACCTCCGGCAGACCCAGCAACTCAAAATGGTGGTGCAGGGGCGCCATCTTGAATACCCTTTTCCCAAAGAACTTGAATGAAAACACTTGTATTATAACAGAAAGCGCTTCCAGCAGAAAGACGCCGCCGATAACGGCCAAAAGCCATTCATGCCGCGTTATTATCGCCATGCCGGCCAGCATAGCCCCCAGCGACAATGACCCCACATCCCCCATAAAAAGCCGGGCCCTGGGAAAGTTGAAGAAGAGAAAGCCGAAAACCGCCCCGGCGGAAATGAAAGAGAGTGCCATAGCCCCCATTTGCGCGTTCTTGAAAAACACCCCAGCAAAACCCAAAAAAGCCAGGACACTGGTTCCGGCCAGCAATCCATCGAGACCATCGGTTAAGTTGGTGGCATTGGCAGAGCCAACTATTAAAAAAATCCAAAATCCAAATGACCAGATCCAGACCAGGAAAGATCCTTCAAGATAACCCTGGCTAAAAAGATAAAGGGAAAAAAGGACCGCTAAAAGGACCTGGCCGATGATCTTTTGCCAGAAGGTCAGTCCCAAATTGCGGCGCTTGATTATTTTGAGTATATCATCAAGGAAACCGAGCAAAGCATAGCCAGAGGTCAAAAACAGGACCGGCAGATATTTGAAATCAACAAAAATCAAGGCCAACGAAAAAATAATGGCGAGAAATCCAAGGCCCCCCATGGTGGGAGTGCCGCTTTTAGTTTTATGCTTTTGGGGCCCCTCCTCACGAATGGTCTGGCCGGCGTGGAGCCGCCTTAACACAAAAAGCAACGGCCCTGTCAAAAGGACTGACAGGGCCGCCGCCAAAGCGAACAGATAGTACATTAACTACATTCTGACTACGAGACCGACCTCGGCCACCCCGCCCAGGCGGGTATCATACCCCAGCTGGCCATAGATCTTATCGCGGGTAAGCTTCACGAACAATTCCCCGCCCACCCCGCCCTTCTCGGTTATGTCAATGGTGGGTAAACTCAACTTGACCTTTTCGGAATAGCTGGAATAGGTGACCTCCAGGCCGACCGCCAGGTTTTCCCTAATCGTCATGACCCCTCCCACTCCGGCGGTAAGGATGGTGTAAGCATTGCCGACAGCGTATCCTATCTCGCCGGTAAGCGCGGTCCGATCGTTTACCTGGCGGTCCAGGACCACTCCCAATCTCCCCGCCCCTCCCGCCAATCCAGCTTTAATGGAAATAGGCATTTTGGGAGCAGCAGAAGGCGGATTGACCACCCGGATGGTGGTAGTTTGAGTTACGGCTTTTTTAGCCGGTAGGCTGAATGCGGCCGCCGACAAAGCGATAACCAGGATCACTGAAAACGCCAGTATCTTTTTCATAATTCAACTCTCCTTTTATTAGAACAGGAAGTACCCGTAAACCGTTCCCGTCAAGATCGAGAAAGTGGTTTGCGAAGCTCCCCCCTGAGAAAGGGAAGTGAAGGTCAGAGGATAAAGGTCAAAACCAATATTCAGATGCTCTGCTAGCACGGTCTCTGCCCCGTAGATGCCGCTGATCGTGAAGCTAGTGGTATTGTTGGGCATGCTGTAATAGGTTAATCCGCCGCCGGCATGGGTCGGAACGGTTCCGCCGGTCAGGTTGACCGTATATTTGCCGCCTATGCCAAAGGTGCTGTTGGATTGGCCGGCCGCGCTGGTATTTGAAAAGGCCAGCATAGCCGAGGCCGCCCAGGTATCCCCCATGAATTTCATAGCGCCCAGGCCGTTGTCCACCCCGAAACCGATCTTCATGTTGCTGGCGCTGCTGGTTACCGCTCTAGCCACCGGCGCCTTAGCCGCTATTGAAACTGAAGCCATTAATCCCAAAACCAATAAAGCGATCAGTATTTTTTTCATTATTTTCCCCTCTCTTTTATCCTAACAACCTAACCACTCCTGCCTGCCGGCAGGCAGGTATCAACCTTATCCCGCGATCACCTCCCCTATTTCCCTCTGATCAAATTCGAGACAAAATCCGCCATGATGTCCTTGCAGCCCAGGCCGAAGGCGATGGCCACCGCCAACCCCAGCGCGCCGATGATGACCCCCAGGTGCGGGGCTAAAGTTTCGGGCGCGATCCCCAGTTGCTCCAGGGCCAAAAGAAATGCAAAGATAATGGTGGCGTATTGAATGATCTTGCTGATGGTCTTGGCGCCGTTGATGCCCAAACTGGCGGTGATCAGGTAAACCAGCCCGCCCAGCAGCATGGCCAAAAATGAGCCCAAACTCAAGCTCAGGGCCGCCAGCAGGATGACCCCGGTATAGGAAAAGGTCTTATCGAGCATAGCAAAGACCGGCAGGCCCAGGACCATGGCCACACCCATGATCAGGAAGTAAATGGACAGCCAGTAAGCCAGATCTCCTAATAGTTTGGAGGGCGCCCGTTTGATATCCGCCTTCTCCAAGAAGGGGGTCAGCTTGATGGTGTCGACCAGATCATCCAGTTTAAGGGCCTTGAATATCCAGGTTACCAAACCCTGGATCAGCCGGGCCAGGCCAACGCCAATGGCCACCGCGATAAGGATATAAAGGATATTCAGCAAGGGGGTCAAGGTCTTAGTAAAGAGGGAGTTTAAGGTAAGAAGCGAAACCGAGGTGGCTTCAAAAGTCATAAATTCTCTCCTTTTTAGGAAATTATACCCAGGATCAAAGAGACCAGGATAAACACCGTCGCGGCGCCGTAGGTGGCTTTATCCAATCCTTCTTCCAGCCCCTTGGGCGTGCCGAACAATCTGGCCGCGCCACCAATGCCTCCCATGCCCTCGCCTTTGGCCGTGTGCAGTAAAATAGTGCCTACCAGCATAATGGCCGAAGCGATCTGGACAATATACAAAAAAGTCTTCATATCTTGGGGTATCTTATCATAAATCCGGGCGGTTTTGTCAAGGTAAAAATGGAGGTGACCGGGATCGAACCGGTGGCCTCGGCGTTGCGAACGCCGCGCTCTCCCATCTGAGCTACACCCCCACTATTTATCTTGAAGGCAAGCAATGCCTGGGAGTACTTTGCCTTCCACGAATTCCAGTGAAGCCCCGCCCCCGGTCGAGATATGAGAGATCTTATCGGCCAATCCGGCCTTCTCTATCGCCGCCACCGAATCCCCGCCCCCGATCACCGAGACCGCCCCCTTCTCTGTCGCCTCCGCCACCAGATTGGCGATCGCGACCGTGCCCTTGGCGAACTTGTCGAACTCAAAGACCCCCATGGGGCCGTTCCAGAATATGGTCTTGGCTTTATTGATAGCATGACTAAATTTAATGACGGTTTCCGGCCCGATGTCCATTCCCAGCCAGTCCGGCAGTATCCCAGCCCGGGTAACTACTTGGGAATTGGCATTAGCGTCGAACTTATCGGCGATCACATGGTCGATCGGCAGCATCAAGGTTTTGTTCAGGTCAATGGCCTGCTTTAGGAGCTCCTTAGCCAGAGGTATCTTATCCTCTTCCACAATGGATTTTCCCACTTCCACGTTGCGGGCCTTGAAGAAGGTATAGGCCATACCCCCGCCCACGATCAGGGTATCGACTTTGGGAAGAAGATTTTTTATAACCTCAATCTTGCCAGAAATTTTCGCCCCACCCAGTATCGCCACAAAGGGCCTGGCCGGGTTTTCGATTAGTTGCCCCAGGAACTTGATCTCCTTTTCCATCAGGAATCCGGCGTAGCCCTTGAGGTATTTGGTAACCCCCTCGGTCGAAGCATGGGCACGATGAGCGGTTCCGAAAGCGTCATTAACGTAAATCTCGGCCAAGGATGCCAATTTTTTGGCAAAAGCGGGATCGTTCTTTTCCTCTTCTTTATAGAAACGCACATTTTCAAGAAGCAGAACCTCGCCGTCTTTGAGCGCCGCCACGGCCTTCTCCACTTCGGGACCAAGGCAATCCTTAGTATTGGCAACCGGTTTTTTTAGAAGTTCAGCTAAGCGTTTGGCCGCGGGAGCCAATCTCAATTTATCGTCGGGGCCCGCTTTGGGACGGCCCAGGTGGGAGACCAAAATTACCCTCGCGCCTTTTTCTGATAGATATTTGATGGTGGGAACGGCAGCCCGGATGCGGGTATCGTCGGTGATGTTCTGTTTATCATCCAGAGGGACATTAAAGTCCACCCGGACCAGGACCTTTTTACCCTTGAGCTCCTTGATGTCCTCTACGGTCTGCTTGGCCATGCTTCCCTTATATCTTGCTGGCCATCAGTTTTAAGAGATCTACGGTGCGGCAGGAATAGCCCCACTCGTTGTCGTACCAGGATATGACCTTAAAGAATCTTTTTTCACCCTTGAGGTTATTCTGCATGGTGGCCAACGAATCGTATATCGACGAACGATCATCGTGGATGATGTCGGTCGATACCAGCTCTTCATTGGAATAGCCCAGGATGCCTTTAAGATAGGTTTCGGAAGCCTTTTTCATCAAAGCATCGATCTCCTCGATCGAAGTGTCTCTGACCGAACGGAAGGTCAGGTCCACGACAGAAACGTCAGCCGTGGGCACCCGAAAGGACATCCCGGTGAGCTTGCCCTTGGTGACCGGCAATACTTCCCCCACTGCCTTGGCGGCTCCGGTAGTAGAGGGGATGATATTTATGGCGGCCGCTCTCCCGCCCCGCCAATCTTTCTTGGAGGGGCCGTCCACCGTCTTCTGGGTGGCGGTATAGGAATGGATGGTGGTCATCAAACCGGTCTCGAGCCCCACCCCTTCTTTTACTATAACGTGCACTAATGGCGCCAGGCAATTGGTGGTGCAGGAAGCGTTGGAAACGATGTGGTGTTTAGCAGGATCATACTCATTGTCATTTACGCCCATAAGGAGGGTCTTGACGTCGCCTTTACCGGGAGCGGTAATGACTACTTTTTGGGCGCCTGCGGTCAGGTGACCTTTGGCTTTTTCCGCATCCTGAAAAAGTCCGGTGGATTCGATCACGCATTCGACCCCGAGGTCTTTCCACGGAAGCTGGCTTGGCTCTTTGGTGGCCATAATGCACTTGATCTTATTGCCGTTGACCACCAGCACGTCTTCCCCTTCCGTCCCCACGGTACCCTTGAAACGCCCGTGGATCGAATCATATTTCATCATGTAGGAAAAATATTTCGCGTCCGTGCAGATATCCACGACCGCGATCACTTCTATTTCCTTCCCCAAAACTCCTTTTTCGACCATCGCGTGCAAGACCTGACGGCCGATGCGACCGAACCCGTTGATGCCCACTTTTACCTTCGCCATGATACACTCTCCCCTTTCTTTTTTCCCGGAACTTGCGATTATATCATCAATGGGGAAGGAGCGTCAACTGGGATCGGTTGTTGAGAAGGTGGGCGAAGCACTATTTCGTTGAGATATTACTGTTTGTCTTCGACCAGGCGAACTGAACGTTCGAATAAACGATACTCGGGAGGAAAGTAAAAATGCTCAATAATATTCGCGGATCCCCCCCTGCTACTGGCTACCTCACCAGCCCCATTAGTGGTTTCCGTTAATTCCCAATTACTCCCCAATAAATGATTCCGAAAAGGACTAAAAGCTGCCGATAATTCATCTATCGTGGGGACCCTGAATTTTCTGCCGGTTTGCTCGCTTAACCAAACCGCAAGTTTCCTGTCATCTGTAAGATTTAGATAATCCAAGTAAGTGCCTGGTGCCCACCCAAGGCGCATTCGAAGCGCATCAGCATCATGCCCGGTAATCTCATATCCGGTATCCACAAATTGTCTGAATAGTCCAACCGTAACTTCGCCTTCCATAACTCTAAAAGATTTGCCTGAAACATCAATCATTTCCGGAACAATAATATGAGGATGTCCAGAAGCGGCAGGTGCGCGAACTCCTGCCAGCCGATCAATTTCTGCTCGAGTTCTCTCCTGTGCAAATCTTCTGGGTCCTTGGGCACCCTCTATTATCATGTTTATCTTTCTCCTTAGCACTTTTTCGCCAGTACCAAGCCTAATTACAGCTATATTATTATCGGATATTTCAGGGAAAAATTTCACTTTCGTTTATGATATAATTTCCCAATGGAACACACTCCCTGGAAACCGGTTATTTTCGGCGCGGCGGCGTCGCTCATCCTGCTTTTTATCGTCTATTTCATCACCCTGCCCAAACAGGCCGGCTTTGAGTTCCAGAACATAGAAAAAATATTGGAGTTCAAGCAGGCTTTTATCGGCGGCCATGAAGAAGGCAAAAAGGTCTGGTCGTTTTATGCCCAGCAGGGCTGGTCGGGTAAGGACAAGGCCGTAACCTACCTGGAGGGGGTCTCCCAGGGCCAATTCTATAACAAAAAAGGGGAACTGCTGTTACGCGACCTTAACGCCCTCCGGGTCAAAGCCCAGCGTTATTCCAAAGTGGTGGAGGCCTATGGACTACCCGAGGGCGCCACGACCGGTGAGAGCAAGCTCACTGCAGACATTTCTTTCTCCAAGGTCTCGGGCAAGAGAAAATACGCCGATCTGCTGACCGATTATCTGAAGTACACTCCCAACCGGAAGTGGTCAGAGCTTAAGGGCCACATCCGCCTAAAAGATCCCAAATTAATCCTCTACTGCGGGGAAATGGAGATCGACCACGATAAGGGTGTGGCCTATCTGAGGGACAACATCAATATCAAGAGGAAAGACCTGTCCTTGACTTCCCGGGAGTTGACTTATTTTTCCGATGAGGAAAGGTTGAATGCTTTGGGCAGTGTGGAAGCCCGGATCAAGAGCGAGCCCAAACCCACCCGGCTCCTGGCTGACCGAATTACCCTGTTCGCAGATGAGAATAAGGACTTCACGGCCGCCGGAAATCTCCTGGTCTTTCAGGGCAGCAAGACCGCGGTGGCGGAGGAAGCGGTCTATAATCAACCGCAAAAGAAACTTCAGCTCAAAGGCAAGGTAAAAACGGTAATAGAAAAAGCCCGGGCTATTTTAAAAGAGGATACAGCCAAGAAGCTAAAAAGCGAAGAAGCCCGGAAACTGCTCAAGGAAAAGACCGTGCTGACCTCCGATTCTTTGGAAATGTCCACCAAAAGCGGCGATGCTGTAGCCATGGGATCCGTGGTGGTGAATCAGAAGGGCCGCGAGGCCAAGGCGGAGGTAGCGATATACAACGATAAGTCGGAGGACATCACCCTGACCGGTAAGGTCTATTTAAAAAAACAAAAAGAATGGATCAAATGTCAGTCCATTTTGGTTTCGGTTAAGAATGAGACTTTTGAAGCGGTCGGATCAGTTGAGGCGGAATTTAAGCTGTAGGGGCGACCCTTGTGGTCGCCCGGATTCGGACAGGGACAAGCCCTGTCCCTACATATTTTTCTTTTCCAATTTCTTGATCATCTCTGCCACTTTCTGCTTGGCTTCTTTGGTTCGTCGTGATTCCAACTTGATCTTAAAAGTCAAAAGATCGCCTTCTTTACACCCTTCGGGCAAGAATGACTTCGGAAAATCCACCGCCTCCCTCTCCTCCTCTCCCAAAAGTACTACGCCTTTACTGCCTTCAACCCGGTCCAGCAAGGCCTTGAATTTTCTTTCAGCTTTCATAACATCCCCCTAAAAGATCAATTTCTGCCGGCGCATGGCCACGCTCTGCAGTATCCCGATCGCGATAAGATTCATGACCAGCGAGGTTCCCCCGTAACTTAAGAACGGCAAGGGAATGCCCACCACCGGCAAAAGCCCCAGGGTCATACCGATGTTCACAAAAACATGGAAGAAAAGCATCACTGCGATGCCCGCCGCTAAATTCGAGCCGAAGTTATCCCGGGCCTCATCCGCCATCAGTACTGTCCGCCAGATGAGCATGACGAACAGGAAAAGCGTTAATCCCGCCCCGATCAGGCCGAATTCCTCCCCCACCGCCGAGAAGATGAAGTCCGAATGCTGGATGGGGATGAATTGCAGCTGGGTCTGGGTACCGTGCATGAATCCTGTGCCGAACAGCCCCCCTGCCCCGATAGCGATCTTGCTTTGCAGGGTGTGGTAGCCCATACCTTTGGGATCCAAGCCGGGATTAAGGAAAGATACGATGCGCAGGCGCTGGTATTCCTTTAGCATCCCCCAGAGTATGGGAAAAGCGATGCCCACCACCAGGTTGAGGCCCAGGATCAACAATAGGTCCTTGAGCTTGACCCGCGAAAAATAGAGCACTCCCCACAGGATGATAAGGTAAGCGATCCAGCCATAAAGATTTTGCCTCAAAAAAAGCGAAAGCAGAGGTGTGAAGGTTAAAAGTAAAAGCGTCGGCGAGGTCTTATTCCAGATGAGCACTCCCAGTGCTATGGCTAAAATGACCAGCGCCGTGCCCAGGTCCGGCTGCTTAAAGACCATAAGGAAGGGTATCCCCGCCAGGATAAGCGGAGTTATGATATTGGCCTTTTCGCGCCTGAAGTCGAAATAAGAAGCCAGCACCATGATCACGATCAGTTTGGATATCTCGGACGGTTGGAAAGAGAGCCGGCCAAAGGTCATCCAGCGCTGGGCTCCCTGGGCGGCGCTTCCGGAAAACTGCACCACCACCAGCATGAGGAGCATCAGCGCGTAAAGTATCCAAGAAACATAACGCAGATGTTTATAATCCAGGTAGGTGAAGAACCCCATAAAAACCAGGCCCAATCCCAGCGCGGCCAGCTGGCGCTTAATGAATAACCAGGCGTCATGCCCGGCCTTGGCCTCGGCCGAATAGGTAGTGGAGAAGATCATCAAAAGTCCCAGCAAAGTGAGGATAACGACCGGTATCCAGATATATTTATCGGATACCTTGAGCATGCGGAAATTGATCATTGGGCCAGTTCTACCGCCTTAAGCATGCCCCGGGCTTTATTCATGGTTTCCTGATATTCGGCCGTGGGCTCCGAATCCGCTACCACCCCTCCCCCCGCCTGCACATAAGCCTTATTCTTGGAGAGAACCACGGTGCGGATGGTGATGCAGGTATCCATCTCACCGGAAAAATCAAAATAGCCCACCGCCCCGGCATAGGGCCCGCGGCGGACGGGCTCCAGTTCCTCGATTATCTCCATAGCCCGTACTTTAGGCGCGCCGCTGA
>Ga0315274_10010867_pt1 | contig 13089 bp, 13 predicted proteins | sample YL17G02_20_MG_FD_203700 | JGI IMG/M metagenome (GOLD analysis project Ga0315274, IMG submission 203700) | Sediment microbial communities from Yellowstone Lake, YNP, Wyoming, USA - YL17G02_20 | ecosystem: Environmental > Aquatic > Freshwater > Lake > Sediment | place: USA: Wyoming | collected... | reverse complement strand
AGAATGATGGAATTAGTTCTCAAGGAGATAGAGGAAACCACAGCTATGGAGGTAGACAAATGATAATCTCTGAATTAAAGCCCCTTCCGGAAATCTTAGGCTATTTAGACAGGGACAAGAAAATATTTATAGTCGGCTGCAAAGGTTGTGCTGAGGTCTGCCAGACCGGCGATGAGCCTCAGGTTCTGGACATGAAGCAGAAACTGGAGCAAGAAGGCAAGGCGGTCACCGGCTATTGCGTCGTCGATTTTCTGTGTGATAAAGCGCTAATCAAGACCAGGCTGTTTCATCATGAGAACGAGATAGATGATGCCGATTCTCTGCTGGTAATGACCTGCGGCATCGGAGTCCAGGCAACAGCGGCGGTGGTGAACAAACTGGTACATCCGGCGGCTAACACCATCAATGTCGGCGGTGCCGGCGGGACATGGCGGGGCAGCGAGCGCTGCCGTGAATGCGGCGACTGCGTGCTTGATTTAACCGGCGGCATTTGCCCACTGACTGCCTGCACCAAATGGCTAATCAATGGGCCCTGCGGCGGTGCTAAAAATGGCAAGTGTGAGGTTGAACCCGATGTACGCGATTGCGGCTGGCACCTAATTTACGAGAGACTGAAAAAACTAGGCCGGCTGGATAAAATGCAAGCCATACCAATGGTCAAGAACTATAGCAAAATGCAGCCGCCAAAGGCGCTAAGGTCCACCATAATGTGGGCACTGGAGCAACAAGAGACAAAAGTTTAGCAATCCGCCACTCTTCCTGTCGCCCTGAGCAATAGCGAAAGGCCTCTAGATTCTTCGCTCCGCTCAGAATGACAAGAGGAATGGCAAACTTAGAGTATCCTTAGGAGGTAAAGACATAATGAGTCTGCGTGAAAAACTTCAGAACGGCAAGTTTACGGTCACCGCTGAAATCGGCCCGGCTAAAGGCGTGGACATACACGAGTTCAACGAGAATGCCGACTTACTTAAAAGCAGAGTAGATGCGATTAACTGCACCGACCAGCAAAGCGCTGTCATGAGGTTGGGTTCGCTGGCTGCCTGCTACCTGCTCAAGCAAAAAGGCGTCGAGCCTGTATTCCAGATGACCTGCCGAGACCGCAACCGCATCGCACTACAGTCGGACTTGCTTAGCGCTTACGTTATGGGTGTTGAGAATGTTCTCTGTCTCACCGGAGACTATGTCACCTTAGGAGACCATCCTGACGCCAAACCTGTCTTCGACCTCGATTCCGTTTCCTTACTGTATGCCGCCCGACAACTGGAGCAGGGCAAAGATCTAGCCAGTAAGGAGCTAAAAGGCACGCCCAAGTTCTTCCTCGGCGCCTGCGTCACTCCCGGTGCTGACCCTGTTGAACCACAGCTTATCAAAATGGAGAGAAAGGTAAAGGCCGGTGCCCAGTTCTTCCAGACCCAGGCCATCTACGAGCCCAAAACTTTCGAAGCCTTCATGAAAGAAGCTAAGAAATTCGGCGTGCCGATTTTAGTCGGTATAGTGGTGCTCAGGTCAGCAGGTATGGCCAAATTTATGAATAAAAACGTTGCCGGCATACATGTCCCCGATGAACTTATTAATGAGATGGACAAAGCCGAGAACAAAATCGAGAAGGGTATAGAGATAGCCGCCCGCTTAATCAATGAGATGAAAGGCATGTGCCAGGGCGCTCATATTATGGCTATCGGTCTGGAATCCAAGGTGCCAGCAATTCTCGATGCCGCGAAGTTGTAGTACCAAGACAAGAGGCATATATGCGCATCGTTCGCTTTGTTGCCCAGGGTCGAGCTAAGTACGGCATACTCTACCAGGATACAATACAAGGACTCCGCGGCAGCCCGTTTACCCACTTTCAGCATCTCAATAGCCCATCTACACTTGACGGTAGCACTTACACCCTGGACAAGGTCAGGCTTCTTGCACCGTGCCTTCCCACAAAGATTGTTTGCCTGGGGCTAAATTATCGCAGCCATATTGAGGAGATGAAACTGCCCCTACCTTCAGTGCCGCTCATCTTCCTCAAGCCATCCACAGCGGTCATCGGCCCCGACGATAAAATAGTCCTGCCCCACGGCTGGGAACGCATTGACTTTGAAGGAGAACTGGGCGTGGTCATCGGCAAGAAGGCAAAGGATGTTCCAGAAAAGGAGGCAAAGGAATATATACTTGGTTATACCTGTTTCAACGATGTCTCCGACCGCCATGCCCAGGCTGCTGATGGCCAGTGGACTAGAGCTAAAGGCTATGACACCTTCGCCCCGATAGGCCCGTGGATAGAGACAGAAGCCGAGCTGGACAATCTGAAACTAGAAACGTATCTAAATGGCGAACTCCGCCAGTCCGCTTCTACCAGTGACCTCATCTTCGGCATATCCAAGCTTATCAATTTTATTTCTGGCGTAATGACACTGCTACCAGGCGACGTCATTGCCACCGGCACGCCATCTGGCGTCGGCCCCATGAAACCGGGTGATGTAGTTGAGGTCAGAATAGAAAAGATAGGCACATTGAAAAATTCTGTTGTCGCCCAAAAGTAACGAGTTCAAGCTATGTTCTGCTCCAAGACACCTGATATACTTATCTTTGGACGACAAACCTCAGATGACCGGAGGTACGATATGAACTTAACTGTGGTTGAGGCACTTACTATTGGAGATGCCTGGTTTCAGTGTCTGGAAAAGGCTTTAGTAGAAGGCAGGACTTATCGTATACAGCAAGGCAGTTTCGAGGGCACTCATCGGAAAGAAATACCTCTAGTCGCTATTATAATTAGTAATCCCGGCGTGAGACCGTTGAGACCTGATGTACCCGCGGGTGTGCCGGCACCTACTACAGACGAGGTCATCCACGAGTATATGTCATATTTGATGACTGGCGCTAAGCAGGAGAATGAAGAGTACACCTATGGCGAGGATCTGGCGGCGCAAATCGATGAGGTGATCAGGCGCTACAAACAGGGAGTCGATACCAACCAGATGTGCATGACAATTGGCAATCGCGATAGCATTTATTTGAAAGACCCGCCATGTTTAAGAGTGGTGGACACCCGCGTTCAGGATGGCCACCTTAATTTTATTCTTTACTTCAGAAGCTGGGATTTATGGGGTGGTTTCCCTACAAATATGGGCGGCTTGCAACTTCTAAAAGAATATATGGCTGAAGAGATTGGTGTAAAAGACGGCTCACTGATTGCCTTCAGTAAAGGGCTTCATTTATATGAACATTGCTGGGACCTGGCCAAGATGGTCCTGCATATGCCACTGGAATGAACAATCTAAGGTGAGAAATCGGTTTATCTGAGTTTTAGCCTGCAATTCACCGACTGTTCAACCGCCGCAGAATTCTGGCTCTCTCTTGGACTTTTTTTATAATATCGCGATTCTCGATAAAATCTGTAGTGTGCTTTCCTGATCTAAATGTCTCATCGTCCAACGCCACTTGATGGAACAGAACAATCGACTCGATGCCTTCGATTCTTATCTCACTGAGAGCTCTCTGCATGCGTAAAATGGCTTCTTCCCTGGTCTTTCCCCTTACCAGTAGTTTAAACAGCAATGAATCATAATCATGAGGAAGTTCATACCCTTCATATACTCCTTCATCAATTCTGACGCCCAAACCGTGGGGAAATCGAAGACCCGTTATTTTCCCGGGACAGGGGAAGAAGTTACGCGTCGGATCCTCTGCGGTTATCCGGCAATTTATAGAAGGTGCATCGAGGCGAATGTCATCCTGGTTATAACTCAACCGCTCTCCAGCGGCAATCCTTATTTGCTCTTTGACAATGTCTACGTTGGCAGCTAGCTCGGTTACGCAGTGCTCCACCTGCAAACGAGAGTTCACTTCATTAAAGTAGAATTCCTGCGTGTCGGGTACGTAAAAGAACTCCACCGTCAGCGCATTGACATACTGCAGAGCCACGGCCACATCAAGAGCAGTTACATACATCTTCATCCTTAAATGCGGGGACAATATTTGGCACGGAGCTTCTTCTATCAGCTTCTGAAACCTCCGCTGAACGGAGCAGTCTCTTTCCCCCAGATGAATAACGTTACCGTACTTATCTGCCAGGACTTGAACCTCAATGTGCTTTACCCCGGTGAGCAGCTTCTCAACATAAAATGACGGCACCCCGAATACCTTTTTCCCCCTCTCCTTCACAAAACGAACAGCCTCCGCCAGCTCTTCTCTGTTTCTAGCCACGACCATACCGATGCCGCCACCACCACCCGAGGGTTTGATAATAACAGGATAGCCGATGCTCTCCGCTACTTGTTCAACTTCACTAAGCTTAACATTGGCTGAGCCTGTGAAAGGCTCGTCGGAACCCGGAATTATCGGTATATTAAGCATCCTCATCAACTGCCGTGCCCTGTGCTTGGGCTTTACTTTATACATACACTCGCTGGTAGGTCCTATAAAGACAATCCCCTGTTTTTCACACATTTCGGCGAACTCAGGATTCTCAGCCAAAAAGCCATAGCCCGGGTGTAGGGCTTCGGCTTTGCTCCGCATGGCCACTTCCAGTATTTTCTCCGTATTAAGATAGCTCTTGGTTGCTTCCGCTGGTCCAATGGGATAGGCTTCGTCAGCCAGCTTAACGTGGAGCGAGTTGGCATCAACATCAGAATAAACTACAACCGTGCTTATACCCATCTCTTTGCAGGTCCGTATTATCCTGACCGCTATTTCGCCGCGGTTGGGAATAATAATTTTGCGAAACATAACCTTATCCTCTACTTAAAACACCCAATCGAAAATCAGAACATTTTCTTAGTGTAACCCAAAAGATAACCAGATTCAATCCAGATATGTTATCCTGGCAGCCGGTCTATCCCGCAACTCAAACTCTATCCCGGCCTCACTAAACAAATCCATGAAGGAATTATCGGCATATTTACCGAACGTTGCAAACCGCTTTATCTTGGCATTCACCAGCATCTTGGCGCAGAGTATGCATGGAGAATGTGTGACATAGACGGTAGCACCCTCGAGGCTAACTCCGTGAAGCGAAGCCTGTATTATTACATTCTGCTCCGCGTGAATGCCACGGCATATCTCGTGCCTGGTTCCAGACGGTATTTTCATCTCATCTCTGAGACAGCCGAGTTCAAGGCAGTCCTTAAGCCCAGCGGCAGCACCATTGTAGCCAGTAGCTAATATGTGTTTGTCCTTCACCGCCACAGCTCCAACATGGTGCCGACGGCATGTCGAGCGTTCCGCCACCACTGAAGCTATCTTCAGAAAATATTCATCATTAGCCGGCCGTATTACTTTTTTCATCTCAATGCCAATAGCACTTTCTCGGTTTCTTTTTCCAGGTCTGCCAAAGAGGTCTCGTTTATGATAGTAAAGTCGGCCATGGCGATGGGGCCACCCTTGTTAGTATTTTCCAGCTCGGCTATATCCCGGCTGGCACCTTCTTCTGCCGTTAATGGACGGACCTGCCGTTTCCCCAGCCTCTTATACCTCGTCCTGGGTGAGGCCCAGACAGCGACCACATGAAAATTATCTCCATAACGACTTCTGAGCAATGTGTACTCTTCCCAGGAATAGAGGCCATCAACGACAACGTTTGACGACTTGAGCCAGGCATCAATCTTCGGCAGGTTCAGCTTGGCATAGGCTGCCATACCGTGCTCTTGCCTCAGTTGCTGCCTGACATGGCGCTCGTTTTCCTCGTTTAGCTGAAGCCCTCTTTTTTTGATTTCTTCGTCGGTTATATCTCCAAACCTTACCTTCTTAAAACCTCTACTCTCAAATACCCTGGCTACCTCGGACTTACCTGAGCCAGCCATACCGACAATTGATACCACCTGCATTTCTAAACTGTTTCCAGATGAAATTAGTCTTCACATTATATTGATATGTTTACGCAATAGAGATATTTTAGTATTTTTTTGTTTATTAATTGGTTTAACCCTTGACATTAAACATTTGTTCTAGTATAATATACCTAGGATAGCTCGAATGGGCTAACGTAAGAGAGGCGGGCGTAATGCTCGCCTCTCTTATTTCTATTCCAGCATATATCTACCATAAGGTAATATCACCATTCTAGTTATCGCTTTGTTAATTTGCTGGCCGAATGAACTAATTGGCCTTGGTAGGTGCTTTCCATCTTCTTTGATGGTTAAAAGTTTTTGTTCGTTAGCTAGAATATCTGCTATTTGTAGCCCGGCAATGTTTTGATACTTTTTTCTTATCATTAATTCAGGATTAGGAAAAGCAGCTCGATATTCTGCGGCTGTGCCAAATTGTGATTTATTGGGTCCCTTCGTAAGCAACGTTGCATATGCGAGCTTAATCTGGTTGTCCTCTGTAGCACCCCTCGATTCGGCTAAAACATCTGCCTGCTCCCCACCTCTAATTTTCTGCAATAGTCCCCTTACCCTATTGAGCAGAACAGATAAGCTATATACGTATGCATCGAATGTCTGAAAAGGATATTCTGCCAAATGCTTTTGTTTGTCGATGACCACCGTATAAATATAAGTATAGCCTTTCAGACCACTTAAATATGATAAAAGCCCATGCTCCCACTTCGTATTAAGTAATTGGTCTTGTAAGACATAAAACCATTTTTTCCGTCCTCTAATAAGACTTCTTACTAAAATTGGGGGGTCATCAGGGTCATATCGGAAGATTGAGCGTTTCAATTGCTCCAGTTCTGGCTTTATTTTACCTTCGTATCTTTCTTTCTTAATTAATACTCCGGTAATGCCCAAATACCGCTTATCAAGGTCATCAACCTCTTTATAGGAATGATGTCCCGATTCATCGATGTATAAACGCCAAGTAATCACAAAATCATTATAACACATTGAATACTGATATCTACTCTGGTGTGTCAATGGCATAATTGCCGATTTAATTGACACCTTCTGACCTAATGCTATAATTCGCATTGAAGGAGGTGGGTTATGAGTTTCGATATTTTCCGATTTTTCCAAACTAACGGATTTTTATTTGCTCTTGGGCTAAGTGTTGGTGGCATAGGTTTGACATTGATGTTTCAGGGTTTAGCTATTAAGAATCCCAAAAATAAAAAAGCAGGTTCTTGGGCATATGGAATAGGTATATTCTGGGCTTTAGCAGGCTTACTATATATGTTTTGTAGCGTCTTACTATACTATTTCCCAGTAAATACAAGTACTTAATTAAGCTGCATTCTATATCTCATATAATTACCGTGTAATACTAGATTTCGCAACAAGCTCAACTTTTGAAGCCCTGTTAGCCCCAATGCTATAATTAGTGACAAAGCCTCATGCACATCCGCCATCGAGCCAACTTCTGCCGAAGATTAATCACAAGTTTAGGAGGGAACAAGATGAAAACAAACATGGCTGTCATGCTTGCCGTTTTAGGGCTTATCATTCTGGGATTGTTTGCCAATCTGAGCTGCGGCACCACCGGCTGTGCCGATGTATATTTGGAAGGAGTAAGCATTGGTTCAGTCACAGTTGCGGGCAAGCCGGTTACTGGACTGCCAACACAGACGGTGAACCTAATGCTCAACGTTAACGCCAACAAAATAACCATAAGCGCTGCTGGCGGGGAAACCACCATTAAGGTAAGCCCATCAGGCGCCACCATCGTCAGCGGCCCGAATGGTATAACTTTTACCGGCGTCAAGCCGGAACAGGTAGAAATTAAGTGGCAGAGTACACCATAACTAGAAGATTTCATGGATGTTTTATCTGGACTTAATCCGGCCCAGAAACAGGCCGTAGAAACCATTGACGGGCCACTGCTTATCGTCGCTGGCCCCGGCAGCGGCAAGACCAGGGTCATCACCCACCGTGTCGCCTATCTGATAAAGGTCTGCGGCATAAACCCTCACCGCGTCATGGCCGTCACCTTCACCAATAAGGCTGCGCGGGAGATGGCGGAGAGGTTGGAAAAGCTGCTGGGGCAAACAGCAGGCGACTTAACTCTGGGCACCTTCCATGCCATCTGCGCCCGAATACTGCGCCAGGAGGGCAAAGCCATCGAACTGGATTCGAGATTCGTCATCTACGACGAAGAGGACCAGCTAAGCCTGATAAAGCAGAGCCTACAGGAACTCGACCTGGACCCCAAACAGTACGCGCCGAGAGCTATTCAATCAGCCATCAAGTATGCCAAAAGTCGGCTGCTGACACCGGCAGATTATGCCGAGCAGACCAGCAACTATTTCGAAACCGTAGTCCAGCGCGTCTACGAGCGCTACCAGCAATCCCTCACCCGGAGCCACGGCGTCGACTTCGATGACCTGCTGATGAAGACAGTCCAGCTGTTCAACGACCATCCCAAGGTTCTCGCCAAATATCAATCACGCTATCTACATATACTGGTTGACGAATTTCAGGATACTAACATCACCCAGTATATGCTGATAAAGCAGCTGGCCGGAAAACACCGAAACGTCTGCGTTGTCGGCGATCCTGACCAGTCAATTTATTCGTGGAGATTCGCCGATTTACGCAACATACTCAGCTTCGAGAAGGACTATCCCGATGCCAAGGTAGCGTTCCTGGAGCAGAATTATCGCTCTACCAAGACCATACTGGATGTGGCTTCCAGTATCATCACAATCAACTCACGGCGTAAACCTAAGCGCCTGTGGACAGAGAACGAGGCTGGCGTTCCGATTTCAGTCATAGAGACTTACAACGAAAATGAAGAGGCTCAGTTTGTTATCGGCGAAATAGAAAAGCTGGTCAGCGAAAACGTTACTACAGCCGGCGGCTGTGCCGTGATGTATCGGGTCAATGCTCAGTCCCGAGCTTTAGAAGAAGCCTATATGCGCTATGGACTGCCGTACAAGCTCGTCGGCGGCACCCGTTTCTACCAGAGGCGAGAGATTAAGGATGTCATCGCCTACCTGCGGCTTATCCACAACCCCGCCGACAGCATCAGCTTAACTCGAATAATAAATGTCCCCGGTAGAGGCATCGGACAGCGTACCCTGGCCGAGCTATCAGGCTGGGCAAAAAATCAGGACATGTCTTTATATTCGGCACTTAAGATGGTGGCGGATAAGAAAGGGCCAGCCTTAACACCACGAGCTAACTACGCTTTGAAAAGCTTCTTCGATCTGATTGATAAAATAATCGCCAGAAACCAGGAACTAAGTCTCACCGGTTTGCTCAATGAGGTACTGGAGCAGACGCGTTACAAAGAGCATGTCCTCAGCGAGGAGAACGGCGAGGAGCGTTGGGAGAACATACAAGAGCTATTCACCGTAGCCAGAGATTACGACGAGCTCAACCCTTCAGAGGCATTGACCACCTTCCTTGAGAAGGTAAGCCTGGTATCAGATGTAGATGAGCTCGATGAAAAGGTAGATGCCACTACCCTGATTACTCTACATCAGGCCAAGGGTCTGGAATTCCCCGTGGTCTTCATCGTCGGCATGGAGGAAGGACTGCTGCCACATCGGAGGTCTATGGAGGACCCCGATGAACTGGAAGAAGAACGCCGGTTGTGCTATGTAGGAGTAACCCGGGCGCAGCAGCGAGTCTATCTATTGCATACCTATCGCCGCAACCTGTTCGGCGGCAGCTCGGCAACTCTACCCTCGCGTTTTCTCCAGGACATCCCCAAGCAATTAATTGCCAGTCAGGGCCTGTGGGAAGAAGATAAGGACAAGGAAGACGAATTCACACCCGTAACCACTCTTTATTCCAAGTCGGCAGCCAAACCATTCAGCAACCTGAAATTAGAAATCGGTGACCGTGTTCAACACAAGATGTTCGGTGAAGGCGTTGTCATAAACTGCTCGCCCAACAAAGACGACCAGGAGATAACCGTTGCCTTCGAAGGAGCCGGAGTCAAGCATCTACTCCTCAGCCTGGCACCACTAGAGAAAATAGAGAATAGCTGAACGTATTTCTGCAATTGTTTTAATACACTAAACCGTGTAAAATAAGCCTGCAATGCCAATTAGAATTCTAGCCTGCGAAGTTGTCTCTAAGATTGCCGCGGGTGAGGTGGTGGACAGGCCGGCTTCGGTAGTGAAGGAGCTGGTGGAGAACTCCCTGGATGCCGGCGCCACACAGATATCAGTCGAGGCGCAGGATGGCGGCGTGCGCCTCATCAGGGTAACCGACAACGGCAGCGGCATATCAGCCAGCGACGTGGAACGTGCCTTTCATCGCTACGCCACCAGCAAGATTGAGACGCTAACGGACCTGGAAAAAATATCCACGCTAGGCTTTCGCGGTGAAGCCCTGCCCAGCATAGCCGCTGCGGCGGATGTGGAAATCCTGACTAAAGCCGATGTTGATACTGCCGGCACCTACCTTCAGTTGAAGAGCAACAATATAGCAAAGAGAGATAAACGTAGTCGACCTCAAGGCACCACCGTTACTGTACAGCATCTTTTCCGCAACTTCCCGGTGCGACTGAAATTCCTCAAGTCGGCAACCACCGAAAGCGGCCATATCGCCAACCTTTTGAGCCAGTATGCCCTGGCTTTCCACGAGGTACGATTCAATCTAGTCCTGGATGGGCGATTGACCCTGCACACCTCGGGCAACGGCAGCTTAGAAGATGTTGTTGCCGAAGTTTACGGATTGGAAGTAGCCAAGCAAATGCTGAAGATTAGCAAAACAGACCAGGTCCCTGGTGTATCTGGCCTGGTAAGTCCACCGTCACTGGCCCGCTCCAGCCGCAGCTACCTGAGCTTTTTCGTCAACCGTCGCTGGGTTCACAGCAGCCTGCTGGCTCGAGCCACCGAAGATGCCTATCACGGCTTGCTTATGACCGGTAAGCACCCTATTGCCATCGTAAACGTTTCATTGCCGCCGCCAGAGCTCGATATCAATGTTCATCCCACAAAAAGAGACGTAAAATTCCTCAACAGCCAGATTGTCTATATAACGGTCCAAAAATCAATAGAGAAGGTACTGGCAAAAGCACCGCCTCCTGAAGTTAAGACCGGCGCACCGTCATCTACCCCACCACCAAGCTTGTGGACAGTTAAAGGTACCGAGACGGTTTCCCTGCCTATACTCAGGGTTGTGGGACAACTAGCCAGCAACTATATCATGGCTGAAGGTCCCGAAGGCCTTTACCTTGTCGACCAGCATGCCGCCCATGAGCGTGTACTGTTCGAAAAAATCCTGACACAGCGCGCTCAGCGGAAGATAGAAATTCAAGGTCTGCTGGAGCCGGTAAACCTGGAATTAACCCCCAAGCAAGAAGAGGTTTTGAAAAAGAAGGCTGAACTTCTTGGTGAGTTCGGCTTCAGTCTTGAGCCCTTTGGCGCCAGGAGCTACCTGCTGAAGGCGATTCCAGCCATAATGAGGGAGGGAAACCTGGCTGAAGCAATTAGTACCTTGCTGGACTCAATAGCCATCGAAGAAGAGCCATCTAAACGCGATGAAAAAATAGCTCAGTCCGTAGCCTGTCACAGTGCCGTCAAAGCCGGGCATTCACTAAACCCCGAGGAAATGAGAGAGCTGATAAAACAACTGGAACAGACCAAGCAGCCACGCACCTGCCCCCACGGCAGGCCGACCATGATACATCTAAGCTCGCGGCAATTGGAAAAAGAATTCGGCAGGACGGGCTAGACGATTTTTGCTGCCATCGCGGGCGTCTCAAGCCCCGTGGCGATCTCAGCTAACGTAGGGACAGACCTTCAGGTCTGTCCGCTTATCCAAGCCATTCCTTGCCGGCACGCTCATTAACAGTGCACAATGACAGATCTTCAGAGCCGGCGCGTTTCTTGATTTCAGGAATCGCCCTTACGCACTTTTTATTGCAGGAATCGCAGTTGACGATGTCGTTAAATCTACCTTCTTGCGCCTTTTTCGCCCATTGAGGGTCGGTGATAAGCTGACGACCTAGAGCCACTAAATCAGCCTTTTCCTGAGAAATAATCTCCGCAGCTAGTTGAGGCGAGTTAATCCGCCCTACAGCAATTACCGGTATTTCTACTGCCTTCTTTATCGCCTCAGCTTGAGAGATATATGTCCCCATGGGCTGCCTTTTAGAAGGCATAATTTGTCTCGGAAGCCGCCCGTAAGAAACATCGATGACATCAATACCGGCCTTTTTCAGGGCCTGAGCCAATTTTATGCTCTGCTCCAGCGTGATGCCACCGACCACGCCCTCTTCAGCAGATAGCCGCCAGAATAACGGATAATCGTCACCCACAGCCTTTCTGACTGCCTTGACGCATTGCAGGGCAAATGTCATCCTCTTCTCCACACTGCCACCATATTTATCGCTTCGCTGGTTATCCAGAGGCGAAAAGAACCGGTGGAGCAAGTAGGCATGGGCGCCGTGAATGTCGACAAAATCCAAACCGGCTTCCTTAGCGCTGGTCGCCGCAGCCGCAAACTTGCTGACTATGGTTCCAATTTCGGCTGCCTTAAGCTCCCGAGCATCCCCCGTCGCTGAAGGGGCAATAAATTCACCTTGCACACCCGTAAGCCCGGCAGGAAAATAGAAGCCGTGCCAGAGCTGAATGCCAATCTTGGTTCCGGTATCGTGAATAGCGGCAACAAGTGATGACAGCCCTTCCAAGAACGAAGCCAGGGCTCCGCTTTTTCCCCAGGCTTCGTCGGATGCCAAAATATCCACCGCGGTGGCCGGCAGGATGATAGTACCTACACCCCCACGGGCGCGCTCGAGGTAGAAAGTCCTTGCCCTCTGGCTGCGAAATCCCAGGCTTAGCTGCATCGGAGCCATGACTATACGGTTCTTGATTTTAAGGCCTTCGATTTTGAAGGGTGTAAACAAGGCAGCTATGCTTTCTTGTGGCATTCTAATATCAACCTCTCTGGTGTTTGATTTTTACATTCGTTTGGGGTTGCTTCGATAGGCTCGCAGTAACGCCTGCTAGCTACACTCTGTAGCAAACCTCAGGAAGTTTCTTACCCGGATTGCTATCTCTCACAAATCTAAGCATATGAATCGCATAGAGAATGACAAAGCCCGCCAAATCCTCACCCCGCATCATCTTTATCTTGTCGCCGGAGAACAAAACTTTTATACTGCTCGGGAATTCATTGTCGGCACGATTAAAAATAAAAAGGACCTGCACTCCGGGAAATATCTCCTTGCTTATTGCCCAGTCCTCGCCTATTCCCAGCGATT
>Ga0315274_10010865_pt1 | contig 13090 bp, 11 predicted proteins | sample YL17G02_20_MG_FD_203700 | JGI IMG/M metagenome (GOLD analysis project Ga0315274, IMG submission 203700) | Sediment microbial communities from Yellowstone Lake, YNP, Wyoming, USA - YL17G02_20 | ecosystem: Environmental > Aquatic > Freshwater > Lake > Sediment | place: USA: Wyoming | collected... | reverse complement strand
ACTGCAAGTAGTTCATGGCCAGCACGACCACGGCGAACCACTTCTGGGTGGCTTCGAAGCTTTGCAGACGGAAATCGCCCAGGCCCAGGGCTTCCTTCAGGTACCAGTTATCGACCTCCACAGGCCAGCGCCGCTGATAATACTGCAAGGCTTGCTGCACGGACAGGTTTCGGTCGGTGCAGACAAAGAACTTCGGGCGGGTGTCGCCCGGGTGCCGCTTGGAGATGATGCCACACACCTCGTCCGCCACCTCTTCCAGGTGGCCATACACCGCACGCACGTCGTAGGTGCGCGGTGGGCGGGACGGGTCGAGCGCCTTCAGCGTGACACGCTGATAGCGCTGGTTCCGAAGCGACTGGTTGTGGTGGTCCATGCGTTTGCGGTTGAGCCGCCGGTTGGCCTTGACGGCACAGATGACATGCCAGCGTTGCCGCCGACAGAACTGGATCAGTTTGGCAGACGCGTACCAGGAGTCGAACAGCACGTACACCTGGTAGCCCTTGGGCAGCAATCCGGCCAGTTCGACCAGCATCTCCCGAGCCAGGGCATACTTGCTGCGGAAATGCAGACGACTTTCTACTGGCCGTTGGCGGTTGAGCTGCCGGACGGTCTTCTCTCGCAGGTAGAGCTGCGTGTCGAACAGGAAGCCGATGGGTCCGATCTGGATGTGGACTTCGACGTACACGTAGCCGTTGCTGTAGACTTGCTTCTTGCGGGTGCTGTCCGTGTGGTTGTGATGAAAGCTGACGGCTTCCAGGTGACGAGTGTCTTTGTGTTTCTTGCCCAGACTGTCGTCCACGCCGACCAGGATGACCGAAGCCAGGTTCAGCTTGCGGGCCAACTCCAGGAACTGGAGCAGCATCCAGCGTTTGCGAGGTCCGCTGATGTCGATGACCTGCCAGGGACTCTCTCGGAAAAAGTCGGCAGCCGTTTTGGGGTCGCGATGGCCAGCCAGTTGGCGGTACAGATTGGTCAGCGTTTTGCGCGAGTCACAGACCAACAGGGCATCCACGAGTTGGGTCAAGTGCCGAATTTGCGGTTGTAAAGAGCCAGTGAGAGCCACGAAATGAACGTGACAATCTCAGCAGAGTGTTGTACAATGACTCCGAGCATCGGTTCCTCCGGTAGTTGGTGTTTGTGCAACTCCATCCTACCAGAAAACCGATGCTCACGCCAATTCAAACTGGCGAAAGTCCAGTCATGAGGTATGCTACCATTATAACATGGATCCCTGACGGGCCAAAACCAGGAGCGGGTCCATTCCCACTTTGGGGCAGACCCTCCCGCAGGTTGAACTGTGCGTGCTTGTACCTATCTGCCATACTTTGCAGAAGCGCCAATCTATGTCGAGCATACCCTGAACCTGCGGGAGGGTGTCGATGCCCTGTCCTTGTTCGTCTACGCCTTTTCCAGTTTCCTCCGGTACCGACCCACCTGGCACTTGATCTCGGCACGATACCGCTCCAGATACGTCTCGATCAGCATCTCTCGAACGGCCGCATCAGGCTGATCCGCCAACTGTCCTTTCTCCTCCAGGTACTTGAGGAACCGATCGAGTTCTTGCTCCAGGAATATGCGCACCCCCGCACCCTTGACGTTCACCGCATACCGCTTGTCGCCGAGACTCTCGATCTCGGGCTTGCGAAAGCAGAGCTGGTATGGATTGCCATATCCCGAAAAAGTCGTTGGATGCAAGGCAAACAGGGTCTTGAGCGCGCGTCGCACACCTTGCTCTCCTCCAAGACCGCGCAACACGATCCGTACCGAATACACATAGCCCTCTGAGCCACCCCGCTCGTCGCGGACATTGACGCTTTCGACAGCATAGTCACCGATCGTATCTCCGGCGAACGGCATGTCCATCATCGCACGGAACTTGTTGGCAAATGGCATGTCATCTCTCCACTGTAGCTTGTGTTCTGCCAACTCCCCGAACGGGTCGGCGTCAAACTCTTCCTGCGCCCCGAGTCTGCGCGGACGATAGCCTACACCCCAGGCGATGCAGGGTTCCCTTTGACCGACGACCCGGGCAGCCTCGTTGTTTGAGCGCGGCCAGGCCCTCTGTAGCCCGGCTCAACGCAGGAGAAAGATCTGTATGCTGCACTGGGTCTCTCCCATGATCCCCAATGAATCGTCGAGGTTTATCTCGGCAGTGTCACGACCCTTCTTGAACTTGAGTCGCTGCCTGTAGCTGCTTGGGTTTGTGACCTCAACGAAGGCCCAGCCCGCAGTCGGCATCTCGGTCTGGTAGAAGGCCGCCACCTCCCCGCAACTGGTCGGGCTCGTGTACATGAGCTGGCTGCCCAATTCCTCGGGCGATTTTGACCCCGGCATGATGGGCACCCCCTTCCACGAGCTGATGGGGGTAGGCGTGATGCTCGGTTCCTCCAGCCACTTGCGCCATGTGGCCTGATCCTGACCCAAGTCGTGGCCTGTGATCAGATTCAGGGCTCCGGCTGTGGCCAGGCGGACAGGACGGTCGGTGTCATCCAGCGTCTCGACGAGGGCGGGCACAGCCTCGCGGGCCTGCGCCCCCAGCGAGCCGAGGGCGTTCGCAGCCCGTAAGCGCACTTGCGCACTGCGATCTTGGAGCGCCTTCACCAGGAGGGGAACACCCTCCTTCCCCTGAGCCCTGAGCAGCCCAACCAGGGCCTCCCGCATGCCCTCATCCCGGTCGTCGAGGGCCACTTTTAGAACCGGAGTGCCCCACAGGTCGAGCAGCCCAGCCAGGACGGTGCCCGGCCAAAGCACGTCCAGCGGCGCATCTTCGGGGACCTTCGGACAATCAGAAATGGAGGAGGGGGGCTCGATGCCCGTATTAAAGGTGTGGACCCAAGGAGTGCGGTCGGAACTCGTCAGGGTCAATTCGCCGCTGATCCGCGCCCCGGTGAAGCAGTGCCCGCAGGCATTGCCCAGAATGCAGACATAGTCTTCGGCGAGTGCCTCGCCCTGTAGAGACAGACGCAGCGCACCGTCGCATGTCTCGCCGCTGGCTACCACTCGCAGCCCCAGCCCCGAAAGAACCCGGCGCAGACTGGGTTCCAGAGGGAGAGAGAAGTCAGGATCGATCTCGAGATAGGATTGCCGAACATCGAGGCACAGGGTCCGGATCTGAACGTCTTGCCAGCCTTCCGCCACCAGGTTGGCCGGCAAAGACGGCGTGGCTCGGCCGCGGGTGCACGCTGATACTGCCCACATAAACACCAGCAGGGCACCTACGAGTCTTCTCATCGCGTTCTTCATCGATCTCCTTATCGCCATGGTGCATTTAGCGAACCACGCCCAACTACTCACGAGGCGACAAATCTATCGCATAGGTGAATTGGAGCGCCAAAACCGCTTGATCCACCGCCCGCGAGAGGCGTGCCCATCCTTCTTCGGCACATCGTGCGGTCAGACAAGCAAAAGCCGACCATCCCCAGGAGCTACCCTGGGACAGGGGTCGGCTGTGGTTCTCGCATTCCCCGCAGGTTGTACCAACCTCCTCGATCAACGGCGGCTGTTATGAGGGCTGCGGTGCTATGGTTCAGGGTTGCACGAGTATCATACCATGATCCGCGGCAAAAGCCAACAGCGGTCGGCTTCTCTAGCTCGCCGCTGCCAGTGCGGGGATGAGCTGGTAGGAAAACTCTTCCATCCCTGCCGACTGGCGGGCGTGCTCGACAGTCAGACTCACCACGCGTCCGTGCTCGTCCAGGTCAAGATAGATGTTTTCGTTCAGCTCCCGCGTCTCGACAGGCGGGTCCGTCGGAAACTCCACCAACGCGGTATCGGTATCGGCAAAGTACTTGATACGCATGGCTCACTCCTTATTCCGGTGGTTCCCCCATTCACCGAAGGTCGTTCACCTCCCGCGCCGCCCGGTTCCCCGACTCGAGCGCTCCTTGCATCCAGTTCGGCAGGGACGAAGCGTGTTCCCCGGCGAAATGCACGCGCCCTTCGGGCCGCGCGGCGTGCGGATGCAGGGTCGTCATCTGGCCTGGACGGTAGATCGCGTACGCTCCCTGCGCCCAGGGGTCCTCATGCCAGTTCTTGTACACCATGCCCTCTATGTGCGCGTGGATGCCGGGGTGAACGCGCTCGATCTGGGCCAGCATGGTCGAGAGGCGCTCGTCCACGCTCATGGCCGAGACGCGAACGGCCAGCCGTGACCGCATGTACGAGACCAACAGGGCGCGTGACCCGGGCTGGTCCCACATCGGGTGCCAGATCTCGGTGGGATCGTCGGTGAGCGCAAAGCCATTGGTGCCCTGCTGCTCCCAGTACCGCTGTCGCACCTGCACGAACACGCGCGTCACCGCGTCGTACGCCAGCTCCCGGATGGCTCGCTGCTTTTCCGGCGAAAAAGGGGGCGAGATCTCGATGTGACGCAAGACGGTGAACGGGACGGTGCAGATGACCCGGTCCCCTGTGATAGCTTGCTGCCCGCCCGGCGTGCGGTAGACCACGCGCACCTGCTCCGGGTCTTGCTCGATACGGACGACCGCAGCTCCATACCGGATCCGGTCGGCCAGCCGATCGGAGAACGCCTTGGGCAGCAGGTCGTTTCCACCCCGGATCTTGAACCTCTGAGTCTCTGCATGCTCAAAGGCCAGCGTCCGCAGCAGATCGAGGGCCGACAGCGCCCATGCCTCATCCGTGGGGTCGTATTGCCCCAGAGCACCCAGGGCGACGGCGTCCGGGGAAAGGCCCAGTCCGAGCAGGAACTGCGCATCTGACATCTGGTCGTACCTCAGCAGCGCATCGGCAGGCCAGCCGGGCGCGGCCGGATCGCCCACCTCCCGCAGGACCGGCTCCAGGTGCCTGATCCGTGCCTGGTGCAGCCCGGTCCTCTTTTCCTCGTCGGTCAGCTTGAGCAGGGCCGGGTCGATCTCCTGGCCCGGCTCTACCTCGGCGCGGTGTCCCTTGATGTGGCGAACGAACCGCAGCGTCGACGGATAAAAAGGCACCAGCTCCAGGCCAAAGAGGCGGACGTATCTCAGCGTCCAGTGGTGGTTGTCGGGGATGCGCGCCGCCCCTGCTTCGGCGTACAGGCCGTCTGCAAAGGGCGCGCGCATGGTCTGGACGCGCCCACCAGGCCGCATCTGCGCTTCGAGCACGGTCACGTCATGCCCGGCCTGCATCAGCTCATAGGCGGCAGCAAGCCCAGCGAGCCCCGCACCAATGACAATCACTCCGCTCATAGGGTTCGAGTCCTCATTCTAGGATGACAGAGCCAGCATCTTTTCCGTGGCCTTGAGCCCGTGCCCGGTAAAGGCAGAGACGATGAGCTCGCCAGGATGCGCCCGGGTTACGTATTGGCGCAGGCCGGCGATGGTGGCCGCTGCGGTGGGCTCGATATAGAATCCTTGTCGGCATACTTGCTGCAGCGCGCCCTGGATCTCGCCTTCGTCTACCGCGATGCACTCGCCTCCGCTCTCGGCGATGGCTTGCAGGATCTGCAGCCCGCGGATGGGCTGGGCGATGGCAATGCCCTCGGCCAGCGTGGGCTGCGCCTGCACATGCGGAACCTGTTCCAGCTTGCGCGTGAAGGCCTGGTACAGCGGGGCACAGGCCATGGCCTGCACAGCGACGATCCGGGGCATCCGATCCACGATCCCGGCAGCGAGCAGCTCGCGGAATCCGATGGATGCTCCCAGCACCAATGTCCCGTTCCCGGCGGGAAGGACCACTGTGTCCGGGGCACGCCAGCCGAGCTGCTCACACACCTCGTAGGCGAAAGTCTTGGTGCCCTGGAAGAAGAACGGGTTCCAGGAATGGCTGGCATAGTAGGATCCCTGGGCTGCCTGCCAGGCTGCGTCGGCGGTGTCCTGGCGGGTGCCGGGGACGCGGCACAACATGGCCCCATAGTTTCGGATCTGGGCCAGCTTGCCGGCCGCAGTGTCCTGGGGGACATAGATCTTGGCGGCGATCCCGGCCCTGGCGCAGTAGGCGGCGATGGCGCAGCCGGCATTCCCCGACGAGTCCTCGACTATGTGCGAAATGCCGAGCGCTTTGGCTTTGCTGACTAGCACGGAAGCGCCGCGGTCCTTGTAGGAGCCTGTCGGGAACAGGTGGTCCTGCTTGATCCAGACCGGCCGGCCGTCGATGCACACGCGCAGCAGGGGGGTCATGCCCTCGTCGAACGACACGACGTGGGCATCGTCGCGGATGGGGATCGCCTCTCGGTAGCGCCACATGGTCGGCTTGCGGTTGTGGATCTTGGCCATGTCAAAGACTGGCGTGAACTCGACGTCCAGGACGCCGCCGCAGTCGCATTTCCACCGTGGATCGTCCAGTGGAAAAGTGGTGCCACAAGCGCTGCACACCAGTTGGTCCATGATCTCTCCACGAGGGACAGGCTATGACAGCCGATGAGGACGCTACTGCGTCCTCCGCTGATACAGGCGGTGCTTTTTGTGAAAGCCGATTCCCAGGTCGCGCAGCTCGCGCAGCATCGTCTCGTTTTCGACGCCGATCTGGACGATATCGGCGTGGTCAAAGCGGCCCTCGATCACGCTCTTGTGCATTTCGCTGAACAGCAGGGCCGTGCCACCCAGGCCACGGTATCTCTCGACGATAGCCGCCCCGTTGATGTTGATCCAGCGAGTCCTCCGCAGCTCCAGCAGCAGGTCGATCCAGCCCACCGGCCAGAAGCAGCCCCGGGTGCGCTGCACGGCGGCCGAGATGTCGGGGTAAGCAAAGAGAAAACCGATGGGCTGGTCGCCTTTATAGATGATCTTGATCAGGCGCGGATCGGCGAACCACAGCATCTGGTTGGCCAGGGTTTTGACTTCGTCGCTGGTGAGGGGGACATTGCCAACGGTACCGTCGAGGGCGGCGTTGTACAGCTCCTGCAGCCTGGGGATGAACGCGCGCAGGTCACGGCGCGTCTCAAAGCGGGCCACGCGCAGGCCGCGCCGCTCCTGGATCCGCTCGGCGACGCGGAAGATCCGCTCGGGGAGCTGAACATGCGCGTCAAGATAGCCAGAGACCATTTCCCCAGCCGGGACGCACCCGGCGGCCTCGACCAGCGCCGGGTAGTACGGCGGATTGTAGGGGATGCCGAAAGCTGGGCGGTGCCCAAAGCCCTCGACCAGCAGCCCCAGGCCATCCAGGGCAGTGAAGCCCTTGGGGCCCAAGATCCGAGTCAGGCCGCGCTGGCGCGCCCAGGCGAACGTCGCCTCGAACAACGCTCGGGCAGCCTGCCGATCGTCCTCGCACTCAAACAGGTAAAAGAAGGCCGTCCGCTCTTCGTTGTAGGCGTTGTAATGGTGGTTGTCCAGCACGGCGATGCGGCCAGTGGGGCTGCTCCGGCCATCGGTGGCCAGAAAAAAGGCCGCTTCGGAATGCCGGTAGAATGGGTGGCGACGACGGTCGAGCATCCGCCGCGCGTCCGGGGCAAGGGGCGGCACCCACTGGGGAATGTCGCGGTACAGGTGGAACGGCAGGGCCAGGAACTGCCTGACCTGGGCGCGGTTCGCCGTGTCGATCTCGATGATGGCCATCTACAGACCGAACAGACGGACGATGTTGCCGCCCATAACCAGGGCCTTTTCGCTGTCTGTGACCTCGCCGTCGAGCAGCGCGTTGTAGGTGGCCAGGGCCACATGCTGCCGCTGGAAGGGCGAATCGCTGCCAAAGCACACCCGGTCCGCACCCAGGGCCTGGATCGCCTGCAGCACCGCGTTCTCTGACGTGCTGCTTCCCACCAGGATCATGTTGGAGTTCTCTTGCGCCGCCTCGATCACCGCCCGGTTCATGTCGGCGCTGGTCATGCCCATGTGCACCATCAGGATGGTCATCTCGGGGTACATGCGGGCGATCCGGGCTGCGCGGGAGGGGTGCGTGCGCTCGTAGGCATCCGCGCCGATGTGAAAGGCGAGCAGCTTGCCGGTCTTGGCGATCTCGGCTACCACCGGCAAGGATAGCACCGGATCATCAATGAAAAAGTCATTCTGGGCCCCGTTGAGCTTGACCCCGTAAAAGCCATACTCGTAGATGCACTTTTTGACCATGTCCTTGGCGTGATCCACCCCGACGGTGGGGTCGGCCCAACCGAACCCGAGGATCCGGGCTGGGTAGTGCCGGGTGGCCTGGTAGACATAGGCGTTGCGCGCCTCGATCCCCCGCCCGGTATAGTCTGGCCGCAGCCAGCTCAGGGTCTTGTCCACGCCGGATCGCTCCATGCGCGCCAGGTGCTGCTCGATGGCGAACGGACCTCCCATTGCCGAGATGTGTGTATCTGCGTCGATGATCATTGGGCTGTTCTCCTTGTGATGGGGATGACCCTCACCCCGGCCCTCTCCCTGGAGGGAGAGGGAGCTGTGCCGACCCTCACCCTGGATAGGATGGATACGCGGGCTCGTGAAGCACGGCCCAGGCGCGCCGGATCCGCCGCCTCGTGCCCGAGGCGCCTTTGCCAGGGCCGCGGCAGAGGTGTGGCCTGGAGCGCCAGCAGCTCATCCCGGTGGCTCACAGCCAGTTGGTATCCAGCGGCGATGGTCTCGGCGCTGCGGTGGGTGGTGAACACTCCTACATTGGGCAGACGGACCTCTAGCAGCAGATCCGGAGGGCACCGCTCCAACCGGGTACGGGTGACGATCGCGGACGTGAGCCCGGAGCTGGCTTCGGCGATGCGGAACGGCACGCCCCAAGCGCGCCTGCGGTTGCGGAACAGCCCACGTCCGGATTGCTCTGCTGCCCCTGGGTTGTCCAGCGACAGCCGCATGTCCGGCGGCACGTTGACGCCAATCACGCGGTCGGCGCCCATGTGGCGCACAATGTCCACCGGGAAATTGTTGAGCACGCCTCCGTCGACCAACCAGCGGCCGTCGTGGCGCATGGGCGCAAAGACGAGCGGAAATGCTGCAGTGGCCATCAGCGCAGGGATCAGGGGCCCGTGATCGAGGATCACCATCTCCCCGCGCTCCACGTCAGTGGCCACCACTGCCACCGGGATCCGGCACTGCTCGAAGGACATGTCCGGGCTGCCCAGGAGACCGGCCAGGAGCCGGGCCATCTTGGCGTGGCCAAAGAGCCCTCGTCGCTCGCGGTCGCGCGAAGCCAGGTCCATGAGCCCCAGCTTGGTGCTGAACGCGATCAGATCACCCACCGGCACGCCGGCAGCGTACAGGCCAGCCACCAGCCCACCCATGCTGGTTCCGGCCATGGCGCCAACCGGCATCTGGATTTCGTCCAGGGCCTGCAGCACGCCCAGATGGGCCAGGCCGCGCATGCCCCCGCCGCTGAACGCTATGCCAATTGTCGGTACTCGCTGATCTGCCAATTCCTGGCCTCACCTGGTACGGGCGGGAGAGGAGTACTCTCCTCCGGCATTCCTCAGATAGGGTCGCCTCTGTCGATATGCTTCTCTATATCACATAGCGATACTTGGAGATAGTTGGAGAATGCCTCGCCCCTACATGCCCGGTTCGATCCCGGCGACATAGAAAGCCTTCCGCAGCGTCCAATAAGCCAGTTGAGCATGGAAAAAGGGATCATAGTGCGGACGGTTCTGCACCATAATGCTGACCTCGACCGTGACAAAGCCCGTATAGCCCGCATCCTGCATGGCCTTGAGATAGTGCACGAAATCAAAGGGGCCCTCGCCGGGCGTCAGGAACTCGAGGTTTGGATAGCGGCCACGCTGGTCCTTGACGTGGGTATGGATCGAATAGGGCGCCAACACTGGCACCGACTGGTCAATGCCGATGCCCATGACCTCCATGTGGCTGATGTCAAAGTTCAGGCGCACAGCGGGGTGCCGTACCTGGTCAAAGAGCCAGATCACCCGCTCGGGCAGGTTCAGCATGCTCCCGGAGTGGATCTCGACGGCGATGATCACCTTGCGCGCGGCAGCATACCCTGCCAGCTCGAGCAGGCGCTCCACGGCGAGGCCCCGCAGCGCCTCCCAGTCCTCCGGCCGCCCGCCCAGGTGGGTGGTCATCACCGCGGGCTCCCCGGGCGTGGCCAACTCGGCAGTCAGGTCGATCGCATCGCGCAGGCTCTGCATGTTGGCCGCGGCGGTGTACTCACCGCCCTTCGCTTGCTCATCCTCCTCGACCATGGAGACGTTCCGGATCACGCTGGTGAGCACCAGGCCATGCTCGGCCAGGAACCGGCGGATGTAGGCCCGTTTGGCAGCGTCCAGGGAATACAGCTCGGTGGTCCATCCAGGGGCGACGGAAAGCTCCACGCCCTGGTACCCGATCCGGGCGATAGCGGGCAGTGCTTCTTCGATGGGCAGGTCGCGCATGCCCCAGGTGCTGTAGCCAATGCGCATGGTGAACCCTCCTCGAACGGAGACCATCGGGGTTTGGGAAAACCCCAACGGCCCCTAGATCCCCCAATGGGCGTTGATGTCGGCCTCGTAGACGGCCGTCCGCTCCGACTCGATCTCGTCCAGGGTAACCGGACGGTTGAGCGCGCTCGATTCCAGGGCGGCATTGACCAGTGCCAGGGCCTTACGGCCCACATAGGCGTCGACCTCGGGCTGAATGCCGGTGCGGATGCATTCGCCAAACTCCTGGTACTCGACGGCCAGCAGCTTGCGATCGGCCTCGGGAAAGGAGAACGTATACGAGCCCAGGCGGTCCTGACCAAAGAGCCGGGCGGTGGTGGCGTCCAGGTGGAAATCGGGCACCATGGCGAGGACCGCGTCGCCGCTCAGCTCGCCCTCCTGGTCGAGGTGCACGGTAATGGGCCGGCCATTGCGAGCACCCGGGCTGTGCAGCGAACCCCGGCTGCCATAGATGGCGCTGTAGCCGAACCCCTGGCCGTGGGCAGCCATAAAAGTCGTCCACTGGCCGGTCGTCCCACTCTCAAAGTCGATGATGGAGATCAGAGAATCCTCGGCCGTGGCGACGATCGAATCGGGCACCTCGGCGTACCAATGTTCGTAAAAGTGGGCGACGCCCAGGCGCGAGCCCTTGTAGCGGATCGGCTCGTACTGCTGCGTCCGGGCATAGACCTGACGTGCGTTGCCCATATAGTACTGCATCAGATCGCAGGTGTGCACCCCTGCATCGACGACGATGCCCCCGGCATACTTGTCGTGACGCCAGGGCAGGATGATGATCTGGTCGCCGCTGCCGGCGCCGATCTCAAAGAGCGTGTACAGCTTGCCAATGACGCCCGCGTCGAGCAAGGCCCGGGTCAGGCGACACATCGGATCGCGGCGGTACTGCTCGGCGACGCTGAGCACCTTGCTGGCGCGCCGCTGTGCCTCGATGACCCGGTTGCAGCCACGGATGGTCACGGCCAACGGCTTTTCGCAGAGCACGTGCAGGCCCAAGTCGAGAGCGGCCGCGGCCACGGCGTGGTGCGATCCCGAGTCGGTGGTGATGTCAACGCCCTGGAGGTCGGGCAGCGCCTGTACCATGGCCTCCATGCGCTCAAAGACGCGGGGTCGCCGGCCCAACAGCTTTTCCGCTTCGCCGGCCAGGTGCTCGGCATTGTCCCGGCGGAGGTCGCAGGCCGCCACCAGCTCCACGTTGCATATTTCCGTGTCGTACAGCTCCTTGAGGCCCAAGAGGTGGCGTCCGCCCATCCCTCCGCAGCCCACGATGGCGATCGGGATCCTGTCCACGGCACTCCTTTGTCCTAGTATATCACCTTGTTCAGCGGGTACTCGATGATCCCCTCGGCCCCGGCCTCTTTGAGCCGGGGGATGAGGTCGCGCACGATCTGTTGATCGATGATCACCTCCAGGGCCACCCAGTCTGGGTCGACCTGGTTGGAGAGGGTAGGCGTATGCAGCGATGAAAGCTGGCTGGCGACCTGCTGCAGCTTGGCCTTGGGGACGTTCATCTTGAGCCCGACCTTCATCTCGGCTTCCAGCGCTCCCTTGAGCAACAGGGCCAATCTCTCCACCTTGCCCCGCTTCCAGGGGTCCGCCCAGGATTGGCGGTTGGCGATCAGCTTGGTAGTCGATTCCACGACCGTGTCCACGATGCGCAGTCGGTGCGCGCGCAGCGAAGAGCCGGTCTCGGTGCCTTCGACAATGGCGTCGACCAGGAGCGGGACCTTGACCTCGGTGGCGCCCCACGAATACTCGACCTCAGCGTTGACCCCGTGCCGTTCCAGGTAGCGGCGGGTGGCCTGCACCAGCTCGGTGGCGATGCGCTTTCCTTCCAGGTCCTTGACCGTGCGGATGTCGGAATCCTCGGCCACGGCCACCACCCAGCGGTACACCTGGGAGGTGTTCTTGCTGTAGACGAGATCGGTCACCTCGACCACATCGGCCTCGTTCTCGGCGATCCAGTCCTTGCCGGTCAATCCGACATCCAGGATGCCGCGCTCCACATAGCGCGCCATCTCCTGGGCGCGAAACATGAGGCATTCGATCTCGGGATCGTCGATGCGCGGGACGTACGAGCGCTCGGCCAGCGAGATCTTGTAGCCGGCCTTTTCAAAGAGCCTGATGGTCGAGTCTTGCAGGCTCCCTTTGGGCAACCCCAGCTTGAGTGTAGGCATATGCTTGGATTCTCTTTCCAGGAGAGACCCTAAGGGTGGCGGCGGGTACGCCGCTCTGAAACCCTTGGGGTCTGGTACAAACTCCAGGTGTCCGTCCACGATCCGGCGGTAGTAGCAGATAGGGCGAGATACCCCATCGGCGCCGTGGGTGTGACACACCCCTTGACCCAGCAGGCGCACCCGGTAGAGCAGCGAGTTCTGCTCACAGTTGACGCGGATCTCCACGATCTGGAGCGTATCTCCCGAGGTGGCCCCCTTGACCCACAGCTCGTTCCGAGAGGTGCTCCAAAAGGCGGCGATGCCCTGTTCCAGGCTATAGCGGAGGGCTCTTTCATTGGCATAGGCAATCATCAATACCTGATTGCTGTCCACATCTTGGACCGCGACCGGCAGCGCCGGCTCGGCAGAACGGGCCACGGCGGCCAGCTTGTGGAAATCGAGCAGCAACTCGCTGCCCTCTTCGAGCCGACAGCGATCGACGGGCATGGGGACCATCCTCCAACGGTTGTAACTACTCAGGCAGGTCACTTTTCTAGTGGCTCTGCACCAGCCCACCACTATATCTAGTGGTCATCTTTCCAGCGTCTTTGGCACAATCATGGCGACACCACTACATATAGTGGTTGACCTACCG
>Ga0315274_10010864_pt1 | contig 13090 bp, 14 predicted proteins | sample YL17G02_20_MG_FD_203700 | JGI IMG/M metagenome (GOLD analysis project Ga0315274, IMG submission 203700) | Sediment microbial communities from Yellowstone Lake, YNP, Wyoming, USA - YL17G02_20 | ecosystem: Environmental > Aquatic > Freshwater > Lake > Sediment | place: USA: Wyoming | collected... | reverse complement strand
TTCGTCCCTGACGATCCCGGCCTGCGCGTACACGTTCAACTGGCAAAGATAGTTCGGACGGTTGAACGGATCGTAGATCGGTTCGAGCACGATGTCGCACACGTTCATGGCCGCGATCTTCTGCCACGCCTCCCCGACCGACGTCCCCTGCGGCAAGTTCAGGTCGACGACCATCCCGGCCCCCGTTTCCAGAGTCCCCGTGTAATCCGCCGTCCCCGAGTACGTGACGCCAGCGTCAACATAGGCGTGACCGTGGTTGTCGATCGTGTTTCGCAACAACTGGGCGACGATCACGGACACCTGGGTTGCGTTCCAGGAAATCCCGCCCACGCCCGGCAACGACCCGTCGACGTTGCAAACAGGGCGGGAGAACAGATACATCCAGGGATCCCAACCTGTGAACGACGTGCGTCCGTCGTCCTGCTCGGCTGCGTCCTCGACCAACTGGCAGATCGTCGCGGCTCGACACACGTACGGGCCCGTCAGCGACGACGCAAGGGTGTTCTCGCGCCGGAAACCCCAGATCAGACGTGTCCCTTCGGCTAGAAACGGGTCGCCGTCCGTGACGTCCGTCGTCCACACCTGGACGTTGTCCGACGGCACCCGCCCTTCGAGCCTCAACGGGCCATTCAGGATCGGAGTCACGGCGCGGTCGCCAGCGACTTTCGAGAGATCCGTGATCCCCGTTCCCGCGAGGTTCGCGACGAAGAACCGCCACAAAGGTGAGTCGAACTCGGTGCTCATGCCCAGGCGTTCTGCCAGAGAACATCGACGTCGCAACCGACGATCTTGATCGAGTTCGCCCCCGTCTCCAGCAGGAAATAGTCAGAGGCAAGCTCGTCCACTCCAGCCTTCAGGTTCGTCAGGTTGCCGTTGCGGAAGATCGAGTTGCGGAACGTGTCGATCTCACCGTACGACCCTCCGGCAATCGCGATAGCTCCCGGCAACGTGCTGTCGTACACAAAGTCGATCCCCGTCGTCAAGTTCTGCAACGTGAAGCCGGAACAGGAGCTTCCGCTCGTGACGCCATTGAGCCGGTTTGCCTGGAACACCGGGTAGTACGCCGCCGTGCCGCCGTTCGTTATCACCGTTGTGGCCCCGTCAGCGATGCCCGTTCGCGTCTGTGTCAAGTCCTGAGAATACGGGTACTCCGTGTCGATCAGCACCGTAAGCTCCATCCCGGCGCTCGTGTCGACGATCGCTTCCAACGGGTAGCCAGCGAGCCGAATGTCATCGAGCATCCGTGCGTTCTGCCCCGCCGGAGTCCAGGAGATCCGCCCTGCGTTGTCCCCTGCGTTGAGGAGCGACCGCATCGCCCCCAGGAGATCATCGAGCAACCCCTGGAGCTGCGCGTCGCACGCGGGCAGCGAATCACCCTTGTCGGCCCAGAGCTGTATCGCGAGCACCATTTCCGTTCCGGTCAGGAACCGATGGTGGAGGATCGAGCCGTCTGCCTGCGGAACGTCATCTTTCGTCGAGCGTACCCCCACTCCCATCTTGCAGCCGTCGGGGCGCAACAGGTAGGCACCGCCCCCGACGAGGGTTCCGTTCAGGTCGATCGTCCCGTAGGGCGTCGTCAGGATCATCGGCACCGTCCAGTCAGCGATCGGCATGACTCACACTCCCGTCACATGGGTCTGCTGCTGAATCGCGGCATGATGGGCGACAGTGGGCGATCTTCGCCGGTCGTCGTCGCGCGTTGTGTCCTCGCCACGCTTGCCACGAGCGAACGAAACGAGAGTCGCGAGCAACGCCGTCTGCTTCTGCGCCTCCGAAAGCGACGCCGCCGCCACCGGGTCGCGAGTCTCGGGCGGGGCCGCTGTCTGGGCCAGCAGGCGCTCACGGTTCGACTCCTCGGCCATCCGCTTCTGACCGGGCGGCAACGACTTCCGTCTCTGCTGGTCGAGCGCCGCCTCGTAACGCCGTTGCGCGACAAGGCCGAACGCGGCCCGTTCATCCTGCCCCGAGAGGACGCCGTTGCGTCCGGCGACGTTCGAGCCGAACGTCTTGAACTGATCGGACGCCTCCTGGAACAACTGTTGCAACGTGAAGCCGCCGCCGCCGCCCTTCAGACCCCTCAGCTTCGCTTTCCAAGACGTGATCTCGGCCTCGGCCTCAACGACCGCCTCGCGTCCGGCTTTGCCGAGCGCCTTCGCTTCCCGCTTCCGCCTCTCCCAGAACGCGATCTCGGCCCGATACGCTTTCGTGTCGTCCGTCTTGTCGTTGGGCGTCAACTGCTCGGCTTTCTGAACTCGAAGGTCGATCAGCGACTTCTGGTAGTCGATGTCGGCTTTCGCTGCCGCGACCACCGCCTGCTTCTGGCGCTCCCGTTCGTTGACCAGCTCAGCCTGATAGCGCAGCCGCTCCTGCTCCGTCAGCTTCCGATCCTGCGCCTCCTTCGCCAGATACGCGACATACACCTTCTCGGCCCTACCGACGTTGTCGGCAGCATCGGCCGCGATCTTCAATCGTTGCGCCTGATTCGCCACCCCCTGCGAATACGCGGCCTTCGCGTCCGACAGGGACTTCTCGTCCGCCGTCTTCTGCGCCGCAGCGATCCGCTGCTCCAGGTTGATCCGCTCCGTTGTTGCCTGGACAACGTCGTCGTATGCCTTCTTCCTCTCCTCGCGCGTCGCGACCGCGAGCCTCTGCCGGGCCCGTGCTTCCTTCTTCCGCGCCTCGATTAGATCGTCGTTCAGAGTCTCGGTGCGCCGCGCGATGCTCGCCCCCACCGTGTCCGTGCGACTCGCGTCGTTTGCGTCCCGTGCCCGCCCGGCATCTACCTCAGCGGAGATGTCCGTGATCCCGAAGAACTTGCCCGGCTGCCCCGAGATCGTCTGGAGGTTCGCCATCACATCCCCGAGGTTTCCCCCCGCCGTCGCCAGAATGTCAAATCCTGCGGCCGTCAACATCGCTTCGTTCTCCATGTCTTTCAGGACGTTGACGTAGTTCTGGGCTTCCTTCTGCGCCTTCGCCTGCTCAGCCGAAAGCGCCTTCTGCTCGTCAACCGTAGCCCCGAGCGCCTGCGTGTAACCCCGGATATGCCTCGTGCCGCCGGTTGTCGCATCGCCACTCGCTTTCATCGCGACGATGCTGTTGTTCGTCTCCTCCCTCGCGGCCTTGATCTTGTCGCGCAACTCCGTCATCTGCTCCAGCGGCGTCGGCCCGGGAACGAGACTCAGGCTCTTAGCGAGTTCGTCGACCTGGGTGCCGAACGACTTCGCCTCCGCTGACATGGCGCGGAACACACCCACGATGTCGGCACCGATCAGCGCGGCCCCCATGTTCCGCAGCTTCCCCTCCGTCGTAAACGCCTCGTCGCCCGTGACCTTCAGGGCACCCGTCAGCTCCCCGACGAGCTTGAACGCCGCCGTGATCGCGAACCCTGCTGCCGTGAGCCGCGCCAACCCGGCGATCGGGATCCCGCCACCTTCGCCGCCGCCCGTCAGGAGGCCCCGGAGTGCTTCCCGCGGTGTTCCCGCGAGCCTGCGCCGTTCGGCGCTGCCAAGCCGCTCGGTTGCCCCGGTCAACGCCTGCGTTTCCCCAATCAGCTTCGCCCGCGTCAGCAGCGCGATGTCCTCCTTCGACGCCGCCATCCCCAGCGAGTTCGCGTAACGCACGTTCGCGGCAGCCGACGCAACCCCGGCGGTCGCGAACTGCTCGGCCGCAACCGCCAGCTCCTTCTCGGACGCAGCCCCCACGAGATTCCGTTGCGTCACCATCGACAGCGTGTCGCCGTATCCCATCAGGGCCTTCTCCGCTGCCAGCGCCTCGTCCTTCAGGGACGACTGGCCCGCCGAAAGAACCGGCCCGCCCTGCGCCGTCCCGAGCTGAGAGATCCCGAGATTGACCTCATCACGGATCGCTTTCAACTGCGTGATCTGAGCGTTGAGCTGCTTCTGCACGGCAGCCCCGGCGTTCGGAACGAGCGCCTCCAGTTCGCCGATCATCCTTTCGACGTCCTTCAGGTACGCCTTCCCCTGCCCCTGCGCCTGCATCTGCTGTTGCAGTTGCGCCCCCTCCACGCGAAGCTGTTCCTTCGCGATCGGGGCGAAGTTCGACGTGTCGGGCAGCACCTCGACGGTAACGGAACCAACGACCTGTCCCATTTCGCTCACCTAGACATCAGCCCCTGCAACGACTTCACAGACTGCAAGCCGCCCGACATCACGGTGCGACGGTACGCCTCGGCGCGCTTGCGCTCAGGCAACGTCATCTCGTGGTCGAACTTCTCGTTCAGCAGCTTCTTCATGCTCTCGATCCGTTCCGCGGGCACGCCCTCGCACCAGTGCGCCCAGGCGACGTTGAGGAAGGAACGGGCCGACATCGTCTCTACGCTACCGCCGCCGAGGGCGATTCTTCCGTCGATGTCGTTGTAATGCTCGGCCGCGTACCACCAGATGCGGACGAGCTGTCGGTAGGGCGTCCCGACATCACTTCCAGAAGGTGCCGTGAGACACCCCGGATGTCGTACAGCGTCAACGGGTTCGGAGAGTCGGGCTTGCGTGCCGCCTTCCACTCGTCGACGTACTCGGGCTGCAAGCACGAGATGACGAAAGCGTCGAGCGCCTCGATCTCGGCTCCCGTCGTGACGCCGTCGTCGTCGAACAACGAGGCGAGCGTGTCGGCGGGAATCAAAGCCTTGTGGCCGAACTCGTGCCCGGCGATGCGGAACTTCCCGACCCCGGGAAGCGTGCTGCGTTCGAGATCGAAGTCCTTCACGTTGTTCCTCCTTATGCTGCGCTGAGAGCTGGACGTAGGAAAGGATAGGGCCGCGCTCGGCTCGTGCCCGTCTCGACGTACCCGGCGTACGAGACGGGACAGGTGATCTGGCAGCGAAGGGTGCTTCCTTCCGCGTTCTCCGCGCCCCGTTCGAGATGCCAGAAGATCGACGAGCGCAGCCGTCCCGAGCGAACAGCAGGCCCGATCCTGTCCGGGTTGTGCCGGTCACCCGTCGCGTTCACCTTCGCCTGCGACTCGACCCGGATACCGGCTGCCGCGAGGAACACGCCGACAGGCCCCGCGGGATCGTTGAGGACGCGCGCGAGGGCCGCTGCGTCAAGGTCGACGGTCGCCATCAGGGACGGTATCCGTCGATCACGGGACGCATCGGGAACGCCCATCCGGCGCTCCCTCCCTGCCCCTGCACCGGCACCCCGGGGTCACGGTAGATCGTGGTGCAGCGTCCGCCCCACAAGGTTCCGGCTTTGATTATCCCGCTGACGTGGTTCCAGAACGCCCAGCCGTCCTCCAGGATCACGCCTGCTGCCGCCTGGATCTCGGACGACGGAGGCAACGCCCCGGAGAGCCCGTCGACAACAGGAACGCAACGGGTGATCGTGACAACGAACATGGCGAGGTTCGTGACGTGCCCGTACTGAGTCAGGTGGCCGCGCGACATCCCGGGTGACGTCGGCCGGTTCGCGTCATGGCCGAGGGAACGCACGTCGACGGTTAGCTGCTCGGGACAGTCGAGCGACGGCAACGCATACGAGACGAACTGGGAAGCGGGAGCGCGAGCCGCCGTCGTGTCGAGCGCCGTGACGGCCTCGGCGAGCAACTCGGTAGCGAAGTCGTACAGGGTCGTGACGGAACTAGCCAAGCGTCTCTCCGAACTGCTGAATGTCAGGTGACCAGACAGCCGTCGGGCGCGTCAGCGCGGACGGGTTGTACGCCGAGAGGAAAGCGTCGACGAGCGTGATCCCCGTCGCCCAGGAACCTCCCTTCAGCCCCCAGGACGTGAACGGAGCACGAGACACCGTGACTCCCTGCCGCGTGATGTTCGTCACTCCGGCAGGAAGCAAACAGTCCGAGCCCGACATGGCCCGCGCGATCTGGAAGCCGAGCTGGGCCGCGGCCATCCCCCCCGCGACAGGAGGAGCCTGCCCCGCCCGGTAGCTGACCGACCACGTATTCGGCTCCGTGTCGGCAAGGTCAAGACGCTGACATCCGGGCCAGAAGCGCGCTTGTCCCGTGACGGGATCCGCGAGCCGGGTCAGATAACGCCAGTCGTCAAGCCGATATTCCGTCGGGTTGACGACGTCCCCGTCGATCTTGACTTCCGTGATCTCGACGATCGGGTAACCGGGCAGCAGCGCTTGACTGAGCGCCGAGCATCCACACACGTTCGTGCATCCGTCCCACCCCCAGCCCCAGGTGCCTCCCCACGAGCCCCAGCCGCCCACGTTGATCTGCGGGGCTCCAGGTGACATCGGGGCAAGGATCCAGCCCCAGCAGCCGCAGGAGGGGCTACAGGGCCGCACCGTGACGGGTGTGCAAATGCCCGAATACTGACGTCCGGACAGCTCGAACAGGATTTGCGACGCCGCGACCACGGCGGGCTGTAGCTGCGTCCAGTCGGAACCCACTCCCGTGTCTCCCCACTCCGCGATGTCCTGCACGTCGCACCACTCCTGACACGGCCCGAGCACCGGATCCGTGGTGACCGGGACGAGCACGGACGACGCCTCGATCGTGAACTCACCCTCGGCCGCAGCCTGCACCGTTCCCGTGCCTTCGATCCGGTAGTGGTAGGTGCCGCCGATCGTCAGCGTCGCCAGCTCCAGCACGTACCGCCCGACCGACGGGTTCGTTACCTCAGCGTCAACGCCGAACACGTACGACGTGACATCGCCGTCGGGGTCGCGCGTCGAGTAGGTGACAACAGTCGGATCCGTCGGCACGGCCGTGTCGAAGTCACCGGGGACGGTTTCGACGTAGAACGTCTCGTCGACGAAGATCACGCTGCCGTTCTGATAGACGCCCACCTAGCCTCCCGCTCCCTCGTCGCCGCCGATGACCAGTCCGCCGGAATAGTCCCGGCCCCTCACAATACCGGGCCCGTCGGCGCGATCACCCCCGCTCACGGAGCCGCCGGAGTATTCGTGGCCGCGCACGAAGCCACTGTCGCCGGAGTGATCCCCTCCCTCAACCTTGTGATGAATCCTGTCGCCGCCGATCACGATCCCGCCGTCGCCACCGTACGCCCAGACCTGTCCAAAGCCCAGCTCACCGAAGTAGACGCAGCCGAACATCAGGCAACCAGCTCACGGTCACGCAACGCCGTCCAGCCTTCGCCCCACAAGCCGTCGAGGTTCGTGAACCAGCGGTCGTACAGAGGCTCGACGGCATCGAGGCTGTAGCGGTCGACCGCGTGACGGCGCACCGCCTCCCGGTCGAGTTCCATCGCCGCGACCGTCCGGTCGACGGCCTCCTGCAACGTCTGGAACCGGTAGCCCGACACGCCCTCCACGACCGTTTCCGTGAACGCCCCGAAGTCCGTCGTCACGACCGGCGTGCCACACATCATGGACTCGACGGCAACGCCGCCGAACGGCTCAACGTAGATCGTCGGCATCAGCGTGCAGGCTGCGCCACCCATGAGCTGCGCGCGCTCCTCGGCCCCGACGGAACCGACGTACTCCAGACCGGGGCACCGTGCCTCGCCCTCGGGGAACTTGACGTAGCCGTCGCCCCATTCCGTCGCCCCCGGCCCCGCGACAACGAGACGCATGTTGAGCGCCTCCGCGACCATCGCCGCGACGTGAACGCCCTTCTGGTAAATCAGCCTGCCCATGAACAACAGGTAGCCGCTGTCGCCATCACCGTAGGGAAGCTCGTCCGGCTCGAAGTAGTTCGGGATCACGGCGTCGTACTCGCGTCCGCGCCGCCAGCCCTGCAACCCGTAGACGAGATGCCGGTGCGACTGAGACTCGAACGCCGCGAACATCGGCCCGCCGTTCGACACGCGGCGCGTCAGGATGCCTTCGTAGCCGACGCCGAACTCCGCGACCGTCAACTGCGGGATCGCGTCAGCGATGATCTGCTGCGACGTGCCCGACGAGATCAACAACAGATCCTGCCGGTTGGCTCGCAACGTGATCTCGCCGATCGCCCGGGCGTTCATCACCGTCCACCAGGGCGACGACGCATCCCACCCGAAGCCACCACGGTTCAGGGCCGACTCGTCGGGCGGGCCGAACCAGCCGACGCGCTGCTCGTCCGTCACCAGCACGACGTGTTCGTCGCACGGCGCGGTGTTGAACTCGGAGCCGTACAGAATGACCTTGCGTTCGCCGCCCGTCATCATCGCGCAGAACTTCCGGATCTTCTCCGTGTACGCGCACGTCGTCCATTGGCCGTCAGTGTGCGTGTGCGGAAGTCCAACGATATGTAACTGGCTGCTCATATGACGATCTCTCCCCTGTCGAAACGAACGTGGCAACGAGGACACAGTTCGGCGTAATCGTCAAGCTCGCGTTCGTATTGACCGCTTCCGAAGCGCTTGTCGTTGCGATCTGAGATCGGTGCTTCTCCTCCGCACCCGCACTCGCACAGACCGGCGCTCACGCTGCTCACGCGAGGTTGAAGTTGCCGTAGTAGGCAAGTCCGTACGCGCCGTTCTCGTTGACCATCTCGATCACGCCCGTGCCCGCGCCGATCCACCGGTTCAGGTCGTCGGCGTGAAGGGTGTGAGGGTGCCCGTCGCACGCCTCCGTCTCCAGCCACTCAAAGATCCGCAGCCGCTTCGCGTGCATCCGCGCGGTCGCGATCACCGACTCGGGATCGACGACGTGCTGCAACACGTTGTAGCACCATGCCTCCGCGTACTCGACGGACGACTGGAACGTCTCGGCTTCCCCACGGGTGTATCCGATGCCCGCGATGGCGTAGCGTTCGTCGATCCATTCCGGGTAGGCGCACGGGTCAACGACCATGCAGTCGGCCCCGCGGTTCCTCGTCTTTAGCAGCATCGACACCGGCCCGCCGCCCAGATCGAGGACGTTCTGGCCGTGCAAGTCGTAGACGGGCCAACGCCCCCAGTCGGGTTCGTTCAGCAGGCCCATCCGGTGCGCGTACGTGATCTGTTTCGCTTCCTCCGCGAACGTGTTCGTGCAGTCGCCCCACCATGCGGCTTCCCACCCTTGCGCGTCCTCGACAAGCGTTCCGATGTCACTCATGCGGGTAAGTAGAGCATGTTCGTCGGTCGTTCGTCGGCCACCCTGACCATCACCGTCAACGGATGAACGTCGACTGACCCCGGCCCCGTACACGCAGGCTCCATCGCTGTCGCGTCGTTCTGCACCTTGTTGTTGCACACCGGGCAGCGGAACGTCGGGATGCCCTGCTTCTGCGGAGCCAGGGCGATCCCGTCAAACCGGTGCGCCAACCGTTCCAGGTCAACGAGGCTCATACGTAGGTGTAGCCGTACGCTGCGCCGCCGATGTCCGTGCTGTTCGCGAACCCCTGGAAGTATTCGGTGTTCGCGACGACGTACCATCCGTTGAACACGGACGGGTTGTTCGCCGTCAGCGCGAACGCATCGAACAGCCTCTGTGCTGCCGTGTCCGCCGCCGTCGCGCCCTGCTGAATCGTGACGGTACGTGCCGCCGTGACCGTCTCGATCACGAACGTACGCACGATTGAGAACGCACCGGCACCGACGCTGTTCTGGTGCCTCCACGTTGCGATGTTGGCCGCGCCGTTCCCGAGAACCTTCGTCGAGATCAGCGTTGCCGGAGTGTATGCGGGCATTTCTCGATCCTCCTTGTGATGTTTGCGTGATGGGCGAAATGCTACACGGGTGCGGTGACGACGGCCCCTTTCCCTACAGGATCGCCGGGTTGGAATGGTTGATCGCCGGATTCCGCGGCACCGTCACAGCGACGAACTCCGTCACCGTCTGCCCGAGCGTGACGAACGAGTCGCCCGAAGCGCCGCCCGACGTTCCCGCATAGTAGAGCTGGTAGTTGCGGACGAAGTTCACGAGCGCCGCATCGCCCTCGTCGTCGAGGTACACCCTGATCCGTAGCCGCTGCCCTTGCGTGACCGAGAGATCGGCCCCGGACACGTCCCAAACGTCAGCCTGCTCCGTCGCCCCCATATCCGTGAACGAGCCGAAGCAGATTGATCCCCACACGACAGCGCCCGTGCCGTCGTTGTTCACGACGGCAATCTCGACGCGCCCTGCCGCCCCCGACGTCGCCGTGTCAACCCTGTTCCTGATGTTGCACCGCACGATCCCCGCGAGCGTGAACGCCTCCAGTTGCCGCGTGTACCACTCCACGGCTGTCCCGAGCGCGGCGTCCGTCACCTGGATCGGAGCGGTCGGCCCCGCCGCCGTGCGCGTCAAGCTCGACACAACCCCCGAGCCACGCGACGTCCACGCTTCCAGTTCGATCGCCGCGCCGACCGCCGGGCCTGCCACTTCGGTCAGGTACAGGACTGACCCTGCCGGTGCTGTCGTCTGGAACCCGAAGTTCTCCGTGAACGTCACGTACGAGTCGCCTGACGCTGCCGCCGTCGGGCCGTTCCAGAAGAACGTGAAGGTGCGTCCGCTGCCCATCGTCCCGGCGTCGTCACCGAACACCGTCATCCGCAGCCGGTCGCCCTTCGCCATCGTTGTGCTCGTCGGCGTCGCCGTGAAGTTCGCAGCCGCCTGACTCGTCCCAAGCTCGGTCGTGCGTGCCGTCGTAACGATCGTCGAGATAACCGCGCCGTCCGGGCCGATCCGCTCGATCTTGCAGTTGATCGCGACGTTCGCCGCCGCCGCGCTTTCCAGGGCGCGAAGGTTGAACGTGATCGTCCCCGACAACGTGAATCCCGCATCGACCGGAGGCGACAGCCAACTGTCCGGAACAGAGCCGCCAGTACTGACCTCGACTCCCGGCGTCGTACCGGCAACGGTGGCCGTCGCAACGCTCGTCGCTGCCGCTCCCCGCGACAGGCTGAGAGCATAGGCGAACCACCATCTCGCGGTGCCCCGCAGATCGTTCATCTGGATACCCTGCTGCTCGCCAGCAGCGGTGTCGCGGAAGAAGACCTGAGTCGCCATCTATGCCCTCGTGTACGTGATCATCACGCCGAGCAGCCTGACCGTCGCCGCCAGCGTGTCGCTGCCGGAGGCCGGGTCGCGGCTGACCTTGAACTGAACCAGCTCTCCCGCCGCCGGAGTGCCCGCGAGCGTGATCGCCGCCGTCGCCGCGCTGATCGCAAGCTGGTTCGCGGTGCCGTTCAACGCATCCGTCACCGTGATCTCCGTGCCCATCGCCTGATCAATCGTCTCAAAGTTCCCGTACGAGCGGCCCGCGATGCCAAGCAAACAGGTGTTGGTCGATGTCGTGTTCGCCGTCCAGTAGAACTCCGCTGTCACCGTCCCGGCGTTCCAGTCCGACGGCATCCCTATCGTCGCCTGCGCGAACAGCTTTGTGGCTCCGTCAGCGAAATCGAGCATGTACATATCGACGTCCTGCGCCCCCGAGTCAACCTTGACATTCGTGGCAGCGCCGTTCGTCGTTGACGGCCACATGCCCGCCGCCGTCAGGAATATCTGTCCCGTGACCTTCGGCCCCGTCGCTCCCGTCACACCCGTCGCTCCCGTAGCGCCTGTCGAACCGGTGACGCCTGTCGGCCCGGTCGCCCCCGTTGCTCCGGTGACTCCCGTGGCTCCTGTCGCGCCAGCGCCGGTAAAGCCGGTGACTCCTGTCGGGCCTGTCGCGCCGGTCGCTCCGGTGACTCCTGTTGCTCCCGTTGCACCCACGCCCGTCGCGCCGGTCGCTCCCTGGAGTCCGTCCATCCCCGGCAGACCTTCCGCGCCCGTCGCCCCAGTCGCGCCTGTCGATCCCGTGACTCCCGTTGCGCCTGTAGCGCCTGTAGATCCCGTCACACCGGTCGGGCCGGTAGCGCCCGTTGAGCCGGTCACGCCGGTTGCTCCCGTAGCGCCTGTCGAGCCTGTAACTCCGGTCGGCCCCGTCGCTCCCGTGGAGCCGGTGACGCCCGTGGCTCCCGTCGCGCCAGTCGACCCTGTGACGCCCGTCGGCCCCGTTGCCCCGGTAGACCCTGTGACACCCGTCGGCCCCGTCGCCCCGGTCGAACCGGTGACTCCGGTTGCTCCGGTGGCTCCCGTCGATCCTCTGAGTCCGTCCATTCCAGGCAGACCCTCGGCCCCCGTGGCCCCTGTTGATCCTGTCACACCCGTCGGGCCTGTCGCACCGGTCGACCCCGTCACGCCGGTAGCGCCCGTTGCGCCAGTCGATCCCGTCACCCCGGTAGCGCCGGTCGCGCCCGTTGATCCCGTGACGCCCGTCGGCCCTGTTGCGCCGGTTGATCCCGTGACGCCCGTTGCCCCGGTTGCGCCCGTTGACCCTGTGACTCCTGTCGGCCCAGTGGCTCCGGTGGAACCGGTGACGCCTGTCGCTCCTGTAGCGCCGGTCGAACCGGTCACTCCCGTCGGCCCTGTTGCGCCCGTCGAGCCGGTGACGCCGGTAGCACCTGTCGCCCCCGTGACGCCGGTTGCGCCCAACTGGCCGTCCAGTCCCGGTAGACCTTCCGCACCCGTGGCCCCTGTTGATCCCGTCACTCCGGTAGCGCCCGTTGCGCCGGTCGATCCTGTCACGCCCGTTGCCCCTGTTGCCCCGGTCGAACCCGTCACTCCGGTAGCGCCTGTCGCACCCGTTGAGCCGGTCACGCCTGTCGCACCCGTAGCGCCCGTGGAACCCGTAACGCCCGTCGGCCCCGTCGCACCTGTCGAACCCGTGACGCCTGTTGCGCCCGTCGCTCCGGTGGAACCCGTGACGCCGGTCGGCCCCGTTGCCCCTGTGGAACCGGTGACGCCGGTAGCGCCAGTGGCTCCGGTCGACCCCGTGACTCCGGTGGCTCCCGTTGCGCCGGTCGCGCCCTGACCGCCGTCGAGTCCAGGCAGACCCTCCGCACCCGTCGCCCCTGTTGACCCGGTGACGCCCGTCGGCCCCGTCGCACCTGTCGAACCGGTGACACCCGTGGCCCCGGTAGCTCCGGTGGAACCGGTAACCCCGGTCGGGCCGGTCGCTCCCGTAGAACCAGTGACTCCTGTGGCACCCGTCGCTCCAGTGGAGCCGGTAACGCCTGTCGGCCCCGTCGCGCCCGTAGATCCTGTCACGCCCGTCGGGCCGGTTGCCCCGGTGGAGCCTGTCACGCCCGTTGCGCCCGTAGCACCCGTCGAACCCGTGACTCCCGTCGCTCCGGTCGCCCCAGTCGAACCCGTCACTCCGGTCGCGCCCGTGGAACCGGTGACACCTGTTGCGCCCTTCTGACCGTCGAGTCCGGGCAGACC
>Ga0315274_10010863_pt1 | contig 13091 bp, 10 predicted proteins | sample YL17G02_20_MG_FD_203700 | JGI IMG/M metagenome (GOLD analysis project Ga0315274, IMG submission 203700) | Sediment microbial communities from Yellowstone Lake, YNP, Wyoming, USA - YL17G02_20 | ecosystem: Environmental > Aquatic > Freshwater > Lake > Sediment | place: USA: Wyoming | collected... | reverse complement strand
TTGACGGCGTGGTCGAGGCGATCGGCGCGCACTCGAAGACTCGCGAGCAGTTGGTGAATGTGTTCCCACCGACGATCGAGCCGATCGGGACGTGCATCCCGAGCCCGGTGAAGGTGCAGGTGGGTGGGGCGACGGTGTTCGTGCTCGATGTGGAACGGTTCAAGAAGCTGTGACGGTGAACAACCCGGTTGGGCTGGATGACCTGATCGGTCAATTCAGGGCGGCGACGGTCCTGAAGAACGCCATCCGGCGCGACCGGGTCGCGCATGCCTACCTGTTCTGGGGACCGGAGGGGGTGGGAAAGACGACTGCGGCGCGGCTGTTCGCGCAGGCGCTGAACTGCATGAGCCCGTCGCCGGGGGACCCGGGAGTCGCGTGCGGACAGTGCCGCTCCTGCCTGTTGGTCGCGCGGGACACCCATCCCGATGTACGCGTGATCACGACGACGCGGACGCGCGAGGGCAGGGAACGCATCGAGATCAGCATCGACCAGGTCCGCCAGGATCCGAAGAAGTCGCGCGAGACTCCGCGGCCGCTGATCCAAGATGCGTACCTAAAGCCCGCTCTTGGCCGGCACAAGGTGTACATCGTCGACCCGGCCGACCGCATGAGCCTGCCTGCGGCGAACGCGCTGCTGCGCGCTCTCGAGGACCCGCCGCTGCATGTCGTCCTGGTGCTGGTGACCGAGCATCCTTCAACGCTGCTTCCAACGGTCGTCTCTCGCTGCCAGCAGGTCGCGTTCGCGCTGGCAGGGACGGCGGCGATCCGCGCGCGGCTGGGGGCGATGGGCGTGGAGGAGGCGGTCGCGTCCTCGCTCGCTCAGCTCTCAGGCGGCAGGCCGGGGTGGGCGATCCGAGCCGTCGGCCGCCCGGAAGTGCTCGAGACCCGCGCCGCGCTGCTCGCGCTGTGCGCCGGCTTCGGGCGTCAGCCCGTCTCGGCCAGCTTGCGGATGGCGGAGGAGATCAGGCTGTTGGCCGCAGACATGGCGAACAGCGCCGTGCCGGGCGACGATGAAGTGACAGAGGAAGAGGCGGACGAGATCGCTCCCTCGCGGGCCAGGGTGGCATCGGACAGGGCGCTGCGAGCGGCGCTCCCCTGGTGCCTCGATGTCATGGCGAGCTGGTATCGGGACTGCCTGGCGGCCCCCGAGGGATCGACCCTGATCAACTCCGACCGTGCGCCGGCGATCGAGAGCGCGGCGACATCGTTCTCCTGCCAGTACGCGCAGGCGGCCGCGGAGGCGATTCTCGCGGCCAGGCAGCGGATCGAGAGGAATGCCAACATTGACCTGACGCTTGAGTGTCTGGCCGTCGATCTGTCATCCGGGATGAGTGACCGGCCTCCGCAAAGGGTAAGCTGAACGCGACAAAGGGGGCTGGTACCTGTCTGAATCATTGACAGGAGCGAGGCGAGAGCGCTGGAAGATGCGGCTACGCAACGCCCGCTTGGGTATCCTTGTGTAGATGGGGAACAGGATTCGCCGCGGGGGTCCAGCAGGACCGCCGCGGAGGTCATTCGGGCTGTCGGACTGTGACTGAACCTCTCCAGGGAGGAAGGCGATGGAATCTCGTTCGAATGAGCAGAAGAGACGTATCCAGAGAGGGATCTGGACCGCGGTCGTAGTGATTGCACTCGTCATGGTAGCGTCAGCTGCGGTGTGGCTTGCCAGGCCAACGGGGAGGGCGGTGGCGGCTGCGGCTCCGCCTGAGGTGGCGGCGCTGGAGTCGGTGCAGGAGGGCATGGTCTGGGTGGGTCAGACCGTCGAGCCGTCCGTGGTTTTCATAGAGGCCGAACAGAAGATGGAGGCCGACCAGTCTGTAGATCAAGGCGATGGCCCGGACCAAGGCCCAGACCTGGAACTGCCGGAGCCGTGGCGCAAGTTCTTCGGGCCGAACGCACCGACGCCCAGACCTCAGCCGCGCACGCCGCAGGTCGGGCAAGGGTCCGGCGTCATCATTGACCCGGCCGGGTACATCCTGACGAACAACCACGTCGTCGGGAACTCGGCCCGAGTCACAGTGCACCTGGCAAACGGCGACTCCTACCTGGCGAAGGTCGTCGGCACCGATCGGCTGACCGATCTCGCCGTGATAAAGATCGAGCCGAAAATCACGCTCACCGCTGCCAGGCTGGGTGATGCGGATGCGGTCAAGCCGGGAATGTGGGCGATCGCGATTGGCTACCCCTTCGGCGGAACAGGCGCGAGCGGGTACGGCGCTGGTCGCGGACGTTTTGACGAACCGCAGCGGTACGAGCCGACGCTTACAGTCGGGGTGATTAGCGCAACCGGCCGGCAGATAGAATCTGACATCCCAGGGCGGCCGTTCAGGGACTTGATCCAGACCGATGCTCCGATCAACCCGGGGAACAGCGGCGGCCCACTGGTGAATATCCGGGCCGAGGTCATCGGCATCAATCAGGCGATTTTCACCGCATCTCCGTTCGGCGGGAACATCGGTGTCGGCTTTGCGATACCGATCGACGCGCGCACCAAGGACGTGATCAAGACGTTGAAGGGCGGCGCTACGGTAGTGCGAGGTCAGCTCGGTGTGCAGGTCAAGCCGCTCACTCCCGCGCTGAAGACGAACTACGAAGCGAAGAACGGCGTATTCGTGGACGCGGTTCAGGCTGACAGCCCGGCCGCGAAGGCCGGGGTGAAGGCAGAGGACGTTATCACCCGGTATGCGGGCAAAGAGGTGACCTCGAGCGACCAGTTCGTGACCATGGTGCAGGGCACGAAGCCCGGAACCGTGGTTGACTTGGCGGTGCTGCGCTCGGGCAAGCCGCAGACGATCAAGGTGACGATCGGAGCGTACACGCCTGAGGCCCCGGAGAAGAAGCCGCCGGCCGCCGAGCAGACGAAGCTGGGGATTTCCGTCGAGCCCCTTCCTGAGGATCAGGCGCGCGAAATGGACGTCGCCGGCGGCGTGCGAGTGCGAGACGTGAACCCGATGGGGGACGGGGCTCGCGCCGGGCTACAGAAGGGCGATGTGATCGTCAAGGTCAACAGAGACGAGATCAAGACCGTCGAGGGCTACCAGCGGGCGGTCAGCGAGCTGAAACGGGGCGACGCGGTGGTGATCCGGGCATGGACCAGGAGGGCCAACGGCGTCACCACGTTCGAGATAGACAGCCTGTCAGAGTGAGGCTTGCGCTCTCGCGCCGCGCCCTCGGGAAACCGAGGGCGCGGCGCTGTTTACAAATCGGTGGCTGTGTGTTACTATAGTGGTGGTCGCACCCCTGGGGGAGCGGCCACAGGAGATTTGTGTCATCGCGGGGTAGAGCAGCCAGGTAGCTCGTCGGGCTCATAACCCGGAGGTCGCAGGTTCGAATCCTGCCCCCGCTACCATCCCGATTCGTACACCCGTCTCTGCGGAGGCGGGTGTTCTCTTTTGGCCACCACGCGACACCGGCATGGGCGGGCGGCTGAACAGGTGCATCAGGACGTCGCCGGTGCCTGGGTCCACCTTGATCCTCTTCACGAACAGGCGGGCAAAAGCCCGCTTCTCCTCGTTGGTGCCCTGGGCGAAGACCTCGGCGAAGCGCCGGCGGCACTCCTCCACCTGGGCAAGATCGAACTGCGGCGCTTCAGGTTCCGCCCCGACGCTCTCCTGGCGGGCTCGGAGTTCCCCTTGCCGCGCCTTCAGGCGGGCCAGCTCGGCGTTCGCCCATTCCAGGTCATCCAGGCCCCCCTTAATGGCCTGCCGGAGGTTGGCAAGCTCCTCTTCGACCTTGACCAGCTCCCGCGCCATCTCGACCGATTCGGAAGCTTGCTGCTGGCCGAGCGCCCGGACCTCCTCGTTGACCATCTCCATCAGCCTCTTCGTGTCGGTCCAGGAGGCGAAGAGCAGACCCACCTCCTGAACGACCGCGTCTTCGATCTCCTCCTTGCGAATCTGCAGCGCCGGCCCGCATCCCAGCCCCTTGCGGTAGACCTTCGCCCCGCAGACGTAGTAGAGCCGGCCCTGGTTGCGGTAGCCCACCATGTTCGCTCCGCACCGCTGGCACACCAACAGCCCCCCGGTGAGGAGGTACTGGCTCCCCTGGGTACGGACGCTTGCCATGCGGCCCTTCGAGCGGTTTGCTCCCAGCCGCCGCTGGCGTGCGTTGACCTCCAGGATGGCCTCCGCCTCCTCAAGGCTGAGGATGGGCGGGTGGGCATTCTCCACGATCTCCCATTCGGCCGCAGGCCGGTGCCGGCCCCGCTTCCCGTGGACATTCCATACCCCATAACCCGCGTACTGGAGCAGGGCGGAGGGTTCGAGCAACTCGTGCCAGCTGCTTGTCCCCCAGTAGCCCTTCCGGGGAGAAGGCACGCCATGCGCATTCAGGAAGTCGCGGATCTGGTCCAAGGAGGCCTCTTGCTTCAGGCGCAGTTCAACCAGAGCGTGGCGGGCCCATTCCCACGCCGGCCGACCCGCGACGATGGTCTCGTCCTTTCTCCACAGCGTCTTCATGATCGGCGCGCCTCGGCGGTCGGTCCCTCGCTGCACCTTGTAGGCTGCTAACCCCCACAGCGGCGCGCCGCCGTTCTTATAGCAGTAGCCGATCTCGGGATCGCGCCGCGCGACGTTCTCCTTCATGCCTTTGCGGGTGTGAAAGGCGACATCGATGGAGTAGGAGGCGTTCTTGAACTCGGTCATCTTCTCGATGGCAAGCCCCGCGATAGTGCGCGGATCGTACTGCGGTTCGGTCGCCGAGAAGACGCGGACGCCGTGGGCGAGGAGCTCTCCTTTCACCTGGGGTCCGGCGTACGGGTCCCGGAAGAAACGGGAGTGGTCGTGCACGAGGATGCCGGTGATCTTCGGGTCGCTTTTGGCCCGCTCGACCATCCGCCAGAACTCGGGACGGCGGCTCTCATCGGAGAAGGCGCTCTCTGCCTCCTGGTAGGTCTCGACAATCGCGATGCCGTTGGCCTGCTCATACTTGCGCATGTCTCGAAGCTGCGCCGGGATGGAGAGACCGGCTCGCTCCTGGTCGTCCGTCGAGACGCGTGCATAGGCCAGGACCTGGCGGATGCTCTGGTCCTCAGCCGAGGGCTCGGCAGCATCGCCGCGCACTATGTCAGCGAGTCTCATCCTGACGTCCCTTGTCTCTCATCGCGCGACTGCGGTCTGGGACATTCATCGCTTGGTTTCCCAAGAACATCAAGTCTTTTCTTCCGGCGGCCTGGCGCCCGGAGCCGACGGCGGAGGGCTCTCGCCGGTAATGCGCCCGCCTTCATCGCTGTTCCTGGCGAAGCCACGGGCGACCCACCGCGCGAATAGCCTGCCAGCCGTCTCCATATCGGCAGCGCTGACGCGCTCGTCGGTAACCACGACATGGAGGCGGCCGCGGGCTGGCACCAGATCGGGTTCGAGGGGGTTCGGCCTGGATGACAGGCCGGGACTTGGGGGACGGGGAGACCCGGATTTGAGCCGCTTCATCACCGCCGTCTCCCGTGTCGCGGGTCTTCGCCCATCCCTGGCCCCGCGCTCCCGAAATTCGCCTCGAAAGTGCCCGTTGATTGCCGTGGATTCCGAAACTGAGAGGACTGCCCGATGACCCGGAGGCGGCTCTTCTGGGCCTCACTCACCGTTCGCGCCTTGGGCTGCCCTCCGGGCTGCCAGGGCCGCCAGGGGTGGAGGGCGCAATCTGCGGCGCCGCAGTCTGTCAGGTCACCGGGCTGGCAGTAGCGGCAGTACGTGGACAGGAGGCCCTTGCTCGCCCTGCGACGTCCGCTGCGCCGGAAGGGCGAAGCCTGATAGAGCGGGCAGACCCGGGACTGGCAGTCGAAGGCTCCCCGTCCGCTCGTCAAGCCCTGGCAGTCCAGGCAGAAGCGCCGCACACGGGCCGCGACCGTCGGCACTGAAGACCTGCCTGGCGCCAGTCTGCGGCGCTGTCCTACGCTGTCCGCGACTGTGGGCTGGGAGGGCCAGACTGCGGCCTGTGACGAGTGCACGGCCGTTTCACGCGGCTGGGCCATGTCACTCGTCCTCCCACAGGTCATCATCGTCACCTGAGGAGGGTGACGGTGGTGACGATTGCGCGGGGGCCTCTTGGGAGGCGTCGTCACCGTCTGACTTCTCACCGACCTGACGCCACTCCGCAACCAGGACTTCGTTGGCCGGTGGATGGCATGTGCCGCAGTGCCAAGTGCCCTCCGCGTCCTGCCAGAAGCGCCTGCCGTGGCAGGTGTAGCAGGGCCGGGCCCTCGCTTCACCCTCTTGCGGGACCTCCGCGGGATCTTCGGTAGCACATCCCGCGGGCGCCCCGCCCAATGAAGTGAGGGAATTCCTAGCATTCCTGACCTCAGGACTGCCGTCGCGGGGTGTTGCGGGATGTTGGACCGGGTCCCGACACAGGCCCGGTTCTGCCGACTCCACCAGCTCTTTCGGTCTTCCGTTTCCCCCGTCTCCCGCGAGGGCGCCTGGAAACACCCCGCAACACCCCGCGGACTCCGCCTGGCCCGCTCCAGGCGGCTCCTCGCCCGATTTCGATTGCGGAGAGTCTGGATCTGACATCCCGCGACCTCCCGCAGGATCGGGGTCTTGCGGCAGAGACGATCCAGGGCGCACCACGCGGTAGCTGGAGCTCTTCGTATGGGGGTCGATCTGCCACTCGACGCGCCATTCTCCAAACTGGGCGTCTCGGACTGAGCTGAGGGCCAGGCCTAGTTTGACCGACTGGGAGTGGGGCGACTTATCTCCGATCACCCCGCCCAGAAGGTCCCGCTCGAGTGCCAGATTCAGGAGGTCTTTGACCGCCACCCAGCGATCCCGGTAGACATCCCACCAGGCAGCGACGAATTCCCGCCATTCGTTTCCTTCCGCGTCGGCGGCTTCGTGGAATTCCTCGAGGTGTTCGAGGAACCCCCGAATCCCGGCGACCCCGAGGATGCCGCCCAGGACGGCCGACCAGGATTCGAAAGAACCAAGCTGCTTCCTCCCCAGGGGCCGTCCGGCAGCGATCCAGGCCGTCACAAGGGTGAAGACTGCGCGAAGAAGCCGACTCCGGTTCTCCCGGACCCAAGCGAGAAGCGGATCATGCTTGAAACCGGTGCGCCACCAGGGCCGATCGGTCTTGGGGTCGAGACGGATACGGACGCAGCGCCGGGCCATGTCCACATTGAACTTCGGGTTGTTGCCGGTCAGCATCCACAGCGCCCGGTTCGGGAGCGTGACCATCCTGCTATACCCTAGCACTCGGTCGGTCCAACTCTCGAAGGTGAGCACCGAGGCGAGAGCAGGGCTGCGGAGGGTTCGCTTCTCGTCGGCATTGTCCAGCAGCACCAGGGGCCGTCCTGTCGCCAGCTCCGCCGTGATCATCTTCCGCACCTCGTCTTCCTGGCCGGGGATGGTGCGCGCGTCGCAAGCGAAGCCCGTGTGGATGATGCTGATGGCGTTGCAGAGCAGGCCTTTGCCGGTGCTGGGCTTCGGAGCCTCCACGTCGTAGCAGGGCGTCGGTCCGCTGATCATCTGTCTGACCGCGGGTTGGAGGAGAGCGGCAAGGACATGAGCGCGATCCGACTGTGCAACGAACGGGAAGTCGACGAGCAGCTCTTCCAGGAGCAAGTCCCTGGCGGCGGCGACCTCCTCGGGCGACGGGTTATCGGGAAGGCCGGAGACATCCAGGTCAGCTGCCGGCTCATACCACAGCCTTTGCGCGGCATGGTATCCGGGCCCGTCGATCAGCTCGCCGTCGTTGCTGAAGATCGGGGCGGTGACCACGGTCTCCAGGACCGGAAGCTCCGAGTCGGGGCAGGTCACCATCACATCCGCCACCATCTTGGAGGGGAAGGTCTGGGAGACTCCATCCGAGCCTACCTTTACCCAGTCCGCGATGTGGGCCAGGCGATGGTACAGAAGCAGGCTCACGACGATCTCGATCCTCGGACCGAGTGCCCCCTGCCTTGCATCGAAGTTGTGGTAGAGCCGCACCAGCCCTCCCGAGCGCTGGAAGATCACGGGGGGGTCATTCGTAACCTGAATGACGGCCCAGGCGTCACGGACTATGTCGCGCAGTTGCCGGTTGTTGATCTGGATCTGCGGTAAAGTGGAATCGGCCTTCCCCGCGACCGGCCCGGCCTGTAGCAGCGCAACCCGCTGAGCAGACGCGCGGAGTCCCTTGGTCATCTTCCGGTAGGCAATTACTTCCTCTCGCTTGAGGCAAAACCGCCCCTGGATCACCCCCAGATAGGCCTCAGCGCTGGCCGGGTCAGCCGCCGCGATCTGCTTGAGCACTTCACCCAAGAGGTGGGGCAGTTCCGTCCGCGGCGTATCGACAGGGATCTGGTTTATTCGGAAGGTCAGGAGGTCGACGGCCTGGCGCACGCAGGCTTCGAACTCCTCCCGTCGTCCCTCCACCAGCAGATCGTTTGGGTCTTTGCCCGCCGGCAGGGAGGCGATCCGCGCCCGATCGCCGAGGAGTTCGGCGACCGTGAGAGAGCCGCTGCTGCCGGCCGTGTCGCCGTCCAGAGTCACGATGACACGGTTTTCACTAGGCACGAGCGCGACCCACTCCGGCTTCGCATGGGTCCCCAGGCCCGCCGCGGCTGGTATGTCCCAGCAGGCTGCGCTGAGGACATCGAGAATGCCCTCCGTCCAGATGCAGTCCGGCTCGCGTAACGCGTCGGCGTTGAATGGGTAGGCGATCTCGCCTGGCAGATGCATCCACTTTGGCTTCCCGCCGTCGATGCGCCGCCCCGAGAGGTGAACGACACGGCCGCCGACGGTATTCGGGAAGATGATGCGGTGATAGAAGAAGTCGCGCAGCCCGTGGTCGTCCTGCTTCAGGACTCCGGCCGCCACACATGCTTCGGAAGAGAATCCCTTCTCCTCCAGCAAGTGCCGCCGCAAACCGCCATCTGCCCACCCGACTTGGAACCGATCTAGCACCTTGGGCAGGAGACAGCGCTCCTTTACGAGGTAGCGACGGGCCTCCTCGGTGAGGTGGCTGTGGTAGTAGGCCGCGGTTGCCGCCAAGATCTCGTGGCGCAGCACCTCCTCCGGCGGGAGGGAGGCCGACTCGCCACACAGGGCCCACAGATTGGTGCGCTGCTTGCACTTCTGGCAGAAGGCGGCGCCAGTCACCGCGTTGACGTAGAGGTGGCCGTCGGGGTCGGGATGCCCGGGGCAACGACACTGAATCTCGGTGCCGTCGCCGGTGCGCTCTTTGATGATCGTGATTCCCGCCGTGCGAAGTCTCGCGACTGCCTCGCCGGGGGTTAGCGCTCGGTCACCCACGGCGTCGCTCCGACCCGTGCTCTCTCATCCGCCTGCGCTTCAGCCGAGCGGTCTCCCTCCGCCCAAAGAGCCAGAACCAACCCGGACGGCAGGATCGCACCTCCCCCAGCACCGTATCTCTCCTCACCGCGCCGCCTCTCCGAACTCCGGCCGCAGGCGCTTCCGCCTTCTCTGCCTGCGCTCATCCCGAACGCGCTCCACTTCGCGGCGCTCAACCCAGGCCCAGCCGCGCCGGTCGCGTCTGACGCGCAGTCGGCCGGCCCGGATCCACTGAGCGACCAGGGATCGGCTGACGCCAAGCTCAGCCGCGACATCTGCGGGACATAGCAACATTGCCGTGCACTCCTTGCTTCGAATTCCGTCTGCTAGTAGTATTCCAAACAGCCTGCACACAGCGATGTACGCGTCCGAACGCTCAGAGCCGCGGATTGGTGAAAGGGGAGATGCGATGAGAGATCAGCGCGCGTTCTTCGACCTTGGCCTGTTCCGATGGACTCGCTGGCCTGTCTGCATTGAGGGAGACTTCAAGGGACAACCTCCCTGGGACGATCTCGTCGCCAGCGTGGAGGATCGCCGGCTCCTGGCCCGAGCCCGCGATTGGCCTGACCCACCACTCGCGGGGACACATGACGCTCCGGACTGGCTTCAACACGGCGGAGTGCTGGTCATAGACGATGAGGCCGCGCAGAGCGCGATCTCTAAGGGCGGGACCCCGCGCGTGGGCTCATACGACGCGTACCGGGAGATCGAGCAAGCACGCACTCCCCTGTACAGGCAGTTCGCCCACATGGACCTAGGTCACGAAGGGGCCATCAGGAGCTTCGTCCGTAAGTGGGGCCTGCCACTGCAGGTTGATCGCGACGGCCGCGCGTCCTGCCCCGTCCTGGTCTTCCAGTATCACAGCCGATTGCTCTTGCTGGCGCTCGCGGTCCTCACAGAGATTCGAGCCGGAGAGCGGGACCCTTACCGCCCAGGCGCGGCGTTGCCAAGGCTCTCCAGATTCTGGTGGCTGTACGGGGTCGGGTCGGCGCGGCATGAAGATGCCACGGCGTTTGAGCTCGCCATGACGCGTCATCTCATGCAGCATGAAGACCTGGAGAGCCCGGGCATCAACACCGCGCTGCTCCAGGCGGGCACTCTGGTGCAGCGGATCTTCCACACGCAGCTCTCAGCTTCTGACCCGTGGCGCATCGTCCAAGACGGCAGTGGCGAGTCCGGCCCTCGCTTTCGCTATGATCAGCAGTCATCTGGTTGTCGTCCCGTTGTGCAGCTGGAGGTGGGGACTAACGGGCGCGTGGCAGTTGGGCCTGGTTGGACCTGCGGCTCCCTGCTTCAGCGCATCTGGCTCGAAGCCTACAAGGACCTTCAGGACGCAGTAGTAACTCAGTGCGCCTGTGGCTGCGGCAAATGGCAGTGGTTGACCGGCAATCGTCGTGACAAGTTCCTCGACAGGGGGCAGCGGATCTGGGCCAAGGGTCATCGCTCCAGGGTACGGAATGCCGAGCTTCGTCGAACGATGACACCCAAGCAGAGAGAGAAGTATCTCGCCGCAGCTGGAGAGCGAGCGCGCGCCGCTCGCCGGAAACGGAAGGTTGAGAAGTAGTCACGCTCGCCTCCCAGCGGCGAGCGTCCTTGAGTCTTCACCGTATTCAGCCATATGCCGCCTGACCGAACGGAGGCAGAGGACAGTGCCGGGAGAGGGGAGACGCGTGATGGAGCGCGGCTCGCTTGCACCAAAGTCAGCTTGGCTCGACAGCCACAGGTGCAGCAGCGGCCCTTCTGATCCGGCAGACACCAGTCCGAATTGGTGGACTGCAAACTCGCGTTTGCGATCCAGTGACTTCTGTGGTAAAATAGGCGCGGGACAACCAAGGCCCCTGGCCCGTCGTGGTGGGGTGAAGAGCCGACGCAGCTGAGCCGGCTTCTGAGCTGAGGTAGGGAGTCATGACCCCGAACCTGAGCCCAGGGGCCGGCTTGTCTGTGGCCGGGGAGAATGGCAATGGACCAGGCACCAGGACGCGCGTCGACCGGGATCGTCACCGAACTCCGGAGGATTGCGGACCTCCGCCCCCACCCCCGCAACTACCGCCGCCATCCCGAACACCAGCTCGACATCTTGCGAGAATCGCTGCGGGTGCACGGCCAGCAGAAGCCAGTGGTGATCACACCTGACGGTACCATTCTCGCTGGTCACGGATTGGTGGAAGCTGCCCAGGCCGAAGGCTGGACCGAGATCGCCTGCCACGTCTATGATGGCCCTTACCCGGAGGCGTTCCTGGCCATCGACAACCGCGCCTCCGACCTGGCGGAGGATGATGAGACAGCGCTCGCCGAACTCCTTCGCGACCTGGAGGCGCAGGAGCAGCTTCACGCTACCGGTTGGGGCGAGGACGATCTCGCGGAGTTGCTGCTGCGTCTGGACGCCGAGGAGAAGCGCGGCAAAGAGGAGACCCTCGACGCCGAGCAGGCGATGGCGGAGGCGGAGCAGCAGCAGGGGCCGACGCGCGTTCAGCTCGGCGAAGTGTGGCAGCTTGGCCGCCACCGTCTGCTCTGCGGGGACGCCACCGACCCCGCGAACTGGGAGCGGCTCATGGCGGGAGAAACCGCTCACGCAATTATCACCGACCCGCCTTACGCCATCAACTACCTCGGGGGCCGGGCCGCCCAGGAGGAGCGCATCGGCGCGGCGCGCCGCGGGGCGGAAGCGCCCTCCGACGCCTACTGGGACGACCTGACACCCGAGCAGTACCGGCAGTTGCTCATATCGAGTTTGGGCCTGGCGCACCAGCATTCAGACGACCAGGCCCCGCTCTACCTGTGGTTTGCCAGCACCCACCTGCGGGATGTGCTCGACTGCATGCGCGAGACCGGCTGGCAGGAGCGGAACCTGCTGGTGTGGGTGAAGAACAACGGCGCCGGCGCCCTCTTCGCCCAGTACAAGCACTGGTATGAGCCCTGCTTCTATGCCCACAAGAAAGGCCAGGCCCCGCGCTGGCACGGGCCGACCAACGAGCGCACGGTGTGGGAGCACGACAAGCCCCTGGTCAACGACCTGCACCCCACGATGAAACCCCTGGCCTTGATCGAGCGCTCCATCACCAATGCCACCGAACTGGGGCAGTTGGTTGTTGACGCCTTCCTGGGATCGGGGACCGCTGTCATCGCTGCCGAGCGCACCGGGCGGCGCTGCTATGGGTTCGATCTCGATGCCCGCTACTGCGACGTTGTACTTTCCAGATGGGAACAGTTTGCCGGGAAGGTGGCCGAACGTGCCGGCTGAGACTGCCGTGCCCCTACCCGTCACCGAGTGGATTCGCGTGTGGGCGCATGAGATGCCGGTCTATGAGCGGGAGGGATGGCGGTTCAGTCATGCCCTGGTCGGCGGCCCCAGCGAACAGCTGTACGGCCCCGGTTATCGCGACTGTTGGATGATGCGGAGGATGGACACGCATGACTGAGCAGCAGGAACAGACCAAGCACCCCGGCGGCCGGCCCCGCCTGACCTTCGATCTGCGCCTGGTGGAGGACCTGGGCAAGATCCAGAGCACGCACAGCGAACTCGCCGCCGTGTTGGGATGCCACCTCGACACGGTGAAGGACCGGCTGAAGAACGACCCCGAGTTTTCCACCGCTTATGAAAAGGGCCTGGAGAACGGAAAATCCAGTCTCCGGCGCATCCAGTGGAAAGCGGCCCTGGGCGGCAACACCACCATGCAGATCTGGCTGGGCAAGCAGTATCTGCAGCAGCGGGACATGCACGCCACCGAGCTCACCGGGGCCAAGGGTGAGCCGTTGATCCCGGTACAGATGGTGACGGGGCTGGATGAGAGCACGCGCACGCTGCTGCGCGAACTGCGAGGCCGGTTG
>Ga0315274_10010862_pt1 | contig 13092 bp, 11 predicted proteins | sample YL17G02_20_MG_FD_203700 | JGI IMG/M metagenome (GOLD analysis project Ga0315274, IMG submission 203700) | Sediment microbial communities from Yellowstone Lake, YNP, Wyoming, USA - YL17G02_20 | ecosystem: Environmental > Aquatic > Freshwater > Lake > Sediment | place: USA: Wyoming | collected... | reverse complement strand
CGGTAGTTCATGCCCATGAAGAGATAGTCGCGCACGTCGCCGCTGCGGGGCCAGCCCTTATCGGAGAACAGCGCCAGGCGCTCCGCCAGGGCGTCGTCATCGGTGATGGTGATCCCGCCGTCGCCGGCGGTCATGTGCTTCGACTGCTGCAGGCTGAAGCAGCCCAGGGTGCCCATGGCGCCGACCCGCCGGCCGTTGTCCTCGGCCAGGTAGGCCTGGGCGCAGTCCTCGATCACGGCGATGCGCCGCGGCCGCGCGATGGCCCAGAGCGCCTCCATGTCGCAGGGGTGGCCGAAGAGATGCACGGCGATGATCGCCCGGGTGTGGCTGCTCACGCGCGCGGCCACGCTGGCCGGATCCAGCGTGTAGGTCCGGGGATCGAGGTCCGCGAAGATGGGCACCGCGTTCTGCTGCACGATGGGGATGACGGTGCCCATATCGGTGATCGGCGAGGTGATGATCTCATCGCCGGGATCGGGGTTCACCGCGCCCACGGCGAGATGCAGCGCCGCCGTCCCCGAGGTCGAGGCGACGGCATGCTTCACGCCGTGCATCCGGGCGAACTCTTGCTCCAGCCGCGGCACGAACTGCCCGCCGTAACGAAACAGCCGGCCCGAACGGATCACCTCGGTGAGATTGCGGATCTCCTCGTCGCCCAGGTCGCGCCCCGAGATATCGCCCACCGAGGGGAAGGGGTCGCGGCGCACGGGCGGGCCGCCGTGGATCGCCAGGTTCGAGCCCATCTCACGGTCTCCTCATTCGCCGCACCGCGCCGGGCCGCAGCGGACCCAGGGCGCGCGCGTGCCGACTATTCGCTCGCAGGAGGAAAATCCCTTTTGCAGCGCCTGGCCGCCAGGCGCGCCGCGTCCATGCGTTGACAGGTCTCACGCGGAAGCGTAGATTGTACGCCCGGAGGTGGGTGCGCTGGCCAACCAAGGGACGAAGCCGCAGCCTCGCGCTCAAGAGGACGTCTGTCGCCGCGCCGCAGCCGCGCTCTCCGCGCGCCTGGGGCGCGTCGAGGGGCAGGTGCGCGCCCTGCGGCGGATGATCGAGTCGGGCTGCTCGTGCGAGGACATGGCCATCCAACTCGCGGCGACCACCGCGGCGCTGCGCCGCGCCGGCTTCGCCTTCTTCGCCTACCGGATGCAGGAGTGCATGCGCGGCCACGGTGAGGAGGGCGAGTCCATGGAGAGGTTGGGCGATCTCTTCATGCGCCTGGGTTGATCGGCCTGCGAGTAGGATAGCCGGCCGGGCCGGCAGAATTGGGTCTGGGTCCCCGGCCCGGGCTCTCCCGGGGAGGGCGCTCCTCCCGCGGGGGAGGCGGCGAGGCCGGGGCGCCGAGTGATCACAGGTTCGAGGGTTCATCTCAGAGGAGGACTTGGCATGGGCGACGTTGCGGCGGTCACCAGCGACAACTTCGATCAGGAAGTGGTTCAGTCCACGCTGCCGGTGCTGGTGGACTTCTGGGCGCCCTGGTGTGGGCCTTGTCGGGCCGTCGCGCCGGTCGTGGAGGCCATGGCCAAGGCCTTCGGCGACAAACTGAAGGTCGTGAAAGTGAACGTGGATGACAGCCCGCAGGTCGCCACCAAGTACGGCATCCGCTCCATCCCGACCCTCATGATCTTCAAGGACGGCCAGCCTGCCGAAACCATGGTTGGCTACATGGGCGAGGACGAACTCAAGCGCCGCCTGGAAACGATCTGACCTGCCCTGGGCCCATGACCGGTCCCCCGGAAGAACGCGACGTCGTCATCGTCGGCGGAGGCGCCGCCGGCTTCACCGCGGCGATCTACCTGGGCCGGGCCGCGCTGCAGCCTCTCCTCCTGGAGGGGCTGGTGACCGGCGGCCAGGCGGCCATGGCCGGGATCGTGGAGAACTTCCCCGGCTTCCCCGACGGCATCGCCGGCCCCGACCTCGGCGCCGCCATGGAAGCCCAGGCCCGCAAGTGGGGCACCGAGATCCGCGCCGCCTTCGTGGATCGCCTCGAGGCCGGCCGCGGCGCCCACTTGCTCTATACCGCCCAGCAGGTCATCCGGGCCCGCGCCGTGGTCATCGCCACCGGCGCCTCGCACCGTAGATTGGGGGTGCCCGGCGAGCAGGAACTCTCCGGGCGAGGGGTGTCCTACTGCGCCACCTGCGACGGCCCGCTCTATCGCGACCGCCGCGTCGTGGTGGTGGGCGGGGGCGACGCCGCGGTCGAGGAGGCCCTCTACCTGGCCCGCCTGGCCTCCCAGGTGACGGTTATCCACAGGCGGGGCCAACTCCGGGCCGTCCAGATCCTGCAACAGCGCGCCTTCGCCGAGAAGAAGATATCTTTCGTTTGGGATAGCCTGGTCACAAGAATTCTGGGCTCCGAAGAGGTGTCAGGGGTCCGCATCTCGAACGTGCGAACTAGGGAGGAAGGGGAACTGCCAACCGAGGGGGTATTTGTCTATATCGGCACCACGCCCAATACCCGGTTCCTGCCCGCGGAAGTCGCCACCGACGAGGGCGGGTTTATCAAGACCGACCTGCTGATGCGCACCTCGGTGGCGGGCATTTTCGCGGCAGGCGATGTGCGCTTCGCCTCCGTCCGCCAACTGATCGCGGCCGCAGGGGATGGCGCCATCGCCGCCGATTCGGCCACGAAATACTTGCAGAACGCCTAGGACAGCCCGAGCATCCAACCGGTTCGGGTTGCGAAAGTCTCTCTGTGACCAAGGGGGGCCACAGCATGCAACTTCGGTGTCCGGATTGCAGACAGATCACCTCAGATCGCGTCCGCACCTTCCCGCATTGCCTCCGGTGCGGGCGGCAACTGGCCGAGTGCCAGTATTGCCTCGACTTCAACGCCAAGACCGGCATCTGCCGGTTCGACCCGCTCGATCAGCCCAAGCGCGTTGATCCCCACGCCGTGCCCACCTGCGGGCACCACCGGTCGCGCCTCGACCCGGCCCACGATCCCCTGCGCCACGTCCTGCATTGGGCGACACCGCTGGTGGCCGCCGTCGCGCTCTTCGCGGTGATGCTCTGGGCCTGGTCGGCCGTTCGAGCACACCGCGACCAGCCCCGGCCGGCGGCCACGCTGGAATTCGTCGGGAACCCCGATGTCTCGGCCGAGGCGCCCACCACTTTCTACCTCAGCATCCGCAACACCGGATCCGGCCGCATCCGCAACCTCGAACTCCGCCTGGGCAGCGAACTGCTCGATGCCTGCGACCTGGTCTCGCTCAAGCCGACCTGCCGCAGCCACGTCTTCGACGCCCAGGAGGGGGCGCATTGCTACCGCTTTGGCCCGCTCGATGCCGGCGGGACCCTCCAGGTCGAACTCACCGTGAAGTCGCGGCAGGAGCGCCTGTCTCGCGTGTGCTGGAAGGCGGAGGCCCGCGGCGACGAGGGGGAGGTGCTGGCGCGCACCGACAACGTCATGCAGATCACGCCCTAGCGGCTACCCGTGGGGCAGGAGCTTTCGCTCCTGCCAAGCAGAGGCAAGAGCCTCTGCCCCACGCGGCGCCGCACGTATGTTAGAGCCGGCCCACCTCGGCCAGAAACGCCTCGTTCCGGATCTGGTCGTCCTGCGCCAGCGCCACCACCAGGGCGAGGATGCGATAGGTCGCCGAATCGGTGTCCTCGAGAGGAAGCGGCCGGCCCCGGGCGACCAGGTGGGCGGTGGACAGGTGCCGCCCCTCGGGCTCGATGAAGGCGCTCCCGCTCCCCAGGTGCACCCGGTAGGTCGCGCGGCGGCCCTGGATCAGCGTGTGGGTCCGGTCGGGGCTCACCGCCACGTGCCACAGTCCGAGCCGTTTAGCCAGGTGGCGGATGAGCGCGGCTCGCAGCACCATGGTCTCGCGCGAGGTGAACCCCGCGTCGCCGGCCGCCGCCGATGAGGCCACCAGGTCGGCGTCGCGCAGGGTCTCGCTGCACAAGATCGGATCCACCATCCCCAGCGGCAGGCTGGCCCCGGTGCGCTCCGGCGCACCGGGGCCGCGGCGCTGGGAGAGCGGCCTGAAATAGATTTCACCCGTCACCACGGGCGCCGCGTCGGCCCCGAAGAGATGCCGGGCGATGTTCTCGACCCCCTCCGCCCACACCAGCCGGGCCTGGACTTCCGCGTGGGGCCAGTTGCGATGCGCCTCGCCGCTTCCCGGGAAGTAGCGCCGCGACCGCAGCAGCGCGAACGCCTGGCGCGCCGCCACGGGGTGCCCAGCGAACCGCAGGCAGGCCGTTTGGGTGGCTTCCTCGGGATCGAGCGGGTAGATCTCGCGAAAACACTGCCTGAAGGGCTGCGCGACTTCGCGCTCGGTCGCCGTATCCTGCCACTGGCGCAGCGTCCCGTAGGCGAGCAGGTCCATGGGGTGGGCGATCCACAGGCGTCGCCAGTCGCGGGCGTTCAACCCCTCCTCGCCGCAGACGTCGCCGCCCCACCGCCACGCATCGTCGCACCGCACGACCAGCCGCGACAGGATACTCGCGATCACCGGGTTGGCGGCGAGCATCTCGATCTCGCGCAGGCTGTAGGCCTGCCGGCAGACCATCGCCTCCTCGAAGCGCTGCCGGAACCGTGCGTATTGCCGCGCCAACTCGCGCCGCGCCGACACCACCTCCTCGTACTGCGGGTCGCGCCGCACCCGCTGCGGCAGCGTCTTGCGCGGACCCTTGGGGCCGTAGGCGGTCACCTGCGCCTTCCCGCCCACGATGGACAGTTTCAGCCGGTGCCCAGCCACCTCCCACCAGACCCGCGCCGGCCTGCCCTCCAGCCCGGCGTCGGTCCAGGAGGCGGAGAGATCCAGGCGGCGCTCCAATTCCTCGATGTTGGCCAGTTCGTGCTGCGAGACCAGCAGTTCCAGGGCGTCCTCGGCCGCTTCGGCGATCGGCTTGCTCCCCGAGCGGCGCAGCGCCAGCAGCGTCTCGGCGCGTTCGGTCTCGTGGTCGTGGGTCAGGCCGAGCGCCCTCACCGCCGATATCCACCCCTCGCGCGCGCGAGAGAGAATCTCCTCGTCGTTCCCGCCCACGAGCGCCTCGAGCAGGTTCACGTTCTCGATCACGTGGCGCAAGTCGCTGCAGAGGTGCTCGGCGACGAAGGCCGCCGCGCGCTCGCTCGGAACCGGCTGCGCATCGCCCTGCTCGCGCAGGGCGTCGTCAAACACCTCCGTCGCGCGGCTGAGGGGCGTCGGGACCGAAACCTGGGTCAAAGCGTAAACCGCTGAGAGCGCCGCCGCCCCCCAGCGCCGGCACCAGTCGCGGATCGCCTCATCGCCTGCCGCCTGGTAGAATGCCTCGCGGGGCGCCAGGCGCAGCCAGCGCATCCGCGCCGCGTGCTCGGGACATTGCAGCGCCTCCCCGATGGGCCGGTCGAGATCGGTTCGCAGCAGCGACACCAGCATCAGCGCGCCCGGCTCCGAGCGCGAGAGCGCGCCGGCGGCCTCGCCCGGCTCCAGGCCGAAGGTCCACTTGGCCAGGTAGAGTTGCACGGGGTCGTTGGGCGTCGCCTCCAGCGCGGCCAACGCCTGGAGAAAGCCCTCGGCCGACCAGTAGCGGCGCAGCGCCGAGACCTCCCGCCAGGCGAGCGGCCGGCCGGGCGCCGTCAGTTCACACGCCAGCCGCTGGTAAGCAAGGCGGAAGGCGTCGCTGCGGGTGATGCCCAGGTAATCCAGGACAGGGTGATAGAAAGCCGGCGCGGCGCGCCGGCCGCCGTCGTGGATGGCTGTGAGCACTCGCCCCTCGACGACCGCGGCTGCGAAATCCGGGTAAGCGAGCAGCCGGTGCTGGAGCGCCTTGAGAAAACAGAGGAACACGCTGCGCTGCCCATCACCGGGCTCCGGTTCGGCCGCGGCGCGCTCGAGCAGCGGGCGAAAGGCGGAGGCCCACAGTTCCAGCGTGGCCACCGAGTCGGTGCCCGCGAGCGCCAGCAGCAGGTGCTCGCACGGCGGCGAGTCCGGGTCGTCCGGCCGGGCGGTGCGCCGGCGGATGGCCTCGATGAGCCGATCGGGCCGCTTGAGGGGCCGCGCCGCCAGCGCCGTAGCCAGGGCCTTGCGAAGCGCCGGGTCGTCGGCGGGCTCGCCCTGGAGCAGCATATCAATGGCCGCTTGCTCCCAGCGGGGCGCCTCGCGAGCGAGATCGGCGACCAGGCTCCCCAGCCACTGAAGCCGGGCGGACCGGACCGGAAGCCCCAGCGCCGCGCGCAAGGCGTCCTGCGCCGCCGGCGGGAGGGCCCAGTGCCACTCCCCCCAGGACACCCGCCCGCGCTCCAGCGCCTCATTCAGGCGCGCGAGGATTCGCCTGCGTGAAAGCGTTTGACCCCTCGCTCTCCCGGTCACGATGGGTCCCGCCCCCGCTCATCGCGTCGGCGTTCGATCCATGAACTCCAGGGACTCTTCCAGGCCGCGGATGCCCGCCGTGGTGCCGATCGCCAGGGTGCACAGCGCTCCCACGGCGTTGGCGAAGCGTCCCGTCTTCTCCATGTCCCAGCCTTTCACCATGCCCGCGAGATAGCCCGCGGCGAACGCGTCGCCGGCGCCCGTGGCATCCACCACTTCGATGCGATAGGCCGGCAGCCTCCACTCCCCTTCGGGGGAGCGCACGTAGCAGCCCTGCTCGCCCATCTTCAGCGCCACCGTCTTCACGCCGCGATCCATGAGGGCCTGCGCGACGGCGCCCGGCTCCTGCCGGCCGGTGAGCATCCGCGCCTCCTCGATGCTGGGCAGAAACACATCCACGTGGGGCAGGCAGGGCGCCAGGGTCTTCATCCAGCGCCCGGTGCTGTCCCACGCCGTGTCCAGGGTGGTGGTCAGGCCCATCTGCCTGGCCTGCTTCAGGACGCGCGCCATGGGCTCGCCGTCGAACCGGGGCATCAGCAGCGCGCCCGCCATGTGAAGCAGTTTCGCGCCCCGCAGCCAATCCGTCTGCACGTCGGCGTCGGTGAGGGTGGCGTTGGCGCCCAGATAGTGGATGAACGACCGCTCGCCATCCGCGTGCACCAGCACCATCGTCGCCGAGGTGGTGGTCACGCCGTCGCGCACCACGCCCTGGGTGTCCAGGCCCTCCTTGCGCAGGCGGGTCACGTAGAAGTCGCCGAACCCGTCGTTGCCCACCTTGCCCGCCACGCTCGCGCGGATCCCCAGCCGCGAGAGCCCAATGCCCGTGTTGCCTGCGCAGCCCCCCGTGTGCAACTCCATCTGGTCAACCAGCAGCAGTTTGCCGCGGTCGGGCATGGCCTCCACGGGCTTGGCCACGACATCAGCGACGAGAATGCCCAGGCAGACGACATCAACCATCGGCGCGCCCTCGTGCGGTGAGGCGTCAGTACTTCTTCAGCAATTCAAGCAGGGCATGGTTCGCCAGGAGCGCGAGGAACCCTGCATAAAGAAACAGCGCGATGAGAGCCGACAATCCGACCAGGTAGGGCATGCGCAACAGCACGGGCACGGCCACCACCGTGGTGACGCCCAGCGCGAAGGCGGCGCATTGCAGCGTGAACCCCATATTGTCCATCGCGAGCGCCGCCGAATTCCTGAACGCCGTGACCGGCCGCTGGCGCCGCGCCACCAGCAGCGGGTACGCGTAGAGCGATACCATGCACCACAGGGCGACCAGGTACAGGCACACGAAGCCGATCACCCCGGCGATGCGGCTCCCGCGGGTGAGGTAGAACACGGCATTGACCAGAACCACCCCGCCCACGCCGCCCACGAGGGCGGTGAGCCCAAGACTCCGCCAGAAAAACTCCGCCACCCCTTTCGCCAGGTCGAGCAGCGACGCGGGTTCGCGCGCGGCAATTCGCCCGGCCAGATAGAAGATGCCGGCATTAGCCGCTGCCGAGGTGAAGAGCGACACCAGGGCCGCTGTCAGTGGACCCCACCAGCCCGGCAGGAAAGCGGTCGCCACCTCGATCGGCAAGCCGATGGCCAGCCCCCACAGGAACGTGGCCGCGCCGACCACGCCCAGGTGATCGTAGGCGTCCGTGAGGGCGCGCCGCAGCGCCCGCGCGAACCGCGGCCGATCGAAGGGCTGGGGCTCCTGGCCTGGCTGGTCCGTCACCGCGGTGCCCGCCGCGCCCCCGGGGCTTGGGTTCTCCGGCTTCCTACTCACGGCTTCCTGCTCACTCTCGTTTACGGAAGCGGGAGGTTACGGAACTGGTAGGGGAGGACCTCGATACCCACCGCCCGCTGCACCGTGTAGCGGAGGGCCTTGGGTCGGCGCCCCTCGGGAAGCGAGGCGAAGAAGGCCGTCACCTTCACCGCGGCCAGCCGCTGGCCCTCGCCGGCGTACTCGAAGGTGCGCGTCTCCGAGAGCGCGGCGTGGGCCATGCCCCGATCGTCGGTGAGCACGATGCTTTCGCTGAGCCAGGGCAGGTCGGCCGCCTCGGGCGCCACGGCGATGGTGAAGCGCACCATCTGCGCCGGCTTGCCGCGCGCATCTTTGCCGGCCTGAGCCGAATCCACGGTGACCGTCAGGCTCCCCGCCGGATCTTTCGCGCTCCCCCCGGCGACCGCCGGCGCATCCAGTCGCAGGGTGCGGGTGCTCGTGGACATCACCAGCGATGCCGACAACGAGCGCAGGGCGCTCGCCATGGGCGAGGCCGGTGAAAGCACGATCTCGGCGCGCCGGCAGGCCACCTCGGGGCACACCCAAGGCCGGATCTCGCGGAATTTGAGCACGCCCAGTAGTTCGTCTCGCGCCACGGCGTCGCGCGCCAACTCCACCAGGCGATCCGCCTGCGCCTTGTCCGCCGCCTTCACCGAAACCGTCACCACCAGGGAACCCCTGGCCTGCAGCGGCTGCTGCAAGTCGAGCACTCGCGCCACGCGCTCCACGGTGATGGTGTAAGGCCCGGCCTTGGCCGTGGGGGCATCGGACGCGGCGAAGGCGCAGGCCGCGCCCCAGGCGAGCAGCACGCAAGCCCACAGGCTCTCCGTTCTGAAATCTGAGATTTGAAATCTGAGATTTGAGATTAGGGATCTCAGATTTGAGATCTCAGATCCCGCTCGTGCGCGTGGTAAGGCATTCATGCGTCTCATGGCATCACATCCGTTCCGGCGCTTCGATTCCCAGGATCCCGCAGACATTGCGCAGCACGATCCGCGAGGCCTGCACCAGCGCCAGGCGCGCCGCGGTGAGCGCCGGGTCGTCCCCCAGCACCCGGCAGTTGGTGTAGAACGAGTGGAAGATGCGCGCCAGTTCCTGGGCGTAGCGCGTCATGCGGTGCGCCCCGCGGGTGTGCGCCGCCTGCTCGACCTCCTCGGGGAAATCGGCGAGCGCGCGCATGAGCGCCAACTCGTCCGGCTCCCGCAGCAGCGCCAGGTTCACCTCGCCCCACCGCGGCAGCGGCACGCCGCGCTTCTCCGCCTCGCGCAGGATCGAACAGATGCGGGCATGGCCGTATTGCACGTAGTAAACCGGGTTCTCCTCCGACTCCTGCTTCGCCAGTTCCAGGTCGAAATCGAGCGCCGCGTCAGCCGACCGCATCAGGAAGAAGAAGCGCGCCACGTCCTTGCCCACATCCGACACCAAGTCCGAGAGCGCCACGATCTCGCCCGCGCGCTTCGACATGCGCACCAGTTCCCCGCCCCGCACCAGCCGCACCATCTGGTGGATGATGATCTCCAGCCAGCCCTCCGGGTAGCCCAGCGCCTTCACGCCCGCGAGCGTGCGGGCCACGTGGCCGTGATGGTCGGGGCCCCAGATGTCTATCACGTGGCTGAAGCCGCGCTCGTGCTTGTCGCGATGGTAGGCCAGGTCGCCCGCGAGGTAAGCCGGTTGGCCGGTGCGGCGGATGAGCACCTCGTCCTTCTCGACCCCGAAGGCCGTGGCCCGAAACCACACCGCGCCCTCCGCTTCGTAGGTATGTCCTGCCTGGCGCAGCGCCTCGACGACCGCCTCGACCGCCCCCGACTTCACCAGCTGCGATTCGTGGAACCACACCTGATAGCGCACCCCGAACGCCTCGAGCACGGCCTTCGCATCGGCGACGATGCGCGCGAGGGCCATCCCGGTGAACGCCGCCACGCGCTCCGCCTCGCTCAGCGCCAGGTAACGATCACCGTGTTCGTGCGCGATCTGGGCGCCCATCTCCGCCAGGTACTCGCCCTGGTAGGCGTCCGCCGGAAGCGGCTTGTCCTGCCCCAGCGCCTGGCAGTAGCGCGCCTCGAGCGACAGCCCGAAGCGCTCGATCTGCGTGCTGTGGAGCGCGTCGTTCACGTAGTACTCGCGGGTGATCTCCGCGCCGCACCAGGCGAGCAGGCCGGCCAGAGTGTCGCCGTAGGCCGCCGCCCTTCCCGAGACCACGTTCAGCGGGCCGGTCGGATTGGCGCTCACGAATTCGACCTGGATCTTCCGGCCCCGCAGGGTGTCGTTCTTGCCGTAGTCCGCATCCCGCTCCAGCGCCTCGTGCACCGCCGCGTGCAGCCAGGCCGGCTTGAGGAAGAAGTTCAGGAACCCCGCGCCCGCCACCTCGACCCGCTCGATGAGTTCGCTCGGCGGCAGGTGCCGCACGATGGTCTCGGCCACGCGGCGCGGCGGCTGCTTCGCCGCTTTCGCCAGCACCATCGCCGCGTTGCACGACCAGTCGCCGAACTCCGGGCTCGGCGGCCGCTCCACCTGGAACGCATCGGCGGAGGGCAGGTCGGCCAGCGCCAGTTCGCCGGCCTCGCGCGCCGCCGCGAGCGCGCCGATCACGCTCTGCGCGATCAGGCGCTTGATCTCGCCAGTCGGCTGACTCGAAGACGCGCTCACGGTCTGAACCCTCAGAACCCGACGCCCAGGTGCAACAGATGGGCCAGGTAGTACACGATGACGAGGGTTGCCACGAAACCGAGGAACACCTGCGGCAGGCCCAACATCCACAGCCTGCCGGCCAACCTGAAGCGCACCTGCGGCCGCTCGCGATAGCGGCGCAGGAGTTCCTCGCCCACGCCGATCGCCGCGGACAGGCGCCGGTCGCTCGGCTCGCGGGTGGTGAACCACGCTTGCGCCCACGCCCCGAGCCGCGATCGCGCCACCCGCATCGCCAGGATCCACGCGATCAACGCCAGCGCCACCCCCACCCACCCCAGGGTCACGGCGAGGGGCGGCAGAAACTCGGAGAAAACGATCACGCCGGTGACGAACACGAAGATCACCGCCGCCAGGTTCGTGCCGCAGCGCGGATGCACCGGGGACATGGGGCGGACGCCCTCGAGGCTGAGCGGGCGGCCGTGCTCGATGGCGTGCACCACTTTGTGCTCGGCGCCGTGGGTTGCCGAGAGCGGGGCCAGGCGCATCAGGAGCAGGAAGCCCAGCAGGTAAACCAGACTCGCCGCCAGCGACCACGCCTCCAGGTTAGGGAAGTAGACCTGGTTGACGTGCGATCCCCCGGCGATGAGCATGGTGAAGAGCGGCCACTGCGGCCATTGGCTCTCCACCAGGTAAAGCGCCAACTGGACAATGCCCATGGCGACAAGATACAGGAGGCTCATCGCCGCGCCGGTGAGCAGCAGCCCCGCCGGCCCCGCGCCGGCGCTCACCCGCCCGCACACCAGCCTCACCCCCAACGGCGTCGCCATGCCACCGATGCTGCGCGGCGGCGGCATCTGCGCCCCGAGGTAGGCGGCCATGACGTCACTGCGCCGCAGCATCCCGGCGTAGGCGCCGAAGGGATCGAGCACAGGCGCGGCCTTGAATCCGCTTTCGGCGAAGAACCGGGCCGCCTCTTCGACGCCCATCCGCGCATCCAGGGAGATCACCTCGCGCCTGGCCACTTGCGCCGCGGTGGCGGTCCGCAGCGCTTCCGGGTCGGTCGCGGATTCCAGGGAGCGCGCCAGGTCGGCCTCGGCCACGATACCCACGACTCGCCCCGCCGCCACCACCGGCAGGGCCGGGATGGGCTGGCTGCGCAGGCGCTCCAGCGCGCCGGCGATGGGGTCCTCCGGCGCCAGGGGCTCGCACGCGAGCGTCAGGTCCTGCACGGTCATGGAGGGGTCGCTCTTGCTGGCATCGGGAATGTATGCTATCATACCGCCCGCCTGCCCGCAACTCTCGCGGGCATTTGTGCGCCTCGGGCGTGATTTGCGCGTGAAAGCGAGATCAGCGATGTCTCAGCGATGCGATATCTGCGGCAAGGGCCCCCAGGTCGGGTGCAGTGTCAGCCACTCCAAGCGGCGAACGAAGCGCCGCTGGCTGCCTAACCTGCGGCACATCCGCATCCTCCAGGGCGGCCGCACCGTCGCCGCCAACGTGTGCACCGACTGCATCAGCGCCGGCAAAGTCAAACGGCCGGCCTAGCGGTTCCCCGGCGGGCCGATTAAGAATCGGCCCCTACCGGCGTTTCCTGCGTAGGGGCCCAATCTCATTGGGCCCGATCTGCTTCAGTTCCCTGATCTCCTCCTCCATCAACCGCCGCCACTGCCCTGGCCTCAGTCTCCCCAGCGTCAGCGGCCCGTGGCGGATCCGCTTGAGCGCCAGCACCGGATGCCCCACCGCCTCCAGCATCCGCCGCACCTGGCGCTTGCGCCCCTCGCGAATGGCGATCTCCACCACGGCGCCCTTCGCGCCCTGGCTCACCATCCCCACCCGGCTGGGCCCGGTCGGGCCATCCTCGAGCAGGACGCCGCGCCGCAGCCGCTCCAGGTCCTCCGCCGAGGGCCTTTCGGCCACGCGCGCCCGATAGACTCGTTCCACCTGGTGGCGCGGGTGGGTGAGGAGCGCGGTCAGGTCGCCGTCATTGGTGAGTAACAGTAGCCCCTCGGTGTCCAGGTCCAGGCGCCCGACCGGATGCAGCCCGGGCACCCGCGGCACCAGGTCCATCACCGTGGGCCGCCCTTGCGGATCGCGCAGCGTGGTCACGTAGCCGGGCGGCTTGTTGAGCAGGAAGGCTGTGCGCCCCGCGGGCTGCGGCCGCTCTCCGTCCACGGTGATGACGTCCATCGCCGGGTCCACGCGCGTCGCGACATTGGTCACCACCTGTCCGTTCACGGCCACGCGCCCGGCGCGGATCATGTCCTCGCACTTCCGGCGCGCCGCGACCCCGGCGGCGGCCATCACCTTGGCCAACTTCTCCGTGCGCGCGTGCTCCACGCCGGCTTCTTTGCGGCGCGATCGGCTTGGTCTCCTGCCGCAGACGCGCGCCGGTGGGACTGG
>Ga0315274_10010859_pt1 | contig 13094 bp, 8 predicted proteins | sample YL17G02_20_MG_FD_203700 | JGI IMG/M metagenome (GOLD analysis project Ga0315274, IMG submission 203700) | Sediment microbial communities from Yellowstone Lake, YNP, Wyoming, USA - YL17G02_20 | ecosystem: Environmental > Aquatic > Freshwater > Lake > Sediment | place: USA: Wyoming | collected... | reverse complement strand
GCCGTACAAAGTCTGGCTGAGGTCCGTGTTGTCGTAGAATCCGTTCAGGGTGCGGCCCATGGGCAGCTGAAGCTGGGCCTTCAAATCCATGCGGGTGAAATCGCGGCTCGAATAGACGCCCGTGCCGCCGGACATGCTGTAATCAGCGGTTCCGTTGAACTGCCGCCTGAACCGGGTGCCGCTCAGGCTGAATCGCGCGTCGTCGCCGAGACGGACATAGCTGCCCTGCTCCTTGTTGAGCGAAATCAACGGCCTTGTGGATTCGCCCGATCCGAGGTCTTTCAGTGGATACAAATACCATTGATTCTCCTGGGGCCGGTAATGGTCGATGAAGCGTTCGTTGAATAAAAATGTCCTTCCCAGAAAACTCGCAGCGGCCTCGTACCGGTCCGAGGACAGCCCCTGGGTCCGGTCAAACCGCCTCCAACTCTGGTTCCTGGTCTCAAACACGGAAATTCCCCTTCCGGTTATGAACCATCTGGCGTCCTGGTTGAAGCACAACGCGAGAATGGACTGATCGGGAAGATTGTTCTTCTGGGGAAATTCACGCCACACGGAGTTGGCGGGGTCATAAATGTAGAGACCGGATTCCGTCGCGAGCCACATCTGCTCGTTGTCGACCGCCAGATCCCTGATAGCGGCATACCGGAGCCGCGGATCGGTATAAGGAACCGCGGTGTGGAGCTTTTTGTTGAACCGCGCGGGCCCTTGATCCGTGAACAGCCACAAGTAATCCGCGGTCGGAAAGACGAAGCGGATGGTGTCGGACGGGATTCCGTTCGCCCTGCCGTAGGTCCTCCATTTTTCAAATCGCACGTCGTATTCGGCCAGGCCCCTGCCAGTGGCGAAGTAAACGAGTTCCCCGTCGACGGCGATGTCGAAAACGGCGGAATCCGGGAGCCCGGACTGCACGGTGAAACGCTCCCATTCCTGAATCATCTTGTCGTACCGGGCTGCGCCACGGTCCGTGCCGACCCAGACATATTCCTTTTCAGCAGCGATGGTGAACACGCGGTTGCTCGGCAATCCGTTTTCATCGCTGTAGGCCAGCCATTTGTTGAGCTTGACGTCCCCGGCGGCCACTCCGGCGGGCGTGGCGGCCCAGAGCCACTCCCCGTCCCACATCAGCATCTGGACGTCATTGGACGGAAGGCCGTTGTGCGCCCCGAATACCACCCAGGCGTCCTCTTCATATTGATAGCGGTAAAGCCCCCGGGGCGTGCCGACCCAGAAGGTGTTGTCGGCGGAAATGGAAGGAAACCTGCGGCGCGGCCAGGGTTTGGCCTGCTGGGAAAAAAGGGATGGTCCGAAAAGGGAAACAATGAGAAAGACGTAATAAAACCGGGTAACCTGTTTCCTTGAGAACAATGGGACTTCCAAATGGTTTTCCTTATATTCTGTGTCATTTCGAGCCCCGTTTTTTGGGGCCTTCAATAATGAAAAAAATACAATAACTTGGTCCGCGCAGCGGAGCGAAAAATCTGACAAACGAACGTTTCTAAGATTTCCCGGTCGCAGAATCTATCATGATATTCGCTTAGCGAGTGAAGCGCACCTTACTACTAAGAAACTCGGGAGACACTTGACAAAGTGGAACACCTTCCCGTCACTGCCGAAGGTCGTGGGCGCATCCCCATCGCGCCCACGGCGAAGCAGTCCCCCAAACCACCGGCAAGTGCTTCTACTTATCCTCTCACCCGCCGGGGGATTGCTTCGGTCATCCCAATACCGATAAACCACTCAAAGCGCATAAACTACTCCCTCGCAATGACGCAATTCAGTCCCCTAGTCGATGCATTTTCAAGGCGTGCCGGCATCGAGTTTCTTTTTGGAAAGAACGGCGCCTGCGCCGTGGAAATACTCGAAATGACAGGATTATAATTCGATATCATTAGTCAGGAAGCCCGGTAACGGGAACGGTTTATTGGGATGCATCCAAGGAGTATTCGTCTTTAATGTCGAGCCCGAGCTTTCCCATCCCCTTTTTCAGATCCTCGCCGAGGTACGGTTTCTCCATGAGGTAATCGACGATTCGCGCGGCGGTCAGATTGATGTTGTTGACGAGGGTCTGGAAGTTGCCGGAACCCGGATCACCCCGGCCCATCGACATCACAGCCATGAGTTCAATCAATTCCTGGTGGGACAATCCTGTGAGGAATGTCTTCAGCGCGACCCTGGCGGGGTCGGGATCCGCATCGCTTTGACCGAAACACCGTTGCACGGCCAATAGAACCGTTTTCCGGATGGTGTCTTTTCGAAGCCTCATCCAATCCATGGGCTCTAAACGCTGACCTTGACGATCTCCATCCTGGACGGATCGATTTCCCCGACTTTCAGTTTAAACGCGAGTTCCAGGTGCTTGATGCCGCGCGGCTTCACCGTGCGGTTGTTCCAGTTCGCAAGCGTCGTCGCATACGCGTCCACGGCAAGGGGGTCGATACCCGCGACGATCAGGCCCAATTCCTCCACCTTCCCGGGTCCCGTCGGACCGTTCGTGAGAAGGGCCCGCGTGGCGTCGAGAATCGTCAGATGGTGGCGCACGACGGTCGCCAGCTCCGCGATGGCTGCGTGGATGTCTGTCCCCGTGTGAAAAAAACTTCGGTCCCAGATCAGTCCCATGTTGTTTTTCAGACCGAAACTCACGTCTGTGGCCGTATGCGACTTGGCGCAGGGCAGGTTTATCAGCACGTCCGCTTTCTGGGCGAGCTTGGCGATCTTGACCGTTTTCAGGGCCTCTCCGTTTGGAACCGGAACCTCGACGAACAGGGATTCCTCCTGCAAGGCGAGGATTTTCACCTTGTCGATGCCGGCCAAAGCCTCGGCGAGCCCGGTCTTGTTGAAGCTCTCCATGCCCTGACGCATCGTATTGTCCGCCACGATCACGCGTCCCGCGCCTGCATTCAAGGCCTCCTTGACCACTGCAAGGACCGCCTCGGGGCTTGATCCGGTTCCCCACATTTTCGGATTCGGGAAGGAAACGTTCGGCTTGATCATCACCACCGCTCCCGGCTTCACGAACCGTGACATGCCGCCCAGCAATTCCAGCGCCTTGGCCACCGCAGCCTCCGCGGGACCCTGCACCACCGCAAGGATCGAACCCGTCGCCGCCGCCCGGGGCACCGACGTATCCTGCGCGAAAAGGGGACATGATTTGAACACACTGCCGGCTGCGGCCATTCCAGCGACATTCAGGGACGTCTTAAGAAAATCGCGTCTTGACTTAGTATTTGACATCTGATCCTTTCGTGCTTCGTTCATCGTGCATCGGGCTTCGGAGTTCGGGAATCGGAATTCGGGGTCCGGGGTCCTGGAATTCGACTTTCAGGATCCGGAATTAAGAACCCATCACCCATAACCAATTACCTCTCACCCCTAACCCCTGACCACTTACCAATAATCCGAAACTCGTAACTCGTAACTATTTTATCTTGCTTCCCACATTCGTCGCGAATGTCTTGAGCACTTCAAGCGCTTCGTTCAAATTGGAAGTAATGCTGAGTGAAATGTAATATTTTGATTTCCAGCCTGTGATTCTGATCGATAACTGCGTCCGTTCGATTTTGGCCTCCTGGAATTTGTCGGTTTGCCAGGTTTCGGGCGTGATCATATTGACGGCCAATTCAGCGAAAAGGGCCTGAGCGTTGGCTGCCTTGGCCTGGTCAAACACCTTCAGTTCCACGGTTACTGTGTCCTGCAGCACCTTGCCGCTGTAATTCTGATCGGCCGCTTCCACGAAACCATGCTGGACATAAGGGGGCGCCGCGCCGTCGATCTTGCCGTACAGATCGGTCTCGCTGCTCACGACCCATCCCTCGCCCGCCCTGCGCCACCCGCTGATCTCGTTATCCTTGATGATCAGATCCTCGACAGAAGACAGTTCGGGACTGGCGGTGTTTTTCTTGGAACATTGAATCGATGTCAGCACTGCGAGAATGAACAGAAAAGCCCTGAAGCGCATTGTTATCCCCTTTATTGGATCAACTGCATTTTGACGGTTCGACGGATTCTCCCGGCTTCCAGAACACAGAGGTACATTCCGCTCGGCGCCTGGGATCCATCCTCCCGTTTACCGTCCCACTCCCTCTGAAACCATCCGGGTCCCTGCGTTCCATCAAAAACAGTTCGAACGGCCTGCCCTTTTGTATTCATGATCCGAATTTTCACCGCCCTGTTTTCCGGAAGTTCATAATGGATGAAGGTCCGGCCGTTGAAGGGATTTGGATAAGTCTGACGCAGCGCGAATCCATTCGGAACCGCTTCATTTTCATTGCGGCTGATGAATCCGGAAGGCGTTTCGGTCGGATTGTTCACCGTGATCTCTTCGATCTGTCCCGGATCGCAGGTTCCGAGATTGTAAGGAGGCTGTGAAGCGTTGTACACGTGGTGCGCATCGCCCATTACATCCGCTGATGTGCATCCGTACGACTTCAATATCTTGGCGCCTGTGTAATCGTGCGCCACCAGGTCTTTGCTTAAAATAATGCTCTTGGGCGAGTCCGTAGCCGGGCCGTCAGGTCCGCCTCTTCTGACGCATATGATAGCGTCACAAATACAGATCACCTGCTTCTGCCGGATGGGCGCCAGGGCGCTGAGTGAAGGCAGAATATTGATGACAGATCCATGCATATGCGGTCCGCCAACGTTGCTGATGCTGCCATAGTGATTTTTCATGCTCAGCGTCACTCCGCCTGTGCCATGGTTTTTTAATACGCTGAGATTGATCAAGTAATTGCAGGTGTCGGTGATGATGCTGCTGAGCTTCTGTTTATCCCCTTCGTCGATTGAATAGGAAATGGAGTTAAAGCCTGGTGTGCCAAAGTAGCGCACGCCGGTTTTGGACTTGTTGATGCTGTAGCCCCTCGCCTGAAGGGCCCCGTCGTCTCTATCCCAGACGATGATATTGTTTGCCGGGAACGGATTGCCGTCTACAACCATGCGCTTCAAGCCCTCGGTCACGCTTTTCGTCACTTCCTTATGCGTGGAAACCTGAAAAAGACAATTGATCTTGATGGCGATAATGCTCGAAGCCGTGATGCCCGGGAAAATGCTTTTCCAGGCTTCTCCGACGTCCGTGATTCCAGTCAAATGGGTGATGCCGGCGTTCATCATGGTTTGAATCACGTCCTGGTTTAATTTTCCGCTCTTGTAGGAGTCATCATGCCGGACGACCACGACCCTGCTTTTTTCCTGCGGAGCCGCTGTTTCACCGTGAACATTTCGCGCGAGCGGAAGCGCCATCAGCCCGGCGGCTCCGGTCGCGGTTTTTTGGATGAATCCCCGTCGGGAACAGTTGGATTTTTGCTTTTTCATTCAGCCCCCATGACCTTATGATACGTTTGTAATCAGATCGTAGTAGACCTTAAAAGCGCACCGTCTGAGAGTCGTCACAATGACCTCTGAAGGTGGTGATCCAAAGTCCACCATTGCGACAATTGTGTTTAAGTTGATGAATTTAGTCAATTTTTCGCTTGCGTGCAACGGTTTTCGTTTTTCACTGAGGGGGAATTCGGATGAAAAGGGATCATCACGATAGTCAGGCGATCATTCCAATTGACGGGAGGCTATTCAATTTGACTACTTCATGGTCTCGAGTTTCGCCAGAAGTTCGGGGTCCGGCCTGAAGCCGACCGCCTCGGCGAGCAACGGATTGAAGTAACCTTTGGTCTGCTGGTTCGAGGCGACGTGGAAATCGGCCGGGGTTTTCCCCTCGAGGATGGCCAGCGCGGTTTTGGCGGCCCATTCGCCCTGTTCGCGCTCGACCTTGGTCATGCCGAACACGGCGTAGCGCATCAGGGATTCCTCGCAGGTGATCACGGGCTTCTGGATGTTCCGGAACACGAATTCCCATGCATTCGTGTCGTCCCAGTCCGCAACGGCGCCGTTGCCAGTCAGGTACACGACGTCCGCCTTTTTGTTTGCCGCGGCGAAAAACTGCTTCCAGGCGTCGAAATCCTTCACGAGGAGGGTTTCGGAAAGCAGCCCCTCTTCGCGGAAAATTGACTCCAGGGTCTTGATGTTCCTTCGCTCGGACACCGAATTGCCGCCCAGCACGATGAGACTCTTCATCTCGGGATAATATTTCCGAAGCGTCTGGACCGTCACCCGGACCGGCGGCGCCTCGAGCATGCCGGTGACGCTCGCCGTGGGCAGGCCGTACTGCTGGCAAGTCCAGCTCACTCCGCAGAACACCACGGGCACCGGGCCCTTCCGGAAATGGGGGGCGATGACGTATTTGACCGCGTCGTCGTCCGAAGCGATGATCACGTCGGGATCGAAACCACGGATGGCCTTCAGGGCCTCGTCGGTCTTTGTCTTGATGGATTGGCCGTCCTGGTGCCGCTGCGCGTCCATGAAAAAGATTTTCAGCACCACGTTCGGCTGCGAAGCGACCGCCTGCTGGATGGCCAGCATTTTTTGGTCGCTGGGTGCGTACCCTTCGTGATAGGAATTGATGTAGAAAATCTTTTGCAGGGACTTGCCGCATCCCGCCGAGCCCAGCAGGAAGGACAAGGTCAGAAGGCATGCGGCCTTTGTGAGTTTGGTTCGATTCATCGCGCGCCTTCAATTAAATTGCTTCCGACATTCAGCTGGCGGAGAGTCCGAAACTGAAAAATATAATCAAATTTAGCCTCAAAAGCCAGACGAAAAACCGAGGCCTTTGGAACCGAGGGCATTCCCCGCCTTTAAAACCGCTTGATAATCAGCGGCGGATTTCGTAAAATGATTTCATGGTTATCGCTTTTTAATGGAGGTCCCATGAAACCGATCATTTTGATACCGCTGCTTTTTACCTTCACCTCCGCGTCCGCGGAAAACTACCTTTTAAATGGAGGACAATTCTCCGAAGTCCGGTACGAAATGGTTCAGGAAATCGTCCCCAACACAGGCGTGATGAAACTGAGTCTCGGCTACGTCGTTCCCAGGAATTTCTCCTCCCCCAGCTTCACCCAGAGCATCAGGGACTTCCGCATCGATTTCTCAACGCCGCCTGACGAATCCAAAAAAAGCGTGGATCCCAGGGGCAATGAACTCATTCAGGTGGAATGGCTGAATCCCAAGGACCCCATCAAGGCCGTGATCCGCTGCGTTGCCGTGCTCGAGACCAAACTCCAAAAGATCAAAACCTTTGCTCAGTTCCCCCTCAAGGGCGTCCCCGAAAACGTCCTCGTCTATCTGCGTCCGACCCGGCTGGTGCCCTCCGACATGCCCGAAATCGTCGAGAAGGCGCGCCGCCTCACCGCCTCGGCCCAGACGGAATTCGACGCGGTTCAGCAGATCCTGACGTGGATGGTGGACCGGGTGAATTACGTCCAGCATCCCGAAAAATACGATGCTATTTTTTCGATCAGGACGGGAAAGGGGAACTGCCAGAATTACAGCCACCTTGCCGCCACCATGATGCGCGCCGCCGGTATCCCGGTCCGGATAGTGAACGGCGTCACGCTCAAGCAGCCGTATGACGTGAAGATTACGGGAGGAGCCCTGACCATGCGCATGGCCCAGGGACGGCATTCATGGATCGAGGTGTATTTCACGGACCTCGGCTGGGTGCCCTTCGACCCGCAGAACATGGAGTTGTTCACCAGCAACCGGTTCCTCCGGATCGAGGTCGGACTGGACAACGAGGAGACCGTCAAGGACGGATCAATCAAGTGGAAACGGACTCCAGGAAGTCTACAGATGCCCATGTTTCAGGAGGTGGTCAACGCGTCCTTCAACCGGGACGAGGTGAATCTCTTCGCGGAAAAACAGACCTACGGACCGCGCAAGATGCTGTTCTCGCCCCCCGTCGAGGCGGCCTTCACCCGCTTCGCGTTCCGGTACGAACAGGAGGCTGCGCCTTCGGTGTCCGGCCCCGCTTCGACGGAAATCGCCTATGAAAAGCCGGACACTCTCGGCAATCTCGACTTCCCGCAAAACGAAGACTTTCTCGGCGTGCGCGAACTCAAGAAGGCGGACGAAGCGGATGAATTCACGCTCCAGAAAAACTTTCTTGTGGAAACGGCCGAATACGTCACGGCGCAGGGACAGAAATACGCCCAGACCTTCCTGGCGGACGGGCCCATCCGGCTTGAAAAAATCGGATTGGCGCTGCACAAATTCGGGGGCGCCGGGAATCTCTGGCTGGAATTGACCCGGGACGATGGAACCGGAAAGCCGGGTCCGCTGGTTGAAACGAGCGACTTCATGCCGGTCGAAACCATGACCTCGAAGGCCGGATACTCCTGGCATGATTTTTCGTTCGGCAAAAGCAGGCCGGCCCTCGCGCCCGGACGGTACTGGATTGTTCTCGCCTACACCGGCAGTCCCGTCGTTAACTGGTTTTTCTCGTACGGCAAGCCTGTGGGTCCGAACGATGGCACTCGCTTCAACACGATGTTCGACGAAAGCTGGAGCCGGAGCCTGTCCTATGAATTCAATTACCGGGTGATTGGATTGAGCCCGAAATAGATTCAGGACCGTTTGCGAATCATAAAAAACAGTGAACTTCCCCAGGGTTTCTTCTTGAATGCCGAATTCTCAAAGGAAACGAGATGGAATAAAAATTGGTTGATCCACCGGGGAGGAAGGTCGATGTCCGACTTGATCTCCAGATTTCGGTCGAACCGGATTTTGATCCGCTGTAAAAACCGGACGACGAAAACGATCGGGGACAGAAAAAACGGCCAATAAAACATGGACACGGCTTCGAATTGCCCCGGGTCGACCAATTCCATGAATTCCCCCCGGGTATAACGCTTCCGGATGCCCACGCTGATGTCGTGAATCCCCGCGAATGCGCTGAACGCCGGCAGGTTGCCCATGAACACTCCGCCGGGTTTCAGGACCGCATGGATCTTCAACAGTGTTGAACGCGCCTGCGCCCCGTCCAGATAACACAGCACGTCGTTCGATATCACCACGTCAAACGGTTCGCGATAAACCCCGTCAATTTGCGTGACATCGCCTTTCCGGACGTCCAGCCCCCTCTCGCTGCAGATTTTAATCGCGTCCGTCGAAAGGTCGAATCCCCTGACGTTCCGGTACCCCCGCTTCAGCAGCACCTGCATCAGGCCGCCGGTGCCGCATCCGGCGTCGAGGATGGCCGACTCGGCGGGAGCGCGGCATTCGGACAGCGCATCCAGCACGCGTTTGTGCAGACTTCTGTACCACCAGAGCGCGTCCTCGACCGATGCCATTTTCAGATATTCAATCCTGCGATCGATCATCCGGGATTTCCTTTCCTCGGGCAAAGATGGACTTGATGACGGACTGGGGCATTCCGTTTTGATCCAGATATAATTTGCCCAGGTATTCCCCCATCAGGCCTAGAAACACGATCTGAAAACCCGAACAGACCAGGATCAGCAGGGCGATCGACGTCCAGCCGGCCGAAACGGTCGGATCGATCAGTTTCTCGATCACGAAGAGAACCGTGAGAAATACCCCGACAATGAAGATAATGAATCCGGAAAACGTGAAGAACCTCAGGGGCTGGATCGAAAAATTAAAAAACATATTGAGAAACAGGGAGATGAGTTTCTTGAACGTGTAATTGGATTTGCCCTGCACCCGGTGCTGGTGGTCCACGAGAACGGTGCCGATGTTGTCGGTCACGCGCAGGAGGAGTCCGTCGATGTAGGGAAAAGGCCCCGCGTACTTGACGATCTCGCGGACGACGTTTTTCGCGATGATTTTGAAACTGCACAGGTAAAGATCCCGGGGCTTGTTTAAAAGGAATGTCGCGACGCGGTCGTTCAACCAGCTTCCCAGGTTCCGGTGCCATCCCTGGGCTTTTTTCACGTATTGGGCGTACACCACGTCGTATCCCTTCCGGATTTCCCCGATGAGTTTATGGATTTGATCGGGGGGATTCTGGAAGTCGTCGTCGATGATGATCGCGTAGTCACCCGTCGCGCGGCCCAATCCACAGATAACCGCATTGTGTTCCCCGAAATTTTTTCTCAACGAGATGAAAACGACGTTGTGATTCCGGAGCGCGATCGCCCGGCAGACGGATTCGCTGTCGTCCTTGCTGCCGTCGTTCACCAGAACAATCTCCGTCCTGTACGCGGCAAGCTCGCGCGTCAATTCCGACACCAGGTCGCCGATGGTATTCGCACCGTTGTAAACCGGTATTACGATGGACAGCTTGATCTTCATTTTTTTCATGATCCTGCTCTCTCCAGTTCATCAATCAAATAAAAGAAATGATTCACCACGGAAGCTCACCGAGCGACACGGATTGTTTTATGTGCGGCATTCTTCCGTGTTTCTCCGTGTTTTTCCGTGGAGATACTTAAGGGACCCGATTCGCGGAGACATGAAACCGCCCCAACTCCTTCGCGCTGATTTCGGCCGAATTAAAAGGCTGCAGGCGGATCCGGTAGGCTGTTTCTTCCGGGAGCACGCGAAACCGAGGCTGAGTCTTGATGGGGGTTTCACCGAGCCCGCTGACATTCGGATCCAAAGTCAGCGTGACGCCGTCCTGCTTGACGAGCCTGAAGGGATACAGAGCCCTCGTCAAATTCTCCGCGCTGTAATGGCGGACGGCTACGTTCAGCGGCTTTTCCCCGCACACGAAAAGCCCGATGCCGTCAGGACCGGTCAGCGCAGCCCAGCGCACGTCGGTCTTGTTCCCGAAATCCTGGGGAACGAGATAGGGCACGTACTGGTCGTCCACGGTTCCCGAATACACGCCGATCTTGGCGCCGGTTTTCCGGTCCGGATAGGTTTCAAAAGGCCCCCGACCGTGCCAGGTGAACCGTTGGAGCGCGTCGGAAAGCGTCATCCGGATGCCGATCTTGGGCAGCCACTCCGGCATCGGACCGAACGGCTTCACGCGATGCTCGATCGTCACGCTTCCGTCTCCGCCGAACGAGTAGACGTAAGCGCTCTCGAATCCGGAATCGCATTCCGGGGCCTGCGCCACGGTGCGTACAGAGACGACGGCGGTTTGTTTTCCCCTGCGGACGAGAAATTCTCTGACCCGGGTTCGGATGCGTTCCAGCCCGGCCCTGCGCCACTGATCGACGATCGGCGCGCCGCCCCAGTCTCGTTCCGTTTCGTTGGAAGTCGGCGGCCGCCACACGTCGAGCGCGGGTCCCGATTTCAACAGTTCGATTCCGTTGAACCGGATCGAGGTCAGGGTTCCCGTTGTCCTGTCGAGGATGTAACGAAAACAGGTACCCAATATTTCGACGGATTGACCGTCTTCCCGCACCTCGGGCCCGTCCATCACCTCGGCTCTTTTCTTGGTTGAGGCATTCGACAGGATGAACTGTTCCCACGCGACTTCATGTCCCGCCGGAGCCCATGCAGTGGCCTCGGGAAGGCGGAAACTGACGAGAAGGCGGTTCTCCGCCCCGGGTCTTCGTTCGGGCTGTATGAAGGGAATCCGGAAAACAGCGCTTCCTCCGGGCGGCACGCCCGTGGTCAGGGTTCCGGATTGGAGGACAGACTCATCCGCCTCGATTTGCCAGGCCGTCTCCAGTTCGTTCAGATTCGTGAAATTGTACCGGTTGGAAATGCGCACTTCACCCTTGGACAGATCGACCGCCTCGACGCGCACGGGCTGGGGACTTTTCTTGAGCTGCCACAGCTCAGGCTGAACGGTCCGGTCCGGCCACACCAGCCCGTACGCTCGCGCGCCGATGCCGAGACTGAAAAACTTCCCCGGGTTCCGCGTTTCATCAAAGTCCCACCAGAGCAGCGAGGATTTTTTCAGGTCATCCTGAGACGTTCCCGGTCCGGCCGCAGCCGGCGCCTTGGGAAAAATGCGGACATCGTCGAACGAGGCGTTGGAAAGGTCTCCGGCGTGCTCCATGCCGATGATTTCCATGCTCCTGCCGACCGCCAGCGGATAGGGCGAGACGTCGATCTTTCCCGAACAGGCCACGGATGCGGCGCAACGGCCGTCCACGAAAAGCCGCAGTTCGCGGCCGTCATAGGTCCCGGCCAGGTGGTGCCAGCGGTATTCCCAGGATTCAGGAACCGGTGCAAGAACCGATCGCCTCTCCCGCGAGTGGATGTAAAATTCAAGCGTCTTCGCATCCTTTTGCAGCAATCCGTACTGGTGATCTCCCTTCATGACGAAGCCGCCGTATCCGTTCCACCGACGCGGGAACACCCGGCATTCCACCGTCAGCGAATCCCGTACATCGAGGGAGGGATCGTTGTACGCCTCCACCCAGTCGTCATGGCCGGACAGGGACACCGCGTTCCCGAACCGGCCTGGAACCAGTTCGGCCCCTCCCAGAAGCGCACCGGCGTTTTGGCATGGGGATGAATCGGGGGTGAGGATGACGTCGCGGAGGATGCCAGGACTGATCCAGTCCCACACCGCCCCTCCCGTCAGGCGGGGGTATTTCCAGATCAGGCTCCAGTACTCGTCCAGGTTGCCGAGGCTGTTGCCGGAGGCAGCAAGGTATTCGTCCATGAACGAGGGGCGCGGATCTATCGACTTCGGAACCCTGCCGACCTTTTCCAGTTCGTCAAGATTCGGATACCTCGGGCCCACGATGTCCTCGAAGGGAAGCAGGTCGGTGTTTCCGCCGTAGCACCAGCCCGGCCGGCTGGGATCCAGCCGTTTGCCCTCGCGGATGACCGCCGCGATGTTATCTCCTGATCCGCTCTCGTTTCCCGCGCTCCAGATCACCACGCAGGCATGGTTGCGGTCGCGCAGCACCATCTTTCGGCCCCGGTTCACGTACGCCTCGCGCCACGCGGGATCGTCGGACAGGGACTCCGTGGCGTGCGCCTCGTCTCCGGTCTCGTCAACGAGGTACATCCCGAGTTCATCCGCGAGATCGAGGTATTCGACGTTCGGCGGATAATGGGAGGTGCGGACGCAGTTGATGTTGAATTGTTTCATGAGGGTGAGGTCTTTGCGCATGGTTGCGACGTCCATCGCGCGGCCGGTGACCGGATGGTGAACGTGGCTGTTCACGCCGTTGAATTTCACCCTCGCGCCGTTGATCCAGATGGCTTGATCTTCGATCTCGACCTTGCGGAATCCGACGCGGCTCGACAGGTACTCGAGAACCCGGCCGTCGGGACCTTCGAGTTCGAGGACGAGGGTGTACAGATTCGGTTTTTCGGCGGACCATTTTTTC